>Ga0194125_10009855_pt1 | contig 13157 bp, 8 predicted proteins | sample TA2KigC250mmetaG_FD_148626 | JGI IMG/M metagenome (GOLD analysis project Ga0194125, IMG submission 148626) | Freshwater microbial communities from Lake Tanganyika, Tanzania - TA2015034 Kigoma Deep Cast 250m | ecosystem: Environmental > Aquatic > Freshwater > Lake | place: Tanzania: Lake... | reverse complement strand
ATAAACTCATCGGGCGCGACTACATACTTCTGGACGGCATCCACGACGAAGAGCCGAGTCAGATAATGACCAGTTTCGTCAAACAATACTACGCATCAGCTACATCAATACCACCGCTAATCCTGCTCCAATATCCCATTGAGGAGCCAGAGGTTATCACCAAATGGCTGGCAAATCAGAGAGACGCCCCGGTTAAACTGCATGTGCCACGTAAAGGAACCAAGAAGCAGCTAATAGGTATAGTCGCCAAAAACGCTCGCCAGGGTTTAGCTTTATACCAAGCAAAGCAATCAACAATCATTCAATCCGCTCTCGCCCTAGAAGAGCTAAAGGAAAGACTGGGGTTACCCAGAGTGCCAATGAGGATAGAGGCATATGATATTTCGAATATCAAAGGTAATCTAGCCGTAGGCAGCATGGCCGTTATTGACAAAGGCACGCCTAAGCCAGCTCATTACCGACGCTTCAAAATCAGGTCAGTAGTCGGCATAGATGACTATGCCATGATACAAGAAGTGCTAAGACGGCGTTTCCGAAGACACTTGACTACTGAAGACAAGTGGGCAGTAACGCCTGACCTGATTCTCATTGATGGTGGCAAAGGTCATCTCAATGCTGCATTGGAGGTAATGAAAGAACTCGGACTGGACTCCATTCCCACGGCCAGCCTGGCTAAAGAAAAGGAGGATGTTTTCATACCTGACAAATCTGAGCCAGTTGATATACCACAGACCTCAGCAGCACTGCATCTGCTCCAGAGAATTAGAGACGAAGCCCATCGCTTCGCCCTGGGTTATCATCGGAGACTGCGTCAAAAAGAAGGAATAGCCTCGGCTCTGGACAGCATCCCCGGCATCGGCCCTAAACGCAAAAAAGCCTTGCTCAAGAAATTTGGCTCGGTGCGGGGTATCAAAGAGGCATCAATAGACGAGCTGTCTGGGGTTGAAGGAATAACCACCAAACTGGCCGGGAAATTGAAAGAACACCTGTGATTGGAGTTTGTTCATCGACATGTAGTTGCGAGGCTTCAGCCTCGCCCGTACACCAAAAGAACATTGCCGTCAAGTGCTCCCTTAACGCTCCACTTGTAAGGTGAAGTTCCAAATAGCTATAATTGCAGAAAAAGGAGGGCGATTATGTTAACAGCTTCAAAATGGCTTCTAATCATAGGTAGTGCATTACTAATCATAGACGTGATACTGATAGTAGCCAAAATACCTAACCCAATTCCCGGCTTGCCATTGCCCTGCCCTGTAACTTGGCTCGTGCTTGGCGTTGGGCTTCTTCTTTTCGCTATCAGTAGCAAAGCCTTTAAGAAATAGACCGCGGCCAACAATAACCCCACCAATGTAGTTGCGACCCTTTAGGGTCGCCCGAAGCTAGGATTGAGCGAGGCTAAAGCCTCCCTATCTTGAATTAGCTTAAAAGCTGAGCGATTGTTTTGGCATTCCTCACCGCATAAGCTCCAGCATCATTGTTGAAATAAATATAAACCGCTTTCAGGTTTTTCCCCAGCTCAACTATCATCTTCGCCCAATCGGAAAGCTCATCATCGTTATAACAACTCCAGTATAGGCCAGCGCTCCCATGAAAACGTATATAGGCAAAATCCGCCGTAGCTACTACTGGACAGGTGAAATCAGGCATATCAAAGACACACAAGCCACTATTATGTCGTCTTAAAATGTCAAAAACTCCATCGTCAATCCAGGAGTCATGGCGAAACTCAAAGACATGACGATACTGCGGAGGCAAGATAGCCAAGAACGCCTCCAATATCTTGTCATTACGCTTCATATTAGGTGGCAATTGGTATAAAAGCGGCCCGAGCTTATCCCACAAAGAATCAGCCCGTGACAGGAAATTCCGCAGCGGCTCCTCTACATTCCGTAGCCTTTTTATATGAGTGATGAAGCGGCTAACTTTGACAGCAAAGACAAAACCTTTAGACGATGACTCATGCCAATTAACGAAAGCTTTCTCAGAAGGCAAATGATAGAAGCTGTTATTAAGTTCCACGGTAGTAAAATGATGAGCATAGAATTCCAGCCACTTTGATTTAGCCAGCTTCTCAGGATAGAAAAGCCCTCTCCAGTGCTCATAGTGCCAGCCGCTCGTCCCGATGTGGTATTCAGGCATCGCTCCCCGGAGTGTCCTTAACTCAAATTGTCATTGTGAGTTCTTCCTCGCTGTCATTCTGAGCATAGCAAAGAATCTAGAGACCCTTCACTTCGTTCAGGGTGACAAAAAGGAAAACCAATATTGGACTTTGACGTCCCCTCCCCAGTATAATCAACCTCTAATGGAAGAGGCGAATAAAGAATCAAGGCTCCCAATAATAGCTCCTGCCCAAGTTCTTAACCGGGGCTTCATCTGGATAAACACTCGTCGCAGCTTCATTAAGGTAAGGAAATTCTCTGGAATCTCCTCCGTCCTGATGCTGCCCGTTTTCATACTTGGGTTCCTTTTTCTGGCTTTGATTATAGCCGTGCTATTAACCTTCTTCTTACTTTATGTCATATTATATTTTCTGATTTCCCTACCCAAATTAAACAAGACTGCCAGGCCCCTATAGCTCGTCCAGCAGGGATAAGTCAAACCTCATGCCATCCCGAGCAGCAACGACTTTAATCCCTGTATCTTCACTCATCTTTTGAGCCAATTCCCACGGTTTAGCCCGCCATAGTGACATACCAAAATGAGTGAGTATAGCAGTTTTCGGTCTCACTTCCTCGATTATCTGCCTGGCTTCAGGAATAGACAAGTGGTCAACCCTATCCCGAGACTCCATCATGACTACATTCACGATTAACAACTCACCCCGATAGTGGCTGGACAATCCATCAAAGTACTTGGTATCGGTAATCCAGGCAATAGTATGTCTTGGTGTTCGGAAAATAAAGCCATAAGTTTCAACAGGATGCACGTGCCTTATCGGAGTTTCAAAAGATATCTCCTCGATAGAATAAGACATACCCTCGGACAGAATGTCCACTTTTTGCGGATAGTTCTGCAAATACGGGAGGATTACAGTGCCCTGGTCTAAAGCATCAGACGGTACGAATATGACACCCCGCTGCTTCCAGCCGCCTTCAGTCATAGCCTCAATCATAATATTAATGTCACCTGATTGGTCCAGGTGTTTGTGAGACAAAATAATAGCCTTCAGCTTGGAAGCATCAAGTTTTCTTTTGACACTATGAACCAGGCATCCGGGGCCGGGGTCAAGTAGTATCTCAGTGCCACCGAAATTGAGCCAGGCACCCCCAGAAGCAAGAAACTGCTTGGTCACCACAAACCGGGCGCCAGCAGTACCGAGAAAGATTATTGTATCCGACAAATCCTCCATGACCATAATTATATCAGAAAGCCAAAGGGTATTTAGCACCTCCACTGCTATCTCTGAGAGTCTAACCTGTCATTCTGAGCGTAGCGAAGAATCTCCTCCCTTGTGTACAGTTTATTTAGGGATATTCTTCGGTCGTGGAGTTTACATTGAGTTGAGATTCTTCAGTCGCTTCGCTCCTTCAGAATGACATAAACGAAGTGCTCCCTCAAGAATGACATGAGGACAGCATGGTAAACAAACCACCACAAGCTAGCTTGTTTATCCAAATTTCTGTTAAAATTGGCTCAGCCTTCTGAAGTGCCAAAGGAGCTCACATGGCAGAATTACAAGATGAGATTGCCCAACTGCTCAGAAAACATCAGGCCAAAACCGGCAAACTACTGACTATAGGCACGGTTGAATCAGCTACCGGCGGCAGAATAGGCGATAAGATAACAAATGTGTCAGGCAGTTCCGACTACTACAAAGGCTCTATTGTTGCCTATAGCAATGAAGCCAAAACGGGAATTGTCGGAGTACGAAAAGAAACTATCCAGAATCACGGTGCTGTCAGCCCGGAGACAGCTATCGAGATGGCCGAAGGCGGCAGGGATTTGCTTAAAGTAGATATCTGTATATCCGATACTGGAATCGCTGGACTAACCGGCGCTACACCGGGAAAACCGGTAGGGCTGTTTTACTTTGGTTTATCTGCTGATGATGCCGTCCTGTATAAGGAGCATCGCTTCCGAGGCAATAGAGAGAAAAACAAACAAAAAGCGACCGAAACAGCATTAAGCATATTGAGGGAATATCTGGAAAAACGCCTTAACGAAGTAACCAGTGAGGCATTGGAGGAAAGGCATGTAGTCACCTGCTTCCTTGAGCATGGTAACAAAATTCTGATTTTGAGACGTAGCACTAAGGTCGGCACTTACCGTAGAAGCTGGGCTGGTGTCAGCGGCTATATAGAGACAAACGATATCGAACAAGCCTTTACCGAGATAAGCCAGGAAACACAACTGTACAAGAATGACCTGAAACTGATAAAAAGAGGCAAGCCTTTGGAAGTTATCGACAGAAGTCTGAACCGGAAATGGATAGTGCACCCTTTCCTTTTCCATGTAAAATCGCCGGAGAAAATCAAGATAGATTGGGAACACACAGAGACTAAATGGATTAAACCTAACGAGCTCAGCAAATATGAAACCGTCCCCGGACTGGGCGAAGCCCTAGGTCGGGTGATTAAATAAAGCAAAATGAAGAGTCCGAAGTATGCTAGCTAAGGTGATGAGCTGTGCGGTGGTTGGCTTGGAGGGAGCCATTGTTGAGGTGGAGGTTTATATTTCGCCGGGGCTTCCTTCTTTTACCATCGTTGGTCTTCCAGATACCGCTGTCCAAGAATCTAGAGAGCGTGTCCGCGCTGCCATCCGCAACTCCGGCTGCACATTCCCATCCAGACGAATTACAGTTAACCTTGCTCCGGCCGACCTTAAAAAAGCCGGCCCCGCCTACGATTTACCTATCGCCATCGGCATTCTGCTCAGCTCAGAGCAAATATACGCTGATGTATCAAAAACGCTTTTCCTCGGTGAACTTTCCTTAGATGGCAGTCTCCGCCACACCCATGGCATCTTACCTATGGTAGCTTTGGCCCGGGATAAAGGGCTATCGGAAGTCTTCGTTCCCGCCGATGATGCCAACGAGGCTTCCCTGCTAGATGACGTCAAGGTCATCCCATCCATATCGCTGGCTCAATTGGTCAACCATCTCCGCGGAGAGATTTCAATTCCCCAATATCAGCCGGATAAAGACTGGAGAGACGTCACCACTGACTTCGCCCGTGCTGACCTGGCACACATAAAAGGACAGGAACATGCCAAACGCGCTCTGGAAGTAGCTGCAGTTGGCGGCCATAATATCCTCATGTCCGGGCCACCGGGCAGCGGCAAGACCATGCTGGCTCGCTCGTTGCCCTCCATAATGCCCATGATGACTTTAGCCGAAGCCTTGGAGGTGACAAAAATCTACAGCGTCAGTGGGCTTCTTTCTAGTGATACGCCCCTGATAAACCAGCGTCCCTTCCGCTCACCCCACTACACCATCTCTCATGCTGGGTTAGTTGGCGGTGGGCACTGGCCCAGGCCAGGTGAAATAAGCTTGAGCCATCGTGGCGTGCTCTTTCTCGATGAATTTCCCGAATTCAGCCACATGGCTCTGGAATCGCTACGCCAGCCAGTTGAGGACAAGGTTGTCACCATCAGCCGTGCTCAGGGCAGTGTCACCTTTCCGGCAAATTTCATGCTGGTAGGCGCCATGAATCCCTGTCCCTGCGGCTATTATGGTGACCCGGTCAAAGATTGCAAGTGCTCCTCTGGTGAAATCTCACGCTACCAGAAGCGAATCAGCGGTCCTCTTCTCGACCGCATCGATATTTTCATCGAAGTACCCCGAGTTGAGTACGAAAAGCTCACCGATGACACTTTAGGCGAAAGTTCGGAGAAAGTCCGCAGTAGAGTCGAAGCCGCCAGACAAATTCAACAGAAGCGTTTTGAAGGGACAAGACTCACCTGCAATGCTGAGATGACACCCATAGAGGTCAAGGAATTTTGCCGTGTAGACCCACCAGCTCAGAGCTTACTACGGACGGCAATGAAACAGCTACACCTTACCGCTCGCGCCTTTCACCGCGTCCTCAAGCTAGCTCGGACTATCGCCGACCTCGACAGAGCCGACATCATTAGAGCCAACCACCTCGCCGAAGCCCTCCAATACCGTCAAAGAAGCACTAGTTAGTAAGCAACCCAAGGTATCCCAATGACTATTTTCAAAAAACTGCAACCAGCTATATTGAATAAAATAGACAATTGTCGTTAAATCAACCGCTAAAAGGTGCAACACCCCACACGGGTACCAGTATGATTAGGTCAGCCATACATTGCTGGATACTCTATGCTATTGAATATCGACAAATGCTTGTCTGCCTACTATAATAGACTTAAGCATGAGCAAGATAAAAACAAGGCACTGGCCAAAACGGCATTCTTTGAGGCACATCATTAGTCACGCATCTGGCATAACACTGATTTGCCTGCTTGTCCTCCTGAGTTTCGCCTTCCTGCTTGTCGGTCCTATTTTGGCTCAACCTGTCATCACCACCTCACCACTTTTACCACAAGCCCAAATGGGAAGCTCTTACTATACAGCACTGCAAGCTGCTGGAGGTACCCCACCTTATACCTGGACTATTATCAGCGGAGGCTTACCGACAGGACTAAATTTTGCCGCCACCGGTGTTATTTCAGGCACACCAACAGTAGCCGGGACTTTTAACTTCACCGCTGGAGTCACCGATAGCGCTGATTCCTCGGCAACACAGCCATTTGTTCTCACCGTTGCCCAGCCCCCACTAAGGTTCCTTACCACCTATCTTTCAACAGCAACAGAGGGCAAAAGCTACACCGAGCCAATAAGAGTCAGCGGCGGCACATCACCCTATACCTGGTCTATCACCAGCGGTAACCTACCCACAGGGCTGATACTGGGGGCAACTAACGGCTACATCTCAGGCACTCCAGCTAGAGGCACCGTCGGCATCTACAGCGTCATCATAAACGTCACCGACAGCTCATCCCCATCCCTCTCCGGCCAAGAAAGTTTCAGCCTTACTGTGGAAAAGGGCGGCTATGAAGCTACCATCACTATCGGCTCCGGCCTTAAAACCGGTGAGACAAAAGTATTGGTAAACGGAAGCCAGATGGGTACATTGCAGGGCGGCCAGTCAATGAAGCTCAGCCTCGACCTCGGCATCAGTCGCTCTATCGGCGTCGAGTCGCTCGTCGAGCACCCGAATGAGTCCGGCGTCAGATTCAAAGCTGAGGTGGATAGATTAACGGTGAGCGAGGCTTCACCCAATGCCACCTTCCCCTATTACACCGAGTACTCCATCGAACTCAAGGCCGAACCATCAAAGGTCGGCCAACTAACCGGTACCGGCTGGTATAAACAGGGCTACACGCTGAGAGCCAGTGCTCCAGACCAGGTTAACGACCCTGACCAACAAGGTGTCCAATACCGTTTCTCACAATGGGTGCTGCCCACCGGTGAGACAGTCTCGGGCAGGGACCTAAGCCTGACTGTTAACGCCCCGGGGATTTGCACCGCCAAATACGATACCTATTATAAACTGACTTTAACATCCCCCTATGGCGAGGCAGAGGGCAGCAACTGGTACAAGGCTGGCAGCCAGGCTGAATGGAGTATGACCAATCCGCAAGTCCGCATGTCCGGTATCCTCGGTGTTTTCGGCGGTAAGCTAAAGGCTATAAACTACAGCGGCACTACAATCATAGACAGCCCCAAGACCATAGAGATAGGATGGGAACCCGACTATAGCATGCCGATAATACTAATTCCTCTAACGATTATACTGCTCATTTTGGGCGGTTACGGCTTATACCTCCTGTTACGCAGCCTTCAGCCCAAGCCAATGCCATATCCTCCGCCATACTACCAGCCCATGCCGCCCCCACCTCCGCAACCAATACCACCCCCGACCGTGGTTATGATAGGTGGAGACAAACCGAAACTGGGACCAGCATCAACCAGGGAACAACTTATGGAGAAGTTCGGTGAGCTTCTCGAGAGATACGAAGAGGAGATTAAAGGCACACTCTCAAAGGGGCTACCTGAAGTCAAAACTGTTGGGGAAGAGAAAAGGCTTCGAGCACCTGAGCCAGTCCCACCAACCGTGGTCGAGGCAGAAGCCACTCCGGAGGAGGAAGGCACAACTTGTAGCTTCACTGCAAAAAAACCATTGAGGGTAGTTGCCAGCAACTGGAAGCAGACGGAAACCAGAACCGTAGCTCTGCCACCTGCCGATGAAAAAGAAACTGAAGGTGAATCCGGGCTCGCCATAGTATGGGCACGAGATATATATCAGGAATGGGAAATCCTAGGCTGCTGGCTACCGCGCGGCCACAAAGAACCCCACGAGGGCAGTGTGGAAATAGTTTACAGCCTGCTCAATACCGTCACCGAAGAGAGAATCTATAGACACGGGCAGGCACCCAACCCCCCCACACCCCACTACACCAACGGCATGCCTCAGGCACAAATAGCCGCTGATGAGCTTGTCACTCCTGACAAGCTACCACATGAAACTCTGTCATGAGAGACTCCACCACCCTAAAGAAGCTTCTTAAATTAGGGCTTGGTCTAGTATTACCCGTAATCCTCTGCCTTATAATCCCCACCAAACCAGTTTCAGCCAATCCGGGAACCATGCAATGGAGTGTCGTTGACACCCCAAGCAGCGTGGGCAATGTCATCGCTAGTCCATCGGAAATAAACGACCTCGCCATCAGCAGAGATGGAAGAACCCTCTACGCTGCAGACATCCCCCAGAGCAAAGTCTACAAGTCAGCAAATGGTGGTATTACCTGGGATGAGATGACCAACCAATTGACACGTGCCGGTGCTATTCTTCCCGCCTGGCAATTAGCTACTGCCCCAGATAACCCGAACGTTGTAGCTGTGGTTACCAGCGATGGTGGCTTGCCCAGAAACGTATTCGTCTCAGCCGATGGCGGCGCCAACTGGCAGGACACCAACTGCCCGGCAACAAACAACATTGGGGCCATTGACATTTCTCCAAGCTACGGCGGTTATGACATCGCCATAGGTACCCGCACTGGAGACGGCAAAGGCGATGTCTACGTCTTTAAAGCGGTTGGGCAGGGCATCTGGGCAACTCAAAACTTTGTCGGCGACATACTGGCCATAAAATTCTCACCAGCTTACCGTTCTGATTCCAGCCTTGTGGCCGTATCAGCCAATATCACTGGTACTTATGTCAACCTCGGTATCCACGACACGGCAGCCAACACTACCAACTGGAGCATCTGGGGTCCAGTGGAGATTACAACCAAGGGCGCTAGTACATCACCCAAGGTAAACCAGGTTATAACCGCCGATTTGGAATTACCTCTGGACTTCTCAGGACAGGCACCAAGCTTACGCCGTTGCTACGTCAGCATGGACGATGCCGGAGCCACAGGTAATGCCGGCATTTACCGTTTTGATGACACTGTGGGCTATGTGGTGATGCCTGTGGCTGCTCCCAGAAGGATTTCCAGCATCGCTTACTTTGGCAGCTACACTTCCGGTAAACTGCTTGCTGGCGAGGTTCTGGGTAACTCTAACTCAGCCACAGTTACAGTCTGGTTCACCGATGCTCCAATGACCTGCCCCGGGACCTGCTGGTATCAAACCCAGAAGGCACCTACTGGCGGTGGCAACTCCGCCTACGGCTACGCCAACGCTCAGGTAATCTGGAGTCCGGATGGCAGCCGGGCTTATTGCGCTACCAGCTCCGCCCTGCTCAATAGCCCGGCAAGTTGGCCCGACGGCTATTTAACCGGTGTCGTTCTGGATGAATCAGCTTTGTCGATAAGCCTCGATAATGGCGAAACATGGAATCAACTCAGCCTGATAGACACCGAGATAAGCTTTCTCTCCGATGTGGCAGTGACACCTGCTTCAGACACCATCTACCTGGCATCTATCAATAACCGTGCCGGGATAGACAACTTTGATAGTATATGGCGTACAACAGGCCCACCCACAGGACAGACCTGGGAGCGAGTGCTGTGCCTCCTGTCAACAAGCAATGACTTAATCCTCCGCACAAACGACACCGGAAGTGACCAAGCCATATACTTCGCTTCCCGGCTAACAGGCGACCTAAGGCAATCGTTGGACAAAGGTCAAACCTGGTCCAACACGCTACCAAATGTGAATGTAACTGATTTCGCCATCACCCTAATTAACAATATCTCCCACATGTTCGTGCTAGACAACAACTACGTCCGCAAAGGCACTGGCGCTTATCAGGCATGGCAATGGGCACAAAAAGTGGATACCACCCTGAGCACAGGGCACAGCATAACCGCCACACCAACAGGTGTCGTTGTAGTCGGCGATGATGGTAACGGCGAGGTAGCCTATTCACTGGACGCCGGCAGCATTTTCCAACGAACCCTGGCTATCCCGGAGCCTGGCAGAATGCATGCAGTTGCCGATTACAGATTTCGCAACGCCCTAGTTATCTATGCTGCCAGCGATAGCCCGAGCAGCGAAATTTATAACTGGGTCGTAGGCTCGAACTTCGGCTGGACGGAAATGGGGGCACCGGGACGCAACTTTTACGGCCTTGTCCAGCTAATCACACTTTACGGCGCCTGGTCAAGCGGGGGCAGTACTGCTGTTGACCGCACCTTGGAGCCGGAAAAACTGGCACGACCATTCATCGAGTGGGATAGCTTGACCGCAGGGTTGCCATCTGGAGTTGTTTTCACCACAGAACCGGCCTCCTTAAAAGTTTCTGCCGGCATCAACCTTTGGGCAATTGACAACCGGCCTTACACTGCCAACACAGGACGACTATGGAATTTCTACGACTGCCTGTCGCCAAGCCCCCAATACACCCCACCACCCCCACCAAGCCGTGAAGTATTATTCCAGGCTCCGACCCCAACGTCACCAGCTAAGGACGAGGTAATACCCATATATGTGGAAACTGGAAACATCGGCGACATCACATTCAAATGGAGGCACCCAACGAGGGCTATAGAGTATGAACTATGGCTGGCAAAAGACGGTTCTTTCACCGAAACCATATTGCGCGAAACTATCAAGCCCGGAAATCGAGAGACGCCAAGCTGGGCACTGTCTAAGACAGCCAATGTAGAGAAAGGTGCGAAGTATTACTGGAAGGTAAGGGTGAATCAGGCTGCCACAGGAGAAAAAGGTGAAGGGGAGTGGTCAAAGGTGATGTCGTTCAGTGTAGCAGCACTGGAGCCAGAGGAGACGTCCCTTGTTGAGCCTACCCCAGTACCCTCAGCGAACGGTTCCACAGAGAAACCCGCACTTTCATTCATGCTAACAAATATCCCCATCTGGGTTTGGATAGCAATCGCCCTGCTGCTTTTTGCCGCGTCAGTTACTATCCTTGCTATCAGCATGGCAAGAAAGAGACAGTGGTAACAACGCTACCACTCAGTCAAACATAATAACGGATTAGTTCCCGGAGCGGGTATCATCCCATTTTTGTGCGCTTGATGACCCACGCCCTAGATGGATTGCAAGTAACCAGAACCACGCTGAACGCCGCAAAATCCAGGAATCCGAACATCCACTGTGGATCGGGGTAGAGAGAAAGCGCCACTCGCATTCCGCTTCCCCACATAAAAAGAAAAAAGGCGGTCATCAACAGGATTGCCCATTCAGTCAGACGGTTTCCCCGCGCGAAGATGGTATACATGCGAGGAAGAATCTCTATGATAAGGATGTACAGCCCGGCCGCGATGGCCAGCAACCCCACGATGAAGGCGACCCAGGGAGAAAGTCCCAGCCCGTGGTTGAAATGACCGACATCGCCGCCGGTTGCGAACGCCCCCATCGTGATGTAGGCAATAAGTTCCATGAAGTTGGCTATGACAAACCAGAAGAGAGTGTGAAAAAGCCATTTTCTCCTTCGCATCGCTTTCCGCTGCATCAGAACAAGGCCAAGAATCACGATGATTGAATGGACGATCAGCGGGCTCACCCCAATGATAGCCGCAGCGTGGAAGTGACCGGCGGCATATAGTTCGGAATAATGAACCCCTTCGTCCCATCCTGTCAGCGTCAAGGGATTGCCCCAGACGATGTCGAGAGGGCTTCGCATGTGGCCGAGTGTCCAGGCGACGGTGCTGTGAGTAAACTCATGCATGACGACGACCACAGCCTGGAGGACAGCGAATGTCACTACCACGATCATCAAGTATACCAAGGTTTCCCGGATGCGTTCAGAAGTAGTCATAGTTCGTTACTCCGTCGGCTAATACACAATTTACTATTCATACAACAATCATTACCTCAGCATTACCCACCAAACATGATCTGCGCCCAGCAATTGTATCACTTTTTTAAGTTAGAGTTATCACCATTGTAGCCTCTGGAACAGGTGGTCGGTAGTTGAATATACCATGTGGTCATACTTGATTGAACGAAAGCCTGAATTTTGGCTCTTCCGGGACATCAATCTAGGAGATGTTATTGAAAGCTATTTCTAGCTTTGGCTTGAAAAACGAGGCTTGCCAGCCTTTTTTCCAGTTCCAAGCCTTCAGCCAAGGGCAAATCTAATCCTCTCACTACCGCCTGCTTGATGCTTCTAACCACCGCAGGGTCAAAATGCGCAATCTGCCTGGCCAGACTTTCCGCGGTTGGCAAAAGTTCGCCCTTCGACACCACTCGATTGACCAAGCTAATATCTAGCGCCTCTTTTGCGCCGATACGGCGATCGGTAAGCATCATCTCTAGGGCTCTGGCTCGACCTACGACACGAGGCAAAGTCTGGGTAGCTCCAGCAGCCGGGATAATACCTAACCCCACTTCAGGCAAACCAAACTGGGCATCCTCGGAAGCAATTCTAATATCACAGCACAACGCTATCTCAATCCCTGACCCAAGGACATAGCCATGAAGGGCAGCAAGCAGAGGTTGAGGCAGGCTTAAGAAAAGCCCCCAGACATCGCGTTCCCACCGTACCTGTCGGGCACCCGTTGACGACGGCGCAGTGAGAAACTCGCTTAAGTCAGCTCCAGCACAAAATGCCTTTTCCCCTGCCCCTTTAAATACTGCTGCCCTTACTTCAGGGTCGTCCTTAATAGCGCCCAAGACCTGGTACAACTCATCGCGCATCCGGACATTATATACGTTCAAAACATGGGGACGGTTAAGGGTAACATAAGCGATATTATCTTCTTTTTCGTAGATTATTGTCTCA
>Ga0194125_10009854_pt1 | contig 13160 bp, 9 predicted proteins | sample TA2KigC250mmetaG_FD_148626 | JGI IMG/M metagenome (GOLD analysis project Ga0194125, IMG submission 148626) | Freshwater microbial communities from Lake Tanganyika, Tanzania - TA2015034 Kigoma Deep Cast 250m | ecosystem: Environmental > Aquatic > Freshwater > Lake | place: Tanzania: Lake... | reverse complement strand
ATAGTCGCCCGCGGCCGCGACCTCGAGCTCCCGCACCCCCGGCCGCAGGACGGCCAGCATTCCCAGAAAGGCGGCGTCGGCGACGGCGTTCGCCAGGCCGATGAGCCGGAGCTCGGCCGACGACTTCTCGTACTTGATCCGGCGGAGAAGGCCGGGTTCGAAGACGACGTTGTCCGCTCCGAACCGGCCTTGGAGCATCAGGACATGATCGTGGGGAATGAACTGGCCGCTCGACAGGACGGCCGTCCGGACCGGACGCCCGGGTTTCGGCCGGAGGAGGCGGCCGACGACGTCCTCAAGCCGGGCGAACCGGGCATGGCGGTAGTCCTCGTCCGAGATCTGGTATTCCCGGAGGACGGCGACCTCCGCTCCCGAAGACCGGACGCCTTCCTCGACGACGTGTCCGCCCTCCGAGCCGGCGACGACGACGGGCTTGCCTGCGGCCGGGACGAGGATGCCGTATCTTTCGATGATCGGGTCGCGGACGCCGGCGAGCCAGGCGATGTCCGAACGGTCGAGCTCGCTGCCGCAGGCGTAGGCGAGGTCGTATCCGCGCTCCCGAAGGACCCTCTGGAGGGCGGCCCATCGGCGGGCGTATTCGGCCTTGGGGATCTCGAGGTCGCGGCGGATTTTCGGGCCGTGGGCTTCGATGATGGCTTCGACCGTCCGGAGGCTCATTTCTTCTTGACTCCGCCGAGGGCGTCCTTGACCCCTTCCTCGAACGGCTCGGTCAGGATCGGGACGAGCCACCCCTCCGGGCTCTCCGGATAGGTTTCCAGGTCCTCGAAGAGGCCGAGGGGATGCTTGAAGGCCTTGAAGGCTTCATCGAGGGCGCCGGCGAATCCTTTCTCCTTCCGGAAGGCGAAGGGGATCCAGGCGTTGCGTTCGTAGTACACGCTGCCCCCGCGGACCGGAAGCATCCGGGTCTGGTTGTTCGAACCGAAGGAATAGACGAAGCCGCGGGACATGTAGTGCCACGGTCCGTTCTGGAGATAAATGTAAGGCTGGTGCTGGGAGGCCGGGCCGCCGTGGCGGTTGGGAAGAGCCTGATCGAGGAACAGGCCGGCGAAACCGACGCCCTTGTCGTCGCTGTAGAAGGCGACCCAAGGCGTATCGGGACGAAGGACCGCGGCGTGCTGGGGGTGCCGCCTGGAGTCGTCGAAATCAAGAACATGGAGCCGGCCGTCGGCGCCCCGCCAAGCCGCCCGGTTGAAGACGGCCTTGTTGAAGACGAGTTCCGCGTTGCGGAGGGACTTGACGAAGATATCCTCCCGGATTTCCAGGAAGGATTCGGCCACGATGACCGGTGACCGGGCGTAGAAAGAGTACGTGATGCTGACCTGGACGCCGGGAGGGTAGGGAAGGGGCGCTTCGCGCCTGAGGGAATAGAAAACGGGGCCGCTCTCTTCGCTCGAGGGGGGATTGTCCCAGTCCGAGCAGTGGTACCAGGCATGGGGGGGCGAGTACACGTCGGGGTTCCAATGGACCGCGCCGTTCGTTTCGAGCTTGTGCTCGAGTTTCGTCCCGGTGGATTTTTCGATGACCTCGTGGATTGATCCGCTCCGGGGATGGAGGACGATTTTATAGGCCGAGTTCTCGATCGTCTTTCCCAATCCCTTCCCGGAGACCCGAAGGTCGGTTGGGAAAGAGGCTTTTTTGGCGGCCGGGTTGTTGTAGAAGACGAGGTACGTCGCCGTCTCCCGGGGCTTGAGGTCGGCCAGGAAGACCAGGTCGAACGAGGTCGTCGGATGGTAACGGACGACCGGGGCGCCGGTCCGGGCGTCCGTTTCGCGGGCCGAGAGGATCTTCGGGTCGTTCCAGGAGCGGACGTCGCCGACCTGGAAGGGGACCTCAAGATAGGCGATGTCGCCGCCTCGGATCGACGTCCTGACAAGGCGGATCTCGTCGGTCGATTTCAGATAGGCGCTCAGGACGCCGAAGGAGGCGCGGACGGGGAGGTTTGCCCGGGGGAAGCCGTGGTCCTCGGAAACCGAGAGGGACAGGTAGTTTTTCCAGGCGGGATTCCAGTATCCCCGTTCGGCCGGCGCCCGACCCTTTTGAACCAGGGCCGCTTTTTCTCCGCTTTTCGTGTTTTCGAGCTCGGCCCGGATTTCATATCGGTCTTGCCCCGTCCAGCTCCAACGGATTTTGAGGTCGACGGGCTCTCCGCCTCCGGCTTCGGCGGCGGGACGGGGCCGATCATCGCGGAGGAAGACGAAGTCCCTGGCCCTCTGGCCGTTGACCTCGACCCGGGAGATCGTCCAGGCCCCGTTCTTGGAAGGAGGAGCCGAGCCCATCCGGGCCAGGATGTGGTACCAGGGCTCTCCCGAAACGGGATATCCGAAGTCGAGGGGCTCCCGGAAAGGCTGGGACGAGCCGCTCCCGGCCGAAAGGAAGGCCAAGGCGCAGATCCAGATGAGGATTTGACGGCGGAGAAGAGGCATGGTTCCGCTCCCGGTCATGGATTCTCGACGGATCTTTCTCTTTTTATGCCAGGGCCGGGGAAAAATCAAGGACGCCCGAAAGGAGGCCGAGAAGCCTCCCCCGGTTTTGACAGCCCCGAAAAGCCTCTGATATAAGAGTCCCGTGCGTCTCAGCCCGGCCGACTTCGCCGTCATCATCGCCTATTTCGCCGTCAGCCTCGGCATCGGGCTCTATTTCCGCAGGAGGGCGACGCGGAGCGTCGGCGATTTCTTCATCTCGGGACGCAACGTGACCTGGTGGCTGGCCGGGACATCCATGGTCGCCACGACCTTCGCCGCCGACACCCCATTGGCCGTCACCGGTCTCGTCGCCCGCAACGGGATCGCCGGCAATTGGATCTGGTGGAGCATGGCCTTCTCCGGGATGCTGACCGTCTTTTTCTACGCCCGGCTGTGGCGGCGGGCCGCCGTGCTCACCGACGTTGAGTTCGCCGAAATCCGCTACAGCGGCCGGCCGGCCCGTTTCCTCCGGGGATTCCGGGCCTTCTACCTCGGCCTTCCGATCAACCTCATCATCATGGGCTGGGTCAACCTGGCCATGGTCAAGATTCTGGTCCTCGTCCTCGGCGTCACCAAGGTCCAGGCCCTGGGGATCGCCCTGGGCATCATGTTCCTGACGGCTTCGATCTCGACGCTCTCGGGGCTGTGGGGGGTGCTCGTCGCCGACCTGTTCCAGTTCGTCCTCATGATGGGCATGGTCGTCCTCTTGGCGGCTTATGCCGTCGCCTCGGTTGGGGGGATGGGCAGCCTTGCCGGCCGGGTCGCCGAGGTCCAGGCCTCGGGCGGCTCGTCCGGGTCGCTTCTGGCCTTCCTCCCGGAGGTGGGCTCGACCTGGATGCCGCTCCTGACGTTTTTCGTCTATATCGCCGTCAACTGGTGGGCTTCCTGGTACCCGGGCGCGGAGCCGGGCGGAGGGGGGTTCATCGCCCAACGGATTTTTTGCGCCAAGGACGAGAAACACTCCGTCCTGGCCACCCTTTGGTTCAACATCGCCCACTATGCGATCCGCCCCTGGCCGTGGATCCTTGTCGCCCTTGTCGCCGTCGTCCGTTATCAGGGCGATCCGTCCTTCGCCGCGGACCCCGAGTCGGGCTACATCCGGGTCCTGATGACGGCTTTGCCGGCCTCGCTCCGCGGCCTCATGCTCGCCGCCCTCGCCGCGGCCTACATGTCGACGATCGCCTCCGAGCTCAACTGGGGGGCGAGCTATCTCGTCAACGATCTCTACCGCCGCTTCCTTGTCCGCGGCCGGCCGGAAGGCCATTACGTCCGGGCTTCCCAGGCGGCAACGATGCTGCTCATGATTCTCTCGGCCGTCACGGCTTTTTTCATGGAATCGATCGCCGACGCCTGGAAATTCATGATCGCTCTAGGGGCCGGAACGGGCTTGGTGTATCTCCTCCGCTGGTTCTGGTGGCGGATCAACGCCTGGAGCGAGGTTTCGGCTATGATCGCGGCCTTCGCGGCCTCTCTGACGGCCCAATATGGTTTCGGCCTTTCGGAATCCGACCCCCGGGAATTCGCCGTCATCTGTCTCGTCACCGTGGCCGTCACGACGGCGGTCTGGCTGACCGTCACTTTTCTGACCCCGCCCGAGCCGAGGGACGTCCTCCTGGCCTTCTACCGGCGAGTCAGGCCGAGCCCGGCCTTGTGGGGGCCGGTCGCCGAAGAGGCGGCCGACGTCGTTCCCTGCCGGGACGGCCTCTTCAACCTCATCGACTGGCTGGCCGGAGTCTTGATGATTTACGGCGTTCTCTTCGGGGCGGGGCATCTCGTCTTCGGGAGGACATGGATCGGCCTCGGTTTTCTGGCCGCCGGGCTGGCCTTTGGCGCCGTGATCTATGTCGACCTCAGCCGGCGGGGATGGGAGACGATCGGGCGGTGATTCTTCCCGTCCGTGCGCTTGACCCTTTTCCGCGAATCGCCTAGGATGGGTTTTCCCCGCCTTCCTTTCGAGGAGGAGAGGATGAGCAAGCGTTGGTTGCCTTTGTTGGTTATGACGGGATTTATCGCCGGCCTGGGGATGGCCGAAACGTCCCGGGATCTCGCCTTCGGCCTCAAGGCGGGATACAACAGCGGCCAGCTCCGCAAAGTCGGCGAGGACGAGGGGGGATTCGAGGTCGATAAATTCGCCCTGGGCGGCTTCTCCGTCGGCGTTTTCGGAAACCTCCGTCTCAGCCGGATCTTTTCGCTCCAAGCGGAGCTGTTCTATTTCGCCAAGGGGGGAGGCAACGAGGTCAAGGTCCCGGTGGCGATTCCCGGGGTTTCGATCAGGGTCAAGGAGGAGCGCCGGCTGGCTTACCTCGAGATTCCGGTCACGGTGAAATTCCGTCCCCCCGTCCGCTGGACGGTCATCCCGACGTTTTACACGGGGCTGTCGGCGGGGATCGACCTCGCCGGAAGGCTCGAGAGCAAGGTCCATATCGAGACGCCCGTTTTCCCGATCGACCTCGATGAGGAGAAGGACCTCCGGAGCGAGCTCAACGACCTCGAATTCAGCGGGCTTCTCGGCGGCGGCCTCGACATCCGGGTCGGGGCGGCGACGATCCACTTCGACAACCGCTTCTACTTCGGCTTCAAGCCGAATGTCTTCCAAATCGTCATCCCGATGTCCAATTTCGCCGCCTACGGATTTCCGGCCGGGCCCGACAAGGTCTACGGGCTGGAGATGCTGAATTATGGGGCGACATTCACCGTGGGAGTCTCATATTGACCTTCGCCTCCGTCTTCAATGATGTCCTCGGCCCGGTCATGCCGGGGCCGTCGAGTTCCCATACGGCCGGCTCCTATCATATCGCCGTGACGGCCCGGTCGCTTCTCGGGGAGAGGCCGTCGCAGGCCGTTTTCACCTTCGACCGGGACGGAAGCTATGCCCGGACCTACGGTCCGCAAAGCGCCGACAAGGCCTTCGCCGCCGGCCTCCTCGGCCGGACCTTGACGGACAGGAGGTTCCGACGGTCCCTGGACGATGCGGAGCGGGCGGGCCTGCGTCTTGTCTTCAGGGTCTCAAAGCTTCCCCGGAACGACCATCCGAACATGGTCCGGATCGTCCTGACCGGAGTTTCCGGGAAAACGATCGAGCTCCTCGCGAAGTCGACCGGGGGAGGGACCTTCGCCGTCGTCGAATCGAACGGCCGGTCTGTCCGGATCGACGGCAAATCCGAAGTCCGGGTCCCCGGCGTGGGAACGGCCCAGCCCGTCTACATCATCCGGAAAGGCCGCCCGCTGTTCGGCAGCGCCGCGGAAATGGCATCTTACGCCCGCCGGCGGAGGCTTTCTCTCGGTCAGGCCGCCCTTCGTTATGAATCACGCCTCCTCGGGCTGACCGAAGGCGAGGCGGCCGCCGAGATGCGTCGCCGTTACGGAGTCATGGCGGGCTCGGCCGAGGCGGGGTTCAATCCCCGCCGCGCCCGGATGAGGCTTCTCGGGCCGACGGCCCACAAGGTCCTGGCCGGAGCGGAGAGGGGGAAGCTGTTCTTGGGAGGGATTCCGGCCCGGGCCGCGGCCCGGGCCTTGGCCGTCATGCACACTTCGGCCGGCGGAGGGGTTGTCTGCGCGGCGCCGACCGGAGGGTCGGCCGGCGTCCTGCCGGCCGTGGCCGTGACCCTCGCCCGGGAGAAGAATTGCCCGGAGCCGGTCGTCATCAAGGCCCTTTTCGCCGCCGGCGCCGTCGGACTCGTCTTCGCCTGGCGAGCGACGTTTGCGGCCGAAATTGCGGGTTGCCAGGTCGAGATCGGCGCGGCCGGAGCGATGGCCGCGGCGGCCGTCGTCGAAGCGGCCGGAGGGACGGCGGCCCAGGCTTGCGACGCGGCGGCCATTTCCCTTCAGAACACCATGGGCTCCGTCTGCGACCTCATCCAAGGCCTCTGTGAAATTCCCTGCCACACGAGGAACGCCGCGGCCGCGGTTTCGGCCTTCGTCTGCGCCGACCTTATCCTCGGGGGATACAAAAACCCCATCCCCCTCGACGAGACCGTCGACGCGGCGCTGTCTTCCGGGAAGATGCTTCCTTCGGAGCTCCGCGTCACGTCGCGGGGAGGCCTGGCCGCCGCGCCGTCGGCCCGGGCTTTACGGGTCCGCCGGGGGGCTTGATTTTCATCCGGATTTTTGTATAATATCGCCAAAACCTTGCTTCGCTGGCTGTGCAAGGTTACCCCTTCTTCTTTATCCCCCTTTAGCTTAATTCCCCAAACCAAACAGCCAGCGCTTTCCTCCGCGCCCACCGGCGGCCCGGAGGCGGAGAGGCGCGGTTTCTGGTAAAATAGGAAAACGAAGGAGAGCCGAGATGAAGAGACGAGAGTTCCTCAAAACTTCGGCCGCAGGCGCGGCCGCGTTTTCGACCCTGTCATCCGGCCTTTGGCCGTCACCGGCGAGAGCCGATCGAGCCCGGGTCGCTTTGGTCAAGACGACCGACCGGGCCAAGGGCGTCGAAGACGTTTTGATCCTTCTGGGGGCCCCTTCCCCGAAGGGAAAAAAGGTCTTCATCAAGCCGAATTTCAACACGGCCGACCCGGCCCCCGGATCGACCGACAATGCCACCCTCGGCCGGCTCGTCCGGGAAATGAAGGCCCGGGGCGCCCTCGAGGTCACGGTCGGCGACCGGAGCGGTCCGCCGAAGACCGCCCAGGTCCTGGCCGACAAAGGGATTCCGGCGATGGCCGCCGAGCTCGGGTTCAAGGTCATCGACTTCGAGGAGCTTCCGGCCGACGGTTGGGTCCATTTCAACCCTCCGGGCAACCACTGGGCGAACGGCTTCGATATCGCCAAGCCGGTCGTCGAGGCGGAGTATCTCGTTTCGGCCTGCTGCCTGAAAACCCACGGGTTCGGCGGCGTTTTCACGATGTCCCTCAAGCTGGCCGTCGGGATCACCCCGAAGTCCTTGATGCGGGAGCTCCACGGAGCCCGGAACACCCATATGCGGAGGATGATCGCCGAGATCAACCAAGGCTACGCGCCCCAGCTCATCGTCCTGGACGGCGTCGAGGCCTTCGTCGACGGAGGCCCGTCGACGGGAAAGAAAGTCGAGGCCGGGATCGTCCTGGCCGGGACGGACCGGGTCGCGGTCGACGCCGTGGGCCTGGCCGTTCTCAAGGATCTCGGTTCGAACGAGGCGGTCATGTCGAAGGCCATCTTCGCCCAAGAGCAGATCGAACGGGCCGTCGAACTCGGCCTGGGGATCGGCGGTCCCGGGGAGATTGAGATCGTCGCCTCCGGGGCCGAAGGACGGGCCTATGCCGACAAGCTCAAGGCCGTCCTCGCCCAAGGGTGAGGAGATGGACGTCTTCGAGGCCATCCTCCGACGCCGCTCGATCCGCCAATTCGAGCCCCGTCCGGTCGAACGGAAGATCCTGGAAAAAATCGTCGAGGCCGGACGCCTGGCCCCTTCGGCGGCCAATCTCCAGCCCCTCGAGTTCCTCGTCGTCGAGGCGGAAGACGTCCGGGCGGCGATCTTTCCCTTGACGAAGTGGGCCGCCTACATCAGCCCCGAAGGAAACCCGAAACCGGGGCGGGAGCCCCAAGCCTATGTCTTCATCCTGGTGAACACGGGCGTTCGGGACCAAGGATACGAATTCGACGTCGGGGCGGCGATGGAGAACATGGCCCTGGCCGCCCAAGGGGAGGGCCTCGCCAGCTGCTGGCTGATTTCGTTCGACAAGCCCAAGGCGGCGGAAGTCCTCGGCGTGCCCTCAACCCACAACATCGCATCCGTGCTGGCCTTGGGGTATCCGGCCGAAACGTCGTCCGTCGAGGCCTACCGGGATTCCCCGCGCTATTGGAAGGACGAAGCCGGCGGATTCCACGTTCCCAAGCGCCGGCTCGCCGACATCCTCCATTTCAACGCGTTCAAGACATCCTCTTCGGGGCGATGATACATCGCCCGTGGCGGTGAAGGACGGATCATGGACGGCTTTTCGATCTTCTATCGGTTCGGCGCGGCGCTGTTCATCGGCATGCTGATCGGCCTGCAGCGCGAGCGCAGCTACGACGATGCCGGCAAGCCCGAGAGGAACACCGCGGCCGGCTTGCGGACGTTTTCCCTGCTCGGCCTCGCCGGCTGCGGAGGGGCCTATGTCTCCGACCTCCTCCATTCCCCCTGGCCGTTTGTCGCGTTGTTCCTCGTCCTCGGGATGTTCACGACGGCGGCCTACGTTTTCACGGCCAAGACGGGCGAACTCGGCCTCACGACCGAGGTCGCGGTCGTCATCACGGTCCTGGCCGGGGCCCTGTGCTATGGGAACGAACTCGCCCTGGCCGTCGCCCTGGGCGTGGCCACGGCCGCGCTTCTGTCCTTCAAGATCGAGCTTCACGGTTTTGTCGAGCGGCTCAAACGCGAAGACATCGTAGCCGCCCTCAAGTTCGCCCTCATCACGGCGATTGTCCTGCCCGTCCTGCCGAACCGGGGATTCTGGGGCCCTCCCTTCGATGTCGTCAACCCGCACAAGATCTGGCTCATGGTCGTGCTGATATCGGGGATCGGCTTTTCCGGATACGTCCTTTTCAAGCTGGTGGGGCCGCGCCGGGGCATCATCCTGACCGGCCTGCTGGGCGGCCTGGTTTCGAGCACCGCGACCACCCTGAGCTTCGTCCAGCGGAGCAAGACCGCCGGACATCCGGCCAAGCCGTTCGCCCAGGCGATCGTCATTTCCTGGGCGGTGATGTTCGTCCGGATGATGGTCTGGACGGCCGTCGTCCATCCCCCTCTCCTCCGGCAGCTATGGCCGGCCCTATCGGCCGGCGCCCTGGCCGGGCTGGCCTACGGATTTTTTCTCCACTTGGCGCCCCGCCCGAAAGCCGGAAGCGAAATGGAGGTCAAAAATCCCTTCGAACTCAGGCCGGCGATCACCTTCGGTCTGGTGTATGCCGTCATCCTCCTCGGGGCCCGCGCGGCCAAGCTTTACTTCGGCGACATGGGCGTCTATGTCTCGAGCCTGGCTTCGGGTCTGGCCGATGTCGACGCGATCACCCTTTCGATGACCGAGATGAGCCGGGCCGGGAACCTGGTTCTGGAGGTCGCGGAACGGGCGATTGTTTTGGCGGCCGTGTCCAACACGGCAGTCAAGGGGGCGATCGTCTTCGCCGGAGGATCCAAGGCCCTGCGGCGGGCGCTGTGGCCTGGCTTTGGGCTGATCCTGGCGGCGGCCGTCTCTGTCGCCTTTGGGTTTTGAAAAACCGCCGAACGGCGGCGGAATAGGGGCCGTCGTTTAGAGGCCGGAAACCTGCATCTCGGCGATTTTCAAACTCGGAGCGGAGACGTTCCCTCGGAACTCAAGGTCTCGGCCGACCATCTCGACGTCATGGAGAAGTCCGACCAAGTTTCCTGAAATCGTGGCCTCGGAGACGGGGAAAGCGACTTCTCCGCCGTGGATGTAGAGGCCGAACACCCCTTGGGAGACGTCCCCGTTCACCGGATTGAAGCCGTGGCCGAGCGTCCGGACGACGAGCAGCCCGCGCCCGCAGGAGCGGATGATGTCCTCCGGCGCATGGGGCCCGGGAGCCAGGAAGAAGTTGTTCGGTCCGATCCCGGCCCCGTCGGCGTTGCCGGTCGCCGCCAAGCCCAGCCTCCGGCCGGCGTAGGTGTGGCAGAGGAAGCGCCGGAGGATCCCGTTTTCGACGACGACCGTCCTTTGCGTCGGGACGCCTTCGCTGTCGAACGGAGCGCTCCCCAGACGTCCGGGGAGGAGGCCGTCGTCGACGACGGTCACGAGCCCGTTCCCGATGCGTTCCCCGAGCTTGTCGGCCAGACAGGACGTCCGCTGATAAACGGCCGTTCCCGAGACGCAGGAGAACAAGAAGCCCAGAAAGCCGGCGGCGGTCAACGGCTCGAAGACGACGGGCAGGCGCTGGGTCGCGATTTTGCGGGGACGGAGATGGCGGACCGTCCTGGCCACGGCCGTCCGGGCCACGGATTCGGGGGATTCGAGGCCGGCAAGATGAATCCCGGACGAAAACCAGAAGTCTTCGACCCGATCGTCGGTCGGTCCGGCCTGGAGGGCCAGGCTGAGGCTGGCATAGGTCTTGCGGTATTCCCCGAGGAACCCGTTCGAGTTCGCCAGGATCGAGCGGCCCTCATGGGTCGTGAAACTCGCCCCGTGGGAATTTGTGATCCGCCGGTCGGCCAGGGCGATTCGCTCCGTTTCCAGGGCCGACCGGATGATCGTCCCGGGTTCGAGGGCGGCCACGGCCGGGTCGTACAGTTCCAGCCCGCTCGAGTCCGGGACAAGCCCGGAGAGCTCGGGAAGCCCGGCCCAGGCGTCGGCCTGGGCCATCTCGGCCCGGCCGACGGCCCGGAGGATGAGGCCCTCGACCGTCTCCGGAGTGATGTCGGACGAGGTCGCCGAGGCCGTCTTCCGGTCCTTGATGAGGCGAAAGCCGAGGGAGCGCGACCCGGCCCGGACGAGGTTCTCGATTTCGCCCAGCCGGACGTCGAGACTGAGTTCCGTCCCTTCTCCGATCCCGACCTCGAATTCGTCGGCTCCGGCTCGGCGGGCGTACCTGACGAGACGCTCGGCCAGCCCGAGGAGGCCGGGCGAATCATCCGGACGAACGCTCAAGCCATGCCTCCGACGGTCATCTTCGAGATCCGGACGGTCGGGCATCCGTCCGTGACGGGGACATCCTGGCCCTCTTTGCCGCAGCTCCCGGTCTGGTGGCCGAAGGCGAGGTCGCGGCCGACGCGGTCGATTTTTTGGAGGATGTCGAGGTTCGACCCGATGAGAGTTGCCTGCTTGACCGGATCGGTCAAGCGCCCGTCCTCGATGAGAAAACCCGAGCTCACGGAAAACGTGAATTTTCCCGAATCCTCGACTTGTCCTCCGGAGAACCGGTCGGCGTACAGGCCCCGCTTGACCGATCGGACGATCTCGCCGGGATCGTCCTCGCCGGCCGCGAGGTAGGTGTTGGCCATCCGGGGAATGGGGAAATCGGTGTAGTCCTGGCGGCGGCCGTGGCCCGTCGGCCGACGCCCCGTCAAACGGGCGGAAAGCTTGTCCTGGAGGAGCCCGACGAGAACGCCTTTATCAAGAAGGATCGTCTTTCGGGGGACCGTTCCTTCGTCGTCGACGGCATAAGATCCCCGATATCCCGGGATCGTCGGGTCGTCGATGATCGTGACGAGCGGCCCGCCGACCCGCTGGCCCATCTTGTCCCAGAAGATGGAGGTCCTTTTGCGGTTGAAATCGGCCTCGACGAGATGGCCGACGGCCTCGTGGATGAAAACCCCGGCATGTCCCGGGGAGAGCACGACCGGCATCTCGCCGGCGGGGGCGGGGCGGGCGTCGAGGAGAAGAAGGGCTTCGCGGGCGGACTCGGCCCCGATCGCCCGGGGAGTCAGCGTGTCCCGGAAATATTCGAGGCCGACCCGTCCGCCGCCGCCCGAAAATCCGTATTCGCGGACCGAGCCCTTTTCGGCCACGGCGACGCAGGTCAATTTGACGAGCGGCCGGGCATCGGCCGCGAGACGGCCTTCGGAATTGGCCACCACCAGGTATTGGACCTGGTCCTGGAGGCTCGCCTTGGCTTTTTTGACCGCCGGGCCGGCCGCCAGGCAGGCGGCGTACGCGTCTCGGACAAAATCGATTTTGGCCTTCAAATCCGCCCGATGGGCCGGTTCCCCGACCGGATAGACATCGAGAGGAGACCGGTCGATCCGGCGGCCGAAAACGCGGATCGGGCCGGGCGAGTCGGCGACCGCCGCGGCCGAGAGGGCGGCCGCCAGGCCCTTCTCGGGCGAGAGGTCGTTCGTGAAGCCGTAGCCCGTCTTTTCCCCCTGGCAAACGCGGACGCCGAGCCCGAGATCGACCGATTCCGAGGTCTCCTTGACGATGTCGTCCTCCATGAGGATGAAGCCGTGAGTCCGGTACTCGAGAAAGACCTCGGCGAAATCGCCGCCCCTGGAAAGGGCGGTCTCGAGGAGGCGGCGGAGGTCGCCCGGCCCGAGCCCGAATCGGTCTTCGAAATCGAGGCTCATGAACGGGAGGCGGAAGTCGCCTTCCGCCGGCGCCGGAGATACGGGACGACGAGGATGAGGAGGGCGGCCAGGCCGAGGGAGTATTCGAAGAGGTTGCTGACGAGATGGACGCCGATGCCCGTCAGGACGGCGAACCGGGGGTCGTAGCCCATGAGGCGGAAGGCGACGGCCCAGGCCGATTCCCATGTTCCGAAGCCGGCCAATCCCTTGACCGGGAGGAGCGACGTCAGCTCCGCGCCGGTGACGCCGAGGATGATCTTCCCGAAACTCAGGTCGAAAAGGCCGAATCCCTGGCTGCGCAGGAGGGCGTGGAGGAGGGCGAACAAAGACAGGTATTTGCCCGCCCGGATGAGGAGGGACAGCCCGAAGAGCCGTCCGGCGATCCCTCTCCGGCGGATCGTTTCCAGGCTGTCGATCGTCGCTCCGATTTTCAGGCCGGCCGTCCGGGCCTTTGGCCGGTCGGCCCATCCAAGGAGCCGGAGGACGGCCGAGAGCGCCCTCAAGGCCAGGCGCGACAGGGGGACCAGCTTCCAGACGATCAGCCCGAAGAGGACGAAAAACGCCCCGGCCGCGGCGAGGAGGGAGAGGAACGGGAGGCCCTGAGCGCTTCCCCCGACGGCCAGGAGGGAGACGAGGATGAAGGGGGAAAGGGTCAAAAAATCGAAGACCATGGCCACGACGAACGTCGAGGCCGCGCTCTCGAAGGAGAA
>Ga0194125_10009852_pt1 | contig 13162 bp, 9 predicted proteins | sample TA2KigC250mmetaG_FD_148626 | JGI IMG/M metagenome (GOLD analysis project Ga0194125, IMG submission 148626) | Freshwater microbial communities from Lake Tanganyika, Tanzania - TA2015034 Kigoma Deep Cast 250m | ecosystem: Environmental > Aquatic > Freshwater > Lake | place: Tanzania: Lake... | reverse complement strand
CTGCCCCTGGCTACCCCCTCGGGCGCGCGAACCACCGTTGCCACAACCCGAGCGCCACACGACGCCGACTCCAAGCCCTCGGTCAACTGCTCGCCGAGGGGTCATGAATGATCCAGGCTAGGGTGGCGTTCTGTGTGTCCCCCCCGTGATCTCCCGCGTCGGTCGGCCGTGGCCGCGGCCCCCCAGTCTGACGGCTGCCGTTCGCACCGCAATGCGCGACAGCGGGGACGAACGAACCCCTTCCCGCCTCGGCCTGCCACGGGCCCCAACCCCTGGAACACCGGAGGCCCCAATCCACGCGGTGCGGTGACGAGGGGGCGATGACGATCACGCGTCGACGTACTCGCACACCGTCGTCGGCTCAGGGACCGGGAGGTTGCCCTCGAGTAACCCCTCAAGGTGGAAGCGGATGGCGGCACGGATCTCCTGCTCCGTCTCCTCGGGAGTGTCGCCGGTGGCGATGCAGCCGGGAAGGTCCGGCACGTAGGCTGAGTAGTTGCCACCGGCCTTCTCGATCACGACCGCGTATCTCAAGGCTCACCCCTGCGGCATCACCAAGCACTTCAGCACCCTCGGCCCTCCTCGTCCCACCACCTCGAAGGCCTCCTGGTACTGGTCCATGGGGAACTTGCCGGAGATAAGGGGTTGGGCCTGGATGCGGCCGCGCTCCATGAGGGAGATGGTGAGGGGCCACACGCCCGGGCTGCCGACGGTGGGGAGGATGGTGTATTCGTTGGCGACGAGGACGCCGATGGTCTGCACCCAGGGCTGGTCGAAGACGCCGAGGATGACGATGCGCGCGAGGGGGCGGGCGAGCTTGATCGCATCGTGGAGGCTCTGGATGTTGCCGCTGGCCTCGATGACGACGTGGACGCCGTCGCCATGCGTGTGCTCCATGACCTGGGGCACGAAGTCCTGGGCGCTCGCGTCGAAGGTTGCATCGGCGCCGAGCTGCCGGGCGAGGGCGAGCTTCTCGGGGCTGCGGGTGGCGAGCAGGACCTCGGTGGCGCCGAAGGCGCGGGAGGCCTGCATCGCCATCTGGCCGATGGAGCCGCCGCCCAGGACGATCACGCGGTCACCGGGGCGCACGTTCGCGCGCTTGGCCGCGTAGACGCCGACCGAGGCGGGCTCGACCAGCGCGGCCTCATCCGGCGACAGGCCCGTGCAGGGGTACGTCAGCAGGGCCGGGTGCACGTGCAGTTCGCGCATCGCGCCATCTCGCCCGAAGATGCCGGTCTCGACGCGGTTCGGGCACGCGTTGTGCTGGTCGATCCGGCACAGATCGCACCGCCCGCAGCCGATCCCCGTCTCGCCCGTGACCAGCGTCCCCGGCGGAGGCCCCGCGACGCCCTCGCCCAGCTCGCGCACGATCCCCGACCACTCATGGCCGGGCGTGAACGGTTGCTCCGGGCCGCCGTCCACGTAGAAGGGGTGTGAGCCCTCGACGATCTCGATGTCGGTCCGGCAGATGCCGACCGCCTGCACCTCAATGAGAACCTCGCCCCGGCCGGGCGTTGGCGTGGGGAGGTCCTCCAGCCTCAGCCCCTTGTCTCCGTGATACCGTAGCGCTTTCATCGAGCACACCCCAGGCGGTCCGGGAATTCGGGGACATGACCCAATTCAGTCGTACCGAATTGGGATCGTGTCCCCGAATTCCCCCGTCCGCTCGGCTTCCCTCCTCAGGGCACCCACTGGGCCGCTAGATCACAAACAGCTGGAAGTCCCGCGTGCCGGTGGCGGCGGTGATGATGGTCCACAGGCCGAGCATGAGGAAGTCGCCGAAGATGAGGCCGAGGAAGAAGGGCCGCGCGGCGCGGTAACCACGTGCTCCGCCGTAGCGCACGACGAGCCAGCTGGCGGCCGAGCCGATGAACACGGAGGCCCACATGAACCACACGACGATGGTGTTCCCCAGGATGTAGCTGATGGGGTGCAGCCGCCACCACTCGTAGCGCCATCGCATCCACGACAGGCCCCAGGTGACCGCGCCGGCGCCGCCCATCCCGGCGAGCTTGATCCACTGGAAGCCCTGCGGCTGGTCGGTGACGGCAGTGAACTCCCACATCGGCCGCAGGCCCACGTGTTCGAAGCGGAACGGCTCGAGCACCGCGCCGCCTCCACGGGTGTGGACCAGCCAGATGGTCGCGAGGTAGCTGACGACCGCGGTCAGGATGATCGCCGCGACCATGAGGCCAACCGCGCGTCGCCTGTCGAGCCCGCCGGCGCTCATGAGCTTCAGGCTCTCGAAGGCGTGCGGCCCGACGGCGCCCTTGAAGTGCCACGTGAAGTAGGGCAGGCACACGAGCTGCATCCACGTGCGCGGGCCGAGGTACCGGCCGCCGTCGAGGGCGTAGATCAGGTAGTTCGGTCCGCTCTGCGCATCCCACAGCAGGTTCACGCCGCCCTCGGCCATCATCCGGTGCGCGACAACCATGAACGCAAGGGTGAGCACCCATAGGCCCGGCGCGAGCCACGCCTGCATCCCGCCGGCGATCGACCAGGCGCAGAGGCCGACCAGCGTCACGCCGAGAGTGATGAGGCTCAGGCGCTGCCAGCGGCCCTCGCGCGTCGGCCCGCGGGCGCGCCGCCACACGTCACGCAGGTAGCCCCGCGCGGCCCACAGCATCAGCCCGAGGAAGGCCAGCGTCGAGCCGACCTGCTGCGCGACGAGCACCGGGAACTCGATGTCTCTGAGCCAGACGCTCGGCGGACCGGCGGTCCACCCCATCGCGCAGCCGAAGACCGATTCCAGCTTCGCGATCACGAAGAAGACCCAGATGCTCGTAGGCACGTCGCGGCTGCACAGGAACGCGAAGCCGATGAGGCACAGGTGGATGTCGATCCGCAGCGGCTGGGCGGCCACCCAAGGGCGCGTGGTGAGGAAGCGGTTGAGGTCGATCCCGCGCAGGGGAATCTCCGGCACCGCGGGCACGAAGCGGTGCAGCCCGTTGAGGCTATGGCAGACCACGGGGATCACCGCCCCGACCCACATCGCGCGGCTGCGGAAGAAGCCCCGCCAAGGGTGCGCCCGGCCGCCGCCGTCCTCGCTCAGGTCGAGGGGCAGCTGCACCAGAGGGAAGGTGAGCTTCTCGCGGTCGATCCACTGCGGCGCCAACAGCACGCCTGCCGCCAGGAAGGCCACATAGAGCGCGATCACCATTGGCCCGAAGGCCAGCAGGGGCTTCAGCCACGTCGCCCAGGGAAGCGCGACGCCCGGATCGAGGCCCTCGTAGAGCTGCCGGATGGCCTCGGCCTGAGCCGGCGCCCGCGGCCCCCACCAGGAGGGGATGTGCCGCCATGCGTCCTCCCAGTGGTTGGCGGCGTTCGCGTAGTAGAAGGGGCCGGTGACGATCGTGGCCAACCAGCCGGCGAACTGACACGAGGGCAGCGCCGCGCCGGCCAGCAACGCGATGTAGACCGCCAGCAACTGGCCTCGCGTGAGACCTGACCCGCGCCGGCGTCGGAGCAGACGCAGGCATGGATCGACCAGGCCGGTCAGCAGGAGCAAGATGAGCAACGCCCCGGGCGGCGGAGCGAACGACCCGATCTGGGTGCCGTGGAGGACGATCTCCAGGTAGGGCGTGAAAACCGCCACGCCGACGACTGCCACCAGGGCCAGCGCGACGGTGGCCGGCGTCAGGAGAGGTGCCTCGGGGTCGGCGTCGAGGGAAGGGACCTCGGGCATGGCGGCACCCTTCCCTCGCCCGGGGGATCGGACCTTCGGAACCCGCGGGTATGAGGTGTCTCCAAACGCTGCAGGCTGTTCGGGACTGTCCCGTTTCCTGCCCGTCAGGGCAGGAAACGAGGACTGTCCCTTGTTGCCGTTGACGTTGTGCAGTTAGCTCACATGACCCAGTTGAGCCTTACCGAATTGGGGTCGTGTCCCCGGATTCCGGGAGGACAGCGCATGAGAACCGAAGCACGCGCGGTGCAGACCAGACGCGAGTTCATCCACGGGTCGGCCGCCGCGCTCGCAGGAGCGTGCAGCACAATGGCACTGACTGCTGGCGGGTCTGACGCCGAGGCCAACGCGTCGGGGGAATCGGCCTCCTTCCAGGTGCAGTGGGACCCCGAGGCAACCGTCAGCCCCGGCATGAAGGCCCCGCTCCAACTGCGGACGGGAGAGGTCCTCGTCTGGCGCTCGGTACCGGTGCAGCGGGGCGGCCAGTCCATCGTCTGCTACCGCAGCCGCGACCTCGGGCGGAGCTGGGTCTACCTGTCCGAGATCGCGCGGGACAATGATCCCGCCACCGACCTGGGCGACGCGCATCTCCTGCAGCTGGCAGACGGGACGCTCCTCTGCTCGTATCGGCGGAACCACCATCCCGCCCTGCCGCCCGAGGCCTGTCGCTACCGGATCGAGGTCGCCTGCAGCCCTGACCGCGGCGCAACCTGGCAGCCCCACTCCATCGTCGCGGAAGCACAGGGCGGCGGGCGGGGGCTCTGGTCGAGCTTCCTCTTCGAGCAGCCCGACGGCGTCCTCCAATGCTACTATGACGACGAGGACTCGCCTGCGCAGGCGGGCTTCCCCGGGCACCAGTGGCTCACCATGCGTACCTGGGACCCGCCGACGCGCGGATGGGTGCGGCCGGTTACCGTCAGCCGCGCCCACGACCCCCAGCACCTCTCGCGGGACGGCATGTGCTCCGTGGTCAGCCTCGCGGAGGGCAGACTGCTGTGCGTGCTGGAGAGCGTGCGGACCGAGCCGCCGCATCGCGGCGTGCTGCGATCCGTCACCTCGACAGACGGGGGCGTGACGTGGAGCTGGCGCGACGAGGAGCGCCGGGTCGTCTGCCAGACGCGCGATCCGCGGTTCAACGCCCTCGCGCCATCGATGGTCCGCCTGCCCGGCGGCGGCCTGCTGGTCGCCTTCACCACCGATGAGGACCGCCCGCAGCCCGGCGTCCCGGCCGAGGGGGTGCTGGACCAGTCCGTGAAGTGCGTGGTCAGCACCGACGAGGGCCGCACATGGTCAGCCGAACCGATGCTCGTGGATGGCGACTCCCCGCTGTACTTCCCCGGCGTCTGCCTGCTGACCGCGCACACCCGCGCGCCGGTCGTGCTGGCGCAGTACCTGCACCGTCACCGCGGGTCGTTCACCCGTCGGGGCCGAATCACGCGATGAGCCAAGAACGGTAGGCTCGGGACGGGTAGGACGGGCGACCCCGCCTGTCGCCGCCCTGAGCGGCTCCCTTGCCTTCCTCTCCGGTCGGCACACACCCTCCCTGCGTACCGCCCACCCGGCCTGGCCCTACCATCTCGGGTTGACCGCGCGGCCAGTCAGTCGTACCATGCCGATATGGATACGCGCCGGGGAGGCATCTCGCTGCTCCGCGTGCAGGTGCAGTTCACCGAGGAGCAACCATCGGCCCTTCGCGACATCGCCCGCAAGGAAGGCCTCTCGTTCTCGCACGTGGTCCGGGAAGGCGTGAACCTGCTCTTGCGGCAGCAGCGGCCGCCGAGCCGGGAGGAGTTGGTCCGGCCATCGCTGGAGATGCTGGGCCAGTTCAGGAGCGGAACCGGCGACCTGTCCGCGAAACATGACGAGTACTCCGCGGAGGCAAGCGAGCACTGAGGCCGTGCTCCCACCCCATCCCCCCTTCCACGGGAGGGCTCACCGATGCCGCACCAGTACGGGCGATGGGATCCGAACGGGTTCCCCGTCACCACGATCCTCGGGTTCGTCGGCAAGCGCGAGCCGGAGGCGCGGGACCTGCAGTTCAAGAGCGGGGACATAGCAGAGGACCCCAATAGACTGCGCAACGAACTGGCGGCCAACGTCAGTGCGCTGGCAAACGGGGTGGGCGGCCTGTTCGTCATTGGCATTGAGACGGTGCGATCGCGCGGGGAGGACATACCGCAAGGGTGGCGGTGCACACAGCACGACATCTCCTCGGACCGCATCACCAGCCTCCTAAGGGGGCCCGTCGTCGAACCGGCCTTCGGGAGTACATTCCTCAACGGTCTGCAGGTAGTGCCCTTCCCGTGTCCTGATGATCCGTGCCGGTTTGGCTGTGGGATACTCGTGCCCAAGAGCGACGCCGCACCTCACCAGGTCGCGGAAGGCTGCCATGCGGGCAAGCACCTCGTCGCCACCCCGCGCGGTCTGGCGCACATACGACACGACGACCTCGTGACCCTGATTCGAGGCAAGCCTGCCGCCTTGCAGTTCGGTGCCCCGACCGTCATCAAGCACGTGGTGGGGACGGACAGCAGTGGGGAGCAGGACGTGGCCTTCTGCACCAAGCTCACCGTCACCAACCTCGGTCCTGGCACCGTCCGGGACCTGCAGGTTCTGCAGTGGGGGCCCGGACTCGCGGGCGATCCGGCTCCCTTCCCGATGTCGCCGGGGACACTGCACCCGGGGGTCCCCACCGAGGTCATGGGGCTTGAGACGGTGCGCGCGTGCCGGCCGTCTGGACGCAGTCACGTCCTCGTTTGCCAGACCCAACGTGGGCGGGTGGGGGGGGAGCGGGTAGACAGGCGTGCCGAGGAAGGCACCGTCCTTGAGTACTCATGCGTGTGCCAAGTAGTGGGGGACCGTGGGCGGTCACCTCTGCTCGCCGTCCGCTTCACGACCCAGCTTGGCCCTGGCGGCATCTGGAGCCAACCGGAGCCCCACCACCAGGAGGTCAAGAAGGACGCCATGCCGACTCACGTCTATCTCCGGTAGACCCACAGCCGGGGGAGTGCAGCGGGGGCTGGAACGACAGGCCATCCCCACGGGTCGCCCCAGACGGTACGCCGAGCCGTTCACGCAGCCGGCGGATTGGTGCCGTCGAGGCGGGGCAGCTCGGAGGGATGTATCGGCTCCCACGTGCGCCCCACCTCCGCGCAGCCGCGAAGTAAGAAGCCATCCACCCGCGGCCAGTCGTCCGCCTCAGGGGCGAGTGCCAGGTATACGGCGTACGCTCGAAGAGCCGCAAGTGGCCGGCCCGCCTGCGCGGAAGCGTCGCTGAGCCAGTGCCACTGGCTCGCCTCTCCCGGCGAGGCACGGCAGAGGTACTCGAAGTTGTCCGCCGCCGTTTCCCACTTCCTGGCAGACAGGGCCGCCTTGCCCGTGGCGAGGCACTCAGCCGCCTTGGTGGCCACCCGCGCCTCAGCCTCGCCCCAGTACCGGGCCCTTGCCTCATCCGCGCTGCCCCACCCCCGCATCACGTCGTCGAAGTGGCTTGGCCAGAGCAACCGATCCCTCCACAGCCCGAGCACAGGGCCTCCACAGGCCCGGAAGATGTCCTTCCGCCCAGGGGGGAGGTAGTGTGAGGCGACCGCCCGACCATACCGGAGGCACTGCACAGCCCGCTCCAGGTAGTGGGGGTCGTGGGTCCTGTCGAACCACCGCAGGTATACCCTCAAGAGCCACAGCTCCGGGCCACTAACAGGGAGCGGCCATCGAGCAGCCGCAAGCTGGAGGAACCGCTCGGCCTCGGCTAGCCGCTCGAGAGGCTGCTCATCAACGAAGCTCATGGCCAGGGACAGGACACCGATGGCCTCAAGTGTGAGCATCTCGATGTCTGCGTACTTCTCCCCCCCTAGCGACCGCAGGTGCGCCAACCTCATCTCCATCAGACGTTCGCGGTACGGTTTCGCTGTGGGGAAGTACTCCGGAGGGATGTCGATGGGTCTGAGACGCTGAGCCTGCTCGGCGATCCTCTCGGCTTCTGCCGGGTCGTCCTCAGGCTCCCCATGCGTCTCGGCAACGAGGGGCGTGAGTGCCGGGCCTGCAGCTTCCCCCTCGGCGGGCTCATGCACGCCGAGCAGTCCCGCCTCCTCGAGGAGCTGGCACGCGTGGGCACCATTGAGCAGAGCCAGACGTTTCCCCTCCGCAAACGCCGCCGCGTCCTTCGTGAAGGACGACGTTGTAATGAGAAGGCCACGAGTCGCGCCCTCGTGGGTGATGACCCCATAGAACTCGCGTACCGTCGAGACGCCTACGGCATTCCCGATGGCATAGCGCTTGCACTGAACGACGACCTTCCCCCCGGCAATCGGGTCGGGGTTCACGGCCTTCACGTCCACGCCGCCGTCGCCCGTCCTTGACGTGGTTACGGCGCGCCACCCAAGGGAGCCCAGCCAGTCTCGAATCAGCCCCTCGAAGGCTTCCGGACTCAATGACAGCACGTACTCGACCTGGTCGTCCATAGTCCATCCCCTGCCAGCGTCCTGACGCACTTCCCGCATGCAGCCTGAGTGTGCGCCACGGGCACGGCCCATTCCTTCTGTCCACGGTGAACCGTGCGGACCTACTGGCGGAAGGGCCGGTACAGTTCCCTCGCCCTCTCCACATAGTACGCAAACGCCTCTAGCGAGACATCCGGCGGGATGTGGTGGTCGATGCTGGGGAGGTAGCCGCCGCGGGCGAACATGAAGGGGAGCTTGGCGTCGAGTTCGGCGGCGATGGCGTCTTTGCCGAGGGCGAGGGCGCGTTTGTCGAGGCCGCCGAGGATGCGAAGGCGAGGGTGCTGTTCGCGGACGAGGCGGACGTCGTGGCCGGCGGCGCACTCGAAGGGCAGGAGGCCGTCCACGCCGACCTCGGTGAAGAGGGGGATGAGCTGCGTGATGTCGCCGTCGCTGTCCAGGAGGATGAGCGTGATCCCGTGGGCGCGGAGGAAGTCGAACAGCTCGCGGTAGTACGGCAGCATGAACTCGCGAACCATCGCCGGGCTGATGAGCGGGCCGCCCTTGTAGGCCATGTCCTCCCAGATGAACGCGAAGTCGAACTCGACCTCCTGCAGCTCACGCTCCATCACGGTGCGCAGGAAGTCGAGGTGGTGGCGGTTCATCGCGTGGATCAGGTCGGGGTCGTCGTGGTAGGCGAGCAGGAGGTTCTCGACGCCCATCAGCGCGCGCAGCCAGCCGAAGAAGCTGACCGAGCAGCAGCCGGGCGTCAGCAGGTGGTCGCGCGTCTGCCAGGCGGTCACGCGCTGCGGCCAGTCGTCGGGGTAGCGGCCCGGCGTGTGCGGATCGAGGCGCTCGACGATGGCGTCCCAGTCTCGGCGCGTCTTCACGGGGAAGTCGAGCCACTGGGGCATCGAGAGGTCGTCCTTGCGACGGCGCACGATCACGCCGTCCCACTGCCGCTGCACGACCGTGTCGCCCTCGTCCTTGAGTAGCTCGGTCTCGAAGTGCGGCAGCAGGCCCATGTTCACCGGCGCGTGCTCGTACCACGTCAGCCCGAAATGCTCCCACGGCTCCACGCCCTTCGGCAGGCCCTCGCTTCGCCAGCGCTCGATGGTCGCGGGCCAGTAGCCCCACTCGAACTGCGGCAGGAAGTCCGCGCGCTCGAAGCTCATGATCGCCCGGAAGGCTTCGCGGAAGGACACGGAGGGCTCCTCTGCTTCTTGGCCTCACCCCCGACCCCTCTCCTGAACGGAGAGGGGAGAACGGCGGCGACGTTGTCGTTACCCCTCTCCTGAAGGGAGAGGGGAGAACGGCGGCTACGTTGTCTTCGCCCCTCTCCGGGACGGAGAGGGGTCGGGGGTGAGGCCTCGTCTTTCCCCGTTGCAGGCCTCTCCTCCCTCCTGGTCGAAATGTTGCTTGCCTGAACGGAGGTGCCTCCCATGCGAACTCTCGCTTCGTGTCTCACCATGCTCCTGGCTGCGTCATTGGCTCTGGCGCAAGCCCCCTGGCACACGGACCTTGCGTATCCCGGTGACGGGTACTGGACCGCGAGGGTGAAGGTGATGGTGCAGAATACGGGCCCGGACGAGCTGAAGGGCGCGCCGGTGAAGATCACGGTGGGCGATCAGGCGGGCCAGGCGAACCTCGTCGGCTTGCCGGCGCAGAGCGTGCGGGCGTGCCTGGCGGCGGGGCAGGAGCTGCTGTTCGAGTGCACGAGCGCGGACGGCCTGCCGAAGCACGAGGGCGCGCTGGTGGCGGGTGATGTGATCACGCTGCCGGTGGAGGTCGCGGCGGATGGCAGCGCCGACCTGTATGTGTACGCGGGGAACGCGGCGGCGTGGGTCCCGCCCGAGTACCTGGGCGGGGACTTCGCGAACGGGGGCTTTGAGCTGGGTGCGACGGGGCCTGCGAAGTGGACCACCTGGGGCGTGGATGAGCAGCATCGCATGTTCTGGCAGGAGGGCGGCGCGCGGACCGGGCAGCGCTGTGCGCGGTGCGAGGTCGCCGTCGGGGCGGAGCCGACGTGGATCAAGTACTACCAGGGGCCGATCCCGGTGATGCCGGGCACGAAGTACCGCTTCACCGCGTGGGTGAAGGCCGAGAACGTGGTCGGCAGCGCCGGATGGTACTTCCACGTGAACGGGGACAAGCCGCAGCTCCTGAACCAGTCGGGCGCGTGGGACGGCACGTTCGACTGGCGGGAGGTTGCGATCGAGTTCGAGATACCGCCGACCGGCACTGAGTTCCAGTGCGGGACGATGCTGCACGGCTCGGGCAAGGCCTGGTATGACGACGCGAAGCTCGAGGAGATCGGCGAGTCCACCCTCCGCGCGACGGCCAGCCCGGTCGAGCGCATGGAGCTGAAGCCCGTCGCGCCCAGAGCCGGCTGGGACGCCTCGAAGGAGTGGGGGTGGCGCACGCCGGTGACGGTGCGCAACTTCACCGACCGGGCGAGCGATGCCGTGCTGATCTCGGCGGACATGCACCGGCCGCGCACGCTGCTCGCGAAGCACGCGGGCTGGCGGTACGACCTTCCCATCCGCGTGATCGACCCCGACTCGCCGGACAAGCCGCTGTCGTGCACCTGGGTTGAGGGCCGCCTTCTGACGGTCACGAGCGTCCCCGCGCTTACCGAGAAGGCGCTGATGGTCTACTGGTCGGCGGCAAAGAGCCCGCCGGGCGCCAGCGAGATCGTTCCGCTCGCGGACTGGGCGGCCGGCCGCCTGAACCTCGCGAAGAACGGGAGCATGGAGGAGGCTGCGGGCGACGGGGCCGCCGACTGGCCGAGTGGCGAAGAGGGCCGGCCCGGCTCGCCGCGCTTCACCGTGAAGCGGGTGAAGGGCGGCGTGGCGGGAGACTGGTGCGTCGAACTGGACGTGCCGGATAACGGCCAGCCGGTCGGGTGGGTCGGCACGCGCCAGAAGGTCCCGGTGCAGCCCGGCCTGCGCTATCTCCTCGGCGCTCAGATCAGCGGCGAGAACCTCGGCGGCGACGCACGCGTCCACGGGCACTTCCTCAAGGCCGATGGCTCGCTATCGGACTTCAGCCCCTTCTTCAGCACCTCGCCAGGGATCAGCGGTACGACTGCCACAGCAGCCGGCACGGGTGCCGGCGCTCCCAGGAACGGCACGACGGACTGGACGTTCACTTCCACGCAAGTCACGACGCCCTCGGACTGCGCGTTCATCGAGGTCCATCTGACGATGAACACCACCGGCGTCCTGCGCCATGACGGCGTCGTGCTCCTGCAGGCGGGTTCAGGCGCGGCGGGCGCCATCGAGGGTGCGCAGGCCGGGCCCGCCCGGAAGCTGACCGTCTGGCCGACGAACCCGATGGTGAAGGTCTTCCACGACGACTGGCCGCTCGCCGGCGAGCGCGAGGTCAACCTGTATGCCTGCCGCAATGAGAAGGAGCCGCTGCAGCTCGCTCTCCGCACCAACCAGGCGGGCGAGGCCTCGGTGACGGCGACGGAGTTCAGTGGCCCGGGCGGTGCGAAGCTTGCGGCGCCGACGATCTACCAGGTCGGGTATGTGCCGGTCGACTTCCCCATCGGCTACGCGAGCAGCCTGCAGCCCGCCTACCATCGGCTGAAGCCCAACAACCCGGGCAACGACGGCTGGGCCGGGGAATGGCCCGATCCGCTCATCCCGCTGACCGGGCCGGGATTCCAGGTCCCGGCGAACGAGACGCAGGCCCTGTGGCTCGATACCGCGATCCCCGCCGACGCCCGGCCCGGCGAGTACCGCGCCACGGTCGAGGTGTCCTTCGCGGGAGAGAAGATCACGGTGCCGGTGAAGCTCACCGTCTGGCCCTACACCTTGCCTGAGCGGAAGAACTGCACGGCCATGTACGACCTCGGCAACGGTCCGGGGTGGGACATCTTCGCCGGCGGGGAACACGCCGACATGGTCGCCATGTGGTACCGGATGCTCGCGAGCTACAACATCTCACCGAGCAACATCTACCCCGCCCCGGAGTACAAGTACGAGAACGGTAAGCTCGTGATCGACTACACGGGCTTCGATGAGGCCTGCCACGTGTACTTCGACGAGCTGCACGGCAACCAGGCCTACACGCCCTGGTTCCTCTACGCGCTCGGCTGGGCGTATCCGCCGAAGGAGTACTTCGGCCAGAAGCCCTTCACGCCGGAGTGGAACGCGATCTTCCAGGGCGGCCTGAAGGACTTCTACGACCACTGCCGCCAGCGCGGCTGGGACAAGTACTTCACGTACTACCTCTCCGACGAGCCGCACGAGGCCGTGCCCGGGGTGATCGAGAACCTCAATCGGGTCATCGACCTGGCGCGGGAGGCCGTGCCCGACGTCCGCGTCTACTCCAGCACTTGGACCCACATCAAGGGCCTGGACGATCACCTGAACTTCTGGGGCATCGGCCCGCACGGCAGCTTCCCGATTGCGCAGGTCGAGGAGCGCCGCGCCAAGGGCGACCGGTTCCGCTTCACCACCGACGGGCAGATGTGCACGGACACGCCGTACCTGGGCATCGAGCGCCTGCTGCCGTGGTTCTGCTTCAAGTACAACGTGGAGGGGTACGAGTTCTGGGGCGTCTCGTGGTGGACCTATGACCCCTGGAAGTACGGCTGGCACACGTACATCCGCCAGAGCAATGAGGGGGAGAACTTCTACTGGGTCCGCTATCCGAACGGCGACGGCTTCCTGACCTACCCGGGGGAGCCCGTTGGCCGGAAGGAGCCCGTGCCCTCCATCCGCCTAATGGCCGCGCGGGAGGGTGTGGAGGACTACGAGATCCTCCTCGAACTCGCGAAACGCGCCGAGGCCGATCCCGCCGCGAAGAAGGCGCTCGACGGGGTGCGGGCGCTGGTCACGATTCCCAACAAGGGAGGCCGCGAGTCCACTGACATCATGCCCAACCCGGATGCGGTCATCCAGGCGCGGATTGCGGCGGGGCAAGCGCTGGCGAAGCTCGGGGCGGGGGCGCGATGAATCGCGCCCCTACTTGGCTGGGCACGATGAATCGTGCCCCTACTTGACGGCGGTGGATGTGCGTTTGAGGTTGGGTT
>Ga0194125_10009850_pt1 | contig 13164 bp, 9 predicted proteins | sample TA2KigC250mmetaG_FD_148626 | JGI IMG/M metagenome (GOLD analysis project Ga0194125, IMG submission 148626) | Freshwater microbial communities from Lake Tanganyika, Tanzania - TA2015034 Kigoma Deep Cast 250m | ecosystem: Environmental > Aquatic > Freshwater > Lake | place: Tanzania: Lake... | reverse complement strand
CCGTGGCTGTATCGAGGGGTCTCAACTTTGGATGAGCCTCAAGATAGAAACGGTCCGGTGAGAGGGAAAGTTTGAGGAGACTCCTCAATTTGTCCGAATCCTTTCTCTGAGTGAGGCCGGTTGCCAAAACGACCAGATCAGCCTCCTCTTCGTAAGGTTCTCCCAGAAGTTCATCATCGGCTTTGACGATCAATTTCCCATTCCTTTGATAGATCTCAGAGGGAACGCCCTTCCGGTAGAAGACGCCTTTTTTCTGGACCGTTTCATAGAACTGTTCATAGCCCTTACCAAAGGCTCGGATATCGATGTAACAGATCGTGACGCGTGCATCGGGAATTCGGTCCTTGACGAGGTGAGCCTGCTTTGCAGTGAACATACAGCAGACCCTTGAACAATATTCATTGTTGACCGTTTTATCCCTTGAACCAACACACTGGATGAAGACGATACTCTTGGGTTCTTTTCCATTGACCAGAAGCTTTCCCTGGGTGGGACCATCTGGAGAGATCAGCCTCTCAAACTCGAGGCCGGTGATCACATTTTCATATGAATGGTATCCCAATTCCGGTTTTAACCTGGGGTCGAAGGAGTCATAACCCGTGGCCACAATGATCGTCCCGATTTTGGCCTCGAATTCCATTCCGACCTCTTCAAACCGGACTGCGCCCTCGGGACAGATCTCCCGGCACTTTCCGCACTCACCCTTCTGGAGGTAGAGGCAGTTTGTTGAGTCGATCGTATAACACTGGGGAACAGCATGCGGAAATGGAAGGTAGATCGCAGGCCTCTGGTTGAGTCCCATATTGAATTCGTTCGGAACCCTGACCGGGCAAACGTCCTCGCATTTTTTACAGCAGGTGCATTTCTCCGGATCGACATAACGGGGGTCATGCCTGATCCTCACCTTAAAATTTCCCACAAAACCTTCCACCCCTTCGACCTCGCTCTGAGTGAGGAGATGAATCATGGGATGATTTTCTACTTCTTTCAGTTTCGGGAGTATGGTGACAGAGGTCTCTTCGAGATTGGGGAAGGTTCGATCGAGTTGCGCGAGATGTCCTCCAGGAGAAGGAGATTTTTCCACGAGATAGACCTCGAAACCTGAATTGGCGACATCGAGGCCTGCCTGAATGCCCGCGATTCCTCCACCGATGACTAGAACTGTAGGTGTGACTCCGACCTCATTCTCCTGTAAGGCTTCATGAAGAGAAACCTTTGCTACCGCTGAGGCGATCAGGTCCATTGCCTTCTTCGTTCCCTCTTCTTTGTTCGGATGAACCCAGGAACACTGCTCGCGGATATTGGCCATCTCGAAAAAATAAGGGTTGAGGCCTGCAGCGCGACAGGCATTCCGATAGGTGGGCTCGTGCATTCGCGGTGAACAGGCTGCCACAACAATCCGGTCAAGGCCGTTGTTTTTAATGTCGTTCTTGATCAGGTCCTGACCAGGATCAGAACACATATACTGATAATTTCGTGCAATGGCGACATGGGGAAGGGTCTTGGCAAAATCTGTGACCTTCTGCACGTCGACCGTGGCTGCGATATTGATTCCGCAATGACAGATGTAAACGCCGATCTTCATAAGGCACACCACATGGGAATAGTGGAATAATGGAATATTTAAATCACGGAACATTGGAATTGTGGAATATTGGAATAGTGGGTTTTAATTATAAATAGATTTTCACCCATCATTCCATCATTCCAATTTTCCACTATTCCAAAAAGTTTTTTCCAACATTCCATTATTCTGATTTTTGTTTCCTTCCTTTCGCTAAGAGTGCGCAGGCGAGGGCGGCGGCGCCGCTGGCCTGGGCTACAGTATCCGGAATATCCTTGGGTCCCTGAGCGCATCCAGCCAAGAAGATTCCATCCACTCCTGTGAGAATGGGATCGAGTCCAGGTGCCTCAGCATAGAACCGGTCTGGGGAACTTTCCATGCCGAGCATCTTTTTCATGACTTCATCCTCCTTACGAGGGACGAGGCCTGAAGCGAGCACGACCAGGTCCGCTTCCAGTTCTATGGGTTCTCCTAAAAGGGTATCCTCGGCTCGGACCACCAGTTTTCCGTTTCTTTTATAGACCTCGGAAGGATTTGCTCTACGGTAGATGATCTCCTCTTTTTGAACCCTCTCATAAAATTCTTCGAATCCCTTTCCAAAGGCCCTTACATCCATATAGAGGACCGTAATATGAGCTCCTGGGATCTTATCCCTTGCGAGGTGAGCCTGTTTCGCAGTGTACATACAACAGACCCTCGAACAGTATTCGTTCCCAACGCTCTTATCCCTCGAGCCTACGCAGTGGATGAAGACGATCTCCTTTGGTTTCTTCCCCTGGATCAGGATCTCACCCTTGGTCGGACCGGAGGCAGAGCAGAGCCTCTCCATTTCAATTCCGTGAAGAACATTGGGATAAACGCCATAGCCGAATTCGGGCTTTAACTTCGGATCGAAAGGATCGAATCCTGTGGCCACGATGATGGCTCCGACATCGAGTGTTACGATCTCTTCCTCCATCGCATAGACAATGGCTTTGGGTTGGCAGTATCTGGCACATTCGCCGCAATCGGAACATCCGCCACAACTGAGGCATCGTTTTGCATCTTCGATTGCCTCTTCCAACGTGAGACCGGGTCCAATGGGTTTGATCATATGGGGAAGAACTTCACGTTCATCCCTTTTTACGTCAGGAAGAAGGCTTTGCATCGGAGAGGTTTGCCTTCCCTCGGACTCTCTTCCAAGGTGAAGATCTTCCCCGCGGATCAAGCGATCAATCGAGATGGCACCTTTTCTTCCCTGCGCCATGGCTTCGACAATCGTACCAGGCCCAGTAACCCCATCTCCTCCTGCGAAGATCCCTTTGAGGTTCGTCTCAAGTGTGATAGGGTCAGCTTGAATCATTCCCCTCCGGGTCAGTTTTAATCCTTTCAATGGCCCTGAAATAATTCCGGCTCCTGTAGAACCGACAGCCAAAAAGATTGCATCATGGTTTTTCTGAAGATCCTCAAAGGAGAGGCTTTTCCCAATCTCGGTGTTAAGCCGGACCTCTATCCCCATCTTTTCAATAACGGAAAGGTCTTTCTCTACAACCTCCCGGGGCAGGCGATAAGAGGGAAATCCGTGGGTGAGAAGGCCGCCCAGTTCGCTTCTTGACTCAAAGAGAGTGACTCGATAACCCATCCTCCTCAGATCGAAAGCAGCGGTTAATCCTGCAGGCCCCCCTCCGACGATGGCGATCTTTTGTGGTCTCTCTTCAGAAGGGGTGAAATCAGGTTCTGTCTCTTCTACATGATCGACCAGATATCTTTTCAGATCGCAGATGGAAACAGGACGGTCTACTTCAATCCGTTTACATTCTCTTTCGCATGGATGGGCACAGACATAGGCGAGAATTCCCGGGAAGGGAAGGGTTTGCCTCACCAAGGCAAGGGCTTCCTTAAACTTTCCCTGGGAGATAAGGGCCACATACCCTTGTGCGTTGCAATGGAGGGGGCAGGTGGCTGTGCAGGGTGGGACGCCCTTTCTGTCCATGGTGTATTTGAGGGGAACAGCCTGTGGGAAAGGAATATAGATCGCCTTTCTCATGCCGAGCCCCATATCGAATTCATTGGGAAGAATGACCGGACATTGGGCGACACAGTCTGCACAGGCCGTGCATTTTGTCACATCCACATAGCGCGGTTTTCTCCGGACAGTGACCTTGAAATGGCCGGCTTTGCCTTCGATCCCAATAATTTCGGAATAGGTGAGAAGGTTGATATTGGGGTGATTGGCTGTATCCACCATCTTCGGGGTGATGATGCAGGCAGAGCAGTCCAGGGTTGGAAAGGTCTTATCCAGTTGGGCCATATGGCCACCGATGGATGGGTCTTTCTCCACCAGATGGACCTTAAATCCCTTATCCCCAATATCTAGGGCAGCCTGCATCCCGGCAATGCCAGCACCAATAATGAGAGCTTCGGGAATCACTTTTTTGATCTCTTCGTTACTCATGTTGAATGTACACCCTTCATGGAATGATGGAATATTGGAATATTGGAATGTTGGGGAAAACTATTCTTTCCAAACCGGTTTAAACCCATTATTCCATTCTTCCAGTATTCCATTATTCCGATTGGTTCATTTCAGTTTTCCAATCAATGCACTTGCAATCGTGTTCTTCTGGATTTCCTTCGTGCCTTCGTAGATCTCGGTGATCTTGGCATCGCGGTAGAACCGCTCGACTTCATATTCCGTGATATATCCATAACCACCAAAGATCTGAATGGCTTCATCCGCAACTTCGACGGCTACTTTCGCCGCAAACATCTTTGCCATGGAGGTCAGTTTTGGGTCGATCCTCTTCTGGTCGTAATTCCAGCCCGCTTTGTAAGTGAGAAGCCTTGCCGTCTCCAGTTTTGTTGCCATGTCAGCGAGTTTATGCTGGGTGATCTGAAAATCAACCAGTTTCTTTCCGAATTGCTCGCGCTGCTTGGCATAATCAAGCGCCCGATCAAAAGCACCCTGCCCAATGCCAAGAGCCTGCGCCGCAATCTCCACTCGGCTCTCATCGAAGAATTCGAGGACCTGGTAAAACCCTTTGTTCTCCTCGCCGACGAGATTGGCCAAAGGGACACGGACGTCGCTGAAGGAGAGTTCAGCCGTGGAAGTCAATCGGAGTCCCATCTTGGGGGTGATCTCTGTGGCATCCAATCCCTTGGCTCCCTTTTCAACGATGATCGTACACTGGCCTCGATAAGGGGGTTTTGCCTGAGGATCGGTCTGGCAGAGCACAATGAAGTAGTCGGCAAGTAATCCATTAGTAATAAATGTTTTGGTCCCGTTGATCACAAAGGAGTCGCCTTGCTTGATTGCCGTAGTTCCCATCAGAGTTATATCGCTACCATGATCCGGCTCGGTGTAGGCGCCTCCGGAAATGAATTCCCCCTTGGTCACAGGAATGAGATACTTCTTCTTCTGTTCTTCGCTTCCACAACGGAGGATAACCTCTGAGGAGAAGTCTGTGAGCGTCACAGCAATGCCCACTCCTGAATCCTTTCGACAGAATTCTTCTACAACGAGGGCATTTTCTGTGATGCCATAACCCTGTCCACCATATTCTTCGGGAAAATGGATGCCGATGAATCCAAGTTTACAGGCTTTCTTCCATACCTCCTTTGGGAAGGTATGGTTCTCCTCCCATTCGAGAATCTTCTCCTTATCATACTCGCCTTGAATAAATTCCCTTGCAGCCTTCTGAATATCCTTCTGTTCCTGGGTCAATTCAAAGTCCATGGCTCACCTCGTTTCAGTTCGGAGAAATTTAGTTCGGAGTTCGGAGAATTAAATTCTTTAAGATTTTACTCCGAACTACGAACTCCGAACTCAAAACTTTATTTTTTCAGTTCTTTAATCTTATCCTTAATCACCGGAACAATTTTAAAAAGGTCTGCCACAATGCCATACTGGGCAACCCCGAAGATAGGGGCCTTAGGGTCTTTGTTAATGGCGATGATCGTGCCTGCAGCTTTCATTCCTGCCACATGCTGGAAGGCGCCGCTGATGCCAATGGCAATATAGACTTTTGGCTTTACGGTCTTTCCGGAGGTTCCGACCTGACACCCTTTCGGAAGCCATTTCTTATCGACCACCGGCCTGGAGCAGGCAAGCACTGCACCCACGGAATCAGCAAGCTCCTTCACCATGGGGATATTTTCTGCATCTTTGATTCCTCTCCCAATGGCGATGAGGATATCCGCCTGTGTGATGTCAACCTCACCTGCAGCCGCCTCCATATATTCGAGAAAACGTCTGGCCAGACCTTCGTCGGTCAATGGAGAGGGTACGGATACGATCTCTCCTGAGAGAGCGCTTTTCTCCAATGCAGGAAATGCTCCTGCCCGGACTGTGACCATATACTGGGGCGCCGGCTTCAGATAGGAGACTGATGCGTTGATTTTTCCTCCATAAATCTGGCGGGTCAGGGCAAAAGTTCCATCCTTTGGATCAATTCCGATACAATCAGTCGCCAGAGGAATCTTCAGATGAGTGGCCAGGCTCGGTGCAAAGTCCATGCCCATAGCCGTGTGACCAATCATCGTGAGTACGGGTTTCCTCTCGGTGAGAAGCTGGATGAAGACTTTCTCGTATGTCTCGGAGTTATAATATTCGAGGCGGTTGTCCTCTATGAGTAAAACCCTATTGGCTTTGGGCTTCAGAGCTTCCGCCATATTCTTCACATCTTTTCCCAGGAGGGCGACTGATAATTCTCCGCCAAGGCTCTCCGAGAGTTCTCTTCCTTTGGAGAGCATTTCCCAGGTCACATCCCTCAATTCTCCACGTCGATGTTCTGCAACGACAATGATCTCTTTCATCAGGCCACCCCTCCTTTATCCTTCAGAATATCGAACACCTTCTGGGCTATCTCTTCCGGTTTTCCCTCGATCATCGCTGCCCCTTCGCCGACCGGGGGAACAAAGATCTTTTCAAGCTGAATGTTTGAACCGGCCAGTCCGACTTCCTCAGGTTTGAGGTTGAGATCGGAAGTTCCGAGGGCCTTGATCTCTTTCTTGGCCACCTTACGGATGCCCATGATCGAGACATATCGCGGCTCATTAATACCCGTCTGGATCGTGAGAAGCGCGGGGAGGTCAACCTCGACGACTTCCTCAAGACCTCCTTCGAGTTCGCGATGGGCTTTGATCTTTTTGTCCTGAACCTCAACCCGGTTGACGATGGAGACATGGGGGATGCCCAGCATCTCGGCCATCACCACTCCAACCTGGCCATACCCATCGTCTTCAGCCTGAGTGCCTGTCAGGATGAGATCAAAAGGTTTTGTGCGAACCGCCTCTGCGAGGACTTTGGCTGTGGCAAAACCGTCTCCTCCTGCAAAAGCAGGATCCGAGAGACGGAGCGCATCATCGGCGCCCATAGCCAGACACTTTCTCAGGGATTCATTCGAATCCTCTCCTCCCAGAGAGAAAACAGTGACGGTTCCGCCCATTTTTTCTTTCAGGAGGATAGCCTCCTCGATGGCATAGTTGTCCCATTCGTTGAGGTCGAATGCGAGACCACTCTTGTCGATATCTTTTCCCGACTTATCGATAGAGATATCCGCATCCGCCGTGTCCGGGACCCTTTTAATACAGACGATGATATTCATTCACATTCCCCCTTTCTATGATAATTACGTTTTCTTGTAATACTTTAACGGTTTGAAAGACATTATAAAATCCCTCCAAACCTCCCTTTGCAAAAGGGAGGTAAAAAGATTGTCCCCCTTTGGCAAAGGGGGATTAAGGGGGATTTTATGATGATTCTTTTAATCCATTAATTTTTCTTTAACCTTTCCACTTTCGCCCAGCCAGTCCCATCTTGGGCAAGAGAGCAGGGTGAGGAAGTGGCAATAACCGATGGAGCAATTTTTAAAGAGACCTTCACTTTGATCTTAAGCGATCCTCCCTCTTGGGTTGAGATTTGAACCACCTCTCCATTTTCAATCTTCAGAGATTGAGCGTCCTCAACATTCATCTCCAGAGAAGGCTTCTGAAGGACCTTTCTCAGATTTTCACTCCTCAGGCTGAGTTTGCCCGATTCAAAGAGCGACATGTTCTCAACAAGGCGGAAAGGATAGGATCCTGGTTGCGGTTGAGATGGGCGCGTCGCGATTGGAATCAGTTTTGCCTTCCCTATGGGGAAACCATCACCGTAGAGATAACTGACTCCCTTAGGCCACTGTTCCCCATCCTTTAGACCCTGATATTGAGGAACGGTCTTCGAAATCTCTCCGAAGATTGCTTCCGTAGTTGTTCCCTGCAAAGGGACTTCCAGAAGACGAAGGAGTTCGATGAGAATATCGAAATCCGCTCTGGATTGTCTTACAGCCAAGCGAAGTGGATAAAGGTTCTGAATCCTTCGCTCGAGATTGGTATAGGATCCGACTTTCTCAATGAACGAACAGGCAGGTAAAAGGAGATGAGCCTCTTTTGCGGCTCCGGTCATAAAGAGGTCCTGAACCACCAATAACTCGATATTTTTTAAAGCCCCGGAAGAAAGATGGATGTCCTTTCCTATGAGATAGAGGGCTTTGAGACTTCCTTCCTCTGCTTGTTTGAGGAGGTTTTCGATTGTCCCTTCGCTTGAACTCATCCCCATATCGATCGCACCCTGGCTGTTACATTTTTCAAGGAGCAGAAGGATACCAGAAGATTTCTTGCCGATATGGCCGGTCAGTAGAGCAAGGTTAGAAGAGGCCATGGCAATCTCTTCCGAATTAGTATAGGACCAATGGCCCGGTCCGATGAGGATCATGCCATTCTTGGCCTGTGCAAACTTTTTTGCAGCCTTCTCAACTTCATCCACCACCTCTTTTGGGAAGAGAGCCAGACGTTCGAGATATTCGCCCTGTCTCTGGCGCAGGGCTTCGATCCCTTCTGCCTTCTCATTGAGAAGGCCCTTCTGTTCAAGGCCATCTCTGAGGATTATGCCAATCATCCCATTGAGCAATGCCAGTTCTTCTCCCGGCTTTGTCAGCAGGGTGATCGAAGGGGGTGAAAGAGGTGACATCCTCGTAATGCGGCTCAATTCAATATCGGAGTTTCCTAGAACAATGAGTTGGGCCTTATTCCTCCGGATGGCCAGATGGATCTCGTTCTTGATAATAGGGTGCGTCTGTGCGGGATCAGCCCCAATCGTTAAGATTGAATCAGCTTCACGGATCTCTTTAATCGAGCTTGTGGAGGAAGCAAACCCGAGGGTTTTGAGAAGTCCTCCGCTTAACCCTTGAACACTTCTATTTCCATCCAGAGCAATCTGCTCAGAACCGATTGCCTCCTTAAATAGTTTCTTAATGAGGAAGTATTCTTCATTGGTGAGACGGTTTGAGACGATGGCTCCGATACTCTGGGAGCCATATTGGGCCTTTATCTCTTCGAACCTTTGAGCCACAGATCTGAGCGCCTCTTCCCAAGAAACTTCTTCGAGTTTACCATTCACCCTTAACATCGGGGCCTTGAGCCTTTCGGGATGATCGGCAAAGTCCCAGCCGAATCTTCCTTTGACACAGAGGTTCCCATCATTGGGACCCTGATCAGGTCGGGAGAAGACCCTTTTGATCTCTCCCTCTTTGGAGCCGAAGGTAATTAGGCATCCGCAACCGCAGTAAGGGCAGGGGGTGGTGGTCTCTGTGAGTTCCCAGGCTCTGGTCTTGTAATCAAAGCAGTTGCTGGTGATGGCACCTACCGGGCAGGTATCAAGACACTGACCGCAAAACTCGCATTGGAGGGGACGATGGAAGTCCGTATCGATGATAGACCGGATGCCCCTACGCGTAAAGGAGAGTTCTCCCACGCCCTGGATTTCATCGCAGATTCGTACGCAGCGTCCGCAGAGAATGCACTTGTTCCCATCCCTCTGCAGAAGCGGGGAGAGGTCATCCGGTGGAAAGGTGATCAGGTCCCAGGGATAGAGGGTGTCCTGCACGCCATATTCATAGACCAGGTTCTGAAGTTCACATTCACCCTCTTTTTCACATCTCGGGCAGGTCATGGGATGGTTGAGCAGAATGAGCTGGAGCTGAATTCTCCGGGATTGGGTGATCTCCGGAGATTGGGTGAAAATCTCCATCCCGTTTTTGGCAGGAGTGAAACAGGAGGGCAGAAGCTCTTTTTTCCCCTTCTCCTGCACCATACAGAGCCTGCAAGCGCCAAAGGGGATGAGCCTTCGGTCGTCACAGAGCGTCGGAATCCGGATGCCAGCCGCCTGAGCCGCTTCAAGGATTGTCCTTCCCCTTTCAACCTCAATTTGGGTACCATCAATGGTTAGTTTTATTGTTTGGTTGCTCATTAAATCTTGTCATGCTGAACTTGTTTCAGCATCTCCTTTTTCAAAAGCGCTCACTTAAATCCTTCCAATCAGGATTAAAACTACTTATTAAGTTAATCTTCCAATCTCTATGCCAATTCTTTAATTGCTTCTCCCTCTCCAGCGCACTGTATACATCTTCTGTTGCTTCGTAATAGACCATCTTAGTGAGATTATATTTCTTGGTAAATCCTTCTACGAGCTTGTTTTTGTGTTCAAATACTCTTCGTTCGAGGTTATTCGTTACTCCAATATAGAGAACTGTATTGCCTTTATTTGTAAGGATATAAACGTAATATTGGTTCGCATCCTTACTCATATGAGATCCTGAAACAAGTTCAGGATGACAGCCCAAGAGGGCTGATACATTTATTCGATAGATCCAAATTTACAGGCCTGGATGCACGAACGGCAGCGTATGCATTTTTCCAGATTGATCACAGCGGTTGTCTTCTTCTCCCAGGTGATAGCATCCGAAGGACAAGCCTTCTTGCAGAGTCCGCACATCTTACATTTCTCAGGAATGACTTGAAACTTGATCAGGTCCGCACAGACCAGAGCCGGGCACCGTTTGTCGAGGATGTGAGCCTCATACTCATGTCGGAAATAACGGATCGTGGAGAGTACGGGATTGGGAGCGGATTTCCCAAGGCCACAGTGGGAGGACTCCTTGATATGGCTTCCCAACTGTTGAAGGTGTTCAATATCCTCGATCTTTCCCTCGCCATGGATGATCCGATGAAGAATATTGAGCATCGTTTTTATTCCGATCCGGCAGGGGACACATTTGCCGCAGGATTCGTCCACAGAGAAGTCTGTGAAAAATCTGGCTGTATCCACCATACAGGTCATATCGTTCATCACGACCAGTCCACCAGAACCCATCATGGCTCCTGCTTCATCCAATGAATCGAAGTCGACTTCCGTATCGAGCAGTGAGGAGGGCAGGCAGGCTCCAGAAGGCCCGCCGATCTGGACGGCCTTATATTCCCGTTTGTCAGGAATTCCTCCTCCGATGTCGAAAACGATTTTTCGCAGAGTCGTGCCCATGGGGACTTCGATGAGTCCGACGTTTTGAATGGCACCGGTGAGGGCAAATACTTTGGTTCCCTTTGATCCTGAAGTGCCCATAGAAGCAAACCAGGAACTTCCATGGAGGAGAATGGAGGCGACATTGGCAAAGGTTTCGACATTGTTGAGGACGGTGGGCTGTCCCCAGAGACCGGCTTCTGTTGAACGTGGAGGCTTGATCCTTGGCATGCCCCGTTTTCCCTCGAGGGAGTACATTAGAGCCGTGGATTCACCGCAGACAAAAGCACCTGCACCCGGATAGATGCCGATATCAAAATCGAAACCCGAACCGAAGATATCTTTTCCTAACAACCCGTAATTTTTCGCCTGTTCAATGGCGATGTTGAGACGATGGATCGCCAAGGGGTACTCAGCCCTGACATAGATGTAGCCCTGGTGGGAATCAATGGCATAGCCGCAGATGATCATTCCCTCAAGGACCGAATGGGGGTCGGCTTCCAGAACAGAACGATCCATGAACGCGCCCGGGTCGCCCTCATCCCCGTTGCAGATGACATATTTGGGAAAGGAGGTATAACGCCTCCCTTCCTCCCATTTCTTGCCGGTCGGGAACCCCGCTCCTCCGCGCCCTCTCAATCCAGAGCGCTTGACTTCCTCGATGACCTCCTCGGGTTTCATGGAGGAGAGGACCTTGTGGAGGGAGGAATATCCATCCCTTGCAATATATTCATTAATATTCTCCGCATCGATCAAGCCCCGGTTCCGGAGTGCCCTCAACACCTGGTGTTGAAAGAAGGGGATGTCCTTCATGAGTGGAACTTTTTCTTTGGCGGATGGTACGGCGTATAAAAACTTCTGTACAGGGCGTCCCTTGAGGAAATGTTCTTCGACCAGAAAAGGGACATCATCCGGAGTCAGTTTCTTATAGAAGATTCCTTCGGGATAGACGACGAGGATCGGGCCCTCCGCGCAAAAGCCGTTGCAACCGGTGATAACCAACTGCACTTCATCGGACAGTCCGCGGTTCTCCAATTCGGCTGAAAGCCGTTCCCTTAACTGCATTGAGCCACAGGCCACACAGCCTGTTCCGGCACATACCATGACATGAGATCGATAGGTTTTCATTGTTTTTTAATCACCTAATTTTAAAAAGAACCAATAAATTACACTAATGATAGCGAATTTCACGAATAAAACCTTTTCGTGCCTGCGCGCTGAAGCGCTTCGGCGCGCAAGCGTGTCATTCGCTGTAATTCGTGTTATTCGGTTTTATAACTAATAGGTTGCTTCGCTTCCTTTAGCCAGGGCATAGGCTTCAACCACTTCCCCGTTGATCGCATGACGGAGGAAAATCTCTTTGATCTTCTCCTCATTGAGATCACAATATTTGACCGGCGGCTGGCCGATGATCTCCACCGTGGCCATGGGTTCACGGCTGCAGAGCCCCGCACATCCGGAGGTGGTCACCATCACATCCTGCGTCTTTTTCTCTTCGATCTCTTTCATGACTGCGGACATCAGTTTTCTGGCGCCTGCGGCAATGCCACAGGTCCCCATATGGATGGTGATCTTTGCCCGGAATCCTCCTTCCCTCAACAGCGTTGAGGAGCGCACTTCCTCTTTAATCCTTTTCAAATCTTCAATTGAAAGTTTTGTCATTTATAATCTCCCAAGATCTGGACCGCTCTGCCCGGTGTGACCATTCCGTAGGTGTCCTGTCCGACCACGACCACAGGGGCAAGACCGCAGGCTCCCACACAGCGCACGGCCTCGAGTGTAAATTTCCGATCCCTTGTGATTCCGCCAACTTCAACGCCAAGCTCCCTTTGGAGGGTGTCCAGGATCTCTTTCGACCCCCGAACATAGCAAGCGGTTCCCATGCAGACCCGGATGATGTATTTTCCTCTTGGAACGGTGGTAAAGAAGGCATAGAAAGAGATCACTCCATAGACCTGGGAAGAGGGTAGATGAAGCCCATTTGCGATTCGGTGCTGGACGTTCTTGGGAAGATATCCGCAGATGTCCTGAACTTCTTTGAGCACCGGGATCAGGGCTCCCTGCCGGCTTTCGTATTTGCTAATGACAAAGTCTATTTTTTCCCATTCTTCTCGGGAGATCTCTTCTGCCCATCTCATCCTTTTACCTCAATAGAAAATCCCTAAAAATTTATCTTTATACCCCTCTTTGGCAAAGAGCTTGCTATATTATAGAGAGGGTGAGGGAGCTTAAAAAAGGCTATACTCCTTTCTGACATAAGCAAGTTGGCGGAGACCAACTTAAAGAA
>Ga0194125_10009846_pt1 | contig 13166 bp, 15 predicted proteins | sample TA2KigC250mmetaG_FD_148626 | JGI IMG/M metagenome (GOLD analysis project Ga0194125, IMG submission 148626) | Freshwater microbial communities from Lake Tanganyika, Tanzania - TA2015034 Kigoma Deep Cast 250m | ecosystem: Environmental > Aquatic > Freshwater > Lake | place: Tanzania: Lake... | reverse complement strand
CTTCTGGCTGCCGGCTTCGACAAAACGAATCTACCGATCCCATGGCTCCACGGCAAGCGCCTGCGGCTGGTTTTCGGATGACAGGCCTCTTGTTAGGTCAGGAACTTCGCGTGGGAATCCAGGCTAGCGCAGAATGCCGCCGGGCCTTCAGGAAGACCGCCCGCAACATGGATTCACTCAATCGTCCGGTCGAGGTGTTCTGCTGGCTGGGGTGATACGAGCTGACGAGCGGCGGCAGGTCCGGCGCGACACGATGCAACCGGTTGTGTTCAAAGGGGAAATCCGAGCGCCGGAAGATCCGCCCGCGATCGCGGAGGATCGACAGGTATACCTGGAAGGCCAGCCGGCCCAAGGCCACCACCACGCGGAGGTCAGCCAGCAGGTCCAGTTCTCTCTCCAGATAGGGGCGGCAGTTGCGGATCTCCTCGGGCCGGGGCTTGTTGGCGGGCGGTGCGCAGCGCACCGCTGCTGTGATGTAGGCTCCGTGAAGCGTGAGGCCGTCGTCGCGGGAGCGGCTGGCGGGCTGGCTGGCGAACCCGGTCGAGTGCAGCACCCGGAACAGCAGATCTCCCGAGGCGTCTCCGGTGAACATACGGCCGGTGCGGTTGGAGCCGTGCGCCCCGGGGGCCAGGCCGATGATGAGCAGGCGCGCCTCCGGGTCGCCGAAGGAGGGCACCGGTTTGCCCCAGTACGCCCAGTCCCGCCAGGCCCGGCGGCGAGCAGCGGCCACCTGGGCGCACCAGCCCCGCAAGCGCGGACAGCCCTCGCAGGCGATGACTTCTTGCTGCAACAGGCGGAGGGTATCGGGCATGGCGGTGTTCCGTCTACTTCCCTATTGTGGACGATGGCGGTATGATTGCCTTGGAGGTCTATCACGTGAAGCCCCCTGTCAGCCGCCGAGGTTTCCTGGGCGCGGCGTCCGCCGCCACTGCGGGCGCCGGCCTGGCCGCGTCCGCCGCCAACTCAAGCCTTGCCGTGTTGGGAGGCAAGCCGGTGCGCACTGCGGCGTTTCCCTCCTGGCCGCGTTTCAACAAGCTCGAAGAGCACGCCTGGACGGAGGTGCTCCGCAGCGGCAAGTGGTTCCGTGGATACGGCAAGCAGGTGGAACGCTTCGAGCAGGCTTACGCCCAGCTCACCGGCGCCAGGCACTGCCTGGCTACGGCCAACGGCACCAGCGCCCTGTTCACTTCGCTGAACGCCTTGGGCGTAGGCCCGGGCGACGAGGTCCTGGTGCCCCCGTACACCTTCGTCGCCACCATCAACGTAGTGCTGCTCCAGCACGCGCTGCCGGTCTTCGTGGACAGCGACTTGGAAACCTCGCAGATGGACCCCGCCAGGATCGGGGCACTGATCACCGAGCGCACCAAGGCCATCATCCCGGTCCACCTGGGCGGCTCGGCCGCGGACCTGGATTCCATACTGCCCATCGCCCGCAAGTACAGGATCCCGGTCATCGAGGACGCCTGCCAGGCCCACATGGGCGAATGGCGCGGGCGCAAGATGGGGACGCTGGGCGACACCGGCTGCTTCAGCTTCCAGGCCTCGAAGAACCTCAACTCGGGCGAGGGCGGCGCCATTTTGACGGCCAGCGAGGACCTGGTCGAGAAGTGCTACGCCTTCCACAACAACGGACGGGGCCGTAAGACCTCCAGCTACGACTTCTCCTACCACGCCAGCGGGGCCAACCTGCGCATGACCGAGTTCCAGGCCACGCTTCTTATCGCCCAAATGACCCGGCTGGAGGAGCAGGCCAAAACCCGCGAGGACAACGCGCGGTATCTCACCAGCCTGCTCAAGGAGATCCCGGGCATCAAGCCGGCCCGCATGTACGCGGGCTGCACGCGCAACGCCTACCACCTGTACATGCTCCGCTACCTCAAGGAGCAGTTCGCCGGCGTTCAGCGGGCGACCTTCTTGAAGGCGCTGCGGGCCGAGGGCGTACCTTGCTCGGGCGGCTACGACCCGCTCAACAAGGAGCCATTCCTCAAGAATGTGCTGAGCTCACCCGGTTACCGGGCCATCTTCCCGGCGGAGCGGCTCCGGCGCTGGGAGCAGCAGAACCAGTGCCCCGCCAACGACCGGCTGTGCCAGGAGGCGGTGTGGTTCACGCAGAACATGATGCTGGGCACGCGCGCGGACATGGATCAGATTGCGGAGGCCGTCCGCAAGATCCAGGCCCAGGCGGGGAAACTGGCGAAGGCGTAGGAAAGGCCAGAGGCAACAGGGACAGCCCCTTGACAGCCCTGCCGCAGGTGTGCTAAATTCTTAGCATGGGGCTGATTTTTTAGCAGACTGGCTGGGAGGACGCCCCGTGAGCACCGCCGCCTTCGCCCACCTGAGCCGCCGCGAGCGCCAGATCATGGACCTGCTCTATCAGCACGGCCGCCTGAGCGCCGCCGAGGTCCATGCGCGGCTGCCCGACCCGCCCAGCTACTCGGCGGTGCGCGCCCTGCTGCGCGTGCTGGAACAAAAAGGGCACGTGCGGCATCAAGAAGAAGGAATGCGTTACGTCTTCCTGCCCAAGGTCACCCGCGAGAAAGCCAAGCGCTCGGCGCTGGCGCACCTGGTCAAGACCTTCTTCGGCGGCTCTCCCGGGCAGGCCGCGGCGGCTCTGCTGGACGCCTCGGCCGGCGAGCTGACCGGGGAAGAACTGGAGCGCCTCGCGGGCCTGATCGAGAGAGCCCGAAGGGAGGGCCGATGAGCGGCGGGTGGGAGTTCCTGCTGGATGTGGCCGCCAAGGGGACGGTGGTGCTGGGGGCGGCGTTCCTGGGGAGCCTGCTGCTGCGGCGGGCTTCCGCCTCGACCAGGCACCTGCTGTGGACGCTGGCCCTGGCGAGCGTGCTTCTGCTGCCAGTGCTCTCCGGCCTGCTGCCTGACTGGGAGGCGCCAGTGCTGCCAAGGGCGCCCGAAGTGCTGGCTGGGCCCGGCGGGGCGGTCCCGCTTGACCGCGCTCCGGCCACTCCGAACTGGCCCAAACTCGCGGCGGCGGTGTGGGCAGGAGGAGCCTTGCTGATTCTGGCGCGGCTGCTTCTCGGAATGGCGCGGCTGCGGCGGGTGGCCCGGCGCGCGCTTTCGGTCGAGGATCCGGAGTGGCTGGACCTGCTTGAGGAGTCATCTCGCAGACTGAAGATCGTTGTGGCGGTGCGGCTGCTTGAATCCCGCGAGGTGGCCCTGCCCATGACCTGGGGCCTGCGCCGGCCGGTGGTGCTGCTGCCGGGTGACGTTGAACAGTGGCCGCGGGAGAGGCGGCAGGTGGTGCTGGTGCACGAGCTGGCGCACGTCAAGCGGCGTGACTGCCTTACCCAGATCCTGGCGCAGGCGGCCTGTGCGCTGCACTGGTTCAATCCGCTGGCCTGGGCCGCGGCGCGGCGGTGCGCCATCGAGCGCGAGCGCGCCTGCGACGATCGGGTGCTCGAAGCGGGCACGCGGGCATCGGAATACGCCGGGCATCTGCTGGACATGGCCCGTTTGCTGCACTACCGGCAGGACTGGGCGCTGGCGGCCGTGGCGATGGCGCGGCGGTCGCACTTCGAGGGGCGCCTGGTGGCGATTCTGGACCCCGGTTTGCGTAGGGCGCGCTCGCGGCGGGCGGCTGTATTGACGGGAGTGGTCCTGGCGGCAGTGGCGTTTCCGCTGGCCGCGATGCGCCCGTGGCCGCCGACGGCCGGCGTTCTGTCTGGAGTGGTTTACGACGGCACCTATGCGGTGGTGCCAGGCGCCCAGGTGGTTCTTACAGACCGCGCGCGGCGGGTCGAGCGCAGGGCCGTGACCGACGGCGAGGGCGCCTATTCGTTCGGCGCGCTGCCGGCCGGACGTTATGACTGGGAAGTTCGCGCTCGTGGTTTCATGCGGCTCGGTGGGCGCGACATCGTGCTAGATGCCGGTAGCGCCCGCCGGCTCGACGCGGTGCTGCGGCTGGGCATGGTCAGGGAGACGATCGAGGTCCGCGGGACCATCCCGCCGGGCCCGGACCGGGGAAGACCATAGCGTAGTTATTCTCAAGCCTGAGGAGGTCAATAACATGAAGATGATCGGTGTGCTTGGAGTGTGGCTGTCCGCAACGATGGTGGCATCCGCGCAGGCGGGGAGCATCGCCGGCCGGGTGTGGGACCCCACCGGGGCGGTGGTTCCGGGTGCGGCCGTGGTGGTCACGAACCTAAGTGGTGGCGCGCCCCAGTCGGCGACCACCGGTGAAACCGGCGAGTACACCCTGGCGGGACTGGCCGCTGGCCGCTACGAGCTGGAAGTTCGCGCCAAGGGCTTCCAGTTGTTCCGGCGCCTGGGCCTGGAAGTGGGCGCCACGGGCGTGGTTCCGCTCAACGTGGTGCTCCGGGTGGGACAGATAACGGAGCGGCTCGAAGTGCGCGCCGAGGGCGCGCCGGGCGCCCCGGCGCACGGAGCGTTCCGCGTGGGTGGCAAGCTCGAACCCTTGAAGTTGATCCGGCAAGTCAGGCCCAGCTACCCGGAGCAGGCCAAGGCTCAGGGTATTCAAGGGACGGTGGTGCTGACGGCGGTGGTCCAGAAGGATGGTTCCGTGGACAGTGTCACCGTCATGAGCGGCGCCCATCCGTTGCTGGCCGCTGAAGCCCAGCGCGCGGTGCGGCAATACCGCTACCAGCCAAGCACGCTCAACGGCCAGCCGGTCGAGGTGCTGACGACCATCGAGGTGGACTTCCGGCTCGGCCGGTGAGGCTCTCTAGCGCGCCGGGGTCAGGGTCACCCGGCCCGTCGCGCCGCCGTAGCCGCCCGCCTGCGCGAGAGCCTCCTGGGCCTGGATCGCTCGCGGACTGCTTGCCGTTTGACGTTTACCGCCGCACGGTATATACTGGCGGTGGTGATTCGCTCTTTTCGCTGCGCTGAAACCGAGAGGGTCTTCTGCCGCGAGTTCAGCCGGAAGTTCCACGCCATTGCCCGGACCGCCAAGCGGCGTCTGGATCAGCTTCACGCGGCCGTCGGCCTGAGGGATCTGGCGATGATCCCAGGCGACCGCTTGGAAGCGTTGAGTGGAGACCGCCAAGGCCAGTACAGCGTCCGGATCAGCGACCAGTGGCGGATCTGCTTCCGTTGGGACGGTGCGGATGCGTCAGACGTGGAGATTGTGGATTACCACTGAGGAGTGTGCCATGCCGAAGAAGCCAACCATGCCTCCGATTCATCCCGGCGAGACGCTGTGGGAGGACTTCATGCAGCCATTGGGCCTCAGCGCCAACCGGCTCGCGCTGGAGCTTCATGTTCCGGTGACTCGTGTCAACGACATCGTGCGCGGCAGGAGGTCGGTCACCGCGGACACCGCCCTGCGGCTGTCTCGGTACTTCGGCACCAGCCCCCAGTTCTGGATGAACCTCCAGGCCAACCACGATCTGGAAGTGGCGCAGGACGCCCGTGGGGCACAGATCACGGACCGGGTAAAACCGCGCCGGGCGGCGTGAGGGCAACCGCGGCTCGACGCCGGCTCAGAGTCCGGCGGCAGGCCTGGAGGCCTACTCTACGGTCACTTCACCGGCGTCAGCGTCACCCGCTCGAGGTTCATGGCGTTGACGCCGGCGCGGGCGGCGGATTTCACCTGTAGAGTCTGCTCCCCGGCGGCGAGCTGGATCTCCCCCACCGGGAAGGTCTTGAACACCCAGTCGCCCTGGGTGTTGTCCACAGCGCCGGACGCCTGGGCGGCGCCCGCCGCGATGGTGAAGCCGGTCCCTTTGCTCGCGCCCGCGGCGCCGTAGGTGATCTCGACGCGGTAGCGCCCCGCCGCGGGAACGGCAAAGCTCCAGGTGGGGATGTCGTCGGGCCGGATCCAGCGGGTCACGAAGACGTGGCCCAGGAAGTTCTCCTTCTTGGCGCGCTGCTCGAAGCGGGTCTCGATTTCGCAGGACTCGGCGCCGAAGCGCAACATGCCTTGCGCATCGGGACGGATTACGTAAGGGCGCACCATGGGAGGCCCGTCGAGCGTGAGAGTCACCACGCTGGCGATCTCGTCGGGCGGCGCGGCGGGCAACGAGATGAGCACGTCGGCGCCTTCGCGGCGCACCGGCAGCTTAGCCGCGGGCTGGCCTAGTAACCGCGCCGAAAGCGCCTGGTTGTCCAGGCCCGGCACGCGCAGGACGCCGCCCGCGGGCCACTGGAACACGTGCAGGTACAGATTTGAGCCTTTGGCCGTGGCGCGCCCGAAGAACGGCAGCCGCGCGAACGGGCTGGCGGAGGTCTCGTAGATGGCCTCGCCGTTGACTTTCAGCCAGCGGCCCATGGCGCGCAGCCGGGTTTGAAACTCACTCTGAATGCGGCCGTCAGGCGCAGGCCCCACGTTCAAGAGCAGGTTGCCACCCTTGCTGACCACCTCGATCAGCATGCGTATGAGATCCCGTTCGGTCTTGAACTCGGTCTCATACTTGTTGTAGCCCCAGCTATCGGTGTTGATGGTGACGCAGGACTCCCACAGGATGGGCTTCCCCGAGGGATCCTGCATGCCCGTGGCCGGGACAAACTGCTCGGGGGTGCCGAAGTCGGCGCGATTGCCCGGGGCGCGCTTGTAGAGCCGGTCGTTGATAAGCGTGTTGGGCTGGAGTTTCCGGATGAAGTCGTAGACTTCGTCCGAGCGCATCTCCTCGATGGAGTGCTCCCACTCGCCGTCAAACCAGACGACGGCGATGTCGCCGTATCCGGTGAGCAACTCGCGCAACTGCTCCTTCATGAAGTCGATGAAGCGGGGCAGGTTGCCGCCCTTGGGATCGGCCACCTCCCAGGCGCGCTTGGGCACATAGTCGGGGTGATGCCAGTCCATGATGGAGTGGTAGAAGCCGAAGCGCAGGCCCTGGCGGCGGCAGGCGTCGGCCAGCAGTCTGAACGGGTCGCCGGCATACGGCGTGATCTCCATGTCGTAGTCGCTGACCTTGCTGCGGTAAATCGAGAAGCCGTCGTGGTGCTTCGAGGTGATGACCACGTAACGCACGCCGGCCTCGCGCGCCAGGCCCGCCCAGGCGTCAGCGTTGAAGTTGACGGGGTTGAAGGCGCGGGCGAACTTGTCGTACTCGGCCTGGGGGACCTGGAAGCGGTGGCGGGCCCACTCGTGGCGTCCGATGACCGCGTAAGGTCCCCAGTGGATGAACAGGCCGAACTTGGCGTCACGGAACCAGCGGGTGCGCTCGGCCTCGGGCAGCGGCTTCTGCGAGGGCCGGGCGGCCAGCGTCAGAGCGCCAAGCAGCAAGGAGAGAGCGATCTTGAGTGCCATAACCAGCAGCCTAGCGCATCAGGCCGCGGCGGTGTTGGCGGCGCGCTGGATCACCAGTAGCGTGACGTCGTCGGCCTGCTGGACGCCGCGCGCATGGAGTTGCACCGCGGCGATGATTCTTTCGACGAGTTCGGCGGCGGACAATCCGCGGTTCTCCCGGACCAGAGCCACCAGCGCCGCCTCGCCGAACTCCTCGTCCGCGGCGTTGACGGCCTCGGTCACTCCGTCCGAGTGGATGAGCAGCAGGTCGCCCGGACCGAAGGGAACGACCGCTTCCTCGAAGGAGGCGCCCTCCATCATGTTTGGCTGTTAAGTCATACGCGGCGTCATAAATCCTCGCGCATCACGGCGACCACTCGCTTACGCTCGGGGCTCGGTTACAGGCGCGATTCCGCAAGCGAGCCGCGACCGTCAGAAGGGGTGAAAGAATCGGCTCGGCGGTGCGGGCGGCAGGCCAAACTGCCTGCCCCACGCTGCAATCAGGGCACTTAGCCCATCGTGGGGCAGGCGGTTTCGCCTGCCCGCACGCCCCACTCCCGGGCTTCAGGATCATTCCTGGACTGGAAAACGCTGGGGGGTCAGAAAGCCTCCCGGGTCTTGGCGGCATAGACGCCTTCCACCGGGGAGAGGCGGTACTTGAACGAATAGGACTGCCCGGCCGGGATGCGGGTGGGGCGCCATGGGATAGGCGTTGGCGCTCCAACTGTCGATGCCTCCCACGCCCATCTGCTTCCAGTCGAGGTTGAGATAGACCTGCGGGTGCCGCTGCATCTGGAAGGTGTAGCCGGCCCGGTCGATCTCTTCCTTGGTGTAGTGACGCGCCGCCACACTCAAAGCCGGCGCGCCCACGGCCAGCAGGCCGATGCCCTGGGCGTTGGTGAGCGCCACCCAGCGCACGTCGGTCTTGTTGCCGTTCTCCTGCGGGCGGGAGTAGTCCACCCACGCCCGGTTCACCGTGGACTGGTACACCCCCACGCGCTCGAACTGGCGGTCAATGTACGTCTCGACCGGCCCGCGCCCGTACCAGGCGAGGTTCACCAGGCCCGGCGCCAGCACCAGCTCCGTGCCGAAGCGCGGCATCATGGCGACCGGTTTCGGGCCGGGGCTGTAGGCGCACTCCACGATGATGTCACCCGTGCCGTACACGGTGTAGGTCATCGCATACTCCGCTTCGACCCGCGGCAGGCCCGCTTTCACCATGATCCGCGCCGACCGGTCATCGACCTTCTCAACCCGCGTCTCCCTGACCTGCCAGCCGGGGCCCGCGTCGCGCCAAATGTAGATGTCGTTCTCCGGACGCACGCGCCCGCGCAAGTTCTTCCACGCGCCGCGGTCGTTGTCGGTAGGAGCGCGCCAGAAATCGGGCCGGGGGCCCCGCTCCAGCAGGCGCACTCCCTGGTAGCGGTATGACGTGATCAGGCCCGCGCGCTTGTCAAATCGCAGCGAGAAGGTCTTGCCCGTGATGCTGACCTCTCCGTCGCTGTCCTTCACCTGGAGGGATGCAGCCTTGGCGGCGTGGAAGCGCGGCGCGGGCCAGCTCGGCCGAGGGGTAGACCATCATGGTGGCGTGGGGTCGTTCCGCGCCGATTTGGAGGACGGCGACGGTGTCCCATTCCGGACGGTCGGCGGCTGAAGCCCCCGCGGCGAACAGGGCGGCAAGCAGCACTCCAGGCAGCCTGGCGATTCCTCCGGTACCTTTCGACGTTATCGCAAACAGGCAACCGCCGCTCGAATCTAGGAAGCACACTCAACCTGTCCGGAAGTCCAGGCCGGGAATTACTGCTAAGATCGAAGGCCAAGCCCGATCGGGCAGGGAATTGCTTTCCAGGAGGTCGATGGATGAACCGACGATCGTTTCTCGCCGGCACGCTGGGAGCCGCAGCGGCGCCGGCTCCCGCGGAGCGCGGGCTGCGCTGTCGCGCCGGCGGCGGCTTCAAGATCCTCGCCATTACCGATTTGCATTACAGACCGGCTCCCGATGTGCACGGCATAGCTCTCACCGAGCGGCTGATTGAGATCGAGCGGCCCGACTTGGTCATCGTGACCGGCGACTGCTTGTCCGGCAAAGACTGCGAATCCCCGCAGGCCGTGCGGACCGCCATCGGACACATCGCCGCGGCCATGGAGAAGAAGCAGGTCCCCTGGGCCATCACCTTCGGAAATCACGATCAGGAGCATTTTCCGAAAACCGGCCTCGACAAGGATGCCGTGCTCGCCATCTACGCCGGCCACCGGCACAACCTCAACGCCGGCTACGCGCGCGGCCTCTCGGGCGCCGGCAACAAGCACCTCTTGGTCTGGAATGCGGCCGGAACCAGGCCCGCCTATTGCCTCTGGCTGGTGGATTCCAACGAGTACATCACCGAGGGGAAGAACACCTACTACGACTGGATTCACGCCGATCAGATTCACTGGTACTGCCGGACTTCAGTTGAGCTGGAGAAACAGTACGGGAGCAAGGTGCCGGGGCTGATGTTCTTCCACATCCCGCTGCGCGAGTTCAACGACATGGTCAACCACGCCAAGATCATCGGCGTGCGGCACGAGCCGGAGGCGCCTTCGCCCATCAACAGCGGGCTGTTCGCCGCCGTTCTGGAGCGGGGCGACGTGCGCGGCATCTACTGCGGCCATGACCACTCCAACAACTACGTGGGCCGCTGGAAAGGCGTGGAGCTTGGTTATGTCGCCTCGGCCGGCCACCGGGCTTATCCCAGCGTGGAGCCGGACGACCCCTCCAACGGGAAGGTGCGCGGCGGACGGGTCTTCCTCATCTCCGAGGGCTCTCCGGCCCGCCACAAGACCTGGATGCGCTTCAAGGACGGAGCGGTGAACTGGGAGTTCGAATCCGAGGCCTACACGGACTATCAGTTGAAGCGATAGCGTTACAGCGCTTCCCCCGTGTGTCACGGTCTCGAGACGCCCCCGGGCGGAGAAGCCCGGCAGCGCGGCGAATGTGATATCCTGCCTGCGTTCCGTACAGGGAGGTCAATCATGAGTGGCGACACTGCTGCGCGGCCGGCCATGGGCCGCCGCGCTTTCATGCATTGCGCGGCGGCCGCCGGCGCGGCCGTGCCGCTCGTCGCGGCGCCGCCCGCCGCCCGGCCCGCCAAGCTGAAGATCTCGGTCCTCTCCTACTCCTTCCGAGGGTTGCTCAAGGAAGGGAAGATGGACGTCTTCGGCTATCTGGAGAGCTGCAAGCACCGCTACCGGCTGGACGCCGCCGACATCTGGAACGGCTTTTTGATCAGCACCGAGGAGAGTTACATCAAGAAGATCCGGGAGGCTCTGGACGAGCGCGAGATGGCGCTGGCCGACCTGTGCGTGGACCAGGCCCACATCTGGGAGGACGATCCCGCCCTCCGTGAGAAGAACCACCAGAACGCCCTGGCACATCTGAAAGCGGCCTCCATGCTGGGCGCGCGGTTCATGCGGGTGGACGCGGGCTGCCGCGCCGACACGTGGACCGCGGAGCAGTTCGACCACATCGTAAAGCGCTACCGGGAGTATGCGCAGTACGCTCACGACCACGGCTTCAAGATGGGCGCGGAGAACCACTGGGGCGCCGAGCGGATCTGGGCCAACCTGCGGAAGCTGTATCAGGCGGTGAACCATCCCGGGTTCGGGCTCTCGATCCACATCGGGGGCTGGCCGGGCTCAGACGCCGAGAAGGCGGCGGCGGACCGCGAGGTGGCGCCCTGGGCATGCCACACGCATATCCCCTGGAACATCACGGAGGGACCGCTGGAGGAGAAGCTGGCCAACCTGTGGAACGCCGGCTACACGGGCTACTACAGCGCCGAGCACCATTCCGGGCGGGATGAGTACGCCGAGGTGGCCATCCAGTTGGCCAAAATACGCGACGTGCTGGAGCGCTTCCGCACCGGCCCGAGCAAGTTTCTTCAGAAGAGAGCTTAGTTGCGCGCCGGCTCGCCGGTGGTGCGCACGCGGCGGAAGGAGCCCAGGTCGAAGAAGCTGCCAATGCCCACCTTGCCGGCCCCGTGGGTGGCATCCACGGCCTGCATCGAAGGTGAGGTGGTCCCGTTGACGAACACCTCGACCTTGCCGGTTCGCCCATCGTAGATCAGGCGCACCTTGTGCCACTCCTCGCTCGTCAGCGTGGCGGGGCCTTCCAGGCTGCTGATGCGCACCCGGTCGCCGCCGTTCACCTGGAAGATGCCGTTGTGCTGCGCGGCCTGTTTGCCGGTGTCCACCGAGAGGTGGGCGTAGTTGAAGTGGTCTGCATCGCGCCAGGCGTAGACGATGATCAGCGAGGTGCGGCGGCCGCGCGCCGACTCCGGCTCCTTCTTCACCTCCGCTTCAACGGTGACGCGCAGGTAGTCAGGCGTCTCGGCCAGGGCGAACTGGGTCGGTCTGCGCGGCTGCGTCGAGGGCCGCGGCACCAGCAGCTCCAGCGTGTCCACGCCGCCCTCGCGGCTCACCTTCCAGTCCGCGGCGATGGGGACTCGCCAGCGCAGCCCGAAGACGTCGACCGTATCGGCCCCAGCGGAGCTCAAGGCCAGCGCCAGCAGGATGGTCATCCGCATGGCTGCACTCCTTCTGGCAAGTCCAGCACCGCCGGGCCGTGGCTATAGTGGGGCAAGTATCTCACGAATCCCAGCCGGGACGCAGTCGCCTCGAAGAAGGCTCTGTCCGCGGTCCAGAATTCGCAGCCGCGAAGCTGGGCCAGTGCGGCGTAGAGGGCGTCGTACACCGTTGGCTGGTTGAACTGATCGGCGATCTGGCGGGCGAGCAGGCGCAGTTCCACGGGGCTGACGATCTCGACCGGAGCGCGATCCAGGATCGCGAAAGCACCTGGGGCGTCGCCAGGGTCCAGCCGGCCGGTATGAACACACCTGCGGATGACGCTGTCCACCTCGTAAGGGAAGATGGGCGGGGCGATCAGCCGCACGCCCGCGGCTATGGAGTCTCTCACCAAACGGCGCGCCGTGTGGCTGTCCCTCTCGCTTTCCAGCGCCAGCTTCACGATAAGGCTGGCATCCACGCAGCGTTCAGTCATTGCTGGCCGGCGCGTTCCTGGCGAATCTGCCGGACCTCTTCCACGGCATCAACAGCGCCCCGCAGGCGCGCGCGAAGAGCGTCACATTCAGCCAGCCAGGCATCCAGGTCAGCCACGCGCTGCGGCCCGGCGTCCTCGAGCGACAGTTGCTCGCAGACGTGCGCCACCAGCAGCAGTCTCTCGGCAGGAGGGAGCTGCGACACAAGGCGTTCGACCTCGACCAGGCTGGCTCGATCAGCCATGATTCACCCCCGCCCAAAGGCGTCCACTTCAGATTATCTCAAGAAGCGGTCCCCTTCACACGCCGACCGGCAGATCCAGCACGGCCGGGCCGTGCTGCATGCCGGCGTAGGGATAGACGGCGACGTGCACGGCGCCTTTGTGCTCGCGCCTGAGGCGCGCGATTACCTCCGCCCACGAGCGCAGGCCCACGGTCTCGGGCGGGAAGTAGGGGTTGTCCAGCTCGCGCTGCTGGAGGTACTGCGTGTACAACAGCACCTGGCGGGCCTGCCGGAACCGCTTGCGCCGCGCGTCGCGCTGCGCGAACCAGGAGCCGCCGCGGTTGAACTGGACCTCGTCCAGGTAGTGCCACACGAACTCGCCCATGGGGTTCTGGTTGATCACCACGATGCTGCCCCCCGCCTTCAGCCCGCGCCCGCCCCAGTGGAAATGCTCATGGAGCTGCGAGCCCTTGGGGTAGGCGTTCACCACGATGACGTCGGCGTCGTGGGCGTAGTCGGTGTACAGATGATTGACCGCGTAGCGCGCGGCCCGATGGTGAGCCTTGACGATGTCGCCAGCCACCACGTGCACCGAGCGGCGGTCCTGGTTGTAGACGACCTGGACGCTGAAATCCACGCCCACCCTGCGGGCGGCTTCGATCATGTCCTGCCGCTGCTCGTTGTCCCACATATAGTAGATGGGAAC
>Ga0194125_10009842_pt1 | contig 13168 bp, 10 predicted proteins | sample TA2KigC250mmetaG_FD_148626 | JGI IMG/M metagenome (GOLD analysis project Ga0194125, IMG submission 148626) | Freshwater microbial communities from Lake Tanganyika, Tanzania - TA2015034 Kigoma Deep Cast 250m | ecosystem: Environmental > Aquatic > Freshwater > Lake | place: Tanzania: Lake... | reverse complement strand
GCAAGGTGGGGGCCAATCTCCTGGGGGTGGCCCTGAACAAACTCTCGGCCAAGGGTGCAGGCGGGTACTATTATTACTACTATTACTCCTCTGAGGGTGAAGGGAAAGAGCGCCGGCGGCGCAAGCGTTCCAGAGGAACAGCCGCAGGTGTAGTAGGGATGCTCCAACGCTGGGTGGCCAACTTATCCGCAGGGGGCCGCAGCGGGTAGAGAGGAACCTGCCGGTGGACAACGGGACGGCGAAAACAGGGGCCTTACCTGAAGCGCCGCACCTGGGGAGAGAGGGAACCAAGATAACCGGGTGGTTAGCAAGGTTTAGGAGAGTGGCCACCTGGGTGGCGGAGCGCGAGTTGTGGCTGCTGGCGGTAGTGGTGCCGGTTCTCATGGCCACAAATCGTATACCCCTGCCTCTGACGGTGGCAGCCCTAGCCCTGCTACCGGTCGGATGGATCGCCCGGAAGGTAGCCTTCGGCTACTTTACATGTCCTACTCCACTTGATCTTCCTATCACAGTGCTCCTCTTGGCCGTTTTGCTCAGTCTTTACGCCTCTGTAGACCTCGGGACTAGCATCATTGGTTTTCATAAGGTCATCGCCGAGGTGGCGTTGTTTTACGGCCTTGTCAACGGGTTGCGTACACGGAGGTCAATTCGGCTATTCACCGTGTTCTTCCTTCTGGCCGGCCTGGCCGCGGCCGGAGCGAGTCTGCTCATCATGCAACCTCCCGGGAGTAAGCTCTCTTTCTTATCGCCCCTCTACAGCTTCCTGCCTACGGTAGTTGCCCGGTCTGTACAGCCTAACTACATCGCCGGCACGGTGGTGCTCTTCTTCCCTCTATCTTTATCCCTGCTTCTTTTCTGCCCACGTATAGCGTCGCGCTTTGTCTCTGGGTTTGTTTTCTTGGTGCTGGGTGGCACTCTAGTGTTAACCCAGTCGCGTAGCGCTCTCAGCGGGGCTGTGCTTGCTATCCTGCTACTGGCCGTGTGGCGTAGCCGTTGGTTCTTGCTAGCGATTCCAGTCTTGGCAGGTGCCGGCTGGGTCCTTGTACAACGGGTGGGCATTGAAGAGTTGCTGGGACCGCTGACGGTCATGGGTACGGCGGTGAACAGTCTCCAGGGCCGACTAGAGCTATGGCAACGTGCCATCTACATCATGCAGGATTTCTCATTCACAGGTATCAGCATTGGCACGTTCGACTCGGTTGTTAATGTGATGTATCCCCTCTTCCTAATTGGGCCTGACGCTGTGGTCTTTCACGCCCATAATCTTTACCTGCAGACAGGTGTAGAGTTTGGCATTCCAGGTCTGGTCGCCTATATGGGCTTATTGGCTGCTTTCGGCTTTACTGCCTGGACAATTTTGCGCTCCCCCGCTTCAGAATGGGGCTTTCGCGTGGTGGCGATCGGCTTACTATGCGGTTTGGTGGCACACCTGGTTTACGGTTTGACTGACGCCATTGTGGTGGCCAATAAGACGGGGGCCTTCATCTGGGCTGCTTTTGGGCTGTTGGTGGCCATTCACCGGGTGATTGGTGAGCATCCCCTGGCGGCCGCCGATGCAAAATCCGTGACGGACGCGTGGTGAGCGTGAGCACGAAGCGCCCAGCCGCGGGCTTATCTTCTGCTCCTTGGCCGCGTAGCAACTGGCAATACCTTCGTCGTGTCGTGAGCGAGCGCCGGGCCTGGATCGGCGCGCTGCTCAGTATCGCTTGTCTATTCCTGGCCCTGCGCCGGGTGGCCTGGCCAGAGGTGTTCAACGGCCTCCGGGCGGCGGACTATGGCCTGATCGCTCTGGCCATGATCATGCAGGCGGGAGCTGTATCGAGCACCGCTCTGCGCTGGAAGGCTTTGTTCTATCCACAGCGGGGGTTGCGGGCCGGGAGGTTCGTCTCGGTGGCCTTCGTTGGGGAGTTGGTCAATAACCTGCTACCAGCGCGCGTAGGTGCTCTGGCTAGAATCTACCTTATCGGCCAGGTGGAGGGGGTGAGTCGAGCCTTTGCGCTGGGCACTATCGTGGCGGAGAAGGCCGCAGATGGCGTTATGCTGGCCGTGTTGTGTCTGTTTCTTATGCCTCTAATCGCCTTGCCAACCTGGATCTGGCGTGCCAGTCTTTTGAGCAGTAGCGTCTTATTGTTGCTCGTGGTAATTCTAACGCTCTCTGTTTCAGTTCGTCGGCTCATCCTGGGAATCATTAGCTGGTTCGCTGCGGCTGTTCCTCTGGTCGCGCGCTGGCATGTGCCCGACGCGGTAAAGTCTGGTCTTGATGGGCTGAGGTCGCTACTCCGTCGCCAAGCAGCACTGCCAGTCTGGAGCTGGTCAGTGGCCATGTGGAGTCTGGGAGGGCTGATCAACCTTGTGGTGTTAGGTGCTGTGGGGTTGTCCGCCAGGCCAGTTGTCGCCTTATCCCTTTTGGTAATCCTGCAAGTCGGAACCAAAGTGCCGTCGCTGCTGGCTGGCATTGGGGTTTTTGAATACCTGTGCCTCTTTGCCTTATCCCTTTTCGGCATCGCCGATAGTCAGGCTCTGGTGTTTGGGATTCTTCTGCACTTCGTAGTGGTGGTGCCCCCTAGCGTGATTGGAGCCATTGCCCTGTGGCAGGAGAGCCGGAATCTTGCCACTCTGCAGCCAAGCCTTCTACGCGCTGCTTTGGCCGCGCCTCCTCCAGAGCCTGACAACGAACCGTAGATGCGACTCACGGGTGAGAGTATCCTTTGCCTGGCCAGCCACGATTGGGACTACCTGTGGCAGCGTCATCAGGAATTGATGTGGCGGCTGGCCCAGGAAGGCAACCGAGTCTTGTATGTGGATGCCCTCGGCGTGAGGACACCAGGCCTTCGCGACTGGCGTCGCCTTCTTGGCCGGCTAGGGAAGGGGGGCCAGCAACTGATCCGAGGAGTGCGACAATCGGCAAGCAACGTGTACGTCTATTCTCCTCTCGTTCTCCCCTTTCTTGACTTCTCCTGGGCTGCTCAGGTAAATGATTGGTGGTTACGTTTCTCCATGCGGCGTATCCTGGAGCGTTTGGGATTTGGCGACCTGATCATTTGGGTGTATCTGCCTACGCCAATGGTCGTTAACCTGGTGGACGGACTGCAGCGCAAATTGCTTGTCTACGATTGCGTGGACGCCCAGATCTACAACCCCAGGGGTACTGTGCTCGGACTGAGGGCTGCGGAGCGACGGCTGTTAGAAGAGGCTGATTTGGTCTTCACCACCTCAAACAGCCTGTACGAACGGGCTGCCGTCTACAATGCCAACGTTCATCTGGTACCTGCCGGAGTAAATCTGGAGCGGTTTCCGAAGTTTTCAGACAGCAAGGGCCGATGTCCAGCCGATCTCGCTGTCATTCCCCAGCCTCGCATCTGCTATTTTGGTCAGATTGATGATCGTCTGGATCAGGGCCTCATCGCCCGGGTGGCTCAGGCCGTCCCTGGTAGTGCGTTGGTGTTGTTAGGACCGATCCGAACGGACATTAGTGCCTTGCTGCAGATAAGCAACGTGCATTGGTTGGGGGCGAAACCACACGTTGAACTGGCATCCTATCTGGCCGGAATGGACGTGCTGATCATGCCGTATCAGCTTAATGATTATAGCAAAGCCATCTACCCGGCCAAGCTGCACGAGTGCCTGGCGATGGGTAAGCCGCTGGTAGCTACGGACTTGCCCGAGGTTCGCCCCTTTCACCACGTGGTGCGCATCGCCAGAGACGCCGACGAGTTCCTGCGACATATCCTGGAGGCACTGACTGAGGACGATCAGGGCGTACGCGCTCAGCGACGCCGGGTGGCCGAAGCCAATTCGTGGTCGTCCCGGTATGAGATGATCGCTGAGAAGCTCATGAGGTGCCTGGGGAGAAGGAGCAGAGCCTTAGGTATGGCGGATCGGAGTGGCATTGAGTCGCATGCGGGTGCTTGAAGTCATGGAGGCCACTGGCGGTGGGACGAAGAAGCATCTGGAGTTACTGGTAACAAACCTGGCCAAGGACAACTTTGACCTCACGGTGGCTTGCCCCTCAGCGCGGCATCCCTCGTATGGTGATGAGTCTATGGTTGCCGAGCTTCAGGCGGCCGGCATTCGGACATACATTGTAGAGATGCGGCGTGCCATCGCGCCGTCCTCAGATCTGGCCTCATTTGGGCAACTTTGGTCTTTGATGCGGCGGGATTCCTTTGACGTCATCCACACACATAGTTCCAAAGGCGGGTTTCTGGGGCGGTTGGCAGCAAGATGTGCTGGGGCTAAGGCAGTGGTACATACTGCCCATGGGCTTTATTTTCTCGGCCAGCAAGGTTTCAAGCGGGTCTTCTATCTGGGCCTGGAGCGGCTGGTGAGCTGTCTGACAGATTGCTTTATCGCTGTCTCAGAGAGCGAGAAAGCTGTAGCCGTTGAGCAGGGCCTCTTCCGGCCCGAGCAGGTCGTGGTTATTGAAAATGGGATCGAACTGCCAGCGGCTGATCTGGAGAGCAATCTGATCCAACGGCGGCAAAAACTGGGTCTGGCCCCGGAGCGGCCTGTCGTCGGGACGGTATCGCGCTTCAATCCGCAGAAAGATCCGGCCACTCTGCTGCGCGCCTTCGCTCTAGTGCTTCAGGCTGCCCCTGAGGTCCAGTTCGTGTGGTGCGGCAATGGCGAACTCAAGCTCCAGGCGGAGTCTTTAGCACGCCATCTGGGTATTCATAAGCACATTATATTCACAGGATACCGTAAGGATGCACTGGAATTGATGGCTCTCTTTGATGTGTTTGTCGTGTCGTCGCTATTTGAGGGGTTGCCCTACACTCTACTGGAGGTCATGTCATTGGGCAAGCCGGTGGTGGCCACAGATGTGACTGGGTCTAGAGATGTGGTGGCCCAGGGAGAAACAGGATGGCGGGTGCCACCGCAGAATCCATCAGCGTTGGCAGAGGCTGTCTTACACCTTATTCACTCGCCAGATGAGGCCAGGCGTATGGGCCAGGCGGGCCGGGCTCTGGTAGCGCGCCGATTTACCCTGAAGCGGATGATTGCCCAAACTGAGCAAGTATATCGCCAACTGGCCCGGCGGTCTGGCTGATCGGAGACGTGTTGTCATGAGCCGAGGGCATTCCCTGACGTTGCTTGTGCTCTTCATCTTGCTGAGCTTAATTCGGGGCACGCTTTATGCTGCTCTTGTGCCTCCCTGGCAGGGCCCAGATGAACCTAAGCACTTCGAATATATTCGCCTGCTCCATGAGAAACGTCGTCCTATTGGCTGGGGGGATGCCAATGCTGAGCTGGAGGGCGAAATTATCGCTTCTATGGAGCGTTACCGCTTTTGGGAGTTGGGGTGGTACGAGGATGCCACGGGCAAGCGGTTCTCCCAGGTCTTTGGGCTCGTGTCGCACAAGTTGGAGCAACCGCTTTTAGGGTATCTCCCCTATGCACTGATTCTAGAGGCTGTCCCTCTTCGTGACACGGTCATGCAACTCTATGCCATGCGTCTCCTATCGGTGCTTTTGGGAATCCTGATTACGGTGGTGGCGTGGTTCACCGTGGTGGAGCTCTTTCCGGGCAAATGGTGTTACATCGTTGGTATCATGACCTTCATCGTCTTCTTACCCATGCATAGTTTCATGCTGGGAATGGTCAACAGTGATCACCTGGCGGAGTTGTTCACGTGCCTGGTTTTCTTCGTCTTGGTGCGGGTGCTACGCCGCGGGATCAATTTTTGGCGTCTTTTGGCGGTGGCGGTTTTCGCCTCTCTGGGAGCTCTAGCCAAGCGGACAGCCTTGCTTGCGGTCCCCGCCATTGGGGTGGCTGCTCTGCTGTATCCGTGGCGGCAGGAGGTGAAGTTTCGGCTCAAGCGGGCCCAGGTATGGGCAGTCTTGGCAGGGTTAGGTATGGCTGGAGCTTTGATTTTTGTCCTGTGGAGATACAACTGGCCTGTTGTAACTCAGGCTCTGGCACAATTACGCTCAGTCCTGGAGCATATTTATCAGTATTATCTATTCCTGCCCTCTAAGCAGTTTCCCTTCACCTTTGACCGGCGGTTCTTTGCGCCAGAGGCCCTGCCTGTGTATCAACGTTACTTCGTCTGGCTGTATTGCAGCTTCTGGGGCTGGTTCGGGTGGCTCAAGGTCCCATTGAGTGCATGGCTTTACGTCCTGTTGGGCCTGGTCAGCCTCATGGCGATCCTGGGGTTGCTGGTCCTTATCGTGCGAGCTTGGCAGGGCAGGCTTGACTTTACGCTGTGGCAGAAGAAGACGTTGATTCTGTTCGCCGCGTCCATAATCTTCACCCTATTGATTATCATCGCGCGGGAGATTCGCAATTGGGACTTCGCCTGGGGTGGGTATCCCCAGGGACGGTTCTTGTTCCCTGTTCTCATCCCCATAGCGACGCTTTTCTTCGTGGGGCTTTGCGCTTTGCTGCCGGAGCGGTTCCAGAGGCGGTTCACCGTGAGCTACGTGGTGAGCTTTGTAGTCTTTGACGCCTACGCACTGCTCCACTACGTATTGCCTTTCTTCTACGGATAAGGTCGTGGTTTTCATGAAAGTGCGGGCCTTGCGGCGAATCGCATCTATCGTATTCGCTGTCGGCGTGGTGGTGGCCGGGCTAGGGCTGGGGATATTTGTGGGCTGCCAGTCAACCGGGGAATCCTTTTCCGCTAGGACGCCTTCAGGGGAACACCGTGCAGAGGCAACTCAGACTATCAGCACGGTCCTCTACCTACCGCTGATCATGAGTGCTGTCGCACCGGAGGCTTCAGCGACTCCGACGGCGACGGCCACACCGGTGCCGCCGACGCCGACGGCAACCAGTACACCGACGGCGCCCCCGACGGCAACGGTCACGCCCACGCCTACAGTCTGGGTGCAATCCTTTGGTGTTCATACCTTCAACACCAGCGACACAGCCAAGGCGAAGGCCAACAGCGCTGGAGTGCGGTTCCTCGCCGGCACCTGGTTATCCTGGAGTTCGGTGGAACCAAGCAATCGCGACTTGACGAACAACCCCATGAGTGGCAACTGGGGACTGGGTGGCACCATTCGCAACCTGCAGAACGCCGGCTTCACCCCCATTGTAACCATTGCCAGTTCACCAAGCTGGGCGCTGCCCACGAAGAGCAGTGGGTGCGACTTTGCCAACGCCTTTATGGGCGAATTTGCGGAGTTCATGTGGGCGGCGGCGGAGCGCTACGATGGCGACGGGGACTACGATGGGGATGGGGACGCGGATGGGCCGGCCGAGCCGGAGGTACCGTACTGGGAGTTGTACAATGAGGCGGACTTTGATCCGACGAACACGGTGCAGCCGTACGATCACGGTGGGTGCTGGGGGAACAGGGGTGCGGACTATGGGGAGCTGCTGCGGCGGGCCTACCTGGCCGTGACGCAGGCTAATCCACGGGCCAAGGTAGTGTTTAGCGGAATAGCCTACGATCGCTTCACGCCCGAGACACAGCCACCAGGGTATCTCTCGCCAAACTGGGATGGGCCGTTCAACTACAACTTTGTGGCCGACGTATTCAATTACTTGGGGACGAACTATGGGGGAGAGGCGGGGTATCCGTTTGTGCACGTGCTGAACGTGCACGTGTACAACGACTTTCGGCCGTACTGGAATGGGGCGACGAAGCCGTATGATCAGGAGATGTTGGGTAAGGTGAGGAAGCTGCAGGCGCGGTTGAGTGGGCTGGGGGTGCCGGCGTTGCCGATCATGGTCACGGAGGTGGGGATACCGAGCGAACCGTCGGACAGTTGGACGAATCGGAGTGAGGAGTTGCAGGCGGTGTACGTAGCGCAGACCTTGGTGCGTGGGGAGGTATTGGGGTTAGTGGCAAACCAGTGGTTCACGCTGGTGGACTTTCAGCACGAGTTGGGGTACAAGTATGGGTTGCTGAAGAACGATGTGGGGTTGACGGAGAAGCTGGGGTACACTGCTTACAGGGTTACCACCCAGGAGTTGGATGGCTGGCGCTATGACCAGCAGGTGACGTGGAGCAACACGAGCGTAGAGGGGCATCGGTTCAGCAAGGTGGGTGGGAAGAAGATTGTGGTGTGGACGGATACGGGCGAACGCTTGGGCAAGAAGGGGACCAATCCGGTCACCGCAAACATCACCTTCAACGCGTCTTATTTCCCTGGCGTTACCTGGACGGGGAAGCTGCGCGTCACGGACAAGCTCGGGGGCGTGACCACTGTGGGTTCGGCTGGCTCGCAAAACGTATCCGTTACGGTCACCCAGAGCCCTGTCTTTGTGGAGGTGGCGCCTTAGAGCCACACCGGTGGCGCTGGTGGCAATGAGGGAGTGCTGGATAGGGTGCGACTTCAGCACTCCCTTCTTCTCTGGGCTAAGTAGGCCAGTTGCTTCAGTCTATGCGTTGAGGTATAATAGCTTCGACTATCAAAGGGCAAGGGAGCGCTCATGGAGCAAGCCGCCTCACGTGTCGTAGTCCGTAATTCCCTCTTCAGCGTCGGCAATCTCGTGATTACAACCCTTGTCTTTTTGGGGATCACTCCCTTCGCTCTGCGTGTGTTGGGCTCTACCCAGTTTGGCATCTGGGCTCTGGCAGGTGTACTCACCACATACATGCGTCTTAGTGATTTCGGCCTGGCCCGCGCACTGATCAAGTTCATAGCCGAACTGGACGCCCAACATGACCGCGATACGATCAATGGGGTCGTAAGCTCAGCGCTAATCATCGTCTGTGCCTGGGGAGTACTGACCTGGGTTATCTTTCTAGTTGTAAGAGAGTTTGTGGTCACAGACCTCTTCCGTATCCCGGTGGCGCTTCACGACGATGCCGTGTTTGTATTTGTGGGCGTTGTGTCTATCGCCCTACTGGATCTGATCTCAGGGATGTTCAATGGCATCCTGGACGGTTTGCAGAGGATGGAGATCACAAATACTGTTGATGCCGTGGCCCGAGTGGTCAGTGCCGTAGGTGTGGTCTTCGTGCTTAATCAAGGCTGGGGGCTACGCGGGCTAGTACTCAAAAACGCGGTCATTGCCATTGCCACCCTGCTGGTTAGCTGCTATCTAGCCCACCGAGCTCTGCCCAGCCTGCGAGTGCGTCCCTGGTTTTGCCGCCGACAGACAGCGCGGGAGATCTTCCGGTTTAGTGCTAACTTACAGGTAGTTAATCTGATCGTGTTGGTCATTGACCCGCTCAATAAGACCATGATCAGCAATTTCGTCGGCTTGAATTTTGTGACCTACTATGAGGTGGCCTCACGCGTTGTTTCCCAGCTCATCTCTATCTTCCAGGCCCTTGCCTCGTCTATCTACCCAGCAGTGTCTGCACTACAGGCCCGACGAGGACCATCGGCTGTGGCCTGGCTGTATCTGCGAGCGACGCGTTATCTGACCTTGTTAGTGCTGCCGCTCTTCACCGTGGTCGTAATCATTGCCAGGCCTTTCTTGCAGTTGTGGTTGGGTGACGGCTACGAGCCTTCAGTGCTGACCCTTCAAATCCTCACTGCAGCTTGGTTCGTATCCATGCTGGCTACGCCAGCTTACTTGATTGCCCAGGGCATTGGTCACCCGAGACTGAGCACCGCCTCGTCCGTAGTCTCTGGATTCGTTAGTCTTGTTGTCAGTTTCCTGGGGATCAGCATGGTAGGCTACTTTGGCCTGGTGGTTGGCAACGCCGTAGGACTTGTGCTGGGTTCGGTTATCATGTTTATTCTGATTCATCGCGTGCTCATTGTGTCGGCAAGGGATATTCTACAAGCTATCCTGAGCCGCGCCTGGCTCCTCAATCTACTTCTGGCCGCGCTGACTATCGGGTTACTTCGCTGGTCAATACTGGCGAACCTCCCGGCGGTTTTGGCCCTCGTAGCCGGATATACGGCCTTCTACGTCATCGGAATTGTGGCGAGCGGAGGTCTGGATCAGGAGGACCAGAGATTGCTGCGCCAGGTTATCCCGGCAAGGCTTTGGCAGCGCTTTCTTGGGCCAGGTGAGACTCTTTGCGGGAAATGACAGAAAGGGATATGGACAAGCTGACTAGGCATACGCCCCGCCTTTGCGCTGTTGTTATTGCCTATAACCAGCGAAAACAGACTCTGGCCTGTTTGCGGGCCTTGTCTGGTGTCACGTACCCCGCTTGGACCATCTTGCTGGTTGACAATGGCTCGACTGACGGTACGGCGGAGGCTGTTGCTGGGGCCTTCCCTGAGATATGCGTGCTGCGGCTGGACGAGAATCAAGGTTATGCTGAGGGGGCAAACAGGGGTATCGAGCGCGTGCTGGCCGATAGTGCCGAATATATTCTGTTGCTCAACAACGATGTTTGGTTCTCCCCTGAGGCACCAAGTATTCTGATTGCCGCGGCCGAAGCCGATCCGCGCATTGCGACCGTTGGGCCCAAGGTCTATTATGCGGATGAACCACACAAACTCCAGAGCACTGGGGGGATGCTAGACCGGCAGACGATGCGTAGCCGGCTTATCGGTCAGGGGGAACTGGATCAGGGGCAATATGACCGCTCAAGGGATGTGGATTTCGTGAGCGGATGTGCGATGTTGATCCGGGCGCAGGCCTGGTGCACGGTTGGCGGGTTTGACCCGGCCTATTTCCTCTATTATGAAGAAGTGGATTGGTGTCTGCGGGCGCATCAGGCTGGCTGGAAGGTCATGTATATCCCCTTCGTAGCTATCTGGCATGCAAATCAAACGAGCACCGGAACTGAGCCGGGCCTGGTGATGTATTATACCACACGTAACCGCCTGCTCCTGGCTCAACGATACGCCGGCCGATGGACACGACTGGCCATCTACGTGGACGCGCTACAGCGAGCAGGCCGAAGCATGTACTACCTTCTCGCTTCTCACCAGCGTCCCCAGGCAGTGGCCACACTACGGGCTGTGCGAGATTTTGCTCGCGGTCGATTGGGGCGTGGTCCTTATCCGGCCATTCCTAAGTGAGTACGGTGTGATCAAGCATAGATGTGCGCCAGGAACCCAGATTGCCCCCGCAGCGATGGATCGCCCCATCCGTGCCTTACATGTTTTCCCAGAGTTGGCTATTGGTGGTACACAGGTTATCTTCCTGAACACTTTGCAGGCCTTTGATCCGACGCGGTGCCGTATTGCAGTGGCTTGCTTGGGAGGCTCTGACGCATTGCTGCCTGAGGTAGCTGAATACGCCCCTGTTTATTACCAAACCCGATCAGGCGCGAACAACCTGGGCGCTCTTTTGTTTCTTTTGCGACTCATGTGCACTGAACAAGTAGACGTCGTGCACACCTACTACGGTCGGACCAGGGCTTACGGCCGCTTAGCCGCCATCCTGGCACGGGTCCCTGTCATTATCTCTGCTGAAATGGCCCAGGTGGGCCCATACTCGTTGAAAGGTTGGGCAACCGAGCGGCTTTTCGACTATTTCACCGATCACTTTGTTGCCGTTTCTGAGGCGACGAGAGTTAACCTTTTTCGCACCCGCCAGATACCGCCTCCAAGGGTGACGGTCATCTATCCAGGTATAGATTTAATCAGGTTTGATACCCAAGAAAGGCCGCCTATGGTCCGTTGCGAGTTGGGACTCCCTGACCGCGCATTAGTTGTGGGCGTAGTAGCCCGCCTTGTCGTATATAAAGGACATGCCGATCTCATTGCTGCCCTCCCTTGCATTCTGCAGGCCGCACCAACAACGAGATTGGTCTTCATTGGTGATGGACCGGCAGCGTCTGATCTACGCCAGCAAGTCCATGAGTTGGGGCTAGCGGAACATGTTCACTTCCTGGGAGCTCGGCGAGATATTCCCCGGCTTCTCCGTGCCTTTGATGTGTTTGTCTTGCCCTCACATCAGGAAGGTTTAGGGCTGGCCATTATTGAAGCGATGGCTGCGGGCCTGCCTGTGGTCGCCACGCGAGTTGGTGGTATTCCCGAGGTGGTCGTTGAGGAGGAAACTGGCCTGCTGGTGGAACCGAGAAATCCACCAGGGCTGGCAGAGGCTATCATTCAACTTCTCACCAATCCCCGCACGCGACGACAAATGAGCATCAAAGGCCGCCAACGCGTTGAAGCCTATTTCACAGCTCAGCGAACTGCAGCTAACTTGACAGCTTTATATTGCCATCTACTCCAGGCTAAAGGAGTTTGCTAAGTATCTAAACGGCGTATCTACGATCCTCAGTATGTCTCTCTGGTCTGACCTTGAGGTTGGGTGAATCAATGCCACCAGTGCAAGTAGAAATAGTGGACTATCCAGGAATACGCCTAGTTAAGCTTCCTGGGCCATATCGGCAGCGTGGCCGATTGGTCAAGAAGGTGGTTCACTTTGAAACAACCTACAGCCGCGCGCTGGTGGAGCAGCTAGCTGATATCGTGGGGCTGGAGTGGCTGAAGGACGAAATTGATCGTTCCGAAGATCGGGACTACGTGGCCAAGTCACTGGAGACCTTTCTGCTTCCATACACATCACTCAAAGGGATGCATGTTCTTGATTTCGGCTGTGGGTGTGGAGCTACCACAGTGATTTTGGGCCGCATGGGGGCCCGAGTGGTGGGTGTGGATCCCAGCCTGGCTCACATTGAGGTCGCCAATATGCGGCTGAAGGAACTGGGCCTCATGGATACAGCCGCTGTCGTTTATGTTAGTGATACTTCTCGATTGCCTATGGCCACTGAATCCTTTGATGTAATCGTCTGCTACCAGGTTTTGGAACATATTCCTGGCCCTGCCCGGTCTCTGCATCTCCTTGAAATGTGGCGCGTGTTGAGAAAGGGAGGATGTCTCTTTGTATCTGCACCTAACCGGATTTGGCCCATCGAATTTCATACCACGAATCTTTGGTGGGTCCCCTATCTTCCGTGGCGTTTGGCCTACTTTTATGCTTGTCTACGTGGTCGGCTATCATTTGGGCTCTCCAAGGCCGCTATTTGGAATAGTGGATTGAAGGGAATCACATATTGGGAAGTGATTAACGCCTTGCCTGCCTCCACATGGGTCGTTAAGAACGCAGAGACTGCCACTAGCATCGAGCGTTATTTTGCTTTATCATTATCACGCCCACAGAGTAAGCATCACCAGATGGCCAAACAGATGGTCGCCTATACTTTAAAGATGCTGGAGCAATCCTTACTCCGGCGAATTGATTTACCTGCTTTAGCGCTACTCCCTTACGTTATCTTATGCATACGTAAGGTGTAGACGATTCGACATCCGTGACTTGCGGTGGACATTGAGATCTTGATCGTGAAACAAAC
>Ga0194125_10009836_pt1 | contig 13175 bp, 13 predicted proteins | sample TA2KigC250mmetaG_FD_148626 | JGI IMG/M metagenome (GOLD analysis project Ga0194125, IMG submission 148626) | Freshwater microbial communities from Lake Tanganyika, Tanzania - TA2015034 Kigoma Deep Cast 250m | ecosystem: Environmental > Aquatic > Freshwater > Lake | place: Tanzania: Lake... | reverse complement strand
TACAACCATTGGGTAACGCACCGTGCAGGTCTCAGTTCTGCAACTGCCACAACTGGCGAGAGGAAGTATACCACCAAATCAAGAAAGAGGCAGGTTTGAGTAGCTCCGCAACAAGGCAACCTCAGTCCGCCGAAACCAAGCTCACCAAATCACCCGAGTGTCACATTCATTATCTGAAGGTCTATAGCTTGCAATAGTTGAAAAAAGTCTTGGGAGATGTCCTGTTTTCCGACCACATGCTACTCTTGTAATTGTCACGGAAAAAGTCTAACACTTCGCAGAGGCCATGAGCTTGCCACTTTCTGTTCTGCCACGCAGGGTACGGGAACTCATCTACTCGCCAGAGCCAGGCGTCGAATCCAGCTGGAATATCAGACACATCGTTGCCTTTTGCCAGTTCTATCCTATATCGTTCAAACTCCGGCATGGGATGGCTTATGTTTTTCACCTCGCACTCCTTCCTCCATGCTTCTTGGAGGCGCTCCCCTGATTCATTATCAACCTCATCTGCCGCGTACAATCTCAACAAGCTACCCACGAGATAGGCAGTCACAAAAAGAACAACTGCCAGAAGCAATTCCTGCCCTAGCAAACTTTTGACCCACGACTTCAACCCCAACACTACGAGCACTCCAAAGATAATATATGTAGAGGCAAACACCAGTATAGTGCCTGGCAGTAGAATCCCAAAGATATCTCGTTTTCCCAACGGTTGAAATTGCTCCATTGTGTCCTCCGAACAAGTCAAAATACCACAGCCCAGATGATGCCGAGCGAAGTTTCTCCGCTATCACATAGCCCAGACAACACCCAATTCACGAGCACGATCCACGTAGCGTCTGATTTGTTCGACGCAGGTGTCGTATATATCCATACTCGAATCCTCATGGTACTTTTTGAACCAGTCAACTGTTTCGGCCAAAGCCTCATGCCAGGTATAGACCGGCTGCCAACCTAGAAGATTTGCAGCCTTCTCCCAACTTAGCCTCAAGAGGCCTGTTTCGTGAGGTGCTTGGTCTGAACTAATATCCTCCCATTCGCCTGTGCCCCAAAGCTCTATTAGCTCATGTACTAGGTCCCTGACACTGACAGCCAATGACTCAGGCGGACCAAAGTTCCAGGCTTCAGCGAATCTGCATCCCTCTCGAAGAAGCTTTGTGGCCAGCCATAGATACCCGCTCAGCGGCTCAAGGACGAATTGCCATGGTCGCACGTGGTGTGGGTTGCGGACGCGTACCGCCCGGCCCTCCATCAATGCGCGCATACTATCCGATACAATACGATCCTTACCCCAATCACCACCCCCTATTACGTTCCCGGCCCGCGTGGATGCTACAGCAACTCTATGCTCTTCATACCTGTTTGTAGGGAAGAATGATTGGCGGTATGCCGAAATTGCCAATTCAGCCATAGCTTTGCTTGCACTGTACGGCTCGCTTCCACCGAGACGATCAATCTCCCGATAGCCCCATGCCCATTCTTGATTCTGATAGCACTTGTCGCTTGTAATGCAAACCGCAACCTTAACTGAGTTAGTTAGCCGTATTGCCTCCAGAATGTTGACTGTACCACCGACGTTGATGTCGAACGTGTCTTTGGGACTGGCGTAGGACTCTAGTACAATCGCCTGAGCTGCTAGATGAAAGACTACCTGGGGCTTGAATTCTTCGATCACGTCACAAAGCGCGTCCAGATTGCGAACATCGTTGCGTATGTCAATGACACGCCGGGACAAGTGTGAGGCTTCGAAGTTGCTTGGAATGGTTGGTGGATCCAAGCTATAGCCGATCACCTTGGCCCCCAGTTCATTCAGCCAAATACTAAGCCACGAACCTTTGAAACCAGTATGCCCAGTTACTAGGACTGGCATACCTTGGAAGACACCTTCAAATATACTCTTCATAATATCATTGGCTCCTATCATCGCAAGACAAAGTCGGATATTCTTAGGAATGGTCCCCCGGACGCAAGGTAAGTATACTACGGTTGGCAGTTTCACGCAAGAGAACTCAAGGGGCAACGGGCTCTTTGAAGTCGTAGATGCCGTCGTCTATGGCCCACCTCCGGCTGCAGTCCCGGCAGGTCAATGCCTCCTCCGCCTCGATCAGGTCGGTCCCGTGACAGTCTGGGCAGCGGAAGAAGCCTCGATCTTCGGGTTGGGCGTCCTCCTTTTCCGCCCTGGCCCGAATGAAGACGCTGGGGGCCAGCTTCAACGACGCTGTAGGTCCCTGCAGCAACCCATCCAAAGCGGCCAGGGGGCGAGGGGGAATCAGGCGCTTGAGGAACGGGAGGCGGAAGGAGGATACGGCCAGCTCCCGCCCGATGGTGAAGCCAGCCTCCCTCAGACGAGCCTCCATCCAGGCCGGGTGGAAGTCGTAGTTGAGCTCGACGAACTCGTAGGGCTCAGGGGCAAAGGGGCTCCAGCTCTGGCGGCCCAGCAGGTAACGCAGGATGGCTTTGAGGTGGCGTTTGTTGGCGTACTCTAACACGTAGAACCCCCCTGGCTTGAGCACCCGCTGAATCTCCCGCAAGGCGGCGGGGATGTCCTGCAGGTGGTGCAGCACCCGCACGGTCACGGTGGTGTCGAACAGGGAATCCACGAAGGGCATGGCATACAGGTCGGCGGCCACGTAGACATATTTCCCCTCTCGCCCCCATCGCTCCTGAGCCTGGCGCAGCATGGATTTGGAGTAATCCAGCAGGACGACCTGCTGGTAGCCGTGGTAAAGGTCCACCAGGCGGCCAAAGCCAGCCCCAATTTCCATCAGACGAGCGCCAGCGGGAGGCAACAGCTTGCGGAGGGCGATGCGTTCTGCCAGGTCCTCGTATTCCCGCCCCTGGCCCTCCCAAAAGTCGGTCCGGTATGAGCTGTGTTCGTAATCGCAGATTCTGGTCATGGTTCTGGGGGTGTTTCACGTGAAACAATTTGGTGCGCTTGCTATTATATCACACTCCTTCAAAAGCTCAAATTGGGAAAGTGTAACCGCTCAGCCACGGTTGTCATTGCGAGTTTTCCATGGCGCGGCGTGCCATCCGTAGGGGGCAGAAACTTGGGCAAGGTTCGTAGTGACGGCTTTAGCCGTCGTTTAGCGGCAAAGCGACCGAAGTCGCCACTACGGAAGTCGCCACTACGAACCAAGTTTCTGAGTAGCGGTTTTTGCGAAGCAATCTCCTACTCGTGGCTTGGGGATTCCCTTCGGCAGGCTCAGGGCATGGCTTCGTCGGCAAAAACCGCCTCCTCGCAATGACAGCCTGAGTAGTCACGGGAGGGCCAAGGCAATGCAACGGTTATGGCGGATAGCATTTGGCGAAGCCAAGGCTGAGTTTGCAATGTCGTCAATTTCTGGTATACTGACCCCATCATGGGCAAGACCATTCTGTTGACCGGGCGGCCCCGCGTGGGCAAGACGACCATCATCAAAGAGGTGGTGCGGAGGCTATCGGGCCAGGCAGGCGGCTTCTATACCGAGGAGATGAGGGAGCGAGGCCGACGGCAAGGTTTCAAGATCGTGACCCTGGACGGCCAGGAGGGCATTCTGGCCCACGTGGGCATCAAAAGCCCGATGCGGGTCAGCAAATACGGGGTCAACCTGACCGACCTGGAGGAAATCGGCGTGGCAGCCATCGGCGAGGCCATGGCCCACAAGGACTGCGTGGTCATTGACGAGATCGGCAAGATGGAGCTCTTCTCCCAGGCGTTCAAGGACGCGGTCTGGGAAGCCATCCACAGCGATAAACCCGTCCTGGGAACCATCACCCTGGCCTCTCATCCCTGGGCCGACCACGTCAAGGCTTTGCCCCAGGTAACCGTTGTCGTCGTCACCGAAGCCAATCGCGACAGAGTAGCTCAGCAGGTTTTGGACTCGTTCGAGCAGTAGGCCACCTTACCGAGGTGGTTCACCAATTGCGTTGCCGAGCGCAAATTCAGAGATCGCCCGGAAATTTGTCGCTATAATAAATGCGATTCGTAAGACCTCGGCTCGTTCGAAAGGAAAGTCGTCATGGACAACCGCTCGATTCCCGCTATCGCCGCGGCCATCATGCTCTCGCTGTGTTGCTGCCTGACCCTGCTATGCCTGGGGATAGGGGCAGTGGTAGCGCCCTGGATAGGCGAGCTCCCGACCACCCCCACACCAACCCCCGTGCCCATCATCGTCTGCACCCCTGTGGCCTCGGTCGAGCGCTCCACCGAAGAGCTTTTGGCCGAAATCTCGATCCCGGAACGCGATCTGATAGCCCTCGCCACTCGTCTCAAGAAGGTGGATCAGCCTATTCCCCTGGTGGTAAATGCTACCCCGCCCTCCTACGCTCTGGGCGACAAGGAGGTCTTCTGGGTATCGAACCTGGACGCCAAAGTGAACTATACCACCACGGCCATCCTCAGCTATGTGACTACTCACCTCTACCTGTGGGTAGAGGAGGGCTCCAGTTTCGATCAAGAGGCCCTGAAGAGATCGGCCGAGCGTTTCGAAAGCCAGATCTACCCCACCAACCGCGAGTTCTTCGGAAGCGAGTGGACGCCGGGCGTGGACAATGGCCCCCACATTCACGTACTCCAGGCCAGTGGACTCGGGTCGTCAGTATATGGCTACTATCGGGACACCGATGAGTACTCCAGATTGGTGAACCCCTACTCCAATGAGCGGAAGATGTTCTACGTTAACTCGGACAACTTGCAGCCGGGCACAGAGTCGTACGAGAGCGTCCTGGCTCATGAATTCCAGCACCTGATCCACTGGGCGGTTGATGGCGATGAGGATACCTGGGTCAATGAGGGCTTCTCGGAATTGGCCTCTTACCTCAACGGTTACGATGTAAGAGGCGTTCATCACGCCTTTAGCCACAGCCCGGATACGCAACTCACGTCCTGGCCCAGCAGCCCCGGTGAGTCATCGGCTAGCTATGGGGCCAGTTTCCTGTTCGCTGTCTATTTCCTGGAGCGGTTCGGCGATCAGGCCCTGCGCAGAGTGGTCTCGCACCAGGCCAACGGGGTAAGCGGTTTCGAAGCCATCCTTGTTGAGCATGGCCTGACCTTCGAGGACGTTTTCGCCGACTGGCTGATCGCCAATTATCTGGATGATACTGAGCTGGCAGATGGCCACTATGGTTACCAGGACCTGGCCGTCGGCCCGGCTCGCCTCGACGAAACCCACACTCGCTATCCGGTCCACCGCTCCACTACCGTCCACCAATACGCAGCCGACTACATCGAGTTGCAGGGACAGGGAGATCTGGCCCTGGCCTTCGCCGGTTCAACTCAGGTGAAGCTGGTTCCCAACGATCCTCACAGCGGAAAGTATTTCTGGTGGTCCAATCGCAGCGACAACGGCAACATGACCCTGACCCGAGCCTTTGACCTGACGGGGCTATGGCAAGCCACCCTGAAAGCCTGGCTCTGGTATGACATCGAGGAGGACTGGGACTACGCTTACATCGAGGTTTCGACCGATGGCGGCCAGACCTGGGACATCTTGGAAGGTGAATACACCACCGATTCTAATCCCAACGGCAACAGCTTTGGCCACGCCTACACGGGGAAATCGGGCTCCGCCGACCAGGCCCCAAACTGGGTCGAAGAAGAGATAGACTTGACCCCCTACGTCGGCCAGGAGATTCTGCTGCGATTCGAGTACATCACCGACGGGGCCGTGAACCACGTTGGCTTCTGCGTGGACGACATCACCATCCCCGAACTGAGCTATGTCCATGATGCTGAAAGCGATGAACTGTGGATAGCCGAGGGGTTCATTCGCACTGACAACGTCTTGCCTCAGCGGTTTCTGGTGCAGCTCATCGAAATCGGCCCAGCCGCAAGGGTGCGGCGCATGGAGCTGGACGAGGTCCAGAGGGGCCGTTTAGTAGTGAAGGACCTGGGGAAGGGCATAGAGCGGGCCGTGCTGGTGGTCTCGGCTCTGGCCCCGGTCACCACCGAGCTGGCGAGCTACGATTACTCCATCGAGCCCGCCCCAGAGGGCTGAACGAGTTGCACTGGAGCGTGTGGCAACGTGTATGCACCTGGCCAGCTCCGACCTCTCAAGGTTAGGACACCGGGGAAGCGATTTGACATAGAACGCATGTTCGTGTATAATTGTCTTGACTAAATTCAGGAGGTGATGGATCATGGATTTGTCGGAGCGTCAGAGGAAGATCCTCAGCTTTGTGCAGGCTTTCACCCGCGAGAACCACTATCCCCCCACTATCCGCGAGATAGGCGAGGCCGTGGGCATCTCTTCGACATCGGTGGTTAACTACAACCTGAACATCCTTGAGAAGAGGGGCTATATCGCACGGGATAAGACTGTCTCCCGAGGGCTAAAGCTGGTGGCCAGATCCGGATCGGGGGCTGGTAGAGCCAGGGATAATGTCGTCAACATTCCCCTGCTGGGTCGGATCGCCGCTGGCGAGCCCATCCCCATCCCCGACAGCGATTTCCCACCCTTTGGCTACGAGACCATCGAGCTGACCCGCAGCATCATCGGTACAGGAGAAGGCATCTACGCCCTGCAGGTACGGGGAAACTCAATGATTGATGCTCTGATCCACGACGGCGACATCGTGATCATGAAGCACCAGGAGGAGGCAGCGAACGGCGAGTTGGTGGCCGTCTGGCTGAAGGACGAGAAGGAGACCACCCTGAAGCGCTTCTACCTGGAGGGAGGACAGGTGCGCCTGCAACCAGCAAACCCGACCATGGAACCGATCTACGTTCACCCCGCCAACGTGGAGATTCAAGGAAAGGTGGTTCTAGTAATCCGCCAACTGGACTAAGGCCAAACCTTAAAATTTTCAGAAAACCCATTTTCCCCCTTGACATAGAACGCATGTTCTGGTATAATATATAGTAGAACATGCGTTCTATTTTGTGGGAAAGGAGCTGTTACCGATGAGAAGCTTAAGCCAACGCCAAAGAGAAGTTTATGATTTCATCGAAGCCTTCACTGGTAGGAAGGGGTACCCTCCCACTCACGAGGAGATTCGCCAGAGCCTGAACATGAGCACCAAGTCTCTAGTCAACCATCACCTGAGGGCTCTGGAGAGGAAGGGCTTGATCGAGCGAGAGCCCGAAACCCCACGCGGGATCAAGCTCCTCGAGGGTCTCAGGAGCTTCAAGGTGCCCCTGCTGGGGCAAATCGCCGCCAGCGCGGAGCCTATCTCCTTCGCGGACGAGGACTACGAGGAGATCGAGCTGACGCCCGACATCGTCAAGCAGCAGGACGGCCTGTACGCCCTGCGGGTGAAAGGGGACTCGATGATGGATGCTTTGATCCACGACGGGGACATCGTGGTGATGAGGCATCAGAGGGTGGCCGAGGCTGGCGAGATGGTGGCGGTGAGGCTGAAGGACCAGAACGAGACTACTCTGAAGAGATTCTATCCGCAAGGCAAGCGGGTGCGCCTGCAGCCGGCCAATGCGACGGTGAAGCCGATCTACGTCCATCCCGCCAAGGTGGAGATCCAGGGCAAGGTGATGGCGGTGATCCGTCAGGTGGCATGAGTCAAGAAAGGGGTTGTGAACATGGGCAAATTGACGAACAAGATATGCCAGTACCGCAGTGTGGCCCGCGATGGCCGTATCGTCTGCACCAAGATCGTAGAGGGGGACAACGAGGTTTCGCCTAACCTGTGTCGGGACTGCCCCGCCAGGCAGGTTTCCTGTGATAAACTGCGCTTCTCACTACAGAAGTTCTCTCCCTCACCCATCGTGGTTCGCTACGGGAATGGCCACTCCGAGGTGTGGAACGATGAGCCTCCCAGGATCAGTTTCCTGCAGGCAGCCTGCGCGGCCAGGATCGCTCCGGTCAGCGACCCGCGCCGGTGCGCGGTTTGCGCGCTGCGAACCGTTGGCGAGCCAATTCTGGAGGAGATTCCCTTGCCTCAGGTGGCTCGACCAGCTCACCACGAGGTGGCCAGTGGTGGCAAGGTGATAGTCTTTCCTCAGCGCGTGGCCGTGGCTGCCAGTTGAGCGTGAGGGATACAAAGCTTCCCCCAGAATTGGGGGACAGAGGGGGACGATGAGACGTTTGTTGGAGTATCAGGCCGAACGAATTGAGATGGTGCTGGCGAGTCACAAGGTGCCCTCCCAGGTCTACAGGGGTACGGTTACCCCTCGCTTCGTGCGCTTCGAGCTGATGCCAGTCGTGGGCACCAAGGTCAGCCACGTCAAGGGCCTGGGCGAGGAAATAGCCCTCTCCCTGGGCATCCCCTCCTGCCGCGTGTTCCGGCAGGGCGGAAAGATCAACGTAGAGATTCCCCGCGAGACGCCCCACACGGTCAGGCTGCTCGCTCTGTGTCGGCGGCTGGCCGAGATACCACCCTGCACCGCCATCCTGGGCCTGGACGAGGAGGGAACTCCGCTGCTGCTGCGCCTTCCCAGCGCGGACGTGGCCCACGTGCTCATCGTGGGTAGGACAGGCTCAGGCAAGACCGAGTTGGCCCGCGCTATGATCGCCAGCCTGGCCATGTACAATCGCCTGGGGGAGGTACAACTGGTCTTGATTGACCCCAAGGGACAGGGCTTCACCCCCTTCGGCACTCTCCCCCACCTCCTGTATCCCCTGGTAGACGACGTGGAAGCGGCCTTGGAAGTACTGAAGCGCCTGGCAGTGGAGATGGAGAGGCGGGATCATCAAAAGGTGACGCAGCCACAGGTGGTGGTATTCATTGATGAATTGGCCGATTTGATGATGATAGGGGGCAAAGAGATGGAGCACCTCTTGACGCGCCTCTTGCAGCGGGGGAGAGGGGCAGGGATCCACCTGGTGGCTTGCGTCCAGAAACCCACCGTGGCCATCATCGGCTCGCTGGTCAAGTCCAACTTCCCGGTGCGCATCGTGGGCAGTGTGGTCAGCCCAGAGGACGCCAAGGTGGCCTCAGGGCTGGCAGGCACGGGAGCCGAGAGGCTGTTGGGCCGGGGGGACTTCCTGGTAGTAGCCCAGGGGCAGGTGATGCGCCTGCAGGTTGCTTACGTGTCCAGTCAGGAAATCGGCGAGCTGACGGCCCGTATCAAGGAGGGGGGGCGCACGAGCAGGCGTTGGGTGGATGAGGCTACCGGGACAGACGGGATGAGGCCCTTGAAGCGTCTGGCTGTCAGACTGAAACTGGTGAAGTGAACACGAAAGGATTCCGATGAAAAAGGTAGCAATCGTAGCAGTAATTGCCTTCGCTGTGACCCTGGCGGTGATCATCGGCCAGCGGATGTCCACCGACGCCATGGCCGTGGTGATCGGGGTGGCATGCGGAGTGGTGGCGTCTATACCGACCAGCCTGTTGATTCTGACGGTGACTAACAGGCGTGGGGAGCGGGAGGTGCAGCGTCAGCCGAACTACCCGCCGGTGGTCATCGTCAACCCAGGAAACAACCAGCCGCGCTATCTGCAGCCGCCTTTCCCCACTCCGCTGAGCCAAGGGCAGGAGCGCCAGTTCAGGGTCATCGGCGATGAGGACGTGGTGCTGGAGGAGGGGCGGTACTTCCAGTAACCGTCCAGGTGCCAGGCACATCCGGTGAGGATTTCAGGGCCAAGGTACCTTCACCTCGTTGTCGCTGCTGGGCTAGATGGCTGTTCGGAAGTGCCTGGCCCCTCAAAACAGCGCCGGTAGAATCGCCGGCGCTGTCTTTATTCCTTGGTTCCCACCAGGTACACCGCCTGCCAGGGCTTGTAGCGGCTGAAGAACTTCTCCCTGGCAATCACCTGGTCGCCCTCTTTGATGATGCGGTAGATGGTCACATCAACGCCATTGCGGGCCCATTCGACCTGTTTGGTCGTCCCCTTGGGCAGCGTGGGCTCCTCCTGGTAGATGGGTTCCCCGTGGGGTACCACGTTCTCCTCGAAAGGCCCTTCCATCTCCACCGTGCGTCCGGTCTTGGTGCTGTAGAAGTGGAAGCTCAATACTCCTGTTTGCAGATCGGTCTCGGTTTCGATGAGGAGGTGGTAAGGGGTATCGTTCAGGAACTTGAAATCAACCGCTGGCGCAAAGACGGTGGCATCCAGCCCCACGGGTGGTTCGTACCAACTTACCCGGAAGCTGTGGGGGGCGCGCTCGCGGATGGAGAAGCCACCCCAGAAGGCAGCCCGGAAGGCGGTGGTGGCTACCTGGCAGATGCCGCCGCCGATTCCTTCCGTGGTGCGATCGCCTGTGATGATCACCGATTCCTCGTATCCGGTCGCGGCGCTAACCTCGCCCAGGTTGTCGTTGAAAGAGAAAACCTGGCCCGGAGGGATGACCAGGCCATGGAACTGGGAAGCGGCAACCTGGATGTTTCGTGCCCGGCTGGCTGATGAACCCTTGAAAGAGGTGGTGCCCTCGCTGACCAACTCCACGATCCCCAGGTTAGGCCCGTCGTCATCAGCCGCCTGAGGCCTGACGGCCAGGATGGGCAGGGTAATCTGCCGGTTAGCGGTGGCTGCCTGGGTGTTGATAAGTCGCATTGTCTCAGCGATATCTAACGCCCGCCCCTCTCGGCTGGGGACGATCGGGGTCAGGCTGCTCGTCGCATCATCGAAGTCGAAGCGAGCATTCTCAGGAGGCCGCTCGATCTGAGCGGCCAGGCCCGCAACGTACGCGCCAAGCTTATCCTGGTCCAACTCAACTTCCAGCTTTACGCGGTCATCGTTTTCTTTGACCTGGCGGATGATCAACATATCAGCAATCGTCTCCTGGCCCAAAATCCAGGGTCGAAGATCTCCCACCAGCTCACCCCGGACTTCGAAATTGGGGCTGAGAAGCAAAGGGCTGCCGATCATGGTCTCGATCAGGGCCTGGGCCTGGCTGACGTCGGCAACGAGAGGTGGTTTTTCGTGTACAACCAGCTCCACTTCGCCCCCTGAGAAGCTGGCGACCCGTTCGTGAAGAAGCTGGTAGGTGGCTGCCAGGTCCACGTCCAGCCCCACTTGACTGAAGGTGACCTCGACCTGCAGGCCGTGCACGGTCAGGTCGGCGTTGCGCATGGGGCGATTCACCTCTCGTGCTACCTGGCTCAGGAAGACGGTAGCTACACCGGTGTCGAATTTCAGGCTAGGCCGGACAAGGTGGCCCTGCCTCAGGGCTTGAGCTTGTTCCTTCAGGCTCTCCAGGATGGTGGCTTTGCGTCCCACGGCGTAGGCTGAAACCGCCGTAGCTGGTGCATCCAGGCTCACGCCCAGGTCCGAAGCCGAAAGTCGCCACGATTGTTGGCCGTAGCGCAGGGTCAACGGTTCCCCCTGGTAGGGATTCAACTGCTGGTCCAGGAGCGTCATCGCCTGGTGCAACTCCAGTCCGCCCACGTCGAGTCCCAGGACGGTGACCCCCGGATAGATACGACTCTGGTGTCGCCACTCAAAAACCAACACCGCCAGGGATGCCACCAGGGCGTTGATGGCCACAACGTAGACCACAAAAATGGCAAGTTGGGTTATCCAGAAAATCGTTCGTCTCAAGAACATGGGTTCATCAAAGAGGTATTAAGTCCTTATTAGCAGGCGCAGCATCGCCTGGTGGATCAGGCCGTTAGTGGCCAGACAGCCCTCGGAATCAGGGTGCCATGGTGAGCCAGCCAGGTCGGTGACGATTCCCCCAGCCTCCTGGATGATCACGCTGGCGGCGGCCACGTCCCAGGGTTGCAGCAAGAAGTGGAAATAGACATCGGTCCAGCCTGCGGCCACGTAGCACAGACCCAAAGCCGCTGAGCCGGTGCTGCGTATGGTTCCTGCTCTAGGAGCGATTTCAGCTACCACCTGGGCCATTTGAGAGCGCAAATCTTGCTTGCGGGCCCAATCAAGGCCGACCAGGGCATCTATTAACCTTTCGACACCGCTGACGTGGATCCTGGTATCGTTGAGGTAAGCACCCTGACCGCGCTGAGCCTGAAACAACTGATCGCTGAGCGGATCATAAACCACCCCCAGGATGGCCTCTCCCCGATAGCTCAGGCCAATCGAGACCGAAAAGCACGGATAACCGCGGGAGTAGTTCGTCGTACCGTCCAGGGGATCCACGATCCAGCAATAATCGGACGCGCCGCCGGGTGTTTGCCCTGCCTCCTCAGCCCAAATATCGTGGTCCGGATACCGGGCTCGAAGGATGTCTATCGCTTTATCCTGAGCCATCAGGTCGGCCTCGGTGACGATATCTCGCAACCCCTTGCTTCTGACATCGTGTGACCTTCCGAGCTCTTCCAGGAGTACCTGGCCAACCTGACGAGCGGCCTCGATAGCCGTCTCCAGCACCGCTAAACCTCCACACTCTTCTGATGATCGCCGAGGGTCTCCGACCGAGGCGAAGGGGGCTCGGTCGGGAGACCTTCGCCCATCACAAGTGCATTGCGGCTATTCTTCAACTATTTCGATCTGCGCCGGCTCCTCGACGATGATCTCCGGCGCGCCCTGGTATTCTTTGACCAGGCCGGTGACCCGCACCAGCTTATCCAGAAACAGCTCCTCCGGCGGCTCAGGGAACTTGTCCCAGTCGTCGGGGAAGATGACCGCTTTGAAATAACGGCTATAATCCTGGTGGAAGTTCAGGAAGACCACCTTGCCCGAATTGTAGGTCTGGACCACCCTGCCTTCGATGGTCACCACCTGCCCGTAGTACCGGGCGGCGTCTTGCCAGGAAATTATGGCCTCCGTCGGGGCAGGTGTGGCCTGGGTGGGCGGTGAGGTAGGCGGGGCGGATGGTTGGGCGGGAGTGGCTGGCGGCTGCGCAGGGGTAGCTGACGGCTGGGTGGGGGTAGCTGGCGGTTGGATGGCGATGGTAGTCGGGCAAGGAGGGCAGGATGGGCAGGAGGTATCAACCGCCATTTCGATCTGAGTGGGCTGTCTGACGATGATCTCTGGTGCTCCCTGGTACTCCTGAATCAGTCCCGTTACGCGCACCAGTCTTCCGTAGAACAACTTCTCCGGGGGCTCTGGAAACTTGCCCCAGTGGTCGGGGAATATGACAACCGTGAAATGATCTTGATAGTCCTCGTGAAAATTCAAGAAGACCGCTTTGCCGGAGTTGTACGTCCTGACCACTGCCCCTTCCACAGTCATGGTCTGTCCGTAGTACTGGCCTGCGTCTTGCCAGGAGATCAAGTTATCCTTTGGGCCGCTGGGCCAAATAAGTGCGGCTGACGAGGAGGCTGGCGTATAGGTGGGATAAGGCGTGTACGTGGGGTAAGGGGTGTACGTGGGATAGGCGTCAGAGCCGGCCGGCGTTCA
>Ga0194125_10009832_pt1 | contig 13179 bp, 6 predicted proteins | sample TA2KigC250mmetaG_FD_148626 | JGI IMG/M metagenome (GOLD analysis project Ga0194125, IMG submission 148626) | Freshwater microbial communities from Lake Tanganyika, Tanzania - TA2015034 Kigoma Deep Cast 250m | ecosystem: Environmental > Aquatic > Freshwater > Lake | place: Tanzania: Lake... | reverse complement strand
CAAACCCAAATTGGCACGAACACAACAGTTAATTACAATACAACAGATTGGTCTAAAGTTGAGTCAAAAGAATTCTCCAGCGAGACTTACAACAAGCTGGACTGGAGCAAGGTAAATCTTAACGGCATGACATCAGAGAGCAAGAAAACTCTCGATTGGAACAAAGTTAAGATCGGAAATGTTGCAAGTGAGCAAAAGAAATCCATTGATTGGTCCAAAGTTGATATCAATGGTACTTCAAAAGAAAAACTAACAACGACTGACAAGTTACAAATTGCTATCAACGGTAAATATACTGAAGATTCATACAAAACCACCGACTGGGGTAAGATCTCTTACGGTGAATTTTCTGATGAAACTTATGCTGCAACAGACTGGAGTAAGGTAGACGTTGGTGATATTACAACAGAGAAAAACTCTACTCTTAACTGGAGCAAGGTGAAATTTGGAGATGTCACGACATCGTCCAAAAAGACGATGGATTGGTCGCAGGTCAAGCTCGCTTCTGGCCAAACCAACACGACACTAGACACAACAGACAAATTCCAAATCGAAGCCGCAGACGGGACTATCAGCACCGATATTTACAACACAACTAATTGGAAAGAGATTACGACAGCCGAATGGACAGATACTACTTACAACACTACCGATTGGTCGAAGGTGAAAATGGGTGATCTTACTACAGAAAGTAAGAAAACCATGAATTGGAAGCTTGTTGATAGTAAGGAATTTGGGAAGAGTCAGACTAAAAGTACGACTGATGATCTTCAAATAACATTAGTCCAAGGAAATAGCACAGTACAATCGAACACTTCCAAAAAAACCAATTGGAGCAAGATTGATTTCGGACAGCTCTCATCTGAAACTTACAACGCTGTCAATTGGGGTGAAGTAAAAATGGGTGGAATCACGACTAAGCAGTACTCCACTATTGACTGGACAAAAGTTCAGTTTGGCGAAATGAAGTCGTCACAATACAAATCAACGGATTGGTCGAGTACTTCGATCTACGGTAGCCTTCAAAAAGAAGACTATGCTGAAATCAACTGGTCAGAGGTTACTCTCGCTGGTGCAAAGTCGGTTAACTACGATGCCGTCAACTGGGGTAATGTCTTCGTAAAAGACAATCAAGGTGAAGTGTCGAAGAGCAGCTTTGGTAGTAAACTGAACTGGAATAAAGTTGATATCGGTGATTGGAGTAGTGAAAACTATTCTGCTGCCAACTGGGGTGTAGTCAACTATAAGGGAATGACATCTGAAACCTACAATACTGTCGATTGGGGTAAAGTTCAATTTGGTGAATACCAAAACGCTAGCTATGCCACGACCGATTGGGCCAAGGTACAAACCAATGAATTCACCAGCGAATCCTACAAAGGTATGAACTGGTCGAAGGTTGTTTATGGTGGACCCAAAGGTCTGCTGGATGTGGAAGGTTATGCAAACCTTAACTTCGGTCTTGTTCTCGATAACAATACATTTGGCAAGAAAGAGGCAAAGAAAGTAGATTGGACCAAGGTTGATGCCACCGACCTTGACGCTGCTGATATTGCCGAGCTGAAAGGTTACGGTGTTAACACAGCCACAATCGGCTCCAAATACGTCAAACCCCAACAGTCCCCGGAGGCAATTAGTTTCCTGGGTCTGCAATCAGCGGGCAGTGGGGCCACAGCGCCGGCTCTGAACGCTGGTAGCACTGACGCAGTTGTGGCCGCTCTGAGCGGTGCAACTGTCAAGAAAGAGCTCCAGCTAGTCTGAGCCCTCCGGGATCAACTTCAAGCCACTGGGCAAGGGTCGAGCCCTTGCCCAATTCATTTATCAAAAATGACCGATCAACAAGACCGACCTTCCATCACTCTTGACAACATCAAGTACAACCTTGATGAATTTCCTGAAGAACTCAAGGTCATGGCTATTGATCTTGTCCGGGTTGACCAAGAGCTTACCGAACTCAATTTCAAGACAAGAGTGCACAATCTTGCGAAGCAGTATTTGATCAGTCAGATCAAAACTCAAACCACTGAGCAGGGTATTCTGGGCACTAATGTCACTTAAAAAAAATGGGATGATTGAAAAGCCGCCCACAAGGGCGGCTATTTTTTAAGAACAGAGCTCGAGCAGGAACATGATTATGTCAACCCTGAAGGGCCTGCCTCGCTGCCAGCTCAACGCGCGCCTGCCCCTCAATCAAGCATAGTTGCCGACGCGTCGGCTCATCCAACTGCGGCTCTGAGAGCATCTCCACACGGAATAAGACCCATTGATCATTGATCATTTTGGGGTAGCAAACCGTCTTGAGTGGTAAAGACAACAAAATACCGGCAACATCATCAAGTAGATCCGAGAGTGAAACGGACGCAGTGTGGGAGGCTTTGATGTCCCCAGAAGATAGTAGTGCCCTAATGTAAATATCTTCAAATGCACGTTCACCGGCCTCGAGCTCATGGTAAATCTCGATAGCAAGACCATGGCTTCGACATTGCAATGCCGAATAAGAAACACGTGTAAGAGCCCTCTTATACTTGATAAAAAGAGAATCGGAAATTGAGGTAAACGTTGCCTGACACCAATCGCGGAATTGCAATGCGAAGGCCAAATGCTGCGCTAACTCAGGTATGGTTAAGCCAAGCTGAGCTGCATGCTGCCGCAGGGCGTCAGAAGTCGTTGGGATCGATGGATCAAGCTCCTGGATCCGCGAAAGTGCTTCATCAGCGGAAGGTCGGGGCTGCTCGGCGATCAATTGCTGCTTAATCTGCTCCTTCAAAAAGGGCACATAAAGACCGACCTGTTTCAGAAAAGGCGTGGGATCATCGCCTGTGGTCAACTGTCTCGACAACGGAGACCCATATAAATCGGAACTCCATGATCATAGAGGCCGAGAAGAGAGCGATCCAGCATAAGGATCGCTCAGATCAGTCAGCAGACCCATAGCAGGCCCCCTGAGGTCCCATCAGGGTATAGAGAAGAAAACAAGAAGGGATCATAGACCGCTGGTGACGGAGGATAGAGTTGGTATGCTGGATTGTGTTGAGACGGGCTCGATGACGACAGGCTCATGGTTGTCAGACCTGCTCCTCTCATCATCCCTCCTGACATCATCGTCAAGCACCAGACTTTCAGATCTCACCAAAGAATTCCAAGGCATCAAGCTCTGCAAAGGAGATGTGCTGTCGCAAGCTGGTTCCAGACCAGAGTGGATCGGCATCATCAAGCATGGATCCATTCGGCAAACCTATTTTGAAAACGATCGCTCATTAACAATACAGAAGTATAATAACAATCAAATTGTGTGCCTCAATGAAAGCTTGAGAGGTTCAACCTACTTCAGTTTTCATGCATGCGAGGACTCTGTACTGTATGTACTCCAGTCAATTCAATTTCTAAATTGGGTTGAGAAAGGATATGTTCAATCAGACCTCCTCTCAGCTGTTACAGTCGGCGAGCTTTATGAAGTCGTACATGAATCAAGCATGGGTGTCGGTATTGATTGTCAAAATCTACTAGAAGCCTGCTTGGCGACCTGCAGACTTGATCGTGAACTGATTCGATCGACCACGCTTGAAGAGTTTTACAAAACGGAGGCCCTAAACAGGCAAGGCCGATCATACCTTGTATCAAGTTGCAATTTCGGATCACTCAAGATTGGATCGACTCTTCAGCAAACAAGTGATGAACAACTGCAGATCAGTGGCTTACTCCCCGGCAGGCTACTCATCATTGATCACGCCTTGGGAAAACAGCTAGAAAACATTAAACACCTACACAGAGGGCATGAGAGCAGCGCAGGACAAGCAGGAGTAACAGCAACCACAACAGAGGGAACTCTGCTCGAAGAAAAAACATCAATACGAACGGCAAGCCAATCCTTACGTGACTGGTATGGCGATGCACCCGAGGATGGTGGTTTTCCTAATATCGAGTTGAACGCAAACGCAAACGCGACCGACAAAGCGTTGGTGATTTTGCAGATGCTAACTCGATACTTTAAAATACCCTACAAAAGAGACAGCATAGAGAGTGCCGTACGTAAAAGAGCAGAAGAGAGTCAAACAACAAATTTTAGCCTATTTTCATACGCAACTCTGGTAGATCTCGCGGATATCAAATGTGAGATAATCGACTTTGCCATTCTAGACCTAGCTAGGTTGCCATGCCCAGCTTTGACCTTGATAGAAAATCAGCCTATCTTGATATGGTCAGTAAGTGAAGGATGTCTCACAATATCAGATCTCGGAGCAGAAATAAGAGTACTGTCATACGAAGAATTCTCAAGTCAAATAAGCAATACATCTTCAATTCAGGCACTACTGTTGACGCGCTCACCAAATGCAAAGAGAGATCGCTTTGGCCTGAATTGGTTTTTACCAGCCCTCAATCAATACAGATCAACCCTGACTCTCATTCTGATCGCGAGCTTCTTTGTTCAATTATTGGCTCTACTGAACCCATTGCTCGTTCAACAGATTATCGATGCCGTTATATCACAGGGAAATATTGCAAGCCTCAACGTCTATGGGACGGTTCTGCTGGCAATGGCTTTCAGTGAAGGTGTACTTGGAGCGCTAAGGACCTTTCTACTCACAGACACAACAAATAGGATTGACATCAGCCTCGGAGGCCTTGTGATTGATCACTTGATGCGCCTCCCTCTTGGTTATTTCGCCAAAAGACCTGTTGGAGAAGTCAGCAGTCGAGTCAATGAACTCGAAAAAATAAGGGAATTTCTCACAGGAACTGGCCTTACAAGTCTTCTTGATGTTTTATTTTCACTGGTCTACATAGGCGTGATGCTCCTGTATAGCGTAGCTCTTACCATTTGGTCGCTTTCTGTTATTCCGTTATTCCTGCTCCTGGCATTCGTGATTGCCCCGGTGATACGTCGGCAAATTGAGAAGCGATCCGAATCCTATGCCAGGGTTCAAAGCCATCTCGTTGAGGTACTCGGAGGTATTGAGACGATCAAAACACAAAATCTTGAATATCAATCTAAATGGAGATGGCGACAGCTCTACAATAAGCAGATTCAGCAAGGTTTTAAAACAGCTGTAACAATAGCGTCCGCTGGTTCAGTCTCAAAGTTTCTAGAAAATCTCTCTTCGCTAATCATTATATGGGTAGGTGCCACGCTAGTACTCAGGTCAGAGCTAACTGTCGGCCAATTGATCGCATTCAGGATTATTTCAGGCTACGTCACAGGTCCGATCCTTAGACTTGCAACACTTTGGCAAAACTTTCAAGAAACTAGTATTTCACTGCAACGCCTTGGTGATGTCATTAATACACCAACAGAGCTTGAAGTTCATGGGACAGGCTTGGTTCCACTTCCCCCGATAAGAGGTAAAATTGTTTACAATAATGTATCATTTCGGTTCTTTCAAAATACGCCCTTGCAGCTTAACCGTGTCAATTTGACGATCGATCCTGGAACGTTCGTCGGCATCGTTGGAGGAAGCGGCAGCGGCAAGAGCACATTGATCAAACTGCTTTCTACATTATACAAACCAGAAAGCGGCGTAATTAAGATTGATAATTACGATATTCAAAAAGTGGATCTCTACTCGTTAAGGTCTCAGGTTGGCATTGTTCCTCAAGATAGCCTGCTCTTTGACGGAACAATTAGGGAAAACATTGCAATATCAAAACCTGATGCAAGCCTTGATTCAATCAACGCAGCCATTAGAATTGCATGTGCTGATGAATTTATTTCCGAACTACCAACGGGCCTGAGCTCAAGCGTCGGAGAACGTGGTGCTGGACTGAGCGGGGGGCAGAAACAGAGAATCGCCATCGCTCGAATGTTGGTCTCGAAACCACGTCTCGTCATCTTGGATGAAGCGACATCAGCATTAGACGTTGATACAGAGCGACGTGTCCTACGTAATCTCAAACATGCACTCCATGGCACAACCCTTGTCTTCATTACTCACAGGATCTCAACCTTAAAGGAAGCTGACCGAATTATTGTTATGGATAAAGGCTTTGTCGATGAAGTTGGCACACATGATGAGCTCGTCCTTAAACGTGGACGATATGCAGCGTTAGTTACTCAGCAATACGCCGAGGGGCTAGTCGAGTAGATATTATGCATCATTTTAAGCAGAAAGTTAATCGACTTAAGTCTTCAATTTATAAAGTCGTCAACAACTCTCGCTCATCTTCAAAAGATGAAAGCATCCTAAGGCCTAGGCTGATTTGGTCAAAACTGATTATTTATTTTCTACTTGGCACAACATCAGTTTCAATTCTCTACGCCTTCTCTGTCTCTCTAGACGAGGTGGCGGTTGTGCAAGGGGAGCTCAAGCCAGTGGGTAATGTGTCTGATGTTAAATCAGCCGTGCCCGGATCTGTTGAGATCATTCGTGCGAGGGATGGTGATCTTGTCGCAGCCGCCCAATCAATTATCAAACTCGATTCGACAATTACCAAGTCCAAGCTGGACTCATTAAAACTTCAAAAAAAGCTGCTCTCCATGCGCGCCAAAGATCAAGAGAATATCTACGAATATAGAAAATTACAGCTAAGCTCTCAGGCTAAATCCCTCGCGGTTAATCTTTATACGCAGAAATTGATCGCAAATCGTTATCGGCCATTAGTTCAGCAGGGTGCAATTCAAGAGTTGCAGCTACTTGAACAGCAGCTCAAGATTAATGCTATCGAATCCGAGCTGCAGCAAACGAAAAGTCGCCTTGGCGAACTTTATCAAAACTATTTAAAGGAGCGCAAAGAATCAGGAACATCACTTTCCGAGCTAGATCGGCAGATTACCGAAACAACTCGTATTTTGCAGTATGAGGATATTAAAGCCCCTGTTGCAGGGCGTATATTCGATATGTTGCCAAGTAGGCCAGGCTCTGTTGTTGCCACTGGTGAAACGCTTTTCAAGGTAGTACCAAATCTGAAGCTCGAAGCAAAGGTATTTGTTACCAATCAATTTATTGGCTTTCTAAAAAAGGGGCAGAAAGCTGAGGTAAGACTTGATGCTTATCCCTTTACGGAGTATGGCTCCATTAGAGGCCAACTTTCATCAATAAGCTATGAATCATTGCAACCTACAGATCAGTTTCCATACCCAAGATTTATTGCCAAGATTCAACTAGAAACCCAGACGCTCAACAAGAATGGCGCTACATTTCCGCTGAAATCCGGTCAAACACTTAATGCCAATATTATTCTGCGTAAGCGACGGGTGGCTTCTCTCTTCACCGACATTATCGATCGTGCGTTGGATTCAATGCGCGCGATTCGTGGGGCTCAGACTTAGCCCATGCCACGGAAGTCACTCAGCCTGACGCCGATTCAAGGTCACTCGATTTGGAAGGCTCAGGCAGCGATTCATTTCTGACATGGTGGCCTATCGAAAAGCCTTGTTCCCCCAACGAAAGCGCCCATCGATCAGCATGCGTGGAATGTTAAGGGCGTTGATGCCCGCCCTGGCTAACAAGACCTATTTCAACTACGGCGGACAGGGGCCACTACCCAGCCCCTCACTGGAGGCAATCACCAGAAGCTGGCAGCGAATTCAAGAATTGGGCCCCTTCACCACAGCGGTCTGGCCGTTCATCGAACAGGAAACCTGCGAGGTGCGACGCCGACTCGCAACCCTCTGCGGTGTCAATCACCAACGGCTGGCCCTCACGGAGAACGTGACGAGCGGTTGCGTACTGCCACTGTGGGGATTGCCCTGGCGACCGGGCGATGAGCTGCTGATTAGCGATGCCGAGCATCCCGGCGTGGTGGCCGCCTGCCAGGAATTGGCCCGCCGCCAGGACTGCCGGATCAGTTGTTTACCGGTTCAGCAGCTCTGCAGAAGCACTCCCCAGGCGAAGCTGCCTCACGCCGTTCTGGAGGCGTTGGGGCGAGCCCTAACCCCCAGCACCCAAATGGTGGTGCTCTCCCATCTGCTCTGGAACACGGGCTCGGTGATGCCAATCGCCGCCGTGGCGAACTGGCTGCGCAGCCATCCACGTCAACCCTGGCTACTGGTGGATGCTGCACAGTCAATGGGCAGCCTGCCCGTGGAGGAAGCCGCAGCGGCAGCAGACATCTATGCCTTCACCGGGCATAAGTGGTGCTGCGGCCCGGAAGGGCTCGGGGGGGTGGCTCTGTCAGACAAGGTGTTGGAGCGGGCACGGCCCACCCTGATCGGCTGGCGCAGCCTGGGCCATGAGAGCAGCGCAGCCAGCGAATTCCACCGTGACAGCCGACGCTTTGAGGTGGCCACCTCTTGTCTGCCACTCAGCAGCGGCCTGAGCAGCTCCCTGGCTCTCCTGGAGGCCGAGGGCTCCGTCAGCGATCGCTTGGCCCGGATCCAGGCAGGCAGCCAACGACTCTGGCGGGGGCTGCAAGAGATCCCTGGAGTGCAAACCTTACTACCCGAGCCGCCCCCAGCGGGGTTGGTGAGCTTCACATCGACGGCTCGCCCCAGCGCGGACGTCGTGCTGGAGCTCGGACGTCAAGGGATCTGGATCCGACAACTGGACGACCCCGATTGCCTGCGGGCCTGTATCCACATCACAACCACAGATGCAGAAATCGATCAGCTGCTGGAAGCACTCACCGTCCTGCACTAAGTGAGGAAAGCCAGCGGGTTATCCAGGGGCCCAGTAATGCTCCCATCGATCATCAGGGCCTGTAAGATTGCTCAGCCAACCACTGAACTGCCTTGGGAAATAAATTAGCTTCGTACCAAACCCAATCAACCAGAAGTGTTACACTACTTTGCATCTCAAACACTCAGGGCGGTTGGTCTGCCTAGTGGTGCTGAAGTTGGTCAAAATTGTTGATGAGCACTAAAGTTTCAAGTGGCATCAATCAGCACCTCGACCAAAGCCAACTGGTAAATTCACGGAAATTGGCAACCAGGTTGATGCGAGTGAACGACCTAATCGCCACCGGCAAGATTCAACCGTTGTGCCCTTGATTGGGCAACCCGATGAGAAATCAAGTGTCCACTAACATCGCAGTGAATGATCGCGGAGACGCAGCAAATACAGCACCGATCACTCTGGCATCGAAATTGCTCAAATCTCAAATCTTGTAACCATGTAAAGCCAACCTCCCAATGTCATGCATCCATCAAGTCGCATATGAACAATGACAGGCCTGGCCCGGTGGTCAAGGCGTTGCACAGAAGGGAAACTCTGATTGACACGCGCCTTATTCATACAATTTTCCAAGGGTTAACATGCCGAGCCATTGATTCTTAGAATATCACTAGAATTTTTGATAGAGGTTGGAGTCAGACTGCGAAGCCTGCTCCGAACCCAAAGGCACGCTAAGGAGCTGAGAACTAGTGGGCTGAGGAGTTGTGTTGGAAATTGACAAGGATCCAGTGGGTTGTGGGCCTAAACCTAAGAAAGACAATTGCACATCCTCTACCTTTGCAGTTACTGATGGCTTAGTGACCCCTTTCATCAAATTCCACTTCGCATTCGCGAGCGAGGTTGAATCAAATCCGGCAACATTCACATGCTTCCAGTTAATTGCCTTATAGGTCTTATCAGCCAGAGCACCAAGGTTGATCTTATTCCAGTTGATCGATTGGTATTGCGAAGATGTAAGCTGCTTGAATCCCACCTGATTCCAATCTGTTGCCGAATAGGTCTGCGTATCAAACTTTTTGAAATCCACGTATTTCCAGCTTGTACTCCTGTAAGAGCTCGTACCGTAGAGTGGATTCCCGATGATTTGAGCCCAGTCAAGCGATTGGTAAGTAGACGCAGAGAATGACTTCAGATTCACTTTGTTCCAGGCTATATTAGCATATGCCTTGTTAGTTAATTGAGAGAAGTCAACAAGATTCCATTTAGTGGTTTTATAATTTAGTTCTTTTGCATTTCCAGCCGATGAAAGTAGTTTGTCCCAGTGGATGGACGCGTACGAAGTTGCACTAAGCTTGTCAAGTGGAACGAATCCCCAATTGATTTGCTCATATTGATCAGTGGAGAGGCTTTTCCATTTAACAAGGTTAAAATCTAACTTCTTAATGCTCAGGGTTTTCTGCAGGAAAAGCTCATCGAAAGGGAAGTTGTTCCATTCAATTGAAGCATCAAGCGGATTAACTGGGAATTTACACTGTAATTTTAAGTTTATATCAGGTTGTTTTGGAGCAAACAACGCAGGGGTGAATTCCTTTAGACCCGGCAAAATGGCGACCAAACTGGCTTGATACTTTGCTTCATTACCATCAAGGTCGGCCCATAATTCGCCATTAAATGGATTGTAGGCCAAGAACTGATCGCTAGACGTGAATTCCGCCGCCTGACTTATATTAAGGCTTGCTTTGCTGAGATTATTATATTTTTTTTCCCAGAGAAGCTTATCTGCATCTGATTGATCGGCTGCAATCGCAAGGTACAACTTGTCCACAGACTCATCAAAGTCAAGAAGACTTGTATAGCCACTTGAAAATATATTATTGAGCAATATTAGGTCTTTCCCTGCACCTGTTTTAACGCTATTCGTTCCGCCTCCGGGGAGTATAAAATTGTCATCTGCTCCGCATATCACAGAATCGTTTCCAGAGCCGCACATGAGTACCTCGATACTCGTACCGAAACCAATAAATGTGCCATAGGGTGTTGCTTTAACTTCTGCTGAATCCGATTGATCTGCCGAGCTCGCGATCACTATGCCTGATTTAAACGCATTGGCCTCAGTGATGACACCGACACCCGGCGTTAAATCTATGTAAAGATCTGAACATATTGTGCGAAGATCAATTGTATCAACTCCTCCGGCATCAAACAGTGACACTAGGGTAGGGATTTTGGCATTGCCTATTGAATAGTCTCCAGTGACATAGGCGAACACCTTGTCAAAGATATACTTTGAGTCGCCAACTGATTTCATGCTGGCGCCATATTTTTGCTGCAAGGCTGAAATGTCAAGCGGCATTAATGTCGACGGCTCGTATTTATACTTACCATACGCAATGATGCTATAAGTCATCACTGTATTATTGTAATTAGAGATGCTCTTACTTGCTGCGGCCTTTGCCACATTATCTTTATTATCATGCGGATGAGACAAACCTAATGCATGACCAAGCTCGTGAATAATCGTCGAATATCCGTAGCTACCCTTACTTTGATTAAAGTGTGAAGCGTACTTCTGGCTGAAGAATATATCCCCACCAGTGTAATCACTGTAAGGGTCTCCGTACTGTTGCGGGTAGTAAGCATATGCGTAGTTTTCTCCAGCAGAAAGAAAAACTCCGATAGTATTATCGCTCAAGCTTCCATCACTTAACTCCGTAAACGCAAGATCAACAAAATAACTAATTTCTGACAGCGCCGTCTTGACATTTTCCTTGATCCCCTTGCCGACTGGTGATACTTTTTCAGTTCCAGTAAAGTTTAGACCCCACTTGTGAAAGTAGTAGTTGACGGTATTACTTTTAAATTTATAATCTGTCAAAACAAAGTCATTGTTGCTCATAATTCTGGGCTGTCAATGGGGTTACTCTCAATGAATGATTATCTATATTATGCAAATTGCTTTTCTCCGCCTGGCTTCTTTGCGATCTTATCACATCACCATTTGGCCGCCAGAATCTGCTTGGCTCAGGTCATCCATTGGAATTCTGCTCTTGATCAGTTCATCTATGATCGTAACTAATCGATAGCACTTCTGCAACAACAAGGTCCAGACTGCGTTAGCTTGGGGTCTCGTTGAGAGCCTTTTTTATTTTGTAATCTCAAATTGGTTCTTCAACGGCAGTGAACATTAAAGTCTGTTATGCAGGCAGGTCTGGATAAACGGGATTCTTCTGCAGAAGGCTGCTCACCAACAGCGTTTCCTCTGAACACACCAAGCATTGGCGGTAAACCTGGAAGAACCTTGAGCTCACGCCAACGCCACCATGGCTGCAACCTCCCGCAGGAAGGGAATGACAGCGCAGTTCATCAAGCAGCACTTCTCAGCGCCAGTAGACGTCGCCAACCGAATGCATCGATACCAGAGGCTTCCCACGCTTAAAGGGGTCCAGTCACTGGTTGGAGCGCTATCGAGCGATCGATCATCGCGGCAGATGCCGCATATCCCTGGCAGGCCACGCGCTCTATCAGGAGCTCGATATGCTGTGGGTTACGGAATGACCTGGTAGAAAACACACCTAGGCCAAGCGGAGCCGCAGGCCCTTCTCCGCCTCCTCGCGGTCGTCGAAGTGCACCTTGGTGGTGCCGAGGATCTGATAATCCTCGTGGCCCTTACCGGCGATCAGCACCAGATCGTCGACCCCGGCGGCGGCGATGGCCTGGGCAATAGCAACGGCCCGGTCGGCCTGCACCTGCAGGGCCGTGCCCGCCGGAATCCCCGCCACCACATCCTCAAGAATGCGCTGGGGATCCTCGGTACGGGGGTTGTCGGAGGTCACCACCACCTGATCCGCCAGGCGGGCGGCGATGCCCCCCATCAGTGGGCGCTTGGTGCGGTCACGATCACCGCCGCAGCCAAACACGCAGATCAGCTTTCCGGCCGCAAACGGGCGGCAGGCGTTGAGGGCGCTCTCCAGGCCATCGGGGGTGTGGGCGTAATCCACCAACACCGCCGGCAACTGCGCCTCCGCCCCCTCCAGCCGCACCCGCTCCATGCGGCCCGGCACCCCTCGGAAGCTCGCCAGGCCCTCCAGCAGGCGGGCCAGTGGCAGCCCCTGCTGCACCAGCACACCCACCGCCTGCAGCTGATTCATCAGGTTGAACCGGCCGAGCAATGGAGAGCGGAACGCCCCCGATCCCTGGGGCGTCACCAGCACCCCCCGCACCCCATCGGAGTCCATCTGCAGCTGCTCGATGCGCAGCTCGGCCGGGCCATCGGGATCGAGGGAACTGCGCCAGCAACGCTCCCCCAGGCGCTCCGCCAGCCGCACCCCCCAGGGGTCATCCACATTCACCACAACCTGGGCGGCCCCATCCAGCAGGGGCGCCGCGAACAGGCTGGCCTTGGCCTCGAAGTAGGCCTCCATGGAGGGGTGGTAATCGAGATGGTCCTGGGTGAGGTTGGTGAACACCGCCCCAGCGAAGTGGCAGCCGCTGACGCGCTGCTGGTCGAGGGCATGGGAGCTCACCTCCATGGCCCCGATGCGGGCGCCCGCCTCCACCGCCAGGGCCATCTGGGCCTGGAGCAGATCGGCAAAGGCGGTGGTGTGCTGGGCCGTAACGCTGTGGCCGGGCCAGC
>Ga0194125_10009829_pt1 | contig 13184 bp, 5 predicted proteins | sample TA2KigC250mmetaG_FD_148626 | JGI IMG/M metagenome (GOLD analysis project Ga0194125, IMG submission 148626) | Freshwater microbial communities from Lake Tanganyika, Tanzania - TA2015034 Kigoma Deep Cast 250m | ecosystem: Environmental > Aquatic > Freshwater > Lake | place: Tanzania: Lake... | reverse complement strand
TGCTGCTGTGGAGCGCCGCCGGCTGCGCCGGCGCGGACTCCGAGCCGGTCCAACTGATCATCGCCTTGAACGACCAGGCCGCGGCCCGCTACCGGCAGGCCCGCTACGCCGAGGCCGAGCCGTTGTACCGCCGCGCACTGGCGCTCGCCGAGAGCGCCTTGGGGCCGGAGCACCACCAGGTGGCCCTGATCGCGAGCAACCTGGGTGCGCTGGAGATGGCGCGGGGTCGCTACGCCGACGCGGAACGGCATTATCGCCGCGCTCTGTCCATCGATGAGCGTGCCTCCAGCAATAACCCCCACGTGATCACCGTGTGCAACAACCTGGGCACTCTGTATTCCAAACAGGCGCGCTACGCCGAGGCCGAGCAGTGCTATCAGCGCGCCTTGTCGATCAGCGAGAAGCACTTCGGCGCGGATCATCCCGAGGGGGCCACGATTCGCAACAACCTGGCCGAGCTCTTCGTCCAGCGGAACGAGCTCGCCAAGGCCGAGAAGTACTACCGCGCCGCTCTGGCCGTCCACGAGAAGCACTCGGGACCCGAGCATCCCGTGGTGGCCACCGTACTCAACAACCTGGCGGAACTCAACCGCAATCAGCGCAGGTTCTCGAAGGCTGAGGAATGCCAGCGCCGGGCGCTGGCCATCCGCGAGAAGGCTCTGGGCGCGGAGCACCCGGAGGTGGCCATCACGCTGAACAACGTGGCCGCGCTGCTTCACGCCCAGGGCCGCCTGGAGGACGCCGAGCCTTTGGCCCGGCGCGCACTGGCGATCCGGGAGAAAGTCCATGGCCCCGACCACCCTGAAACCGCCACGGCCTGGAACAACCTGGGGCAACTGCTGGCCGAGCGGGGCCAGCACGCCGAGGCCGAGGAGATGTTCCGGCGGGCCCTGGCCACATGGGAGCGAACGCTGGGGCCTCAGCACCCCCGAGTGGCTGCCTGCCTGAACAACCTGGCGGCTCACTACGCGCGGCAGCGGACCTTCCCCCGGGCGGAGCCGCTGTACCAGCGTGCCCTGTCCATCTGGGAAGAGCGCTTCGGTCTGGACGACCCGAATGTCGCGACGGCCCTGGAGGGCTACTCCCTGATGCTCCGGCAGTCCGGCCGGGGCAAGGAAGCCCGGCCCATGGAGGCGCGTGCCCGGGCCATTCGCGAGCGCCAACTCCAGGACAACCTGGCGCAGCACTGGGTGGACGCGCGCGACCCGCGGGCCTCCAGCCAGAGCCTCCGGAATGGGGGGCGCTAGCCCGAGGCGGCTGTCAAGGAAGGCGGGTAACCCTAGATTTTACATGTGGTTAGCGGGACACATCCAGTTTACCTGCGGTTAAGGCCATTTAAGCGCCGACTGCCTTGCGCAGCGCGCCGCCTGGGTCCAGCATGGCCAAGAAGTGGGAGTTGTGCCCCAGCCAAGGAGTGACTGTTCCATGAGAGTTCCCCAGCGAGTTCAGGCGGTGGTGTGCCTGTTTGGCGCCTGCCTGTTCGCCCAGGTGACGGGTCGGGTGACCGGTTCGGTGGTGGATGCCTCGGGCGCGGTAATCCCCGGGGCCTCCGTCAACCTGTGCCTGCCCGGCAGCCAGGCGCCGGTTTTCTCGACCACCACCACCAGCGACGGCCTGTTCACCATCGCCGCCGTGCGGCCCGAGTTCTACGACGTGGTCGTCGAGTCGGCGGGCTTTCTGCGGGTAGTGCTGCCCAGGGTGAAGGTGGATCCGGGCCGGGAGACGGCGCTGCCCCAGGTCAAGCTCGAGTTGGCCTCGGTCAGCCAGACCATCGAGGTAGCGGCCAACGTCCAGACGGTCCAGACGGCCAACGCCGAGATCACCACCAGCGTCACCAACGAGCAGGTACGGGACCTGCCGGTGCTGGACCGCGACGTACTGCGGCTGCTGCTCACGCAGCCCGGCGTCAACCTCGGCCGGGGCGGCAACGCCGTGGTCAACGGGCAGCGGGCCTCTTTCTCGAACCTGACGCTGGACGGCATCAGCGTTCAGGACAACCTCTTCCGCGAGAACACCCTGCGCTTCTCCCCCAACCGGCTCACCATCGACCAGGTCGCGGAGATGACCATCTCGACCTCGAACACCTCGGCGGCCGCGCAAGGCGGCTCCTCGCAGGTCATCATGGTGACGCGCTCGGGATCGAATCAGTATCACGGCTCGGCCTACTGGTACAACCGCAACAACGCCGCCGCCGCCAACGACTGGTTCAATAACGCCGACGAGGTTGAAAAACCCTTTCTGAACCAGAACCAGCTTGGGGCCTCGCTGGGCGGACCGGTGAAGAAAGACAAGCTGCTGTTCTTTTTCAACTACGAGGTCTACCGCCGCAAGGAGCAGTACCTGGCCAACCGCACCATCCTGACCGAGGACGCCCGCCAGGGGATCTTCACCTACCGCGACACGAGCGGCGCGGTCCGCAAGGCCAACGTGGTCCAGTTGCGCGGCGTGACCATGGATCCGGCCATGAAGGCGCTGGTGGACATGCTGCCCGGTCCGGACAGGATCAACAACACCCGGCGCGGGGACAGCCGCCCCGGCTACGTGGCAAACACCGGGGGCTACTCGTTCAACAACCGCAACAACCAGGACCGCAACAACGTCACCTCGAAGATGGACTACCTGCTCTCGCCGCGGCATTCCTTCTCCGGCAGCTTCTTGTGGAACAACGCCCGCAGCGACCGCCCCGACACCACCAACGACTACAACCCCGTCCCCACCGTCTACACCACCGGCGGCGCCACCCTGCTGTCGCTCGGATGGCGGTGGAACCCCGTGCCCAGCCTGACCAACGAGCTGCGGGGCGGCTTCAACTTGTCGAATGTGGACTTCCTGGCCGCCACCGCCTTCCCCAAGTTCCTGGTGGATAGCCCCAACCTGTTGTTCAGCAATCCGCAGAACCTGTTCATGCCGCAGGGCCGCACCACCGACACCTACAACCTGATGGACAACGCCGGCTACGTGCGGGGCCGCCACAGCCTCCAGTTCGGCTTTCAGAGCATGCACATCCGCACCAACCCTTACGAGAACTTCGATGTGCTGCCCACCTACGTGCTGGGCATCTCGACCAACAATCCCAACGGCTTGACCGCGGCGCAGCTTCCGGGCATCAGCTCGAACGATCTGACCAACGCCAACTACCTCTTGGCCAACCTGGCCGGCTACATCGACAATTACCGGCAGCGGATGAACGTGACCAGCCGCACCTCGGGTTATGTGGCCGGCGCGTCCACCCTGAGGCACTTTCTGCTGGACAACTACGCGGGCTACGTGCAGGACGCCTGGAAGCTCACCCGGCGCCTGAACGCGACCCTGGGATTGCGCTACGAATACTACACCCGGGTGGACGAGCGGGACGCGCTGATGCTGGTGGCACGGGCGGCCAGCGGCAACTTCATCGAAGCGCTGATGACCAACTCGACCATTGACTTCGCCGGCGGCGCGGTGGGGCGCCCGCTCTATAGCCGGGATCTGAACAACTTCGCGCCGAACGTGGGCCTGGCCTACGACCCCTTCGGCAACGGGCGAACCGCGCTGCGGGCGGGCTACAGCGTCATGTATGTCTACGACGCTTTCATCCCCGCGCTGCGCAACAACGTCAACACCAACCGGGGCTTGACCGCCGAGATCTCGCAGGCCGGCCAGACGGGGCGGGTCTCCGTCAGTCCGCCGCCCATCGCCGTGCCGGCGTTCAAGGTCCCCCGCACGGTGGAGGACAACTTCCTGCTGAACCCGACTTCGAACGCCACCGGCGCGCCGGATCCCACCCTGCGCACGCCATACGTACAGCAGTGGACGCTGGGCATCCAGCAGGAGTTCAAGAACCTGATCTTCGAGGTGCGCTACCTGGGCAACAAGACCACCAAGGCGTTCCGGGCTTTCGACTACAACCAGGTGATCATCAAGGAAAACGGCTTTCTGGCGGACTTCCAGAAGGCCCAGCAGAACGCCGCGCTGGCCAACGGCAACCCCGCCTATAGTCCCAGCATCCCGGGCAGCCAGCCGCTGCCAGTGTTCGACCGGCTGGTCAACGGGGGCAATCTCACCAACACCACCAACCGCCTCTACATCCAGCAGGGGCAGGTGGGCGAGCTGGCTTCGCGCTACCAGACCACTCGCACCAACGGCGCGGTCCAGTTCTTCCAGAATCCCTTCTCGCTGGGGTGCAACACGGTTGCCAACTACTCCAACGCCAGCTACAACGCCCTCCAGATCGACGTGCGCCGCCGCACCCGCTCCGGCATCCAGCTCCAGGGAAACTACTCCTTCTCGAAGGTGCTCAGCGACGGTCTGGGCGACAGCCAGACCCGCTTCGAGGCCTTTCTGGACTCGGCCAATCCCAAGCTCGAACGCGCCCGGGCCGCCTTCGACATCACCCACGCCTTCAAGGGCAACGCCGTCTATGAGCTGCCCTTCGGCCCCCGGCGGCGCTGGAACTACCAGCCGCTGGGCAAGCTGCTGTCGGGCTGGAAGGTGGGCAGCAACCTGACGCTGCAATCGGGCACGCCGTTCTCGATCTTCTCCAGCCGCGGAACCTTGAACCGGGCCGCCCGCTCCGCCGGCGCCAACACCGCCTCGACCAATCTGACCAAGGCGGAGCTGGATCGGGTGGTGGGCTTCTTCATGACCGGAGATGGTCCGGTATTCATCAACCGCTCGGCGGTGGGCGCCGACGGCCGCGGCGTGGCGCCCGACGGCCGCGCGCCCTTCGACGGGCAGGTGTTCTTCAATCCCGGGGCCGGCACCCTGGGCGGGCTTCAGCGCCGCATGTTCGACGGTCCCTGGGTGTTCAACCTGGACCTGACTGTCCAAAAGCTGACCCGCATCACCGAGCAGCACACGCTGGAGTTGAGGGTGGAGTCCTTCAACGTTACCAACACGCCGACCTTCTACGTGGGCGACGAGGCCGCCACCGCTTCGCGGCCGCGCTTCGACATCAACAACGCCTACTTCGGCGTGATCAACCAGAGTTTTTACGACACCCGGCGCATCCAGTTCGGGCTGTATTACCGCTTCTAGAAATGCCGAGGGACTCTTCAGACCACTCCCTCACGGTCGTGGCTCGGTCGGCCCGGAGCGTGACCGAGCCGCGAGCGTCAGCGAGCGGTCCGCCGCGGATCCACGGACAGACTATTCCTGCTTTGGGGGTACAAGAATGAACCGACTGCTAGTGACTGCTTTTGTCTGCCTGCTCGTCGCGCTGAGCGCGCCGGGGCAGACCACCACGGGACAGATTCTGGGCACGGTGCAGGACGCCACCGGCGCGGTGGTGCCCAACGCCAAAGTGACCGTGCGCAACCTGGACACTAACATCTCGACCGGGACCACCACTTCGGAGGCCGGCGCGTTCCGCGTGCCTTTGCTGCCGGCGGGCAATTACGAAGTGGTGGTGGAGGCGAAGGGCTTCGCCCGGTACCGGCGCGGGCCCATCACGCTGCGGCTGAACCAGGCCGCCGATCTGACCATCCCATTGGAGGTGGCGACATCCACGGAAACCGTCCAGGTGACCACGGATGCGCCCCTGCTGAATACCACCAACGCCGAGATCGGCACCAACTTCGACTACAAGCGCATCACTGAGCTGCCGCTCTCGAGCAACCGCAACGTGCTCAACCTGGCCGCTTCCATCCCCGGCGTGGCGCAAATCTCGGCCGGCAATTCCGGGTTCAGCTCCAGCGGCAACCAGGGCACCGAGAGCACCAGCCTGGCGTACTCGGCCAACGGCATGCGGCTGCGCTCCAACAGCTACCTGATCGACGGGCAGGACTCCTGGCAGCCCAGCGTGGGCGGGCTGCTCCAGCCCATGAACAACCCGGACATCATCGCCGAAGTGCGCATGATCACCAGCCAGTTCCTGCCCGAGTTCGGGCGCACCGGCGGTTCGGTGATGAGCATCATCACCAAGAGCGGGACCAACACGCCGCACGGCAGTGCTTTCTGGTTCCATAACTCGAACCGCCTGAACTCGCTGTCCAACACCGACAAGCGGCTCAGTTCCAGGCCCACCCGCGCCCTGTACCGCATCGAGAACCAGTTCGGCGGCACCCTGGGCGGGCCGGTCATCAAGGACCGTACCTTCGTGTTCGCCTCGGCGATGCGCTGGACGGACCGCCGGCTGGGCACGGGAACCACCATCAACGGAGCGCCCACCGAAGAGGGCCGGCGCGTCCTGGAGCAGGCCGCCGGCACGCTGCCCACCGTCAAGGCCCTGCTGGAAAACCTGCCGGCGGGAGCGCCCACTGGCCAGTCTCGCACCGCCGTGGTGGGCGGGCGAACCATCACCGTGCCGCTGGGCAGCCTCACCGGCTCGGGCGGCCAGAAGTTCAACGACTGGCAGTACTCGTCTAAGGTCGACCACCGCTTCAACGACAGCCACCGCCTGGCCGGACGCTACATGGATGACAAGTCGTTGACCACCGGCACCGGCCAGTTGACGCCCGCGGGCCTCAGCAATGTGAATCCGGTGCGAGTGCGCTCCGTGAGCGTCAACCTCAATTCCAGCCTCTCCACGCAGGCCTACAACGAGTTCCGCGCATCCTTCAGCCGCTTAACTTCCGTGACCAACGCGGAGAACCCCGCGGTGGCGGAACGCATCCCTTCCATCGAGATCCCCGACCTGGGGCTGCGCGGCTTCAACGCCGCCACCACCCGCACCGCCATCGGTCTGGGCGTCAATCTGCCCCAGTCCGGCACCTACAACAACTATCAGCTCCAGGATTCCTTCGCCGTGCTCAAGGGCAGTCACTCCATGAAGTTTGGGTTTGACTTCCGCCGCCAGGAGCAGTTCTCGCTGTTTGTCCCGCAGATTCGAGGACGCCTCGAGTACGCCAACTTGCAGCGGCTGATCGATGACGAGGCCACCGTGGCGCAGATGAACGCCCCGCTCAAGGGCGGCGAGACAATCACTTACATGCGCTACTACGACTACTTCTTCTTCCTCCAGGACGAGTGGCGCGCGCGGCCCAACCTTACGTTCACTTACGGGGTACGCTATGAGACCCCGGGCGATCCCATCGCCAACCTGGCCAAGCTCAACGAGCGCATCGTGGCGGCCAACAACAACGATCCGCGTTACCGGCTGTTCCCCATCCCCAAGCGGGACAAGAACAACTGGGCGCCGCGCTTTGGCTTCAACTACCGCTTCGAGCAGGGGCCGGGACCGCTGGGCGTGCTCACCGGCGACGGCAAGCTGGTGATGCGCGGCGGATACTCGCGCACCTATGACGCGGCCTTCAACAACATCGCGCTGAACATCTCCAGCGCCTTCCCCCTCATGGTGGCCATTCAGTTCGCACCGGACCCGGCCACGGCCCGCATTCCCAGGGCCTTCGCGCAGGTCGCCAGCATCCGCGCGGGCAACCTGCCGCCCATCTCCAACCCGGACATGCTGGTGCGCACCATTGTGGCGGAGGACTTCCGCTCGCCCTTCGCCGAGCAGTTCGCGCTCCAGTTCCAGCGGGAGCTGCCCGCCAACTACGGCTTCACCATCGGCTGGGTGGGCACCAAGGGCACGGCGCTGTTCCAGACCCTCGACGGCAATCCCACCGTCTCGACGGCCCCCGGCACGGCCCGGACGGTGCGCCAGAACCCCAACCGCGGCGTCATCCGCCTGCGCGCCAATGCCACTTCCTCGATCTACCACTCGCTCCAGACCAGCTTCGAGAAGCGGATCTCCAGGAACCTCGGCTTCGCCGCGCACTACACCTGGAGCGCTTTCATCGACGGGGCCTCGGAGATCTTCAACCCCTCCGCGCGGGGCGAGATCGCGTTTTCGCAGGATCCCTACGACCGGCGCAGCGAGCGGGCCCGCTCGACCTACGACCGCCCGCACCGGTTCTCTGTCAACGGCGTCTGGGAGCTGCCCATGTTCCGCGACCAGCAGGGCGCGGCGGGCAAGGTTCTGGGCGGCTGGCAGTTCAACGGATTCCTGACGCTCCAGTCCGGCGCCCCGTTCACCGCGCTTAACGGCGCTGATCCCGGCGGAGTGGTGCTGGGCAACCTGGTGGGGACCTCCATCCGGCCGTTCCTGAACACCAACCTGGATCTGTCCCGCATGACGGTCCGGGCGGTGCAGACGGTCGGCGGGCGCGACCTGTTCCGGGCGACCTCGCGCGAGGCGCCCATCGGCAACGCGGGACGCAACATCCTGCGCGCCGACGGCATCAACCGGCTGGATTTTGGCGTGATCAAGAACATCAGGGTCCGCGAGGGACACACCTTCCAGATCCACGCCAACTTCTTCAACTCGACCAACACGCGGGACTGGGCCATTCCCGAGGGGACCTTCACCTCGCCCAACTTCCTCAACGAGGGCGCCGACGAGGTGCCGGCCCGCCGCATCCAGCTCGGCTTGAGGTACTACTTCTAACCAACAACCAACGCAACACTGAAGTGCGGGGGATAGCTTGACAATCCCCTAACCACAGGGAGCCGTCAGCCAGACCCATGGTCAACGCAAAGCGGCTCCCTCCTTCTTCCCCCGCCTCCCCCGCTGAAGCGCTCCCTGACGGTCGCGCCTCGGTGAGGACGTACACCTGCACTCGCTCCGCCTCCGCCCGCACGGCTGGCCGCGCCCGGGACGGAGGTCTTCGCAGGTATCCTGCGCCCAGGCGCCGGACCTTCGAGCCCTTTCGATTCCTGCGGATTGGCAGGACCGGCGGGTGGGGCCGGCAGGAGCACTTCCTGGCCGAGAGCTGAAGCACGCCGACCGGCCGCCGCAGGGGGAAGATCTCCAGGGCAGTGTCGCTTCGACTGCGGACGAAGACCCGGACGGCGGCGAGGAATGAGAGGACCAATTGGAGCACCAACCCACCCTTGTAACGTGCCGTAACGTGGCTCCGCCGGCAGGGACGGGTGCGCTCGCAAGCTACTGATTTCACGAAGCGATCCAGTTCTACCTACCGACAGGGCTTTATCGCGAGGCGGCCGGGCTAGTTCTCCGACCAAGTCGCTCGCGGTGCTGGGGCGCACCACCTGATCGGGTATAATGGAGAGGCTGTGGAAGTGCGTCATGAAGTTGCCCAGCTCTCAAGAGATTCCGACGAAGAATTCGGATGCAAAGGAATTCCAAGACTTTGTTAACAAGTACAACCCTGCGGAACTCTTCCGGCAGCGTTGGGGCGTTGAGTATTACAGACGTGGCAGCGACTTGGACGAAGAACTAACAGGTCAGCTAAACGCGGGTCAGAGGCATCCACAGGCCCCAGTCGAAGAGCTGCTGTTCTGCTTTTGTAGAATGTGGATTACGGCTCCGTACTTTGGCATTGACTCTCTGGAGGCTTTTCTACGAAATCGAAGGGCAGTGTGGCTCTTAGACGGGATTCGCAGGGGTGTCGAGAGCTAGCTTAGCTACGGCAAGTACTCGTTCTCGTCGGCTCGCAGCAGGAAGGGGCTGCACCCAAGGTGGCTGTACCCACCCGGCTGCCTGTGCGCAGCACTCCCCGCACCGGGACATTCACTTCCCGCCAAGGCCCGACCGCCTCATACGCCGGGGGGCGGCCGCGCCGGGACACGTACGGGCTGAATTCCAGCCAGACCCCGTCTAGTCGGGAGCGCTCGAACTGAGAAGCGTATTTCAGACTAAGACCTCGCTCCGCCTCCCCGTCCGGCTGGCCGCGCCCGGGACGGCGGGCTTCGCCGCTACCGTGCGCCCAGGCGCCGGACCTTCGATCCGTTCCGATTCCGGCTGATGGGCAGGGCCGGAGGGTGGGGCCAGGAGTAGCGGGAGGCGAGTGATAACCTCCCCGAAGAGAAGCGAGCGCTCCGGGCGCAGTGACCAGGGACTCCGAGGCGCGCGCGTCAGCAAGCGCACCTGAAACCGCAAGGGGCGGCTACACTGCGCGTCCGAAACGCCCGCTGCTGGCTCAGTTGCTAATCGCCGCCGCCAGCTGCGTAGGCGATGAACGATACCAGCGCCAGAATTCCTATGACGACTCCCGCCAGTATCAAGGATTTGGGGACGATATGCATCCCCTTCTTCTCTTTCACCGATTTGACATCGGCAAAGGCGAGCTTCTCGGTGGAGACCTTTCCGGACTTGACGGTCTGGACCTCGAAACCCTCATCGGTGACCGTGCCGAGCTTGCCGGTAAGCTTCGCACTGCCTTTCTGCTGAAGTCTAACCTCCACCACGGCGCCAGCCGGTATGGAGACCAGTTGCTGCTTGAGGGCAGCAGCCGGTGCCCCGGGCGTCTGCCCTTGCGGAGCAGCAGCGAAGCTGGGACTGGAGCTGAGGACCAAGAGAATCGCAAGTGCGGTTGCGAGAGTACGGCGCATGGGTGTTACCTCCGTTGACATGATGTGACATCTTCTCCACGCGCCCCGCTTCGGGTAAAGACGGGACCGGGCGAAAATGCCGGCTGGGACTTCGGTTTCGGTTTGGCATCGGCTGAGAGCGTATCGCGCACCTCCGTCTTCTTTTCGCTTCCACTGAGGTTCGCGCCGCTTCAGCGATACATCGGGTTAGTCGTTACCATCATCAGGGACCCAAAGGAACCGGAACCAAGCTGGCCCCCCTTGGGTAACGCGGCCTCAAAACGGGCGCTTGAGTTGCCACTGAACGCAGCCACGATAAGCAAGCCTAAAGATGATGACGGGTCGGTCGCAGCGGGAATCGACCGCAGGATCGGGGCCGGGACGGTGAAAGAGGTCGAGCCAGGCGGCGCTGCACAGATGAACGCCGCAACCTCCACCTCTTGGCTCAGGCTTCCTGGAACCAATCTTGCCGTGCCGCCTTGGATGATCACCTGGCTTTTGGACCCGCCTCCGCTCCACTGCACCGTCACGCCCTCGTCGCGAACCACTTGGCGGATGGTATCCCGGTTCGTCCATTTCAGAAACTCGGGCAACTGGAGGGTGGCCTCGAAAGGTCCCACGTGCGCACCACCCGCGCCGCGCAGCGTATGATCCCCCGGCTTCAGTTGGTGCTCCAGGTTGCCCGCTACCCGGGCGCCGGTTTCCTCCGATCTGACAGAGAACAGCCGGTAGTAGTAATCGTCGTCGCCATCCAGCGGAACGCCAGGCAGACTCGGGCCGGACACGGTGAGTCTGCCCCCATCCGCGCTGTCATCCGCCGTGGCGTCGAGCGGGGAGACAGAGCCGCTGTCCCCGCGTACCAGGGTGCACCGTCCAGGCGCGATCGAGCCGATCCCGATCCGTCCGGCTCGGCCGGCGGTCATGTAGTTGAAGTAGCCGATGGCACTGTGGATCTCCACCATGGAGCCCCTATAGGGTTCCACGTACACCATGACGTTGAACTCCCCGGCCAGAAACCGGCTTCCTTGATCCAAACTCTCCAGTTGCTCACGCGATAGCAGCGGGTGTTCCCAGGCATCCTTACCTGGTGGTGCGATTGCCATCGTGACCGCGTTGCTCGCTTCTCCATTCACCGTCACCTGGAGCGCCACATTGCACCCGGCGGGAGCGTCCTGAGGGACGGTGAAGTTGATCTGATCGATCCCGGGGAACTGCGGGGACCGGCCGGCATACTGTACGGGCGCGTCCACGCCTCCCACGGCGACCTTCACATCCAGTTGCCCGCGCAGGTCGTTGACTCCAGGCGCCTCGTTATCCGGACCCCGGATCGCTCCCAATCCGAGCCCCCAGAGAATGACCGTCTGCCCCGGGCTGGCGGGCGACTTGGTCTGCCCGTCGGAGAGTCTCCCGGCGACGAACATGTTGCGGTCCACCCGAGTGCTGCTCACGTAGTTCTGGACTACGGCCAGCCCTAAGCCGTCCTGACTGTTGGAAAGGCTGCGGTACTTGCGCTCCACCACCCGCGCTCTTCCGTTGGTTATAGTTTCGGCGCCGGTGATGACGGAGACGCTGTAATTGCCTGGCGGAGTGGTGGACGGCAGCACACCGGCAAGCTGGAAACCTCCGGGCCCGTTGTACGTATAGAGCATCCAGGCCTTGATTGGTTCTCCTCCGCCGGCTGGCGCAAACACTACGCTGACGCCCCTCAACGATTGCTGGAGCGGAAGAGGAGACAAGTTCAGGCCAACCTCGAGCGGGAAGCTGCCGTCTTTGACGACGAACAGCGATCCCGGCGCTATCCCCTGCGAATAGGAGGCCGCGTCCACGACTCTGCCTACGTCGCGAATGACAATCTGCGCGGAAACCGCGGAGGCGAGCAGGAGCAGCATGAGCGGCGCCGCGGCGCACCGGTAGAGTGGCGCGATTATATTGCGACAACCAGGTCTGTTAGTCTGAATGTCGATCTTCTCCCCCTGCGACTTATCCGGCATCTCCTTGCCGGGTTGAGAGAAGTATATTTCACCCCCCCCCAGTGTCAACACCCGGCGGAACTATTTGTCGCTTCTTCGTCAGGCGCCGGGGCGGAGCCGGGGCCAGACGTTCGTGAGGCAGGCCTCAGCCGGGAGCATGGAAATGTGGGGCGGGCCTTTCCAGGCCGGATGCCCTCTGGGCGGGGGCTTTCCAGCCCCGCCTCAGGCCGGCTCAAAAGCCGGGCCCAGAGGGCGCCCCGGCCTGGAGGCCCGCCGCATCCAGCTCGGCTTGAGGTACTACTTCTAACCAACAACCAACGCAACAAAGCAGTATGGGGGATCGCTTGACAATCCCCTAACCACTGGGAGTCGCCAGCAAGACCTTTGGTCAACGCTTCGCGGCTCCCTTTCTGTTTTCTCCTCTCAGCCCGCACGATTCTCCACCCCGCGCCATTCCCCGTCAGGCTCCGCGTGGCGCACTATGGCGTGTGCTGTTTCGCGCGGGAACTCGTCTGAGAGGTCGTGGAGCAAACACCATGACCAAGAAACTCGTGATCACCTTTCTGATGCTGGCGCTGGCCGTGGCCTGCGCCAAGACCTACCACGTGACTCTGTTCCAGCCCTCGGTCATCGGGGGCACGGAGCTGAAAGCCGGCGAGTACCGGCTGGAGCTCAACGGCGACAAGGTCGTCCTGAAGAACGGCAAGCACGTCGCCGAGAGCACCGTGAAGGTGGAGGACAACGGCGAGAAGTTCAGCCGCACCAGCGTGCGCTACGACAACGGCGACGGCAAGTACCGGGTCCAGGAGATCCGCCTGGGCGGCACCAACATCAAGCTAGCCTGGATTCCCACGGAGCTGCCAGGAGCTAACCGATTGGGTCCGGACTGCACCGAGATTTCGGACAACCTGCTGCGGTCGCGTTAAGGATATATCGAGACTTTGAACTGAGACCCGCATAGTC
>Ga0194125_10009827_pt1 | contig 13186 bp, 13 predicted proteins | sample TA2KigC250mmetaG_FD_148626 | JGI IMG/M metagenome (GOLD analysis project Ga0194125, IMG submission 148626) | Freshwater microbial communities from Lake Tanganyika, Tanzania - TA2015034 Kigoma Deep Cast 250m | ecosystem: Environmental > Aquatic > Freshwater > Lake | place: Tanzania: Lake... | reverse complement strand
GGAGGCGCTCGAAGCCGCCGTCGGGGACGCGACGGCCCTTGTCGCCGCAAGCTGGCTCACGCCGGCCGGGCGGCTCGACCGCAATCTGCTCGCGGCGGGCCACGTGGCGCACGCCCGCGGCGCGCTGCTCGGGGTGGACGCGGCGGGCCTCGGGCGCCTGGCGGGCCACACCCGCCTCCGCGAGGCCGAGGCCGACATCGCCTGGCTGAGCCTGGACGAGTTGTGCCCCGTGGCGACGGGCGCGGCGCTGGGCGTCCGCGCCCCGCTCACGCAGTATCTCCCCAGCCCCCTCGTGAGCAAGGAGCGGAGCGGATACGGGCTGGACGACGAATTGCCGGGCAGCATCGGCCCGCTGGCCCTCACGGCAGCGCGCCTGGGCGATGCGTTGCCCATCTACGTGGCGCTCCGCACCCTCGGCGAGGCGGGCCTGCGCCGCCGCGCGGCGGCCGCGGCCGATTCCCGATAGGCCATTGAGGAACAGAAACAGATGAAGATCGTCGTCAGCGACCCCCTGTCCCCCGAGGGCCTGAGCATCCTGCGGGAGGCGGGCCACGAGGTCGTGGAGCTGGCGGGCGCGCCGCCAGAGCAAGTGCGGGCGGCGCTCGCCGATGCCGACGCCCTGCTCGTCCGCAGCGCGACGAAGGTCACGGCCGAGCTGTTGGCCGGGGCCGAGCGCCTGAGGGTGATCGGCCGGGCAGGGGCGGGCGTGGACAACGTGGACCTCGCTGCGGCGACCCGCCGCGGCATCGTGGTGATGAACACGCCGGGCGCCAACACCATAGCGGCCTGCGAGCTGACGATGGCCATGATGCTGGCTCTCGCCCGCCGCCTGCCGCAGCTCAGCGGTCGCGTCAAGGCCGGCGAATGGCCCAAGAAGGGCGCGATGGGCACAGAGCTCCAGGGCAAGCAGCTCGGCATCATCGGCCTCGGCCGCATCGGCTCCGAGGTCGCCCGCCGCGCCCTGGCCTTCGGCATGGAGGTGGCCGCCTACGACCCCTTCGTGAGCGCCGAGCGCGCCCAGGCCCTCGAGGTTCGCCTCACCACCCTCGATGACCTCCTGGCTACGAGCGACGTCCTCACCATCCACGCCCCCCAGGCCCCTGAGACGAAGCGGCTGCTCGGCACCGCGGCCTTTGCGAAGATGAAGAAGGGCGTGCTCCTGATCAACTGCGCCCGCGGCAGCCTGATAGACGAGGCGGCCCTTGCCGACGCCCTCCGCAGCGGCCAGGTGGCCGGCGCTGCCCTCGACGTGTTCGAGAAGGAGCCGCCGCTGCCCGATTGCCCCCTCCTGGCCTTCGACCAGGTGATCGCCACGCCCCACGTGGGCGCCACCACCGCCGAGGCCCAGGCCACGGTGGCCATCGAGATCGCCCGACAGGTCGCCGCCTACCTCAAGGGCGAACCGCCGCGCAACGCCGTCAACGCGCCCTGCATCGAGCCCGAACTCCTCGAAGTGCTGGGCCCCTACATTGACCTGTCCGAGCGGCTGGGCAGCCTGCTCGTGCAACTGGCCGAGGGCGGCATCAGCCGCCTCACCATCACCTATCGCGGCGAGATCAACCAGCACGACCTCCGCCCCCTCACCGCCGCACTGCTCAAGGGCCTCCTCCAGCGCGCCATCCCCACCGTCAACCACGTCAACGCCCCCGTCATCGCGGCGGAGCGCGGGCTGAAGGTGGACGTCACCAAGTCGGCGGCGGTCGAAGACTTCGCCAACCTCATTGCCGCCGATGCCCGCGTGGGCCAGCGGACTCTGGCGGTCGCCGGCTCGATGCTCGCCCGCCACACGCCGCGCATCGTGCGGGTGGACAATTACCGCGTGGACGCGGCCCCCGAGGGCCACCTGCTGGTCACACGGAACCACGACCGCCCGGGCGTCATCGCCCACGTGAGCGCCGTGCTGGCCCGCCGCGGCATCAACATCGCCGACATGACCTGCGGCCGCGACCACCCGGGCGGAACCTCCATGCTCGTCATCAGCATAGACAGCCCCGTCACCCCCGAAATCGTCCGCGAAATCGAGGCCTCCCCCCTCATCCTCCGCGCCCAGCTTGTTTCGCTGTAAACCCGCTATCGCCCGGACTTGCCAACGCGGGGTCGCAGCGCTAGAATGTAGGTGTCGCCGCCGCTCAAGCACGGAGATACGCTATGAAGCCATTCATCGCCCACACAGACGGCAAGGTCCTAATCCCCGACAAGCCTGTGGCATTGCGGCAGGGGACGACGTACCAGGTGCGCGCGGAGCCTGTGAAGACGAACAAGCGGAGGAAGAGGAAGTCGCCCTGGAGCATCTTCCTGGAGTACGCAGGGACGGCGCAGGGGGACTATCCGCCCGACCTTGCCGAGAACCACGATCACTATCTGCACGGAAGACCGAAGCGCTGATGGCGCAACGCTACTTTGCAGACACATTCTACATGATCGCTCTGCTCTCGCCGCGGGACGCGCGGCACCACGAGGCCAACCGCATGGCGAGGAGCCTGACGGGCGAGGTGGTGACAACCGAGGCGGTGCTGATCGAACTCGCGGATGCGCTTTGTTCCCCGCGAGACCGCCTGAGAACAGCGGCCTTCATCGAGAAGCTTCGGGCGGGCGAGAACACCCTGATCCGCCCCTTGGAAGGCGAGCTTCTGAAGAGGAGCCTCGATTTCTACAAGTCCCGACAGGACAAAGAGTGGGGGCTGACGGACTGCATTTCGTTCGTGGTGATGCAGGAGGAGGGGATCACCGAAGCATTGACCGGCGATGAGCACTTCAGGCAAGCAGGCTTCCGAATCCTCTTCCCTCAAAGCTGACGGCAGGACAGGCCAAAGGTCTCGGCCACGGCCTGGTTGGTGACCTGGCCGAGGACGAGGTTGAGGCCGGCCCGGATGGCGGGGCTCTCGGTGGCGGCGCGCTCGTAGCCCTTGTCGGCAAGCTCCAGCAGGTACGGCAGCGTGGCGTGGGTGAGGGCGTAAGTGGAGGTGCGGCCCACGGCGCCCGGCATGTTAGTGACGCCGTAGTGGACGACCCCGTGCTTGATGCGGATGGGGTTCTGGTGGGTCGTCGGCTCCGTCGTTTCCACGCACCCGCCCTGATCCACCGACACGTCCACGATCACAGCCCCTGGCTTCATGGTGCGCACCATGGCCTCGGTGACGACGACCGGCGCCTTCGCCCCCTCGACCAGCACGGCGCCCACCACCAGGTCGGCCTCCCGTATCTTCTCCCGCAGCGTGTGGGCGTCCGAGTACAGCGTCGTCACGTTCGCGGGCAGAATGTCGTCCAGGTAGCGCAGGCGGTCGAGGCTGATGTCGGTCACCATCACGCGGGCGCCGAGGCCGGCGGCGGTCTTGGCCGCGTTGGTGCCCACGGTGCCGCCGCCGATGACGAGCACTGTGGCTGGCTCGACGCCCGGCACGCCTCCGAGCAGGATGCCGCGGCCCATCATCGGGCGCTCGAGGTGCTTCGCCCCCTCCTGAATGGACATCTTGCCCGCGATCTCGCTCATGGGCGTCAGCAGCGGGTGCCGCCCGTCGGGGGTGTGAATCGTCTCGTAGGCAATGGCCACAATGCCCGTGCCAAGTAGGGCCTCGGTCAGCTCGCGCGACGCGGCGAAGTGGAAGTAGCCGAACACCGCCTGCCCGCGGCGCAGGAGGCGGTACTCCTGGGGCAGCGGCTCCTTGACCTTGATGACGAGCTCCGCCTGGGCGTAGACTGCCTCGGCGCTTCCCACGATCTCCGCCCCGTGCTCCGCGTAAAGCGCGTCGTCTATCCCGCTCCCCTCCCCCGCGCCCTGTTGCACCAGAACCCGATGGCCGCGCCGCCGCAGTTCCTCGGCCCCCACTGGGATCAGCGCCACGCGGTACTCATCCGCCTTCACCTCTTTCAGCACACCGATGACCACGCCGAAGTCTCCTCACAGGGCGCCCAATCCTGAGCCGTCAGCCCGCAACACCCCGGCATTATAGCGAGGGCGTTTCGACGGGTCAATGTGGTTGACAAAGCCGTGCGCCTTTGCTAGATTCATTGTTGGTTCAGGTTCGCCTGGAACACAGAGCGTGGCCATGGGACAGGAGCGCTGGGCCCGGCTCGGATGGCAAGGTATCTCGTTCGACGTGCCGGAGGACTGGTGCCCCGGCAGCCTCGAGGGCGACGCGGCGAACGGCTACCTGCGCGTCGAGGACGAGACTCACGTCCGCCTGGAGCTGCGGTGGGAGTCCGGCCGCCGGGCCGTGGCCGCCGCGTCGGGTCTCGTGGACGGCTATCTAAAGCAGACGCGCAAGAAGCTCCCCCGCGGCGCGTCGGAGCCGTCGGTGGACCGCGGCCTTGCTATGAAGGAGCTTGCCGCCCTCGACCACGAGGCGTACACCTGGCGCGGCGGCGGGTTCAACGCCCACGGCCTCCTCCTCGTCGCCCCCGACTCGCGGCGGGTGGTCCACCTGCGGGTCTTCTTCGACAAGGGCGGCGACCATAAGGCCCTGGCCCGCCGCATCTTTGGCAGCGTGAAGCTGACGCCGGGCGATGGCGGGGCAGAGTGGGCCGTGTTTGGCCTGCGCTTCGAGGTGCCCGCCGGCTGGCGCCTCGAAGAGAGCGCGCTTCGCACCGGCTCGCTCCGGTTCCTGTTCAAGGCCGGGAACGATGAATTGGAGGTCGTGCGGCAGAGCCTGGCGGCGATCACGCTCCAGAGGACCTCCCTGGAGCAATGGCTCAAAGGCCAGTTCGCCAAGGCCACGCGCTCGTACCGCTGCACGGCGCGGGCCGACGAGTATCGCAGCCACGAGGCCGTGCGCTACGGCGGCGAGTTGAGCCTGCGGGCGCGGCCCCTCGCCGTGTTCCGGAAGCGCCGCTACACCACGGCGCTGGCCTGGCATTGCGCGGAGGCCGACAAGCTGTTCGCGCTCCGCTGCGAATCGCCGCAGTCCGAGGACCCGCGGGTCGAGGGCTGCGCGGACTCGATCGCGTGCCACTGAACGGGAAAATGACACCAGGAGTCTTTTGTGCGAAGCACCCAAAGGGCCGTTCCGGCAAAAGACTCCTGGTGTCATTTTCCCTGATGTGCAGGAAAGGACCGCGTGCCGAATTGGGCCTTCTGGCGCCGCCCCAAGCCGCTCTCACGCGAGCAATCGCTCGCCTCCGTGCCCTTGCGCAACCAGGCGGTGCGCGAGGAGAAGACGGACGCGGGGGAGACGCGCCTGGTGATTCCGCTCCGCCCCGCGTGGTGGGCCAGGGCGCTCTCGCGCGTCCTCTATGTGCCGAAGCAGCGGCGCGTCGTGCTCGACGAGATCGGCGCCTACGTGTGGGGCCTGTGCGATGGCAGGAAGAGTGTCCGCGACATCATCGCCGCCCTCTCGGCCCGCTACAAGCTTCACCGCAAGGAGGCCGAGATCTCGGTCGTCGCCTACCTGCGGCAACTGGCCCGTCGCGGCCTCATCGGCATCGCTGTCCCGGGGTCACATCTTCATTTCGCACATGGCGGCCATGTGCGAAATGAAGATGTGACCCCCGAGAAGCCCAGGAAACAGGAGCGCTGACCCCTCCTGACCCCGCTGGAGACGCCTTCTAATGAGCGAAGCACAGGCCGGCCCACGCAATGCCCAGGCGCGCATCGGCAAGCAAATCATGCTCCCCTGGAGCAAGGCCCTCGAGATCGCGCTCAAGAGCATCAAGGTGCGCTTCTGGCGCTCCATGATCACCATGAGCAGCATCATCCTCGCCATCGCCTTCCTCATGTCCATCTGGACCTCCACCGCCATCACCATGGCGCTCTCCCTCGGGCCGCAGCGCGAGATTGACGGCATCAAGGCCAGGCTGGGCGTCGTCCGCGAGGCCCTCAAGGGCGGCGCCGGGACGCGGAGCAAGGCCGAGGTCGAGGAGCTCTACGCCGACGACCTCGCGGAGGCGCAGTACCTCAAGAGGGCCGCCATCCGCGAGAAGCAGAAAGCGCTCAAGTCGGCCACGACGGATGAGGCAAAGAAGCTCAGGTCGGAGATCGCTGCGCTGGAGGCCGAGCTTGAGTCCGCCAAGTCGCTCGAGTTGCTACAGGGCCACCTCGTCGCGCTCCGCACCGTGCGCGAAGCCGAGAAGGGCCGCCTCGACGCCATCCTCCAGCAGGAGCGCGCCGGCTCCGAGCCGAAGGAGGCCGAGGCCCCCAGCAAGGACAAGCCGACCAGTGGCGCGCCAGTCCAGGCCAGCGTGGGCGGCCTGGGGACCTTCCTCGACTTCATGACGCCCACGGACAAGTGGCTGGCCGTCCTCGCTCTCCTCGTGTGCTTCGTGGGCATCGTGAACGCCATGTTCATGACCGTGCAGGAGCGCTTCCGCGAGATCGGCACGATGAAGTGCCTGGGCGCGCTCGACGCCTTTATCGTGAAGCTCTTCCTCATCGAGTCGGCCCTCCTCGGCTTCATCGGCACCCTCGCAGGCATCTTCATCGGATTCCTCCTCTCCAGCGTGCGACAGTGGCTCGTCTACGGGGGGGCCACCTGGACCTATCTGTCCCTCGGCTCGATCCTGTTCGCCGCCCTCATGGCGGCACTCGTCGGCCTCGTCCTCTCCATCCTCGCGGCCATCTTCCCCGCCCACAAGGCCGCCCGAATGGAGCCCGTGGCCGCCATGCGCATCGAGGAGTAACCCCGCCGCCCCCATCGCCGGCGGCGGCACGGAGCACGCCATGCAGCAGAACATCGTCCGCACCCGCGAGGTCACCAAGTGCTACCGCATGGGCAAGGTGGAGGTCCACGCACTCCGCGGCGTTGACCTCGAAATCCGCGCCGGCGAATACATCTCCATCATGGGACCCTCCGGCTCGGGCAAGACCACCCTGTTCAACATGGTCGGCGGACTCGACAAGCCGACGACGGGGAAGGTGTACATCGAGGAGGTGGACGTGGCGCAGCTCGACGCCTACGAGCTGGCCTGGCTCCGCTGCCGCAAGATCGGCTACATCTTCCAGACCTTCAACATCATCCCCGTCATGACCGCCCTGGAGAACGTCACGCTCCCAATGGTCTTCGCCGGCCTGACGACCGACGAGGCGCGCGACAAGGGGGTCGAACTCCTCGGGCGCGTCGGCCTCGGCGACCGCCTGTCCCACAAGCCCTTCGAGCTCTCCGGCGGCCAGCAGCAGCGCGTGGCCATCGCACGCGCCATGGCGAACGACCCCAGCCTCATCCTCGCCGACGAGCCGACCGGCAACCTCGACATCAAGACAGGCACCGAGATCATCGAACTCCTCAAGCAACTGAACAAAGAGAACCACGTCACCATCATCTCCGCCACGCACGACCACAAGATGCTCAGCGCCTCCGACCGCATCGTGTGGATACGCGACGGCAAGGTAGACAAGATCGAGGAACGCCGCGACCTCAAGATCGAGGTCGGAACCATCGAGGGCGAGGACTGAGCGGACCCGCCCCTGACGCCGAGGCACACGTGACGACCCGCCACCCAGAGCCGGCGCAGCCCACCGAGGCCTGGCTCGACACCCGTCAGGCCCGCCGCCGCTCCTCGCTCATGCTGTTCACCGTTCTGGCACTGGGCGCAGTAGCGGCCATCCTCAGCACCACGGCCCTCATGATGGCCCCGGCCAGCATGACCATCGGCCGCGCCCGCGCCCACGGCCTCGCCTTCGTCGCCGCCAGCGTCGCGCTGGTCCTCATCGCCGCCGCGTTCTGGCAGCTCTACCTCGTTCGCGCGGCCGCCCGCGACTGCGTCCGCCTCCAGCGCACCGTGGATGCCCTCCGCCGCCGCGAGGCCTACGACGAGGCCGAGTTCGCCCTCATGACCCGCATCAACGGCCTCATCGAGGTCTTCACCCACACACGAGACCTCCAGGCCGTCCTCAACGAGGCGGTCCGCACCCTGCAGTCCACACTCCACGTCCACACCGTCACCCTTCGCCTCCAGGACGAGGAGGTGGGCGAACTCGCCCTCTCCACCGAGGAGGGCGCCGCCGGCCTCGCGCTCGGCGCCGAGACCCGCCGCGCGGTGCTCACCAGCGGCAAGTCGTTCCTCGTCAACGCCCTGGCGGCTAACCCGGCCTACAAGGACCTCGCCAACCAGGGCTACAGCGCCCTCATGGCCGCCCCACTGGGCCGAGGCCGCAGGGCCACAGACCGCAGCGTCGGCTTCATCGCCGCACTCAACAAGGGCGACCGCGACTTCACGGGCCGCGAGCTCACCCTCCTCACCCACTTCGCCCGCCACGCCGGCCTCATCATCGAAAACGCCCAGCTCTACAAGCGCGCCGAACACCTCGCCGAGCACGACGGCCTGACCAACCTCTACAACCACCGCCACTTCGTCACCACCCTCAACACCGAGCTGGCCAACGCCGCCCAGATCGGAGCGCCAGTGGCCCTCATCATGTCCGACCTCGACAACTTCAAGCAGTACAACGACGCCCACGGCCACCCGAAGGGCGACGTCGTCCTCCGCCAGATCGCCCGCATCCTGCTCGACAATACGCGGCAGAACGACATCGTGGCCCGCTACGGCGGCGAGGAGTTCGTCATCATCCTCCCAGCCACGGGCCAGCGCGGCGCCCAACGCGTCGCCGAGACCATCCGCAGCCACATCGAGAGCTTCTGCCCCGAGGGCGAGCAGCCCGGCGCCATCACCATCACCCTCGGCGTAGCCGTCTTCCCCGCCGACGCCGCCGATGCCGAGGCCCTCATCCAGCGCGCCGACGAGGCCCTCTACCGCGGCAAGCGCGAGGGCAAGAACCGCGTCTGCTGGGCCTCACCACTCCCACCCAACGACGCCTCGGCCCCCAGCCAAGAGGGACAGGAATGATCCAGTTGTCGGGCGTCGGACCCTCGACCGCCCTGCTCCTCCTCGCATCACTCGCCACCGCTGCCGCCGCAGGAGCCGCCACCTTGCCCGAGATACACGACCTGGCTCTCCAGCCCCCAGCCATCAACGCCGACCCAGGGCCTCAGTATGCCGACGAGGCCCGCGACATGAACATGGTCATCGGCATGGACCGCACGCCCGGCGGACGCCTTTGGGCCGCCTGGGTGAGCGGCGGCGACAGCGAGCTCGCCTACTTCGTCCTCGCCACCAGCGACGACGGCGGCGACACCTGGTCCAAGCCCCGCCTCGTCATTGACCCCTCCAACGCCCCCAGCGGCCTGCCGCGGCGAACCCTCGTTGGCAACCTGTGGACCGACCCCAAAGGCCGCCTCTGGCTCTTCTTCGACCTGGCGATGGGCTACTTCGACGGCCGGGCCGGCGCCTGGGCCATCACCTGCGACAACCCCGATGCGCCCCGCCCCATCTGGTCTGCCCCGCGCCGCATCTGGCACGGCGCCACCCTCAACAAGCCCACCGTCCTCAAGAGCGGCGAATGGCTCATGCCCATCTCCCTCTGGGCGCGCGACCGCATCCACGCCTCCACCGAACGCCACCGCCCCACCTGCGACCCCAAGGCCATGCCGCCCGGTTTCCGCGACGCCTTCCGCGACCTCGACCCCGAGCGCATGGCCCACGTCTTCGCCTCGGCCGACGAGGGGAAGACCTGGGCCAAGCGCGGCGGCGTCCGCTTCCAACGCTTCGACTTCGACGAGCACATGCTGGTGGAACTGCGCGACGGCCGCCTCTGGATGCTCGCACGCACCCTCGACGGCATCGCCGAAAGCCATTCATCCGACCAGGGGCGCACGTGGACGGCCCCTCGCGTCCGCTTCCCCCACATCAACGCCCGCTTCCACATCCGCCGCCTAGCCTCAGGCCGCCTGCTTCTCGTCAAGCACGGCCGGATAGACGAGCGCACCCCCCAGCGCTGCCACCTCACCGCCTTCCTCTCGGACGACGACGGCCAGACCTGGCGCGGCGGCCTCCTCCTCGACGAGCGGGCCGGCATCTCCTACCCCGACGGCTTCCAGGCTCCCGACGGCACCATCTCGATCATCTACGACCGCAACCGCTACGCCGACGCCGAGATCCTCCTCGCCCGCTTCCGCGAGGACGACGTCCTCTCCGGCCGCTTCGCCTCCCCCGCCTCCAAGCCGCGCATCCTCGTCAACAAGGCCACGGGCCGCGCGCGGACCCCATAGCACGGCACGCCCAAGCGTTGCATGGACGTGGCACGTCTGTGCGCTAGGTCTCGGGGAACCAGGGCCGTCAGCGGTGCCCGCGCAGCGCTCCACGCACGAGCCAACATCCGAGAGCGAAGGGAAGCAGAGCCACGCCGATCCCGCCAGCAAGCATCGGATGTCCAGCCGATCCGAGCATCTTGCACAATGCCACCATCGTTCCGCACGACACGTAGAAGGCGCTCACGCCCAAGAACATGCCCACAGAAGAGGGGATGAGCTCGCCGGTCTTGATGGTTGCTCCGGCACAGCCGAACAGAATCGCGAGGATCAAGGCCAGAGCCGTGGCTCCACGCGGCGAGAGAGCTTCTGACGCTCGGCTCGCCCAGCTTGCCCCCGACGCGGGTGAACCGGGCGCCCGCGCTGGGAGCTGGGCAGCAACGCCCTTCACTGCTAGGAATAGGAACAGTAGAGCCATTGCCATGCAGGCTCCCATGGCAATGGTGGTCCAGGCCGGCTTGCGGTGAGGCCGCTCAGGAAGGGGGGACTGGATTGCCTGAGGCGATGGTTCGCCGTGCGACGCATCCTCCCCCATCAAACGGAGTTCAGGGGGCTCCTTCCGCTGCTCCTCACGGCTCCCGGCTTTCCCAGCACTTGCCTCGCCCTTCTTCGCCGTTGCCCCACCCGCCGCATCCTGCCTCATCCTCAGCAGCCTGGATTCACCGCAGATTCCGCAGGTGAACAGGAATTGTGCGCCGGCGCCTCCCACCTCAACCCTCGTCGCTTTCCCGCACTTGCGACACGTGACCCTGGCCGTTATGTACCACCCTCCTACCTTGGGACCCATACTCGCTCGAGGAAGGCGCATTCCGCCTCAAGCAGGCCCCGCCTTCCTCTTCGGGCCTTCGCCTTCGTGCGCATGAAGGCCATCGCCCCTCCTTCCCGAGCGGATTCTCAACACTCGACCAGATCCGGCCAGTCCCGCCACAGTCTCGAAGGGTCAGTACTCGATGAACTCCTCTGGGTAGTGCGACATGTCGAGGCGTTCCTCCTCGGGGATGAGGCGGATGCCCCACTGCTGCATGGCGAGCGCGCCGAAGAGGATCTCGATGGGCCGGCCGTCCTCATCGGTCCCGATCTCGTCTACGACCAGCGCCTGAGTCAGGATATGCCGCCCCTCCAGCTCCCCCTCCAGCATGGCGGCGGTGTCCGTTTCCCTGACACGCCCGCCGATTGCGCTGCGGATGGGGCGCGCCGCCTTGTAGGTGGACAGGAGGCCCGCCACGGATGAGGCGACGTACGTGTTCCGCGCGCCACTGTCGAACAGCGTCCAGCACTGCCGGCCGTCCACCTTCACGTTCCGCCTGATTCGCCCCATCGCGGCGCCCTCGTGCAGGTCAGCGAGCTTTCCGTCTCCCGTAGCCAGTGTACAGCCTGGCGCCTGAGATGTCAAGGCTCGACAGTTGACCGCCGGCCCCTGTTGCCCTATAATTGCCACCGTGAGTCGCCTGCCAATCGTGGCCGATTTGCCCCGGAGATGTTGACCACCGATGAGCACTGTTGACACCATCGAGTCCGCCCCCGCAGCTTCCCCGAACATCTACAAGCCCATGCTGATGCGGATCGCGGCGGTCCGCGACGAGGCGCCGCTGGTGAAGACCCTCCGGCTGGAGTTCGCCGACGCCGCCGACGCCGAGCGCTTCAGCTTCCGCACGGGGCAGTTCGGCGAATACTCGGTGTTCGGGGCGGGCGAGAGCACCTTCTGCGTGGCCTCGCCCCACACGCGGTCGGGCTACATCGAGTGCACGTTCCGCGAGGCGGGCCGCGTGACCAGGGCGCTCGCGCGCTGCGAGGTGGGCGACACGGTGGGCTTCCGCGGGCCGTATGGCAACACGTTCCCCGTGGACGCCTGGCAGGGGAAGAAGCTGCTCTTCATCGCCGGCGGCATCGCCCTGCCCCCCGTCCGCAGCGTCATCTGGACCTGTCTCGACCAGCGGGAGCGCTATGACGACGTGATGATCGTCTACGGCGCCCGCACTGTGGCCGACCTGGTCTACAAGCACGAGCTGGCCGAATGGGAGGCGCGAACCGACGTCCAGCTCGTGCAGACGGTGGACCCCGGCGGCGAGACGCCCGACTGGCGGGGCCGTATCGGCTTCGTCCCCACGGTCGTCGAGCAGCTCAAGCCCCCGGTCGAGAACACCGTCGTCGTCCTCTGCGGCCCGCCGATCATGATAAAGTTCACCCTCGCCACTTTGAAGGCCCTGGGCTTCTCGCTCCAACAGGTCTACACCACGCTCGAAAACCGCATGAAGTGCGGCCTCGGCAAGTGCGGCCGATGCAACGTCGGCCCCATCTACGTCTGCAAGGAAGGCCCCGTCTTCACCGCCGCCCAGCTCGCCGCCCTGCCGATGGACTACTGAGAAGCGCCGAGTCATCTGCCACAGAGACACAGAGCACACAGAGAAGGAAGAAGAAGGCGGAGCCTAGCTTGGGTTTCAGCCCCGGTTCTCTCTCTTCTCTGTGCCCTCTGTGCCTCTGTGGCGGACCTCCTATTCTAACCGTTGAGGGTCCAGCCCTCGCGGTACTTCTTCCTCAGGAAGCCGTTGGCCTCGTCGTTGTCGGTGACGACGCCCTTGTCGCCGTCGTAGCTGATCTTCTTGCCGGCGCGGTAGGCCACGAGGCCGAGGAGCATGGTCTCGATCATCGTGCCGCTGTAGTCGAAATCGCAGTGGGTCTTTCTCTTGCTGGGGTCCTTGCAGGCGGCGACCCACTCTTGCTGGAAGCCGCCGACGGGGGCCTGGAGCTGCTCCTTCGTGCGTGGCTTGTAGTAGGTCATGTCGTCGCCATCGCCAAAGGGCAGGATGATGCGCGAGCCGTAGTCGCAGACGAGGAAGCCGTTCTTACCCTTGAACATGGCGCCGTGGCCGATCTTGTTGAGTTCCACGCAGCCCCTGGGCGAGCGTGGCATCATGCCGCCTTGCCACCAATTCACCTTGATGGCGGGCCGCCAACTGGTGGCCGGCATGTCGAAGGTGCTGTGGAGCTCGACGGGGGTGACGTCGGGGTGGGGCGGGATCGGCTCGCCCGGCTTGCCCCCCTCGTTGCCGGCCTGCTGCGAGCCGGCGGGGTACGATTCGGCCTGGGCGGTCGTCGGCAGCACGGGGTCA
>Ga0194125_10009826_pt1 | contig 13186 bp, 9 predicted proteins | sample TA2KigC250mmetaG_FD_148626 | JGI IMG/M metagenome (GOLD analysis project Ga0194125, IMG submission 148626) | Freshwater microbial communities from Lake Tanganyika, Tanzania - TA2015034 Kigoma Deep Cast 250m | ecosystem: Environmental > Aquatic > Freshwater > Lake | place: Tanzania: Lake... | reverse complement strand
TTCTCGAAATCCGCGCCGGCCCAGGCCGCGAGATCCGCGTCGCCAGAGCAGTCGACAAACACTTTCGCCTTGTACGCCACGAGACCGCGCTTGTTCGCTACGATAATCCCAGAGACCTTCCCGTTAGTGTCCACGTCGACGCCGGAGAGGAAGGTGTTGAACAGGATCTCCGCGCCCGATTCCCTCACGAAATCATCATAAACCCGCTTCAGGCGCTCGGCATCGATCGGAACCCATTCCGTAGCATCCTTCGCGACATGCGCCACCCCCTCCTTCGCGGCTGCGAAGATTTTCTCACCCATACCCTTGTACACGATCTTCTGCTGGTCGGAGAAAGGGCACCAGGCGGGGATCAGTCCGGATGTCCCCATTCCGCCAAGGCTGCCTGTCGCTTCAATGAGCAAGGTCTTAGCTCCTTCCCTGGCGGCCGAAACCGCGGCCGTGCATCCGGCGGGCCCGCCGCCCACCACGATCACGTCCCAACTGCCGATGACCGGGATCCCCATCTGTGAGATGTTATGCTTGTTTGTCATGCTGCGAGCCTCCACCGGTTTAATTGCGATCTGACAGACCTTACCACATGCGACTCAGGTGAGCCACCACGATGACTTCATTCGCTCACGACTTTCGCCTTAAGATACTTCGGCGCGGATTTCGCCGACGTCCCGTCCAAAAAACGTACGTCGGAGACAAATGAATTGCGCTTAAGTCCCATGTCTTCCGCCGTGGCGACCAACGTGTCGCCGTAGCGAACTCCGCTGATGGATACGTTCGTGATCTGCTTGTCGGCGGCCCACCCCGAAAACTCGCTGCGGGGCCCGCCGACTTGATTGCGGACCGAAATGTTTCGGATGGTAACATCGGTGATCGTTCCCGGGAATGACTGGTCACCTGGAATTTTCCAGATACTCGTCAAGAAACGAAAACAGAAAAGATTCTCTTCGCAGTGCTCGACCCGGATGTTCTCATAGACAATGCCGCTGATCTCCGTGCCATGAAGGGGAACAATCCCAAAGACGCCCAGGTTCAGGCTGCGCCCATGAAACAGCACATCGCAATCCCGGATCTGGATATTACGGAAGTACTTGGCCCGGGTTTCGCAGCCGATGGCAATAACCTCGTTGTGGTCGCTCCAGAGCACGCAGTTGCTGATGCTGATGTTCTCGACCGGCGGCTGTGCAGCCGGAGGGGCGTGAGGTTCCTTGAACAGATCAGGACCCATGTTTCCCTTGATCGCGATGCAGTCGTCGCCGGTCCGGAAGAAACACCCTTCTATGGTGACATCCCGGCTATTGCAGGGGTTGAAGCCGTCTGTTGACCAAACCACCGGTGCCAGGACGCGATAGCCGCGCAGGGCAATCCGGTCACAGTTGCTCGCCAGACTGCACCACCCGATCACCGACCGCGTCTCGATGATCCCTTCCATGGCGACATCCTGACAATTGCTGAAATGGATTCCCGGCGGCGCATTATCGGCCCCATTGTAATCCTTGCCCTGGGTCGTGTTCTGGCAGAGAACACCGCGGCCAACCACTCGAATGTTGCGCGCATCTCGAGCCCGAACGATGCCTTCCACCCAGGCGCCGCCGGCGATATAGAGGGTTGTCCCGTTGGTCAGTGTAATCGGCTTGTCGTACCCGAGCACATGCTTGCCCGGCCCGAAGAAGATCGCATCCTTCGGTGGCGCTTCCGCCGGCGGATTGATGAAGAGATGCAGAGGCCGGTTCCTGTAATCTCCGTTCACCAGCAGAGTGATATTGCCCGGGCCAGGCGCCTTGAATGTGACGCGATTGCCGCGGCGCGCGGCCACAATACCAAGCGCCAGAGGATGAACCGAAACGTCGGCAATCTTGTCGCCGGGCAGAAACTTAACAGTCACGTCGATCGTGACCGGTCCGGCGGTGTCGAAGTAGGAGAAACATGCCGGAGTCATGTACTTGGATGGAACCCCATAGACCGGCGACTTCCTTCCATCAACCGTCACCACGTAGTCCGCGGAAACCGGCGAACCCTCCGGCGCCGGATAGACAACCACGGTCGGAGCAGCCGCCCCGGGCTTGTCTTTTGGTTTCGCCGCCGCCAGGACATCGTTGCCGTAGCAGGTCGCCAGGCCTAGGATGCCGGCCAACACCAGGGGAAACCGCCTCGTGAATCGCTGTGCGCTCATAGTCGAACTTCCTCTCTTCGTCCCAGTTCTTCCGGCCAGAGTCGAGCGAATCGACTAACTCGAACGATCAGCCTGCCACCAGTCCATTCCGTTCAGGTAGTGCTGGAGATAGTACGGCATCCATCCGTGCACCTGGCAAGGCAGCCGGTCCGGCCGCCCGTTATTCAGCGCGGTCAGCATGCGTTCACGGGATGTCATGCGTGTCTGTCTCCCTTTGTCGATTGAATCGAAAGAATCGACTAATTCGAATCATTCGATTCCCTCGATTCCTTCGCCTTCCCCATCTCTCCGATCTCCCGCGCGCCCTTGCAGGCCGGATAGCCCGTGCAGCCCCAGAACGCCTTGCCCGCATTCCTTCCGCTGCGGGCCTGGCGGCGGGTCATGGGCTTTCCGCACTCGGGGCACGAGGGCGCGTCTTCCTGCTTCGACCGGGCTCCCACCCGGATGCTGGTGAGCTTCTCCCGGAAACCGCCCTCCTGCGCGAACACCTCGCCCTGCGTTTCCATCTGGTGGTTCAACATGTTGATCACCCGCGCAATCAGAATCAGCAGGGCATTCGCCATCACCTCGTCGTCGCCCGACTCCAGCCACTTCGCAAACTTCTTTTTCTGCGTCAGAATATGCGCGCAGGCATCATGCACCACATCCGCGCCGTAGTCGGCCTTGTCCAACCGCACGGCATACACCGCCCGCGCCTCCGGGCTCTCCTTGGCCCAGGGGACCTTCTCCTGTCGCAAAAGCCAGTTCAGGTAATCGCCCGACAGTTCAGCCAGGCTGGACCGCGCCACGTCCGTGAGCTTCATCTCGGTCTCCTTGGACGTCGCCCGCCGCGCCGAGCCCTCCGCGTTATTGGCGCATCCCGACCGGGCTGCCTGCGTCATCTGGTCGAACTGCCGGCCGCAGGGGTCGTTACTGCGATTGAGAAACAACCCGCAGAACTTCTCCGTGCCAAGCTGCACGATGTTGGCCAGGATCCACGAATCCAGACGGAAATAGCCGCCGGTGCCGCCAAACATGTCGAGTCTCCTTTTCTTCCTGTCAACCGAATCGATTCAATCAAATCTTTCGATTCTACCTACCCCCTCGCCCCATTCCTTGCTCTATCCCTGCGACGACACCCGTTCGGCCCTTCTATCATCGGGTCATGAGTGTTTCACGGTGAAGACCGCCTTGACAGCCTCCAGATAGCCGTATCCGTTCAGATCATCCGGCTGAAGATAGCTGGTCTCGGTCCATTCGTTCCAACTGTTGATCGTGATCAGCGGCGGCTGGCCGGGATGGCGGTCGGCATAATCACGAGCCAATTCGAGCGCCTTCCGGAACTGTTCCGGCGTGTTGTTTTTGACCACCCCTGGGCGGAAGGTCTGGAAACGAGGATTGTTGTCCCACCCGACTGAGACGTGAGGAAAGTACGGGATGTTGTAGCTCTTGTCCATGAGCTCCCACTCCTTGACCATGTCCGGGATGATCGCCGCGTAGTCCCGGTCAATGTGCGTGAAGTGCACCATTTGGTAATGGGTCTGACTGTCGAAGCCCATGATCTTGACGTTTTCACTGGGTGTGGCGCAGGCCCCGGCATCCACGCCGCTGAGGTTGAGGTTGTTGGCACCCCAGCTTGTGAGCTGGAGGTGCAGGCCCGGCAACCCGGCTTTGACGGCCTGTTCCCGGAACCAGACAAATGCTTCCGCCGTGCGGGCAACGCCGCCGAGACCGTGTACCAGTCGCTGCGCATCGTAGATCATGAACACCGGCTTGCCAGCGATGGTGTAGTAGGACGGGTGATGAAAGTAGCGGTCGATCAACCGGTGGGCGATCGTTTCGAACTGCCCCCGGTCAACGGCGCCCTGCCAGATGATGTTGTTCTCAATGTGTGCAATGCGTTTGTCCCAGCCATGCGTCACGTCATGATTGGCCCACATCAGGTAGAACTTCACGCGATCGTTGTTGCGCGCCTTGAGATAGCCGTTGTTGAGGCACTGTTCCAAAAAGGGGCGGTCGTCGTACCAATACCAGTCGTAGATGAAGACGTTGACCCCGTGATCGGCGGCGGCGTTGATCTGCATCTCCATCACATAGGGATCGGCCTCGTTGCAGTACCCCCAGAGCGGCCGCCGTGGCCAGGCGTGCCCCGGATACTTGGCCGTGGCTTTCTGTACGGTCTGCCACTCCCCATTGCCTTCCGGCCAGAACATGCGGGTACGCGGCTCATCCCCGGTGTAGGATGGCCAGATATACGCCGCAACGTCGTAAGGCTGCTTCTTACGCTTCTTCATGATGTGTTCTTCCTTTTCTCTTAGCTTTGCAGACGCCTGACCCAATCCCGTCAAGAACGTAGACGATTCATTTGTAGTTTACATCCGCCACATGCTCATTTTTTCGCAGCCCCATACCCGTCGCATCCGTGATCAGTTTGTCACCATAGCGCAGCCCTTCGATACGGACATTATCAATCCGCTTATCGGCCGCCCATCCGGTAAACTCGCTGCGGGGTCCGTCCTTCTGGTGCAGCACGGTAACGTTGCGGATGGTGACATTGGAAATCCCGCCGGGAAATGACTGGTCGCCAGGGATTCCCCAGATATTGTCTAAGAACCGGAAGCAGAACAACTGTTCCTCGCAGTGCTCGACACGAATGTTCTCGTAGACAATATCGCTGATTTCCGTGCCGTGCAGCGGGATAATGCCAAACACGCCAAGCCCCTCATGGGCATAATGAAAAAGCACGTCGCAGTCGCTGATCCGAATATTGCGGATGTGCCGGGCCCTGGTTTCGCAGCCGATGACGATCACTTCGTTGTGGTCGCTCCAAAAGACGCAGTTGCGAATGAGGATATTCTCCACAGGTGGCTGGGTGCTGGGTGGAATATGCGGCAGAGTCAAAACATTGCCGCCGGTATTCCCCTTGATGGCGATGGCATCATCGCCGGAGCGGATGAAGCTGCGCTCCACGGTCACGTCCCGGCTGTTGCAGGGGTTGAAGCCGTCGGCCGACCAGACCACGGACGCCAGAACGTGGTAATCCCGTACCATCACCCGATCGCAGTTGGACAGCATACTGCACCAACCGCCGATGCCGCGCGTTTCGACAATGCCGCTGATCGAGACGTCCTGACAGTCGCTCAGCACAATCCCCGCGGGCGCACAGGCGCAGCCGGAATAGTGCTCGCTCCCGACCCGGCGCTGGGCGAGCACGCCGCGCCCCATGATCCGGATATTGCGGGCGCCATTCGCACGAATCAGTCCTTCAACCCAGGCACCCGGCGCGAGATAGAGCGTCTGCCCGTTGGTCAACGTGATCGGCTTGTCATAGCCCAGGTCATGAAAGCCCGGCCCGAAGACAATTGCATCCGGCGGCGGCGCTTCCACCGGCGGAGAGAAAAACAGGTGCAACGGGCGGGTACGATGATCTCCATTCACGACCAGCGTCACGGTTCCAGGCTGGTCCACAGTGAAGCTGACGCGCGTCCCCTCAAGTTTCACGGCGATGCCGCGCGACAGCGGATGGGCCGTCACCGTGCGGATCTCCCCGGGCGCGAGGAACCCCAGCTCCACCGAAACCGGCACCGGACCGGGAATATCCGCACAGGTGAAATACATCGGCTGGTGCCACGGCCCCCCGCCGTAAAACGACATCGGTTGTCCGTTTAGGTATGGCATGCCATAGCGCGTCGGCATGATATAGACGGGCGCCGATGCCTTGTGTGACGATCCGATGCTCCCACTCGGGGACGATGGCCACGGCCTCGCCATCGCGGCGGTAAGCCCGCCAGCCGCCTGCCGGCTGCATGACCTGCCCAACCTTCTCTGCCAGTGTCATGCGGGCGAGGAGATCGCGAACGCGCTGCTCGATGGACAGTCTGGAGTTGCGGTAGCTGCTGCTCATGCGTGCCTCGGGTGTAGCCTCATTAGGAAGGCATCTCATTACGGAGCCTGCTGTATTGCGGATCGTAGAAAACAGGCACGGTCGAAGCGGTGTAGTCCTGGTGTTCGCGCGCTACGCACGCCTTTAGCTCGGCGAAGATCTTCTGCTGCGAGGCCTTCACATCGTGATCTTCATGGCGATCCTCAGCCAGATGGTACAAGGCCTCTTCGCCCTTGTCGGTAACGTAATACTTCCAGTCGCCTTTTCGCACGGCCAGTTGTCCAAGATACTCGAAATACAGGTATTCATGCAGGGGTTGCGCGGTTCGATCGCCCTTTAGCAGCGGGAGCATGGTGAGACCGTCGCACGCACCGGTATGATCGGCGTGGGCTGCATCGCAAAAGGTCGGCAGCAGATCCGGGAAGTAGCCCATGTGATCGGACACTCCCGGCGTGATCGTGCCGGGCCACCAGGCGATGAAGGGAATACGGATGCCCCCCTCATGAAGACTGCGTTTGTACCCTTGGAACCCGCCGGCCGAATCAAAACGGGTAACACTGTGGCCACCTTCGTTGTGCGGACCATTGTCGCTTGAGAAGATGACCAGCGTGTTCTCGGCAAGGCCCAGGTCCTTCAGGGTGTCCATGATGCGGCCCACCGTGATGTCAATGCGCTGAACCATGCGCGCAAAGCCCTTTTCGTTCAGCGGCCAGTCGCGGTCGGCGAAGTCGCCGTAGTGGTCCACTTCCATGCCGTGAGGAGGCTCCCAACCCTCGTTGTTGGCATGCGGCAAGGTCGGGCAGTAGTGCAGGAAGAAGGGCCGGTCCTTGCAGTCGCGGATGAACTCCAGCGCGCGCGCTTCAATGAAGTCCGGCGAGTAATCCACCTTGACCTCGGCCACGCCAACACCCGTTTCCCACTGTCGCTTGTCCCCTTCCGGCGGTTTGTTGCGCAAAGGCACTTTCATGCCGTTCTCGCGCAGGAAGGGCGGGAAGTAGTTATGGGCATGGCGCATGCAGTTGTAGCCATAGTGATAATCAAACCCCTTGCGAATAGGATCCACATCGGGTTGCCCGCTACCAACCCCGTATTTGCCGATACAAGCGCTGACATAGCCCTGCCGCTTGAGCAACTGCGGTATCGTGGGGATGTCGTCAGGCAAGAATTGATCGTCCAGATGACGGATGGGCAGATGCCCGGAGTGCAGCCCGGTCAGTATCGAAGTGCGGGCCGGTGAACAGACCGGGCTCGTGGTGTAGAAGTCGGTGAAACGCATCCCTTCGGCAGCCATGCGGTCAATATGGGGCGTGATCCACGTCTTCTGACCGTAGCAACTGCAATCGCCATAGCCGAGATCGTCCGTCAGAATCATTACAATGTTGGTTTTCTGTTTGTTCATGCAATGTCCCTCTCGGAGAGAATTCCTCCTCGCCACATCGGTGAGTTTCATCTCGGTTTCCTTGGATGCCGCCTGCCGCGCCGAACCCTCTGCATGGGTGAAACCCAGAGCCCGGTTCTGGCCGATCATGACGCGCCAGCGAGATGCCGGCCACTTCGGCGCGGGGAAATTAGTTTTCGACCGGCCTGTGCGCGGGAAACGTTAGCAAGGCCGGGAGGCAGGGGTCAAGATGAGAGAAGGGGCGACAGGGCCAGGGACAGAGGGGCAGACAGGAACTCTGCTTGATGGGCAAATCCCGAATGGTACTATCGGGCACGTTTTTAAGGAAAGGAATCCGACATGAGAATGCGGGTAGCAAAGCGTAGCGCGTGCGGTCTGGCGCTGATTCCGTTGCTGGCTGCAGGGACGGCGCTGGCGGGGTATAACGACTGGCCGTCGAAAGTCTCGATCCAGAACGTCAAGGTCGCGCCGCAGGACTCGATAGCACGGACGATTTCGTTCGATCTTTCCTGGGAGAACTCCTGGCGGTATGAGAACAACCACGACGCGGCGTGGGTCGTCTTCAAGGTGAAGCCGGAAGGCTCCGGCGAATGGCAGCACGCGCGTCTGGCGGCTGAGAAGGTGAAGAACCCGGCGGGCTACAGCCAGCAGTCGGGAACGCCGCTGGAATTTATCGTGCCAGAAGACCGGCTGAGCGTGTTCATTCGTCGCGCGGAACTCGGGTATGGCAAGGTGACGGCCACGAATGTAACCGTTATGTGGGATCTGGCGGGCAACCCCGGACTGGCCCCAAATGCCAAAGTCGATGTGCGCGCAGCCGGGCTCGAGATGGTGTACATCCCCGAAGGCGCGTTCTACCTGAACACCGCCGGAAACCATACCAATCAATTCTACGAGTTTGCCGACGGCACGGTGAATACCAAGCCCTACCGGGTCACCAGCGAAGGTGCGATCCCGACCGGGCAGCAACCCGGCAAGCTCTGGGCGCTCGGCGCCCAGCCCGAAGATCAGGGCGAGATCCCGGCGGCGTTTCCCAAGGGCTACGGCGCGTTCTACTGCATGAAGACCCAGATCAAGTTGAACTATTACGTGACCTTCCTGAACACCCTCACCCCGGAACAGGCAGCGCAACGGTGGCAGCCGGGGAGCAAAATCACATGCGCCAACAACGTCTATTCAGCCAAGGAAGACACGCACTTCGACGGGTATACGTCGTGGGCCGACGGAAGAGCCTATGCCTCATGGGCCGCGATCCGGCCCATGTCGGAAATGGAACGGGCCAAAATCGGACGCGGATTCATGGAGCCGACCACGGAGACGGGCGATAAACTTGACCATCCCTCCTGCTGGGACGTGGGGGATTGGACCGGCTGGCGAACGGCGCTGGAGAGGGCGGTTTCGGTTGCCACTCCTCAGGGCCGGAGTTTCAAGGGTACGCATGGCGACGGCACACTGACGCCACCACCGGACTGGCCGAAGGATGACGCCATCGGCACAGGCTATTTCGGCGGATACAACGAGATGGGGCATCCGTCCCGCCGTGATCTCGCGGACAAGGCGATTGCAGAACGCAGGAGATGGGATGGCTGGCGCGGCGTCAGAACCGCGCCGAAGGAAGACTGAAAAAGCAGGAAGAAACCATGACGACGATAAAACGAATTGTAGGTTTCGCTGGCATTATGTTGCTCGCCGCCGGCCTCGCCCGCGGCGATGGGCTAAAGATCGGGAAGGTGTCGTTGGCGCCGCGGGACGCTAAGACCGCGACGGCGACGTTCGATATCGCCTGGACCAACACCTATCGCTTCGGCCGATACCATGATGCCGTGTGGGTCTTCTTCAAGGTCAAACCGGCCGGCGCAAAGGAGTGGCGGCATGCGCCGCTCGCAGCGGACAAGATGGTCAACCCGGCCGGATTTGCCGTGGGCGAAGGGACCCCGCTGGAGTTCGTTGCGCCGACGGACCATGGGGGCTGTGTCGGCATGTTTGTGCGCCTGGCCCGGGACGGCCGCGACGGCGTTTCCGCGCGCAAGGTGACCGCCATTCTGGACCTGTCCTTACCGACAACCGACAACCGACAGCCAGCAACCGAACTTCGCGCGTTTGGCGTGGAGATGACGTACGTGGGCGAAGGGCCCTTCTACCTGGGTACGGATAGGGACCGGATCAACCGTTTCTTCGCCTTCACGTGTACGGACGATCCCGCCGAGCGCCCCGCGTACCGTGTCACGAGCCCCGGGGCGATTCCCACCGGCCGGCAGAAAGGAAAACTGTGGGCCGCCGGGTTGATGCCGGAAGACAACAGCGAGATCCCCGCGGCGTTTCCCACGGGCTACAGCGCGTTCTACTGCATGAAGCGCCCTTATTTCACGCAAGAGCTTTATGCCGACTTCCTGAACACGCTCACCCCGGAACAGGCGGGGAAACGCTGGTACAGCGACGGCCAGGGGCGTTCGATCACGCGCGGCGGGACGGCTCCGGACCAAACCTTCACACCCACGCAGCCGGAAGCGCCAACGCTCTGGGTCTCGTGGGAGGACAATGCCTGCCTTGCAGCCTGGGCCGGCTTGCGACCGATGTCGGAACTGGAATTCGAAAAGGCTGTTCGCGGGGACGAGTACCCGGAGAACAACGATGCGGGGTTTTCGTTCTGGGGGCTCCAGGAAATCAACCTTGGCAACGTGTATGAGCGGCAGGTTTCCGTGGCCACGGCCGCCGGCCGCCGGTTCGCAGGCACGCATGGTCGCGGCACGGTGGACCTGCCGCAGGACTGGCCGTCGGCGCTGAATCGCGACGTCGTCTATCGCGGAGCCTATATGCGGTATCGCAGGTACACCAAAGTCGGTCACATGGGTACTGGCGGTCGCTCAGACGCCTGCAACGGGAGGTCCGACCGTTTCTCGATCCTGGGGGGTGAGTCTGAGAAATACGCCGGTTGGCGCGGAGCGCGGACCGCGCCGGAGGGGGATCCTATCGTCAGGGCTCTACCGCAGCGTTTGGACTCCGCCCCCGTGCGTACGGTCGCCCGTGCTAACGCGCCGCTCAGCCTGGACAAGGCGCCCGAAGGAATGGGGCAGCCGATTGCCCTGCTGGCGACCGGTGAGGATGTCATGCCATTCAACAGCCGGTGTCTTATGAAGTACCAGGAACGTATCCTGTGGGGCGGACCGACGGATGTGAGCGCAACGGTGTTCCTGGCCTGGGATGAGACGTCACTTTATGTGGGCGCCGAAGTGACCGACGACCGGCATTGGAATGCCCAAAGCGGGGAATCCATCTGGAACGGCGATGCGATCCAGTTCGGCATCCTGACGTCCAGCGGCGCGCACTGGAACCTGGTCGCGGCCCTCACCACCAACGGCGTGGCCATGCACCAGTTCGCCGGGCCAAACCAGGCGCTGTGTCCCACCGTGACGTGTTCGGTGAAGCGGGACGATACGACCAAAGTGACCCGCTACGGCGTACGCCTGCCGCTGACTTCGCTGGGCTTGGAACCCGGCGACGAATTCGGCTTCAACAGCATGGTCTGCGATGGCGACGACGATAAGGGAATGCGTTACAGCATGCGTATGGCCTACGGGATCAACTATCCGTTCCAGCCGCGATTCTATCCGCGCTTTGCGTTGAAAGAGTAGACCTCCAGCTTCAATCCCTGATTCGTCAACTCGTGTTTGCTCATGTTTGTTCCTGCCTCCGGCTTTCGCGATGTCGCCAGGCCCGGTTTACTTCGCCGTACTTTGGAAGCGCTTCAACGATGGCGGTGTGGTCCACGGCGTGATGCCCCGCGACTTGATCCCGTGCTTGCGCGCAACCTTCGGCAACAAGTGCGGCGGAATGAGTTCACAAACCTGAGGAAAGATGGCACGCTTACTCCCGGCTGAACTTGCTGGCATACGACAATCTCCTTTGGCGTGGCAGTCCAGGAAGATTGTAGCCGGTCAGTCAGCCATTACAGACATTCCCCAGCTCAGGTATGTGACGCTGGCGAATTGGAATTCATGGAGAACATGACCATAACGACATGGTTGAGAAATACATTGAGGTTCGCCGGATTGGCGTTGACTTCGGCTTTTGCAGCGGACCTGTGGGCGGGCGAACTGGCGGATCTCGTTGACCCCCGTATCGGGGTGATTGGGGTCGGATCCACAGTGATTGGCCCCGCCATGCCTCATGGGTCCATTCATCCCAGCCCCGACACGCCCAACGGAGGCAACGACGGCTACGATCCCGAGCAGCCCATCCGCGGATTCAGTCAGTTCCACGCCAGTGGAACCGGTTGGGGGCGCTATGGCAATCTGTTGATCTCTCCCCAGATCGGACTGGCCGTGAAGCACACCAAGCATGACTCTCCGAAAGCCGAAGAAAAGGCCACGGCGTACTCCTATCAGGTTCGGCTGACGACGTACGATATACTCGCGGAACTTGCGCCGACCCGCAATGCGGCGATCTACCGCTTCACCTTCCCGGCCAGCGACGACGCCCACCTGATGCTTGACCTGGCCCATTCGATCCCCGGCGACATCAATCGCAGAATAGGCGGCAGTAGCAGGGATAGCGTCATTGCCTATGATCCCACACAACGGTGTTTTACCGGCTCAAGCACCTATTCTGGCGGTTGGGGAGGTGGTCGCTACACAGTGTATTTCTATGCCGAACTGGACCAGGCGCCATCGGCTTTCGGCACCTGGAAGAATGACCAGATTGATCGCGACAGGCTTTCGGAGCAGTGGACAACGAAAGGCGATCGAGTGGGGGGCTGGTGTCGTTTTTCCACCCGGGCTGGCCAAGCGGTGCAACTCAAGCTCGGTGTTTCTTTTCGCAGCGTCGAACGTGCGCGCGACCTGCTGAAGCGGGAGATTCCCGGCTGGGATTATAAGGCTGTTTGCGACGCCGGACGGCAGGCGTGGAACGAGGCACTGGGCCGCATTGCGGTTGACGGCGGCAGCGAGACCCAGCGCGTCCAGTTCTACACCGCCCTCTATCACGCACACATCATGCCCCGAGACCGCACCGGCGAGTTTGAGCGTTTCCCGGCCGATGCGCCCATGTGGGACGATCACTACGCGATTTGGGACACGTGGCGCACAAAGTATCCGCTGATGATGTCAATTCAGCCCGATATGGTGCGCGGCTCCATCGCCTCGTTTGCCGAGCGTCTGCGGGTGGATGGTCAGGTGCGGGATTCTTTCACGGCGGGGTGGGGCGGGAGCGGCAACCGCGACCAGGGCGGGAACGATGTGGACAACATCATTGCTGACGCGTATGTCAAAGGTCTCCAGGGTGTGGATTGGGTGAAGGCTTATGCCGTGCTGAAGTTTAACGCGGACAAGGAGCGTAAGGGAAACGTCAGAGGAGATGATTACCAGCGACGAGGCTGGATTCGTGGTGGTATGAATTCGAATTCCGACACCCTCGAATACGCCTACAACGATTTTGCCATTGCCCAGGTAGCCCGGGGGCTTGGCAAGGAGGCCGATGCGGCAAGATACTTTGCGCGCGCACGCCAGTGGCAGAACCTGTTCAACCCCGCCAAGGAAAACGACGGCTTCACGGGGTTCATCATGCCGCGCGCAGACAATGGCACGTGGGTGGATGTGGACGTGCAACAACAGCCCGGTTCATGGAAGCTGTATTTTTACGGCGCTTCCGGGTTTGTGGGGGGATTTCGTACTGGCGGAGACGTGATTGTGGGGTGTCAGAGGTAGAGGCATCGGCTACAGTGCCGGCATGAGAGACACAGCGGTTAACGCGCACTATCAGC
>Ga0194125_10009817_pt1 | contig 13197 bp, 10 predicted proteins | sample TA2KigC250mmetaG_FD_148626 | JGI IMG/M metagenome (GOLD analysis project Ga0194125, IMG submission 148626) | Freshwater microbial communities from Lake Tanganyika, Tanzania - TA2015034 Kigoma Deep Cast 250m | ecosystem: Environmental > Aquatic > Freshwater > Lake | place: Tanzania: Lake... | reverse complement strand
CCGGTCGTGAGTGTTGACGTGCCGTTCTGGTCGCCTGCGGGTTTCTGAAGAAACCGGCTGACATCGGCGCCCAGACGCGGGCGAAGCGTGGTGCCGATCGGATATTCGTCGACGTTACGAAGATCCGTCCTCCGGTAGTCATTTCCTGGAGTAACATTATTGACGATGAACTTCAGCTTCGACGTGCCAAAGCCATCGACGAAGGCATGAGCATTCGGCACGCTCGCATCGATTCTCCAGGGATTGTACACCTGCCGATTGCGATAGATATCGACGCGTGTGAGGAACAAGGGATACAGAACCTCACCTCGAATCGAATCCGCTTTCGGAATCACACAGTCCACCTCGATCTTGTTGACCTGGTTGTACGGGTTCACCTCAGACGGCAGCGAACGGTTGCTGACTTTCATTGCGGGTACCAGTGTTTCCTCAACGGCAAAGAACCTCCCCTGGGCAAGCACACGCTTTTCATCTTCATCATAGATCTCAAAGACGTAGTTGCCGGACTGGGGGAAGCGCTCGATCCCAGGAAAGCCCGGCAGCTTGATCGTGTAATGGAACCGGTACTGCTGCACTCCGGGAGGCGCTGGCTCAAAAGGGATTGGCGATCGCGTTCTGTTTCGCATCTCATCGTTGATGAAGGATGTCGCCGTGACGTTCCAATCCCGATCACAATGAAGGAGACGAAGGCGAAAATCAGGCGGTTCTGTCTCATCTATGTCGAATTCGATGGTGATGGGACGCGACTGAAGTCCGGCGATCGGGAATCGGGCATCGGCGGAGCCGTTGACACGCAAGCCCTTGATTCGAAGCGAAACGATTTCCTGTGCTGCCAGGAGCACCGTGCACAGGCAACTAAGGAGAAGAATCTTTGTCGTCATTTCGACACTTTGTACAGGGTGTAATAGACCGGATCAGATTTCGTAAGCCCGAGGCCGGAAAATGGACGCGTCATCACCGGTCGGATCGAATCTGAGGCGAGCCGCTCAGGACGCGGAGATCGGTCCACAATGTAGTCGGGCAGGAGGATCTGAAGATAGCGACCCTGCTTCATCCCTTCGTCGTAGCTGATTCCGCGGAAGGCCCTTTTCATGTCGGGCGTTACCAGGCCAGCGGTCTCGACGACCGTGCGATCGGAGATATACCCCAGGATCCCCACGTCCGGGGTAAGGACTGTCGCATCAGTCTCCGCGTGTGTCCGAAGCCAATACGCTATTGGTTTCAGGCATTCACTCATACCCATTGTGAAGTTCTCCATATGGGGAACGACGCGGGATCGGTACACGTACTGGTTTTGTGTGAGAAGGAGACCAGCCACGATGAGCAGCGTGAGCAGAGCCTGTCGGGACGATAGGACCGAGGCAACCTCGAGCCTCTTGATGCCCCACATTCCATAGATGGCAATGAAAGGAAGAACGAGAACCAGGTAGCGAGAGACAACTTGCACGTTCAGGAGGATGTATGCCGTAAGCAGCAACAGGACCCACAAGATCAGAAACCCCTCCTCTCGTATGATCTTCCAGCCATACTTGCGCACTGTGACAACCACTCCCAATGCGATGAAGAGCACCGCGATCCCTTGCGTGGCACCCAAGATCTTGAGGCATGAGAAAGTGGTAAACCACAGCACGGAAAGCGACGTCTGGATTGTCGATTTCGCTTGGAGCGTATTCGGTACGATCGACCCGAGTTGAACATAAGCGAAGAGCAGCCACACCGAGACGATCACTCCATACGTAACGACTGAGCCAGCCAGTGCCCTCCGTTTAGCTGTGCGATCGCGAGTGTTCAAGAGGTTGTCGAGAAGCATAGCAACAAAGAGGAGCGCGCCCTCAGGCCGCACCAGCGTCAGCAGCCCGGCAACTAAGGAGGCGACGATGTACTCTTTTCGGTACGCATACCACGCCGCGACGAGAGCGAGAAGGACAGCGAACGAGGTCTCCATTCCGGATGAGGCCCACCGCAGGAACCACGAGTCAAAAGAGAGCACCCAAGCCGCAACGAGTGCGTAGATCCTGTCACGAATAATGGCAAAGGCCAGCGCGTACGCTGCAAGGATCGCCAGACTCGCAAGGATGACATCGAGCGTCTTCGCAACGATATAGGGATCTAGCCCCAGACCCGTGCCACCGGCGATCAGGAGCACCCACAGGGGTCCTGTAACTCCATAGCTCGGCGAGCCGGCGTTGAAGGAGAAGCCCTCATCACGGGCGATGTTCTTGGCGTATTGCAGATAAATGTAGGTGTCATCAGGCGTGTAGGAAAAATGGAGGTTGGCCGTCACGAAGAAGACTGCGACTACCACCACGATGCCGTAGCGCTGGATCAGGTTCCAGAAGAGTGTGGCCCGGGTCCGCCCCTGATCGCTATTCCGCTCTTCAGTCAAACTGCTCCTTCAACCAGTTGTGAAATTCGGTCACGTCGTGAAATGCAAGGTCTGTCTGCATCTGAACCACTTGTTCTTTCCCATAGGAGTCCCAGAGCACCGCTGCAATTCTCACGCCTGCCCCGCGCGAAGCTTTTACATCGTTCACCGAATCACCCACCATCAGCGCTTCGCTCGGCGCGAGATTGAAGTGCGCCAGGATCTTCCTGATCCCCTCCGGAGACGGCTTGTGACTGACGACGTCGTTGCCTGTGATCACGCAATCGAAATACTTCCTCAGTCCGAATTCCTCAAGAGTAATCGTTGTCGTGCGTATTCCTTTTCCCGTGAACATCGCGAGATGTACACCCTCCTTCCTCAGATAAGTAAGGAGGGCCTCGATGCCCGGATAGAGACGTGCAAGCCGGCGATGATTCTCCCGGTAGAAATGAAGGTAGTCGCTCATCACATCATCGATCGGTGCCCCTCCAGCGACACGTACCAGAGCTCCCTCTTCTGGCGGTCCGAACATGGCGGTGATTTCCGGCTCGGTGTACCTCTTTCCCTCATATTTCTCTGCTATGTAGTTGAAGGTGTCAAAGATGAGTCGATTGGTATCAGTGAGGGTACCATCCATATCGAAAATAATGCACTTGAGCTTGCTCATACGAACTCACATCCACGACCGTCGAGGAATCCACAGAGTATCCGTTGTTGCCATGCTCTCAACACCAGATCAGGAAACAGCAAAGGCGCCAAGCCCAACCTTCGCGCGCCTGGCCCGAATGTCTCGGGACGAGGCAGATCGGCTTGACGCCCCTGAATGTGCTCACCCCCCCCACCTACCTCATTTCGACGAACCCGGCAGCATTCCCGATAACGTCACGCAATTGTCACGTCCTTGGAGAGGTACACGTCCTGGATCGCGTTCAGGATCTGCGCCCCTTCCTTCATCGGGCGCTGGAAAGCTTTACGGCCTGAGATCAAGCCCATCCCGGCGGCGCGCTTGTTAATGACCGCGGTCTTTACTGCTTCAGCGATGTCGTTTGTGCCCGACGGTCCGCCCGAGTTGATGAGGCCGATTCTGCCCATGTAGCAGTTGGCAACCTGATATCGCGTCAGGTCGATCGGATGATCGGACGTCAACTGCTCATAGACCTTCTTGTGCGTCTTTCCGAAGTTCAGAGCCGTGTACCCGCCGTTGTTTTCGGGCATCTTCTGCTTGATGATATCCGCCTCTATCGTCACGCCAAGGTGGTTGGCCTGGCCCGTGAGATCGGCGGAAACGTGGTAGTCTTGTTCCTTCGTCTTGAACGCCGCGTTCCTCGTGTAACACCAGAGGATTGTCACCATGCCGAGTTCGTGGGCCTGCTGAAACGCCTGGCTCACCTCCCAGATCTGCCGCCGCGATTCAGGTGAACCAAAGTAAACCGTCGCACCCACTGCGGTGGCTCCCATATCGTATGCCTGCTTGATGCTGGCAAACATCGATTGGTCATACGTGTTTGGGTACGAGAGAAACTCGTTGTGGTTGAACTTCAGGATGAAGGGGATCTTGTGAGCGTACTTCCGTGCAACGCACCCGAGCACGCCGAGTGTCGACGCGACGGCGTTGCATCCACCTTCGATCGCCAGCTTCACGATGTTCTCCGGGTCGAAATACTCCGGGTTTGGCGCGAAGGAGGCTCCCGCAGAATGTTCAATTCCCTGATCCACCGGCAGGACGGAGAGGTATCCCGTTCCAGCGAGTCGACCACGGTTGAACATTTGCTGAAGGCTCCTCAGAACGTTTGCCGGCCGATCCGATTGCACGAACAAGCGGTCGACAAAATCCGGCCCTGGAAGGTGCAGGGTTTCTTTGGGAATCGTCTTGCACTGATGCTCCAACAGACTCTTCGCCTCGTTGCCGAGCAGTTCTGGAATATTGACCATGGTTGACACCTCATTTAATCGTTCATGACGTGGGAAAAAGCCTAGAAAATATACCAAACCTTTGCCTGTCTTGCAATAAAGTCGGCACTGCAAGCTTCACAGAAAGGACAAAAAAGCCCATCGTATCTGAACGACGGGCTTCTGACTTAAGGCGAATTGCTCGTATGACGGATCACTTGAGCGAGAGAGTGATCGCCCCCAGATTCTTATCTTGTCGCTTTGTCACCACGACACCGGTGATCGTCGTATCACGAAACGTCGTTACAGCAGGAGCCACCCGGACGGTATATGTGCCTTCCGGCATGGCCATCAGCTTGAAAGCCCCCGAAGTAGGATCTGCTTTCGTCGAGACGGTATCGATCCCCGCGACGCTCCAGACAATCGGTTTCGCGACCACAGGTTGCACTACGCCAGAGACCGTTCCAGACACGACATTGGCCTGGAGCCTGATGACCGGGACCATCGTGTACCGGTTGCCACCCATGGCTTTGATCGAACGATCAGCGTCGAAATCGAGTGTCAGCTCATACAACTTTCCGCCTTCGATGACGAACGGGTGGTTCAGCTTCACTCCGGTCTGTTGCCCGCTCGGAATGGTGAGACTGTATGGTTGGCCTCCCACTACTACGTTGCTTCCCGACCCGACGAGAAGTCGAATCTGCGTGTAGTGCCCGGCGGGAAGCGCCGCGTCACCAAGGAGGCCGGTCACCCCATTTCGCAGCTTGAGCAAGTCATGCGTGCCCGCGTTCTCATTCACCACAAACCATCCACTGCCGCTGTCGGCACTGGCGGAATGAACTTCGACTCGATCTACGACAACATTCACTTGGTCGAAGTCGGCGGGTGAATCGACGAGAAAGATCTTGATTTGACCGGTCTGAGGTTCCGTCACGTTGCTTGCGTCGCACGCGGCGAGCAAGAACATCACCGGGAGCACTCTGAGGGCTCTATGCCATCTCATCATATCTTCCCTCCTCTCCACAATGAAAACGAATCTATTCGCGTTTCTCTATCTTCAAGATAGAGAACGGAGGTAAATTTTCTGTGTCGGGACACACGGATCTTGATGGTTGTCACGCGCCTTGCTTCTCACCTCAAATCTCTCTAGCTTCAAAAGGCATGAAGAAGCAGATCATTCTGAGAAAAAATGAAGAGCACCGGATCCTCTCGGGCCACCAGTGGGTTTTCAGCAACGAGATCAAGGCCATCAGAGGGAACCCCGAGGCCGGAGACGTGGTTGAACTGCTGCGCTGCGATGAGAAGTTCCTCGGTGCCGGATTCTTCAATCCGCACTCGCTGATCGCCTTTCGGCTGCTGAGCAAGGAACGTGAAAGCGTTACGTTTGAGTTCCTGGAAGAGCGCATCAATCGAGCGCTGCAGTTGCGGCGACGGTTATTTCCGGGAGATGAATCGTTCAGACTTGTGCATGGCGAAGGCGACTTCCTCCCAGGACTGGTGGTGGACAAGTACAACGAGTTCTTGTCGCTGCAAACGCTCTCGGTGGGAATGGACCGGCGACTCACGCTCATCTGCGACGTTCTTGAGTCCTTGTTTCATCCCAAGGCCATCGTCGAGCGAAACGAATCACCCCTTCGATCACTGGAGCATCTCCCGCTCAAGAAAGGGGTTCTTCGCGGCACGGTCGGACAAACGATCGTCATAGAGAACGGTGTCAAGTTCAAGGTGGACCTGCTGCAGGGACAGAAGACCGCGTTCTTCCTCGACCAGCGAGAGAACAGGAAGGCAATCCAGCGGTTTGTTTCCGATGCGGAGGTGCTGGATTGTTTCTGCAACGAAGGTGGATTTTCGATGTATGCCTCGCTGGCTGGGTCCAAGAGGATTCAGGGGATCGACATCTCCGAAGCAGCGATCGCGAACGCCAAGGTGAACTCGGCATACAATGAAATTTCGAACATCCGATTTGACATCGGCGATGTGTTCGATAGGCTCCCCCGGTTGGAAGAGGCCGGGGAGAAATTCGATGTTGTCATTCTCGACCCTCCGTCGTTCAGTCGAAACCGGAAAACCGTAGCCACAGCGCTGAAAGGCTACAAGGAGATCAACTCCGGCGCCCTGAAACTCATCAAAAGCGGCGGGATTCTCGCAACGGCGTCCTGCTCGCATCATGTGACGGAGGAGTCGTTTTTGGATGTCGTCGAAGCGAGCGCCAGGACTGCGAGACGATCGCTGCAGCTGCTTGAGCTCAGAGGGGCAAGCCCCGACCACCCGACTCTCACGGCAATGCCCGAGACGAAATACTTGAAGTTTACCATCTTCGCCGTGACGTAGTGTCTCGACCCGCGAGTACTTTGAACAAGTCCGCCGGCCAAAGCAGCGCAAGACAGAATGAACTCAAACAAATGCGTGTTGATGACTTCTTGAAGGAATCTCTGGGACTCGACACTAGCGTTGCCTTGCTTCTTACCGCGAGCGGAACTATATTACCTCTGGAGCAGTTTTGAGTGTAGGGATCTATAGGGGGATATGGCTATGAAACGAGCATGGCTTGTTGTCGGTGTGGTTGGCCTGTCGGTTCTTGCTCCTCTCGTCGCCACGGCTCAGGATCAGCCTCTCCGCGATTCGTCGATCGTCTTCACTCCCGCCACTCCGGATCTCATCCAGAAGACGACCTATGAGCCCTTGCGCAATGCGTGGGGATTTGATCTTCTTCTCTCAAATAACGGTTTTGGAGTGGGGGCCTTTTACCGGCGCGAATTCTCCGACGTCTTCTCCGGCTTCATTCAGCTTGCGATATCGGATGTGAAGGACGAAGGTGAGGTGGAGTACTACAATCAGTTCACGGGCGAGAGCTTTGTTCCTGGCAAGAAGAACAGGTTGCTCTTGTTTCCGCTCGTCTTCGGCGTACAGTATCGGCTTTTCAAGGACGACATCGTTGACAATTTCCGCCCGTATTTGAGCGCTGGAATCGGGCCCTCGATGGTGTTCGTCGCGCCGTATTCCAATGCGAAGAAAGTACCATTGCCCGACGGCGGGACAATGACCTACTATGAGCAAGTCGAGTTCTTCAGCAGTCTCAAGCAGGGGCAGGCAAAATATACTCTTGGAGGGTATGTAGGCGCCGGGGCATACTTTGGCATCGACAAGGGGACGCTCACCGGGGTCAGCCTCCGGTACTATTTCATCCCCTTTCAGCGTGGGATTGAGAGTCTCGAGAACGTCTTCATCAAACGTTTCGGAGGCTTCTATATTACCTTGAACTTCGGTTCGCTCTACTAGGCAATTGTTGGTCGTTGTCGTAGAGAAAGAAAGCGCACAACTTGTGCGCTTTTCTTGTTTCACGACGCGATAGTGTTTGGCTCGTGCTTGCCCTCGCCTTCAAAAATGGCGAAGCACCCCGAGAACCAAAGAGCCTCCCCTTCGCTCTAAGGACCTGCAAGGTGCTTCAAAAGGTCGATCACAATGTACCACACTCGGCGACGCGGCGGTGTGATTCGAGTCACCCCCCAGACGGATCACCTGCTCTCCTTTTTCCTTCGGCGCTTCCCCAAGTCTTTCCCAAAGTCCAAAGAATTTTGCGACACCCTTGTAGCGTCTGCACGTACCCAAACGTCCAACGAATGAACCGGTAACCGGAACGAGATGGATCAAGAGGCTCTCTGGATTGCGAAGTCAAAAGAGGGTGACCAGAAGGCGTTCAGGTCGTTGTATGACCTCCACCTGGATCCGCTGTTCCGATTCCTGCGGCAGTTCTCCGCGGACGTGAGCCAGGTGGAGGAATGGGTTCAGCGGGCATTCATCAAAGCGTACGAGCACCTTGAGGATTTCGATGGAAGGTCACGGTTTTCGTCCTGGCTCTTCAAAATCGGTCTGAACGAAATGAAAACGGACCGCCGTCGGGCGAAGATTGTCCCGTTCATCTCCCTAGAACACGGAGAGGAGCCTCCGGGAGAATTCGACCCGAAGGAGTTTGAGTGGAATCAGACCATGCGAGCCTGGATGCAGGAGCTCGACGCGGCGAAGCGGGCAGTGTTCATCTTGTACGAGATCGAGGGGTACTCACACGCCGAGATTGCCGACATGCTGAACATCGGGGAAAGCACATCACGCACGTTCCTCTTCCGCGCGAAGAGATGCCTCAAGGAACGCTGGACACAGGAGGTAGCGAAATGATCACACCCCAGAAGTACTACATCCCAGACGAACTGCCGAACAGAAGGTCCAAAAAGAGAATTTGGCAAGGGATTAAGCGGGAGATCGCTCCGCACCGCGGCCTGTTCTTCTTCATCGAGGACAAGCGGAGCTTCGCATACGGATTTGCGGCTGCTGTTCTTCTCTACCTGGCCTCGGTTGGCGCATTTCAGGTGGCCAGGAATGCTATTGAAACGGCTCAGCCCCCTGTCGTCAAGATCGACCGTGCCTACCGGTCGGCGATTGACGAATTCGAACGCATCGTTCCGGCGGTCGCCGCCTACGCGCCGCAGACGCCGCAAGCCTCAGCACAGCGGTCTTCCAGAACGGAGCAGCTTCGCCTCGTTGACGACGCCATCCATGAGCTTCGGCAACAGACGAACGGCAACGATATCTCGCCCATTACGCGTGAACGACTGCGCCAGTTCTACGGCGCCAAACTGTTGATTCTTCAACAAATGATTGAGCAAGGAGAAATCGGATTATGAGAATCCTCGCCGTCGCCGCTGCAACAAGCTTGCTCGTGTTCGGCGCGAATACCGAGCAGCACCGGGAAATCGAGAAACGCTACCCGACCCAGCCGTCTCAGCGCATCGAGATCAACGGATTCACAGGATCGGAGATTACGTTCCGGTCCTGGGATAAGAATGAGGTATATATCAAGGTTGATGTCAGTATCTCTTCGTCGGACAATGATTTTGAGCGGAAGTACATCGAGAGCGTCGCGATCACCGACGAGCAGTCTCCCCAGACTCTTGCCGTCACTTTTCGGGAGTCAGAGCGGTGGCGGAGGGGAAGAGATTCTTTCTGGGGCATTGTGAGATCGATCTTTTCCGGCTCGTACCTTCGGAAGGAAATCTCTGGAGAAATCTACGTCCCGCGGTCGAACGCCGTTGTGACAGATATGAAGTACGGCTCCATCGCATTGGAGAACATGAAAGGACCGCTGCGGCTCCTCGGCCAAGGCAACACCTTGAAGCTGAAGAACTGCTCAGCTGTGCTTGAAATTGAGAACAACTACGGCACAACCACGCTTGAGCGATGCGGTGGCGATCTGCGACTCGGCTCGAAGAGCGCGAAGGTCACTGTTGAACAGTTCGCTGGGAAGCTCAGAATCGACGCTGACTACACCACGATCACGGTACGAGACGTAACTCAGCCTGTATCTATCAACTCCAAGAGCGCGACGATCCGCGTGGAGGATGTTAAAGGAGGCGCAACGATTAACTCGAACTACTCCAACATCACGGCAAACAGCATCGCCGGAATGCTTAACATACAGACAACGAGCGGCAAGATTCAGGCGAAGGATGTTGAGGGGCTCGCGATCGACGCGAACTACACGAATGTTGAGGTAAACGGTGTAAGCGGCAAGGTTGCGAAAGAGATAGTGATCAGCGGGCAGTCTGGATCATTGCATCTTGAAAACGCGGTGGGCAATCTTGACGTCGTCAATCCGTATTCAAGAATTGACCTGAGAAATATCAAAGGGAATGTCGATCTCACCACAAAGAGCTCGCGTGTCACAGCCGACGACGTCATAGGTGATTGGCGCTCGGAGACCGAGTACTCCTCGGTCGTCCTCAGAGGACTCGTCGCCCAGCGGGTGGTCATGACAAACAAGAGCAATCCGATTGATATCGAGTTGAAGAGGGTTCCAGGTCTGATCGACATCAAGAACGAGTACGGAGGCGTGAGCGTCTCGATGCCAGCGGGATTCAGCGGCGAAGTGGACCTGGAAGCGACGTACGGGAACGTCGATACCAACCTGCCGCTTGATCGAAAGAAATCGTTCGGCGGATCCGGTGGATATGCCTTTGGCAAAGTGGGAAGTGGATCGGGAAGAATCTCGATCGAGGCGAAATCCGGGGATGTCAAGTTGATGCAGCGGTGAAACCTGCAATTTCAGAAGTCCGACTTTTCGAAGTTGAAGCACGGGGAAAAGTCGGACTTCTCATTTGTATGAGAATCTCATGGGTAGAAGCGAACAGCAATCGAAACTTCGATTCCCATACCAAGCACCGGCGTGAGAAGGAGCGCCGGGCCCAGTTCAAACGATATGTCGAACGGGTGGTCGCGGGCGAGATAGTCGACTCCGAATGCTCCCCTGATCCCAAGGGCCAGCTTGCCCCGAGAGTACGTCGGTCCTCCGAAGCCCGCATCCCCGATGAAGATACCTGGACCATAGTAGAAGGGGACGGAGGGATTCCGCAAGGCGTTCTCGTGAACTAAATAATCCGCACCGATCATCAACCCTCCCCCCCACATTCCTCCGATCGAACCTTGGTACGCCACGCGGGAGCTCTCCCAGTACTTGAGGGAAAACCCTGACGGCGCGCCGAGGACGACGCCAAATCCCCATTTTCGGTTTGATGACGAGGACGAGAATGCGATTGAGGAGCAGACCAGTATCGTCACACCGACAACGAAGAGTCGTTTCATAGCATGCCCACCTTGTATTCGTGCCTTCAAAAGCGGAATCGGATTCTCCCCTACAGGTATTTCTTCAAAAACTGTCCTGTGTACGAATGTGCTGACTTTGCCACCTGTTCCGGTGTGCCCGTGGCAACAACTTCCCCACCGGCTTCTCCTCCTTCCGGGCCAAGGTCGATCAGAAAATCCGCACATTTGACGACATGGGGATTGTGCTCAATCACGAGCAGCGAATGGCCGGCTTCCACCAGTGCGTCGAAACATTTGAGAAGCTTGGCAATGTCATCGAAATGAAGGCCTGTCGTAGGCTCATCGAATATGAACAGCGTGCGGCCTTCGGATTGGGACGCCATGAGATGATTCGCCAGCTTCATGCGCTGTGCCTCACCCCCCGAAAGCGTCGTAGCCGGCTGACCCAGGCGCAGGTAGCCAAGCCCAACGTCATCAAGCACCTTGAGGCGCGGTGCCACTCTGCGACCATCCGGGTGCGCACCGAAGAAGGCGATGGCCTCCGTGACTGTCAGTGAAAGGATATCATCGACGTTTTTGCCGTGATACCGGACTTCCAGGACCTCCTGTTTGAAGCGCTTTCCCTTGCACGACTCACAGGTGAGGTACAGGTCAGCCAGGAACTGCATCTCGATTTTCTGGAATCCGTCGCCTTCGCAGGCGTCGCATCGTCCGCCCGGGACGTTAAATGAGAAATGCCCGGGAGCGTATCCGCGCATGCGCGCCGCCTGGGTATGGGCGAGCAATTCCCTGATAAGATCAAACACCTTGACATAGGTAATTGGAATCGAGCGCGGTGATCGGCCGATGGGCGATTGGTCCACCAGCTCAATTCGCTCGATGAAATCTGCCCCTTCAATAGAGAGGTGCTTCCCCACGCTCCCCTCGAATCCTCCTTTCATTTTCTGGAAACCTGCGTAGAGGACTTCGTGGACGAGGGTGCTCTTTCCCGATCCGCTCACGCCGGTTACGCAAACGAACATCCCCAGTGGAATCCGCACATCGATGTTCTTGAGGTTATGCTCCGAAGCTCCTCTGACAAAGATCGATTGCTCGACGTCTTTACGCCGTTTCTTCGGCTTCGGGATGGTGAGTCTCCCGTCGAGGTACTGCGCCGTTAGCGACGTCTGGCTCTTCAGCAGCTCATCCAGTCTTCCACAGAAGACAACCTCCCCTCCATGCTCGCCTGCGCGGGGACCCATATCGACGACGACGTCGGCCGAGCGGATCATGTCCTCATCATGTTCAACGACCAGCACGCTGTTGCCGACATCTCTCAACGACTTGAGGATGTTGATCAGCTTCGTATTGTCCCGGGGATGCAGCCCGATACTCGGCTCATCGAGCACGTAGAGTGAACCGACAAGGGATGATCCAAGTGAGGTAGCGAGGTTGATGCGTTGCGACTCGCCGCCTGAAAGGGTCATCGTCAGCCGATCTAGCGTGAGGTATCCGATCCCGACTTCATTAAGAAACCTGAGGCGTTTGCGGATTTCCTCGAGTATACGCCTGGCGATGTCCATTTCGAACTTCGACAGCTTGATCTGGTGGAAGAACTCGAGTGCATCTTCGATGGTCATTCGCACGACGTCGTGAAGAGTTCTTCCCGCGACCCGGATGTTCACGGCATCCTTCTGCAGTCTCGATCCGCCACATTCATCGCACGTCGTGTACCCTCGATAGCGGCTCAGGAAGACCCGGTAGTGAATTTTATAGGATTTCCGTTCGATGTATTTGAAGAACTTGTTGATGCCATCGAAACCGTTGTAGCCATTCATGATGACATCAAGCTGCTTCTGGGTCAATTGCCGGAATGGCACATCGACCGGTACGTTCGCTTCTCGCGCCACCCCCAGGAGGTCTCCCAGGTTCTCACGCCAACGCGGGAACGTCCAGGGCTGAATCGCTCCTTGACGGATGGTCTTGCTCGGATCGGGAACGACCAGATCCATATCGATCCCCATGGAGCGGCCAAAGCCCTGGCATTTCGGACAGGCCCCGACGGGATTGTTGAAGGAAAACATCCTGGGGTCTGGGTCCTCGTAGCGGATACCATCGTTCGGACACTCATAGTGCTGGGCGAATCGGACCACTTGCTTCGAGTCGAGAAGGTGAGCGTACGCGTAGCCATCCCCCTCGACGAAAGCCGTCTCGACGGAGTCGGCCAGTCGGCTTTCGCTTTCCTTGTCGTTCTTTCGGATCACCAGACGATCGACGAGGATGTGGATACCCTTTTTGCCCTTGCTCCTGTACTCGGTTTCGTTGAGGTCGATTAGCTCACCGTTCACAACAATGCGGAAGAAGCCCCG
>Ga0194125_10009816_pt1 | contig 13198 bp, 12 predicted proteins | sample TA2KigC250mmetaG_FD_148626 | JGI IMG/M metagenome (GOLD analysis project Ga0194125, IMG submission 148626) | Freshwater microbial communities from Lake Tanganyika, Tanzania - TA2015034 Kigoma Deep Cast 250m | ecosystem: Environmental > Aquatic > Freshwater > Lake | place: Tanzania: Lake... | reverse complement strand
TTCATCCCATGAATATTGTCTGTCCGATGATAAAAAAAATATTTCTCCGCTTTCGGTCTCCTTGTGCGATGCTGAAAATATTCCTTCTGTTAAATCTTTTATGTATATTAAACTTAAATATTTTTCACCGAATCCGATTAATGAGTTTATCCCTTTATTGAAAAATTTGAAATACATCAGTATTTCAGTGTCTCTTTCTCCGAAAACAGCACTCGGACGGACTATTACTACCGGAAATTTATCTTTATACTTGAAAACTTCTTTCTCTGCCATTAATTTTGTTGTGCCATAACGGGTTATTGGTTTAGGGGAATATTCTTCGTTGATCGGTTCTCTGTCGGGTGACGGTCCGCATGCCGCCTGTGATGATATATGAATGAATTTCTTTAAATTCGGATTGTATTTGTATGTTTCTTCGAGTATTCTTTTCGTGAGTAAGTAATTGACTTTCTCGTATCCTGAGTAATTTTTTGCTTTTACTATGCCTGCACAATGAAATATATAATCAAAATTTGTATTTTTCCCTGTGTTTTTGTCTTCGAATATATTTTCAGATTTTATAAAATTAATCTTTTTACCCTCCAGCCGCCTCAAAGATGATGTTTCTCTTATTGTGCAAAATACATCAAAACCTTCATCCAATAGCTTATCTGTTAAATGACTTCCTATAAATCCTGTAGCTCCCGTTACCAGAACTTTCATGAGTAATAATTTTTAAATAGAAGTTATTAATAATATTATGTATTTTAAAGATTAAAATTTTTAACAAATTGAACAGATAAGGAACATTTATGGATTTGTTTCAGAAATGCTACAGCTTTACGAGAGCGGATGAGGTGAAAGCCGCCGGTTATTATCCTTATTTCAGAGCTATTGAAGAAAATGAAGGTCCGGTCGTCCAAATAGAAGGCAGAAAAGTTATTATGGCAGGCTCCAATAACTATTTGGGTTTAACTGCTCATCCGAAAGTTAAAGAAGCAGCATTAAATGCAATTAAAAAATATGGTACGGGATGCTCGGGTTCCAGATATCTTACAGGTACTCTGGACCTGCATATCAGACTTGAAGAAAGATTAGCTGACTTTTTAGGTAAAGAATCCTGCTTGTTGTTTTCTACAGGCTACCAGACTGCACAGGGAATTATACCGACTCTGGTTAATAAAGATGAATATGTAATTTCTGATAAAGATAATCATGCTTCCATACAATCGGGTAATATAATGGCAAAAGGACTGTTTTCCAACTTCGTCCGTTTTAAACATAACGATATGGACGATCTGGAAAGAATAGTAGATGCTATTCCACTCGATGCCCCTAAATTAATCGTATCCGATGGAATATTTTCAACTACAGGTACTCTGGTTGACCTGCCGAGAATGATTGAAATTGCAAAAAAATACAATGCAAGAGTTTTAATCGATGATGCACATTCGACGGGTGTTATAGGAAAAGGAGGAAAAGGTACAGGTTCGCATTTCGGACTGGAAAAAGAAATCGATTTGATTATGTGTACTTTTTCCAAAACTTTTGCATCATTGGGCGGATTCGTTGCTTCTGAAAAATCCGTAATTAATTACCTGAAACACCATTCCTCAGCATTGATATTCTCTGCTTCTCCTACACCTGCATCAGTTGCAGCCGCCGAAGCAGCACTCGATATTCTGATTGCTGAACCGGAAAGAATTGAAAAACTCTCATATAATTCCGACAAAATGCGAAAAGGTTTTAAATCTATGGGATTTGACGTAATTGACGGTATCTCTGCAATTGTACCCGTCATAATAGGCGATGATATGAAAACTTTTATTTTCTGGCGAAAATTATTCGACGAAGGCGTGTTTGTTAACGCTTTCGTTTCTCCCGCCGTACCGCCGACTATGTCTATGCTGAGAACATCCTACATGGCTACACATGAAGATGAACATCTTGACAAAATTCTGGAAGTTACTGAAAAAATTGGAAAAGAAATGGAAATAATATGATTATGAGATTTCTATTTGTCCTGGTAATTGTTTTGACGGTCCTGTTTGCTGTGTCCTGTAAACAGGAACTTGAAAAAAAATCACCTGAGTTTGATAATACACAGGATTTGGAAACCGATACTGCCAGCCTGACTCCGCAGGAAGCATTCAGCTACTCTATGATGCAGGATATTCTGGGTTACAGCGATCCAGAACTTGAAACCTATCTTGAAGAACAAATCTTTCCACTTGTAAAAAATGCCGATAAAATAACTTTCGAAAGAATTTCTTCTTCTGTATTCATATTGACTTATTTTTCGGAAGGGATTGAAAAAAATTTAATCATCAGAAAATTCTACAGCCCGAAAACAGACGAAATATTTTTCGAGAAAAGTGAAATAAATTTTGATTACAAAAAACAATTTTTTAAATGAATAGAATTTTTGCTGTAATTGGAATGTGCGGAAGCGGTAAAAGTGAAGTAGTGAAATTTTTTGTGGAAAAAGGATTTAAAAAGGTGTATTTCGGAGATGTCGTGATTAATGAACTGAAAAACCGAAACCTCGAAATTAATGAAAATAACGAGAAAACAGTCAGGGAAGATTTAAGAAATAAATTCGGTATGGGAGTTACGGCACTCAAAAGTCTCGAAACAATTAAGCAATACGTTAACTCCGGTTTTGATGTGGTAATCGAAAGTCTTTATTCATGGGATGAATTTAAAATTATTCAAAATGAGTTCGGCAGTATCTTCAAACTTGTGAATGTTTATACTACGAAAAAATTAAGATACGAAAGACTCTCAAAAAGAAAAATAAGACCTTTAACTGCTGAAGAAGCAGTATCCCGTGATATCAGCGAAATTGAAAATCTCGATAAGGGAGGTCCTATTGCATTTGCCGATTATCAGATTATTAACGATTCAGGAATTGAAAATACAAAAAAACAAGTTGAGGTAATTATTGAAAAGAACTGATTATATATCATGGGATGAATATTTTATGGGTATTGCTTTACTGTCTGCCAAAAGAAGTAAAGACCCTAATACTCAGGTAGGAGCCTGTATTGTTAACAGCGATAATAAAATTGTGGGTATCGGATATAATGGATTTCCTATAGGTTGTTCAGACGACAATTTGCCCTGGAACAGGGACGGAAAAGATATTAACAGCACAAAATATCCTTACGTGGTACATGCCGAGGCAAATGCGATTTTAAATTCAACTGAAAATTTGAAAGGCGCCAGAATTTATGTCGGTCTGTTTCCGTGCAACGAATGCGCTAAGTTAATTATTCAATCCGGAATAAAGGAAATATTGTATTTATCCGATAAATACAAAAATGAAGACTTCATAAAAGCTTCTAAAAAAATGCTGAAAATGAGCGGAGTAAAATTAACTCAATTGAAATTGTCTTCGAAAAAAATTAACTTGTATTTTGATATTGTTGAATAACTGTTCTTTTAAATGTTTTTTGGTCGTAGTGTTATTAAAAAGGAATCCGGTGCAATTCCGGAGCTGTCCACGCAACTGTAATTGAGAAAATCTGCACACTGTGCCACTGTGAAAACGGGAAGGCGGGCAGAAAATTGCTCATGAGCCAGGAGACTTGCCAAAAAATATGTAATTTCGTAGTCTTCGTGTGAAGGATTAATTTCATTTTCATATTCCTTTTGATTTTGATGCTTCAAATGAAGTTCCTGATAAAAAGGATTTTTTTTTATGTATAAGTATTTTATTTTGTTTTTACTGTTTGCTGCTGAACTTCCTGCTCAGTCTGATTCTGTTATTTACAGAACTGAAGAAATTACAATAACAGCTAATATTTATGAAACAAACATTTTCGAAACTCCGAATTCGGTTAAAGTAGTTGACTGTGAAAGAATAAATAAATCCAACGGCAGCAGAATATCGGACGTAATTTTTTATGTACCAGGTGTCTATATCCGTTCTTACGGAGGATCTTCTTCTTTAAAAACAATTTCCCTTAACGGACTGGGCGGAGAAAATACAGTTGTTCTGTATAACGGAATTAAATTGAATGCTGAACAGAATTCGCAATTCGATATTTCTTTGATTTCGAAAGATAATATAGATAGAGTTGAAATTTTAAATAACGGGGCGAGTTCTCTCTACGGTTCCCAGTCAATTGGAGGAGTTTTAAATATAATTCCCGTTAATTCGTCTTTGAAAACAAATAATTTCACACTTGAAGCCGCAATCCAAACAGGTTCATACCGTTTTAGAAATTATTCGTTCGGCTTCTCTAAAAAATTGGGAATTTCTAATACTACTTTTAAATTTTCTTCGGAATCTTCCGATAATGACTACGACTATTTTTATTATGACGGCTCTGAAAAAATAAGTAAAAAGAGAGATAACTCTTCATACTATGTCGAAAATTATTTCTTTAATTCTTCTTTTAATACTGGTAATAATAATAAATTCGATGTCTTTATAAATTATTTAAACGAAAACAGGAATATTCCATCTGTTGAAACAGGTAATGTTTCTGCTCAGTCAATTCAAAAAGATAAGAATTTAAACATAATTATTAATAACAATTTAAATATCAGCGATAAATTTTCTTTTTCCGGCTCGCTGAATTTTCAGAATTATTTATTGAATTACACAGTATCGGATTTCTTAAAAAGTTTCTATAAAAATAATTTATATTCATTTGCCGGGAAATTCAGGTATTCAGATAAAAGAATCGTTTTAATTTCGGCTATGGAATTAAACTACAGCAGCTGCAACAGCAGCGAACTGGAAAAAAATCCAAACCGATTTAATCCGTCGTTATCGCTGATTTCCGAACTGTTACTTTTCAAAGGCTTCAAAATTTTTCCGTCTTTGAGATACGATAATTTCTCGGATATTAAAAGTAATTATTTTTCCTCAAAAATAGGTTTTAATTACCGTCCTTTTTCATCCTTATATTTTAATCTCAGAGGCAGTATCGGAAATAACTTCAGAATGCCTTCATTTAATGATTTGTACTGGACTGGAGCGGGTAATACTGATTTAAAGCCGGAAAAATCATTTAATGCTGACTTCGGTATTATTTATTCGTTTGACTATTTCATACGAAGTGTTATTGAAATCAATTATGTATTTGTAAATTATCAGGATAAAATTGTATGGAAACCGAATAATTTCTATCTTTGGAAACCGGTCAACATTGGTGAATCCAAATCGAATATTTTTAATGTGTCCTTTAAATTATTTAAAGAAATAAATGATTTTTATTTTTCAATCGACGGGGGATATTCCTATAATTATACCAAAAAAACCGATGAATCGAACGGTAAATATTACAGGCTGATTTATGTTCCGGTTGAATTATTTAAACTTAATTTTATCTTTCAATATAAAGATTACGGGTTTAATTTGTTCTATAATTTTATCGGGAAACAATATACGGATTTCGAAAATAAAAATTATTTGCCTCCGGTCGATATTCTCGATGGAAATGTATTAATTAATCTGCAGATTTATAACTTCCGTTCTCAGTTCAGATTCGAAGTGAATAATATCTTAAATCAAAATTATCAGCTAATTTCAGGATATCCGATGCCTTTAAGAAATTATAAAATCGGATTTTCTGTTTTTTATTAATTTTATGGAAAATAAATTCAGGAAAAAAATGCTGCAAACTATAGAAGGATATAAAAAATTATCCGAAGAAGAAAAGAATTGCCTTCACATATATTACGGATATGGAAAAGGAAAAACTACTGCCGCAATCGGACTTGCAATCAGAATGCTGGGGGCAGGGAAAAAAGTTGCTGTCGTCCAGTTCGATAAAGGGTTTTCGGAAAATAATGAACACTATTCCGAGAGAATAATTTTGAGAAAACTAAAAGACATCGGTTATCCCATTGACCTGTATCCGACAGGCTGCGAAAGAATGGAAAAAGACGGTACTTTTAGATTTAAAAACAAACCTGAAGACGTGCAGGAAGCCGGAAAAGCAATTGAAATATGCAAAGAATTAATCGAAAAAGGAAATCAGGATTTATTAATTATCGATGAAATCATCGCAGCAGTTGTCTATAATTTAATCTCTCAAAAGGATGTTGAAGATGTTATAAATCTATATGAAAAAAACAGGAGATTCGAAATGGTGATGACAGGTCATAAATTGTGGGACGGACTCGAGGAAAAAGCGGATTTAATTACGGAAATGAAAAAAATTAAACACTATTTTGATAAAGGTATTCCTGCACGAGAAGGAATAGAATATTAATAATATTGATAAAATGAAATTTCTGAATAAAAAAAAGCTGTCGTACTTGTTTTTGTTTCTCTTATTATCGTTTGTTTATCTGAATTGCAACAGAGCGGATTTGGTTAACTCCAATAATCCGATTCCCTTTGTATCGAGAGGTGTTTATATCCTGTCAGAAGGTTCATTTTCACCGGGAAGTTCAAAATTGTGCTTTTACAGTATAGAATACGATACATTTTATTACAATATATTCAATCCTCAAAACCTTGGACTTTTTCCCGACGGATTAATATATAATAATTTTTCCCTGTTTATTTCCGAACAGGGAAATTTCGGCGCACCGGGAAAAATATATAAAACCGATACTAACGGAACCGTGCAAAATTCTGCAAATGTTGGTGTAAATCCATATTCGCTTGCAATTTCTGATAATAAAATTTATATAACTAACGGTCCTGCCGGTAACGTTACTGTCCTGAATCAACAGGATTTTGGTTTTATTAAAAATATACCGGTCGGTGTTTACCCTCAGGAAATAATTGCTCATAACGGAAAAGTTTTTGTCTGCAATACGAGCGAATTCGGCGGTCGTTCGGATTCGACTCTCTCGGTCATAGATGCGTCACGCGACAGCGTGATTGCAGTTATCGAATTGCACAAAGACCCTTCGTCTCTTGCAATTACTAATGAGAATAAATTGTTAGCAGGATGTACGGGAGCAAACGGAATGATTTTTATGATTGACCCGAATTCATATATCAAACTGGATTCATTTCAGATATATGACGGATTTTCACGCGATATCAGTGTTGATAAAAATAGCAGCGATGTATATTTTATATCATACAATAATAATATTGTCAAACTTGACCTCATAAACCGTATAAACAGCATCTTTATTCAAAATATAAATCCGTCTGTCGTATATTTTTACGGCTATCTGTTCGATTCAAGATTTAAACGACACTATGTCGCTGATGCGAGAGATTTTAATTCGGAAGGCTATCTTCATATCTTTGACAGATACACGGGACTTTTAAAATCTTATGTCTGCGGAATTGCTCCGAGAAGAATAATTTTACGATAATTTAAATTTATTTATATATGATTTTACCTTATAAAGGAATTTATCCGAAAATTCATGAAAGTGTCTTTATATGTGACGGTGTACAGATTATCGGCGATGTCGTGCTCGAAAAGGATGTCAGTGTCTGGTTCAACTCGGTTATAAGAGGTGACGTTAACTATATAACCGTAGGAGAAAGAACGAACATTCAGGACGGCTGCTTATTACATAATACATATCAGAAATATCCGTTAATAATCGGTGCCGACGTAACTATCGGACATGGTGCGGTAGTTCACGGCTGTACAATTAAAGACAGTGTCTTAATCGGTATGGGTGCAATACTGCTCGATAACAGCGTCTTAAATTCAAATTCCTATATCGCCGCCGGTACTCTCGTAAAAGAAAATTTCATCGTACCGGAAGGCGTTCTCGTTGCAGGCGTGCCGGGAAAAATTGTAAGACAATTAAATCCCGATGAAATTCAAAAAATTCAAAAAAGTGCGGCGAACTACCTTCAATATGTGAAAACTTACAGAGAAATGAAATAATTACCTTTTTTCGGACTTAATTATGGAAAAAAGGTTAAAATAATGTTATTTCAAAAAAATAATAATAATTATAAATTTGCCTAAATAAATAATCTGTTTTTCAATAATAAAATAAATTTATCTTGGAAGGCAATAAAAAAATTTATATTACAAAAGAAAATCTCGGAAAACTCGAAGATATTTTCGAAGTAAAATTCTCGGAAACTCCGAATTCTATGCATTTTAATCTCATAAATAAAAAACTGAAATCGGAAGTCTCACTGGAAATAATTATTGAACAGAATTCCGAATGCCTTATTTCTGTCTATACTGCTAATACACATTTGCAGCTACAGGGGTGTACTTTCTTTATTATCAGTAACTTGCTCGAAGAAGTAATATTTATCTCCGAAGATGAATACAAAATATCGGGTTTAATCGTCTCCAAATACGGAGATTGCTCTCTGTATTCCAATGTCGATAAAAAAGTTTTTAAAGCTGACTTTTCTCAACTTAATTCCGAAAAATTGATTTCTGCTATATCATTGTCCATAGCGGAAGAATGAGATAATTTGAGGGATATTATTTTTAAATACAAATTCATTGGTAATAAAAAAAATAAAATTCTGCCCGTCAGAAAATTGTATGACAGGATGAAAGAAATTGTCAATACAGTATTTGAAAATGAAAAAAAAGAATATAGTATTGTAAGTTTTCTGTTTTGTGATAACGCTTATATAAGAATTATAAATAAAAAATATTTGTTACATAATTACGCTACTGATGTTGTAACGTTCAGATATTCTGAATTTTATGAACCTGTGGAAGCAGACGTTGTAATTTCACTTGATATGATTCAAAGTAATGCCCGAAAATATAATACGGATTTCGACAACGAATTATTCAGAATAGTCATTCACTCGGTGCTGCATTTATCCGGATATAATGATGTCAGTAAAACAGAAAAGAAAATAATGAAAAATCTCGAAGATTATTATCTGTCCCGTTATGCGGATTTCTTAAAATAACTAAATTTTAATTTCAGGTTTAATGAATAAGTCATTAGTCATAGTTGAATCTCCTTCGAAAGCTAAAACAATTAATAAATATCTCGGGAAGGGAGTCAACGTAAAAGCTACTATAGGTCATATTAAAGATTTACCGAAAAATAAATTTGCAGTTGAAATTGAAAATAATTATAAACCTACTTTTACGACACTTTCAGGCAAAAAAAAGGTAATAGATGAACTAAGAAAATATGCTAAAGATGTTGAGAAAATTTATATTGCTACAGACCCCGATAGGGAAGGAGAAGCAATAGCATCGGATATTGCAGATGTTATATCTGATGTTAATAATAATATCCATCGCGTGCTTTTCTATGAAATAACAAAATCGGGGATTGTGAATGCTATGAATAACCCGAGAAAAGTAGATAATAACTTGGTGAATGCCCAAATCGCAAGAAGGGTTATGGACAGAATTTTGGGTTATAAGGTAAGCCCTTTCCTCTGGAAACTATTTTATTACGGACTCTCAGCCGGCAGGGTGCAATCCGTTGCTTTAAAACTTATTTGCGAGAGAGAAGAAGAAATAATGAAATTTGTTCCGGTGGAATATTGGAGCATCGAAGGACTCTTTGCAAAATTATCGGGTACATCAAAACAATTTTCAGCCAAATTATATAAAATAAATGAGGAGACACTTAAATTTAACGGAGAAAAACCGTGCATAGAAAATATTTCGCAAGCGCATAAAATTATAGAGGATTTAAAAAACAGTAAGTTCAAAGTTACAGATATACAAACTAAAGAAACAAAAAGAAATTCTCCGCTGCCTTTTACAACAAGTATGCTTCAGCAAACAGCTTCCGTACAATTGGGCTTTTCTCCTAAAAAAACCATGCTGCTTGCTCAGAAATTATATGAAGGTGTTGAAATAACGAAAGGCGAGGGGAATATCGGGCTTATTACTTATATGAGAACAGATTCAACAAGAATAAGTAATGAAGCCAGAGAAATGGCAAATGAATATATTTTGAATAATTTCGGCGAAATGTATCTCGGTTCTAAAAAAACTGCTCCGGGTAAAAAATTAACTAAAATACAGGATGCTCACGAAGCTGTAAGACCTACCGATGTTTTTATTACTCCCGAAAAAATTAAAAAAATTGATAAAGATTTGCTGTCTTTGTACAGACTCATCTGGAAAAGATTTGTAGCTTCTCAAATGTCGGCAGCGGTCTATAACCTTAAAACTGTTATTATTAAATCTGTTAGCCCTAAAGGAACTCAAATCGAATATTTCTTTAAAGCTGTCGGAAGAACAATTAAATTTGACGGATTCCTAAGGATTTATGAAGACCTGAAATATACGGTTAACGGTAATGAAGAAGAAGAAGATATTTCCGTTATTCCGGATGATATAGAAATTGATACTTTGCTGAATGCTCTGAATATAAGAAAAGAACAACACTTTACAAAACCACCGCCCAGATACTCGGAAAGCAGTCTTATCAAACAACTGGATTCACTGGGAATAGGCAGACCAAGTACGTTTGCAACAATAGTTTCTACCGTTATTGACAGAAAATACATAGAAGTTCTTGAAAAGAGGCTTAAAGCTACCGAACTTGGAATGACGGTTAATAAAATTCTATCCAAACATTTTCCCGATATTATAAATATTGAATTTACCGCCAATATGGAAAATGAACTCGATACCATTGCCAGCGGAAAATCAACATATAAAAATGTACTCGATGATTTTTATATGCCTTTTAATAAAGATTTTGTCAAAGCCGAAGATAATATAAAAAATATTAAAAATGAATTAGTCGAAATGACCGATATTGTCTGTCCGGAATGCGGTGAAACTACCAATGCAAAAATGATAAAAAAATGGGGCAGGAACGGTCAGTTTCTTGCCTGCGAAAGATATCCGAAGTGTAAATCCAGTATGCCTCTGCCTGAAGAAAAATTACAAATGCAGGAAATTGCGAGAAATATCAAATGCGACCTGTGCGGTTCCGATATGATTGTCAGAAAAGGCAGATACGGTGATTTTCTCGGCTGTTCTAACTATCCTAAATGTAAAGGAGTTAAACCGATTACGCTCGGTATTGTCTGCCCTAAATGCAATGAAGGAGAGATTATTAAAAGAGTTTCCAAAGGGAAAAAAAGCTTTTATGGATGTTCGAAATATCCCTCCTGTGATTTTATAGAAAACTATCGGCCTGTTTTGGAAAATTGCAAGTCCTGCGGTAATAAATACCTGTTAAAAAAATATTCAAAAAATCAGGAAGAATATCACGAATGCCCTTTATGTAAAACCGTTGTCAAATAAATATAATTCTGTTGAACAATACTTTTGCAAAATATATAAATGAATTTCTCGGTTATATTGAACTGACAAAAAATTATTCCGCTAATACTTTAATATCATATAAAAATGATTTAAAACAGTTCTCCGGGTTTCTTTATTTAACATTCGAAAACAAATCACTCGTAGATTATAATGAAGATAAATTTTCTGTTCCTCCGGAAAATATTGATAAAAATATCCTGAAATCGTTCGTAGCCGAATTGCATGACAACAAAAATGTTATTAATAAAAGTTATAGGAAATATTCGTCTAAAACAATTTCAAGAAAGATATCGGTTCTTAAATCGTTTTTTAAATTTCTTTATAAGAAAAAATATTTAAGTAATAATCCTGCTCAATCACTCGTCTATCCGAAAAATAAGAGACATTTACCGTCCTGCCTGTCAAAAAAACAAATTGATGATTTGTTGAACGAAAGGAAAAATATAGATATCGGTCTGCTCGAAAGAGCCGTACTCGAATTATTCTACAGTACCGGAGCAAGATTATCCGAAATTATCAATGTCAAGATTAAAGACGTAGATTTTAATCGTAATATCATAAAAGTTATCGGAAAAGGAAATAAGCAAAGAATAATTCCTTTCGGAAAATATGCTGCAAAAGCAATAAAAGATTATCTCCGAATCAGGGAAATATGCGACATCCGCAGTTCACCATATCTGTTCATCGATAATAAAGGAAAAAAATTGTATCCGATGCTGGTCTATCGGTTTGTGAAAAAAAACATTGGTAATGTATCCGATTTGAAGAAGAAATCACCGCATGTACTCAGACATACTTTCGCAACACATTTACTGGACTCGGGAGCGGATCTGAGAGTGATTAAAGAATTGCTTGGACACGAAAGTCTTTCGACAACACAAATTTATACCCATATTTCATCGGAAAAGCTTAAAAAAGTTTATAAACAAATTCATCCGCGTGCATAATTTATGTTTGAACAACAAAAAAATATTCTGAAAGAGCTGAAAAATACTCTCACGAAAATTCGGGGGTTTCTTTGAAATTGACAAAAAATCTGAATTAATTAATGAACTTGCAAGTGTTTCGGAAAAACCGGATTTCTGGAACGATAATATGTATGCACAAAAAGTCTTGCAGGATATCTCCAAATTGAAAAAAACTGTCGAAGAGTATCAGATACTTGAAAAAAAATTTGAAGATGTAAATCTGCTTATCGAACTTTCTGAAATGGAAGAAGATGTTTCGTTGACTTCTGAACTGGATGAACAACTGACAAAATTCCAAAAACTGCTGTCTGATATGGAAATGAAATTCGTTTTGTCAGGTGAAGATGATAACAGAAACGCTATCCTGTCCATAAATTCCGGTGCGGGTGGAACCGAAGCTCAGGATTGGGCGGAAATGCTTCTGAGAATGTATCTGAAATATTGCGAAAATCAAAACTATAAAGCCGAAATAGTGGACAGACTCGAAGGTGACGGCGCCGGAATTAAAAGTGTTACCGTGCAAATTACAGGTGACTATGCTTACGGATATCTTAAAGCCGAAAATGGTGTGCATAGACTTGTTCGTATTTCCCCGTTTGACGCAAATAAAAGAAGACATACATCCTTCGCCGCTGTCGCTGTTACTCCGATTGTCGAAGACAATATATTAATCGAAATTAATTCCGCAGATTTGAAAATTGACACATTCCGCGCGGGAGGTGCAGGAGGACAAAATGTTAATAAAGTAGAAACTGCTGTCAGAATAACTCATATACCTACGGGTATTGTTGTACAATGCCAGAATGAACGCTCACAGATGCAAAATAAACAAAATGCAATGAAAATGCTGCGTTCTAAACTATATATGCTGGAAAAAGAAAAGGAACTTGAACGACTGGAATCTATTGAAAAATCCAAAAAGAAAATCGAATGGGGAAGCCAGATTAGAAGTTACGTCTTCCATCCCTATAATATGGTAAAAGACCATAGAACCGATTACGAAACATCAGACACTGTTAGTGTTATGAACGGCGAAATTCAGGATTTTATAAAAGCATTTTTATTAAATATAAATAA
>Ga0194125_10009811_pt1 | contig 13203 bp, 8 predicted proteins | sample TA2KigC250mmetaG_FD_148626 | JGI IMG/M metagenome (GOLD analysis project Ga0194125, IMG submission 148626) | Freshwater microbial communities from Lake Tanganyika, Tanzania - TA2015034 Kigoma Deep Cast 250m | ecosystem: Environmental > Aquatic > Freshwater > Lake | place: Tanzania: Lake... | reverse complement strand
CGCTGATTCCTGCATCGCCCTGTCGATGGCTGCTTTTGCCGGCTCTGGCACCTGCTCACGTACTTTCGCCAACACTTCCAAATGTATAGAAGTCGCCCTGGCTACCAGCTCTTCGACAGTAGCTACACCCTTACCCAGCCCCTGGGCAATTTGTGAAATCTCCTCGCCGAACCTGGCCATCTCCTCAAACTCCTCTAGGGCCTCCTCTGCCGCTTCCGCATCATCCTCCGCCGCCTCACTAACCCGGTTCAGCCTCTCTTCCATGGCCGCCAGGTTAAGCTCCATGGCTCTTGCCGGGTTCTCTCCAGCTAAGGCTTTAAGTGCATTGCCGAGCCCTTTCATGGATGCTTCACGTGCTCTCACAATAGCTGGCTTAGCCTGGTCCGGAACCTTAGCCTTTACCTCATCCAGTATGGAGAGGTGTCTTGAGGTTGCTTTAGCCACCAGCTCTTCAACAGTACTTACATCTTTACCCAGTCCTTGAGCAATCTGGGAGATTTCCTCGCCAAACTGGTTGATCTCCTCATATTGTTCTAAGGCGTTCTCCACCCCTTCAACGTCATTTTCATCAGCTTGAGCTATAGCTCTGTTCAGTCGGCCCTCTGCAGTTTCTGTGCTGATTTCTACAGCCCTTACCGGGTTATCCTTTGCCAGAGCCGCCAGAGCATTTCCCTGCCCTCTCAGGGAGACCTGTCTTGCCTTTGTTATGGCTTCCTTTGCTTCGGCCGGCACCCGGTCATATACTATATCCAGGGCAGAAAGTTGCTCTGCGGTGGCTCCGGCCACCAACTCCGCTATGCTCTCAGTGGACAGGCCTTTGCCTCTAGCTGCCTCCATCTTGGCCAATACTGCATTAATCACATCACCGTATTTATCCTGAGCCAAATCCAGATTTTCCGTTCGTCCCCTTTCCGCCAAAGCGGTCATCTCCGCCACACGCTTTTCGGCAAAACCCAAGGCTCTTTCCGCTTTGGCAACGTCATCTCCGGGCAAAACCATCCTTACCTGCTCGGTGCCGAGTTTTACCGAGTAGAGAACATCACCCGGCAGGCTGTCCTGTGAGGCGTAGGCAGTGCCTCCCCCTAGGCCGGAAACGGCCAGTACCGCTGCAATAATTATGCCTATCATGCTGAACCTCCTTCTCTGTGGTATCAGGCTTGTCTGATTTCTATAACGAGGTTCAGTCCGTTTTGTTACAAACCGCCCGGCATAAATCTGCTCCATAAGCTGGACCCGCGCCTTTATCTTGAAGTCCGGAGAGGGTTCAACGTCGGGAGGTGGTTGAATCTCCAGCGCGATCCTGAGCAAGGGTTCTAGGCGATTACGCAGAGAAGGATACCTCTCCAGGCAGTCCTCAATGCTGCATTTGCCTGCCTTGATGTCATCAAGACACTGTATCAGTATGTCTTCAAACTTAGCTGACATTAGTTGTTCTCCTTCTCCAGCACGTGCCGGAGCTTGACCAGTGCCCGGTGCAGGATGACCCTGATATTCCCCTCTTTTTTACCCAGGAGGGCGGCGATTTCACTGAACTCAAAGCCCTCGATAAAACGTAGCATTACTACCTGCTGGTCATCACCCCGAAGATGCAAGATCGCCTTCCGCAATCGCTGCTGCTCGAAGCTCGCTTCAGCTGCCCTTTCTGGTCCTGGAGCCGGGTCATGAGTGATGAAGTCTATGTCAGGATACGATTCGTCCTTTCTGGTGCGATAAAAATCTATCACCAGGTTGTGGCTGATGGTTATCAGCCAGGCAACAAACGGGCTTGCCGTTTTCTTATACCTGCTAATTGCCTGCCATGCCTTGAGGAAGACCTGCTGGGTCAAATCATCAGCGTCCGCCTTGTTGCCCACCCGGTAATACACGTGCCGGTATACCCTGTTGACATGCATGTCATACAACCTGCCGAAAGCCTCAGCGTCACGATTGATAGCCTTATGTACCAAGATGGCTTCATCTGACGTCAGTCCATCAGGACAGCTCTGGCACACTCGCTTACCTCTTTTAACGAATAAGTATCTAGGATGTTACAGAATTATTGTTCTTAGGAGAACTTTACTAAAATTCTATAGGTAACTGTTCCATAAAGACGGGTATACAGTCAAGTTTCTGTCATTGATGCTGATTACACTGACAGGATGCTGAAAAAGGGGTGAACAGGTGAAAATAAACCCCAAATTCGTGCCTGAATAGTAAGCTATTTTGGTCTAAAACGGGGTTTTTCATCACCCTGCTAATTTCGGCAATTGTTACTGAAGGTGAACAAACCGCTTGTTGTTCAGTGATCCGCAAGGGCTAGGGCAGCAAAACGGACAGAAGTGATTCTCCGATGGTTCGGTATCAATGAAGAATCAGATCAGCAGTCCATGCCGGCAGAGCCTCAGTATTGTCTATAGAGCCGACAATCAGAAGTAATTGCCCCACCCGACCGTCCTGTACGCGCTCCAATCCAGATCTTGTTCTATCTTCTCCAATGCCGCCTGAACATCCGCCCGGGTCACATGGCCACGCTTAGCATCCATGGCTAAGAAGATTCTGAACCTCAACACATGTATATGTAAAATCGGAGTTAGTCAGGATATAGTCTGCATCACTACCTATCCGGCAGTATCTCCGCTATTTAGTTCCGCGAGTTACGACTGGGGCTCACAATCTAGCTTTCTTTCGATACACCATCTTCAAAGCCAGCTCTTCGCATCTTAGCATATGTTTTTCTATCGAACATCATAATTGTCGCTCCTTTAGGACCAATTGACCACCCTTCACTGTCAAATAGCTGCTGATTTCATATCCTTGTGCTATTTGGTTAGGAGGAAAGCAATTTCAATGTTCGTATAGCCTTTGAATACATCATCAGGCTTAATGTTAATAGCTGCAAACCCTCTGCCGATTTTTACGCTTGAGATTTTAGTGTTCTCCTCTTCCGTTTCCATTGCCTGTAATGACCAACCATCTGAAGACATCCGGCCGGCGTAAAAGTCGGCCACTTCCGGAATTCCTGCATGAGCGAGGTATTCGAGAGTTAAACCTTGAGGAGTGGATTCATAGCTAATCCTTGTGGCACCCGGATATCGGGGTATATCTGCGATGTCTTCGCCAGCAACGTCCTCTCCGAGCAATTCCGCCTTTTTCATTTCTTCCGGCGGCGCTTTTGAAATCAACAAGTGCGCAACAATGTTTGGATCACGCCCCATCACCATAACTACCGCTTGCTGACTGTCTTTCTTAAACGTTGCAAAAATGGAGTCTTCCTGACAGTTATCTCCTACATGGCTCCATCCTGTTTGTTCCAGGCAACTCTTAAAGTCTGTTAGAGCCTTTTCCAGCGTACCCGTTCCCTGATAGACAGCACATGACGCCCCTTCCTTTAATTTCAAATCATCAACCTTCTTCCATTCCACAGGCAATTGCTTCAAGTCGATGCCGGGTTTTTGCAAGAAATAATAAGCCCCAACTGCGGCTACGACCAAGATGCATACGGCCACTACCGCAGCGATGATTTTCCTTTTACCAGTCATCTTACCTCTATCCGCCTTTGACCTATATTGAATTTATGCTAAGGTTCATTGAGCGGTAATCATGATCAAGCCGGAATCGCCATAATCCAGATTTTCGCCTTTGGCACCTACGGCAAAGACTCTCACCAAGGCAGTATTCGATAGCATTTGCGGTACGACCCAAGAATAGGTGCCGTCATTGGTTTCTTTTTCGGCAACGGTATAGAAGGACTTGCCTCCATCGGTGCTGAAGTAAATATTCACATAGGCTATGCCTTCGCCGGTGGTGTGCCAGGTGATAGTCTGCGCCGTACCCATGCGCCAGATTTCGCCCTCCTTGGGAGAAGTAACTGAAACGGTCACCGGTGTCGGGGTTGTTGGCTTGGATGCCGGGCTTATAGTAAAAATCCCCGATTCGCCATGGGCCAGGTTTTCACCTTTGGCACCTAAGGCAAAGACCCTCACCAGCACAGCGCTTGAAGGCGTGTCAGGCACAATCCAGGAATAGATGCCATCATTGGCTTCTTTTTCAGCAACAGTGTAGAATGACTTGCCCGCGTCGGTGCTGTAATAAATGTTGACATAGGCTATGCTTTCGCCGGTGGTATGCCAGGATATGGTACGGGCTGTGCCAGCAAGCCATGTTTCACCCGCCTTCGGAGAGCTGACAGTGACCTTTCTCTCAATAACGGGAGCAACAATAACAAAATTTCTGTCCGATTCATCGGCGGAGACAATCTGGCCATCTTGATTTCGCCCGGTAACCTTTACCCGGCAGGTGGTGGAAGGGGTATCGGGTATGATCCAGGTATAAGCTCCAACATTCGTTACGTTCCGGGCAATCGAAATCCAATTTATCCCCCCATTAATGCTGTAGTCAATATCGACGGTGACCATCCCGGTACCGGTGGTACCCCAATTAATGCCGGTATCAGCACCGATGGTAAAGGTCTCCCCACCGTTAGGGGCAGTAATTCGCAACGTTGGAGCGGGTATTACTACCGGAGGCACTAGAGAAATAGCAAGGCCCGTGGTAAAGGAGGTGCGCTCGCTCCACTCCGACCAGGCACCAAGGGCGTCCTGGTATCTTACCCGCCAGAAGTAGCGTGTGTTGCCATCGAGGTCAGTTCTCACCCGGTGGCTTGTGGTGCCTTCTGAAACTTGGCGGTAGACGTTCAATAATTGCGGTCTGCCGAGCACTTCTCCAGGCCAATCAATTTCCCACTCCGAGGCAGTGTGCGCATGCCTCTCCGGATCGGAGTAGTCCGATGCGGTAAGAAGTGGCCTGACTGGCTCACCGGTAGCTTCATTGGCGGGCGAATGGTTTACGGGCCTTTGAGGAGGCCTATCGGTAATAAAAAGCGTCGCGCGGCTCCAGTCGGACCACAGACCCGTGCTGTCCTGATACCTTACCTGCCACTTATAAAGGATCCCGGGAGACAGGGGAGAAATTACTTCCTGCAAAGTACGGGGACCACCATAAGTATGAAATACGACGGCATCGGAACCGTCCATGATCTTCCATTCCGAGTTCATTTGAGGGCTGAGGTCGGGATCTACGTATGAGGTAGCGTACAGAATCGGCGTTAGAGTCACCCCGGTGACCATGCCCTCTATAGTGCCGGGGAAGATATTTCTGGGTCTCTGTGGCGGCTGTGGCACCGGATCGCGTGCCGGGACGTAACAATAGTCCACGGTGAATTCAATGCCACCGCGACCGCCGCGAGAAAGGCTCCGACTACGGTCGGTACCAATTGATGTTATTCGCTCACCGAGACGCCCGATATTAACCCACTCGCTCCCAGTCCAGCGGCGGAGATCACCGGTACGCAGGTTTGCCTGAAGATGCAGCCGGCGGTTATCATTGGGATCAATATCAAGGCTGTGCGGTCTGTACAAGGAACTCGGCCAACCACTCACGCTTGTTGTCCAAGCGTCAATATCGTCATCATCCCAGAGGCCGAGAATCATCTCAACCACTTCGCTGTTCTTGATAACTTCAGAGGTATAAGGGAATGTCCATACGTCATATCCGAGATAAGCACCGGGCCGGACCTCATCCTCATCGCCAAAATAGCCCGTGATGAAATCTTCGTAGCGCCAATCCGGTTTACTCGGATCAACCATGGTCAGGGAAACGAAGAGTTCGGCGTCTCCGATATCATCGGGGCTATCCAGCGCGGCAGCCCTGTGGACGGTAAGCTTTATCGCGGAATAAGGTTCGGTCTGCCAGTTTTGGTGGAATTTGTAAAGTAATCCTGCGGTCAACTGTTGGGCCAAGGGAAGCAGCACAGAATATACATCTCCATAGGCACTTTCACGATCATGAGCCCAGCCCCACCATCTGGTGATTTCATCAAGCCCTCCCCTTGAGTTGCGGGCGGCGCCACGGGCGAAGTCCGAAGCTAAAATATCGGGGAAATAGGTAGTTCTGGACGGGTCGCCGGGGTACGCGGTGGTGGCAATGTACCTCCGGCGTTCCATGACTGAATCTGCGGTGTTTTCGTAAGCCTGATGCAGGTCGGCGACTCCATAGCTATCTGCGGCATGATGGGGCACCGTTAAATCCTGAACCATGTGAATTGCTTTGCCCAGGTTTAAATAGGCATCATGAGTATTGCCTTCACGCATGGCTTTCACGGCCATGGCGTAATACCAATCGGACAGTCTGTCGGCGGACGGCTGGGGGCCCCGGAGGGCAAATACTCTATTGGAATCCCCGTCTCCCGGTACCAGGCTGGTCCTGATATTGATTAAGCCAAGGTACCCCAGATATATCGTTGTATCCGGGCCGTGAAGCAGCCCTATTTTAAGTCCGGACTGGGCAGGATGCGCCCCCGGGTTGTAATAATGGGTATTACCGGCGGTATTCCAGTCAGCAGCATCGAACCCCGCAATCTCAAGAAGTATACGGCCGTACTCATCATCGACTTGCCTGATGCCTTCCAGCAGGGCTTCCAGGTTTGCCGTGGCGTTTGCCGTAGTGGCTATTTCGTGATATCCGTCATTCCACAATATTTGGATGGCCTGGCGCAGGATGAGGGCATGGCCATCATCAGGGCCCTGGTTGTAAGCTTTTACCGGAATTGGGCCGAGGATAAGAACCGTCAAAAGAACCGGTAACAGGAGATATGCCACCTTCCTCATTGCGATTCGTTCTCCCGCTGAATGTTAAACTGACTATTGTGAAAAAAGCTTGATTCCACCCAAATAATACTATTCTTAGTCTACAATATCAACAAGTATGAAGGGAGTAGGTGGTGCTGCTTTTTATCGCATCGACGCAAAGAAACCTGTGAAATACGGGACCAGCCAGATTGCCCACACAATCACACTAAAGCGGTGAAAGCTGGTAATAGCATTCTCGTCTTTACGCAGGAGCACAACGGTAGCCCAAACCGCATGAATGACCATCAAGATAATCGCAGCTAGTCCGGTGATGCTATGAATATCGGTATCAATTCCACCGGCCATCTCAAACATCATGCCGGTCCCTGTAGTATCGAAAGCGAGACCACCCCAGAAAAAGACCAGATGCCACCTCTTCAATCTTCCGGCCAGCCTTTCGCTCCAGACACCGATAGAGTAGAAGACGAGCGATAGACTTATAAAGATGGTAGAGATCGGCAGTTCACCAGTCATTGCTAACAGCTGGTATAATTATACGGGAATTATAATGAATTATTGGATGAAGTCATCAAAGGGTTGAACTTTATGAGTGTTTGTTAAGATTCGTGTCAAGGGCTAATCCGACTATCCTAGCCGCGCATCAAACTCTCATCGTTCCGGCCCCACGAACTAAGAAGGCGAGCCTCAGGTGGTTCTTCTTCATTTGGCACCACAACAGTGCTTGAACTTTTTACCGCTTCCACAAGGACAGGGGTCATTCCGCCCCGGTTTTTTCTCAGCCCTCGCTGGGGTGGGAGGTTTGATAGCTCTCTCAAGATCAGATATATCCTCGGGTTTGTACGGCTCAACCCCCGCGATGAAGTGCCAGCCGTGTTGTTCACATATCTCAGCGATCTCGCCAGCTCTTTCTTGTGTCTGAACCCGAACTATGATTGGTTTTTTCTTCGAGCCAAGCTTAGGCATATTCACTCCTGAGCGAGAATGCAAGTGCTACCAGCAAGCATGCCCAACGGTATTATATGTCGTCCGAGCACAATTTGCTAGCGGCGGTGACTGGGGTTGGCTGTTGTAAAGGAACGGGGTGAAGACACAAAACCGAGAGTTGTTCACCCACATTCACTGTATGAGCTTCGTTCACCTTAACAGTGTCGCCATCTTCTATCTCCGCATTACCAAATTCGACTTTTGGAACTAATGATGGCAATATCACGATGTATAGGAGCAGGTGGCCGTTTTCACTATACCGGCCCCTGGCGCATGTTGTTACGGCTTGCTGCCTCAAACTCCTGTTTTATCTTCTCAGCCTCAGTCGAAAGCCTAGCCCACTCTTCGGTAAGTGAGCCAATGATCTCTTTAAGGCGGCGATGCTTCGCCACATTTTCAATGACCTCGGCACTATCACTGTAATGTTCTGGATCAGAAAATAAGCTCTCACATTCTCTAACCTGCGCCTCAAGCTGGGGAAGCTCTGCCTCAATCTCGGCGATTCTCTTTTTGATAGGCGCACTGTCCTGGTAATATTTATTTCTCAGTTCACCCTCAATCTGCTTTTGTCGGCGCCGTACGTCTCTCGCTGAAATTCCCTTTGTTCTAAGGTCTTTGAAGTCCTCATCTTCTCTCTTTGTTTGAGACTCTTTCCAATTAAGAAAACTATCATAGTCTCCCGGGAACACCAACAAATTGCCATCTCTTATCTCGATAATCTTATTTGCAATCTGATGAATCAGCGTACGGTCATGGGTTATGAAACAGAGCATCCCACGGTATGCCTGCAAGGCGTCAGTCAGTATCTCCCGTGAAGGAATGTCAAGATGGTTGGTAGGCTCATCCATCAGTAGGAAGTTTGTTGACTGCGTTAGCATTTTGGCTAGCGCCAGCCGACTCTTCTCACCGCCGGAGAGAACAGAAACCTTCTTGTAGACATCATCGCCGCTAAAGAGAAAGCCCCCCAGAATGGTTCTCAGCCTTTGCTCTGGCTCGTCTGGGGCAACACTCTGAAGCTCGTCAAGCAAAGTGTTTTCCGGGTCAAGAAGCTCGAGCTGGTGCTGGGCATAGTAAGTAGCTGTGACATTATAGCCCAGTTTGCGCTCACCCTTGTCAAATGGAATTGCTCCCGCCATAATCCTGAGCAACGTTGTCTTACCAGCGCCATTGGGGCCGATCAAAGCTACCCGGTCACCGCGATATAGACTTAGATTGAGGTCACGATAAACAACATTGAATCCATAAGCCTTAAAGACGTGCTCGAGGGTAATAACTGCCTCTCCACTTCTTACCGGTTCGGGGAAGGAGAAGTGAATCTTCCTGGTTGCCCTTGGTATCTCCTCCCTTTCCATCTTCTGAAGTCGTTTGAGTCGGCTCTGAACTTGAGCTGCTCTTCTCTTATCGGCACGAAACTGGTCGATGAAACGTAGTTCCTTCTTCACTTTTTGTTCCTGACGTTTGGCAGTAGCTGCCTTGACATCCAGTTCCTTCTGTCTGGCTTCAACGTAAGCATCGTATCTCCCGGGGTAAAAAGTGACCTCATTTGGCTCAATAGCCAGTATTCTACTCGCTACCCGATTAAGGAATGCACGATCATGCGAAGTGACCAGAACTGCCCCATGGTAAGCCGTAAGGTAATTCTCAAACCAGATGCAGGACTCAATGTCAAGGTGGTTTGTCGGTTCATCAAGTAGGAGCAAATCAGGGCTGAGAAAAAGCAACTCGGCCAAGGCGGCACGCATTTGCCAACCACCGCTAAACTCGGCTAAAGGACGATTGAAATCCGATTCCTTGAATCCCAGGCCGGAAAGAACAACTTTGGCTTCATGTTCAGCATTATAGCCTCCAGCCGCCTCAAATTCGTGCTGAAGTTCCCCCAACCCATGCAACAGCTCTGCCGAATTCTCTTCACTCGTGCCCTCTGCAAGAGCTGCTTGCAGAACCTCGATCTGGTGCGAGAGGCGGTTTACTCTTGTCGAAGCCATGGCAACATTTTCCAGTAACCGACGCTCGGATAAGGCTTTGACATCCTGTTCCAGATAGCCAATGGTCGTGCCTTTGCGCATGGTCATGCTTCCTGAATCCGGTGTTACCCTGCCAGTCATAATCTCAAACAGGGTCGTCTTCCCCGAGCCGTTGGGCCCGATAACAGCGATGCGGTCTCTTACCCCCACGCTAAAGGTGACAGCACTAAATAAGATTCTATTGCCATAGGCTTTGGATATACTTGAAACGCTAATCATTCTGAATCTACGATTTTGATTATACAGGTTCAAACCAGGGCAGGGGAAGCACGAGGGCTAGACGGACACCCAGACAGGTTCTTGTTTAATATCGCACTCGACAGTCACGACAGTGTTGGTTACGTGAATCATCTTTATGTCACTGCTTCGGGCATCATTAACCAAAAGTCAGGAATGTGCAGGGAAAACTCTCGGCATCACACCTTCCGTCAGAAGGTTCAATCTGCCGTTCTGCTGGTACAAAAAACCGGGCTTGCCGGTATGATACTGGCGGATTCTCCTTTCACAATTTTTCGGCGGTGCGTCCACCCGAAGCTTTCCTAAGTCTGTTGTTGATTGTAATCCCAAGACCCTCATTCGGAACCAGATGAGCGACGATGACGTCGAGGTTCTTGGCATCAAGCCGGCGTAGAGCGCTATATAGATTGGAGGCTGCTTCGTTAAGGTCACAAGACTGGGAAAGTACCTCTATTGACACGTAGGAGTTAAACCGTGGTGAAGGTCCGAAAGACAGTAAGCCGACGCGACCACTGATGGTTACCTGCTCATCGTGATCCGCCAGGATTAAAGGCGTTTGTGGTGAGTAATGACGTGGCAATTGTCCCGGACTCATTGGACGCCTTTGCTCTTGTTCTATCTGACCTACCGGGCCTATAATACGCTCAATTTCCTCCATTGGGATACCACCCGGGCGCAGAATTCTCGGTTGCTCGTCTACAAACGATACGATTGTGGACTCTACTCCTACGCGGCAGGGACCACCGTCAAGAATTACGCTAACTTTCTCTCCCAGTTGCTCACGCACATGGTCAGCCGTCGTTGGGCTGATATATCCAAAGGGATTAGCGCTCGGAGCCGCAATCGGCACACCAGATTCCCGAATCAATGCCATAGCCAGCTGATTATCGGGCATGCGTAGGGCAACACCGGGAAGGCCTGCCGTGACGATTTCAGGAATTCTGTTGTTCTTCGGCAGTATTAAGGTTAAAGGCCCGGGCCAGAAATTCTCAGCAAGCCTTCGTGCTGCTGCCGGGAATTCCTCAACAAGGGATTCTGTTTGGGCAATATCGGCGATGTGAACAATGAGGGGATCAAATCTGGGTCGGCCCTTCACCTGGAAGACCCGGGCTATGGCTTGGGCGTCGCATGCATTAGCGCCAAGGCCGTAGACCGTTTCCGTAGGAAAAACTACCAGCTGCCCTTGCCTAATAGCTTCCCCTGCGCGACGTAACTCTTCTTTTAAGTTCTCTATTTTGTTGTTATAACGTGCCAGGGCTAGTATCCAGTCTGCAGCTTCCTTGAGCCGTGGAACAACAAGCGATTCAGGGGGTAGCTCCTGGAGATGCTTTTGACCATGCCCGGTAAGAACGTAGATACCGCAGCCTCCTACGTTATTTGCCAACTCCACGTCATGAGGGTGATCGCCCACAACAATCGATAAACTCAAGTCTATGTTCCATCTGTTGGCTGCCTGGTAAAGGAAGTGGGGTTTGGGTTTGATACACAAACACTCATCCTCGCGCCGGTGCGGGCAGACATAGACATCTTGAATGACTACGCCAGCATCCGCTAAATGCGATATTATGTGGTTATTTACGCCATTAACATCACCCAAAGTCAAAGCACCATCCGCAACCCCGGATTGGTTAGTGATAATGAAAAGAACAAACTCATCTTGGAGTCGCTTAAGCGTTTCTACGGTGTCCGGTATGAATGCAACTTGCCACCCATTGCGAAGGTGCCCACAATCCTCGATAATCGTACCATCGCGGTCTAGAAACAGACCGGCTCGTCTCTTCATCTTGTTTTCCCTATCTGCATCAATAGATCAAAATAGATATAAAATGATTATCCACACTCAGTGACAATCAGCAAAGCAGTGTATAAGGTGATTGATATGGAATCCCGCCAAGCCAATATTAATTATAGCATCGTTTAGACAACGTAGCACCGTATGCATAACCCTTTCTTCTGGAGAGGCTGCGTAGACGCGATGATTATGGTACGGCGGCTAATGGGGCAGGAACCATCAGCAATGACGGCTGAATAACGCTTCACATTGCACAGAAAGCCAGATTGAGACTGCCGAAAAAGTCCCATCTTCCTTAGAAAAAGAAGGATTCAGGGGGATATTTAAGCTTAAATCCCTCTTAATTTCCCTTTAAGAAAGGGTGGAATTGGGAAAGGAAAATACCTTTTCGGCACTCTCAGATTGTTTTGTAGAGGCTTGGCATTCCATCCTCTTTAAACGGTCACGGCTTGCTCTATTTTATTATTCGAGCTATGCCTATCGCCAGAGCCACCAAGGCGATGACGATTATCGTCCAGATCGTAACCGGCACGCGCTTGTTGATTTTAGCGAGTCTGCGTTCCGATGCTCTCCTCCGCTTACGCCTGCTACTCATGACCTAAACACCTCTCACCCAACCCCCGGCTATCTGTGGTTCATCTTTCAAATATTCAGGAAGTGAATTCTGATAATACTACCTCTATCTTACCGCCAGTAAAGTTATGTCCCTTTTTAAAGTTAAAAAACAGGTTTGTTCGTTCCTGCTCAATCACTTCAGTCTCTGGATAAATGTGTACAGCGCGTCGAAGTAAGCCTGCCCGCCGACCAGGTAAGTGTCATTGTGCCCGGCACTGTGTATGGTGTAAAAGGACTTGTCGCCTCCGGCCGCCTCAAATAATTTGCGCCCGGCTTCAAGGGGGACGATATCATCATTATCCCCGTGCAGCACCAGCAAGGGAACATCTATCTGCGCCATCTTTGATAGAGAGTCATATTTGGTGCGGAGCAGGGGCCACACCGGCAGGAAGGGGTAAAGGCGGCGGGCCATGTAGGGTACGGAGGGGAAGGGCGATTCCAGTATGAGAGCGGCGGGCGGCTGCCGCGTCGCCAGTTCGACAGCCACGGCCGCCCCCAGCGACCGGCCAAAGTAGATAATCCGGCTATTGTCAATGTCTTCCCGGGAGTGCAGGTAGGCAAGGGCAGCCTCGGCATCCAGGTAGGTGCCCTTCTCTGAAGGACGCCCCTCGCTGCGCCCGTAGCCCCGGTAATCAAAGAGAAAAACGCTGACACCAAGTTTTTGGTGGAGAAGCGCCAGGTTTTCCAGCCGGTGGCTGATATTGCCGGCATTCCCGTGGCACCACAGCCAGGTCAAGCCGCTTTCCCCCGGCGCAAACCAGCCGTGCAGCCTGACGCCGTCTTGCGTAACAAAATATACCTCGTCAAACGGCAGCCCCAGGCTTGATGGCTCCGCTTCCAGTTCACGCAGAGGAAAATAGATGAAATGATTTTCAATCATACCGGTATAAGCCACCCCCAGCAGTAACGCCAGGACGAGCCCGAA
>Ga0194125_10009803_pt1 | contig 13207 bp, 8 predicted proteins | sample TA2KigC250mmetaG_FD_148626 | JGI IMG/M metagenome (GOLD analysis project Ga0194125, IMG submission 148626) | Freshwater microbial communities from Lake Tanganyika, Tanzania - TA2015034 Kigoma Deep Cast 250m | ecosystem: Environmental > Aquatic > Freshwater > Lake | place: Tanzania: Lake... | reverse complement strand
AACCGGCGCACTGGATGAAAACCACCTTTTGGGCCGGTTTGCCGTTGGAGGGCCTGAGAATTTTGCCCTCTGCGGCGATTTTTTCCAATTCCCAGTTGGTGACCACATCGTCCGACTGGCCGTAACCCAGATGCCCCAGTTTGCTGGCGTCATAGGGTTTGGCGCCCGCGGCCAGGATGACCGCCCCGATCTTGTAGACGTCTTCCTTGCCGTTAGTCTTGATGGTGACATCATACAGGCCGGGCTGGCCGTCGGTCTGGACCACCTCGGAGTTCGTCAGCACCTTGATCTTGGGGTTGGCCAGGACTTCCTTGATTTTGCTGAATACCACCGGGATTTCCAGGTTTTGATAGGGATACGTCCGGGGTGTCTGCTGGAAGAGGCCGGCCCCGAGGCCGCCCAGTTCAGCTTCTTTTTCCACCAGGACGACGCTCTGGCCTAAACTGGCGGCTTCCAGGGCCGCAGTGAGACCGGTGACGCCGCCGCCGATGACCAGGATAGCCCGTTCGATTTCCACCGGCGCGCCCACCGGGATGTCGGCCTTTTTAATCTTGGCGCAGCCCATGAGGACATAGTCTTCGGCCAATGCCTGGGTTTCCTCGTGTTGGGGTTCCTGGGTCCAGGCCACCAGTTCCCGCAGATTCACCCGTTCGATGAGGCAGCCGGGAATATCGAATTCCTCGTATTTGACCCGGGGGGAGCAGGCGGCGATGACCAGGCAGTTAACCCCCTCGGCGGCCGCGTCATTTTTCAAAAATTCCAGACCTTCCGGGCTGCAGAGGATCTCATGGGATTTGATATGGGGAATCTTGCCGCCTTTGCGGGTAACTTTTTCCAATCCTTCCAGCTTGACGGCATCGGCGATGCCGCACCCCTGGCAGATATAGACGCCGTATTTTCTTTCTTCCATTTCCATATGTTACCTCCCTACCAAGCTCTGAAGAGCCTTAATGGCGGCGCCGGTGCCGTCTTGGACGGATTTGGCCACATCCAGGGGGCTCTTCAAGCTGCCCACGGCATAAACGCCGGCGGGCAGACCGGTGGGGTCGATAAACCCATCGTCAGTATATTTCACGGCCATGGGGAGTTTATCGGTCTTTGTCGAAGGCACCATCCCGGCGGCCAGGACCACCAGATCAAAGGTGCGGCGCACCTTGTTGCCGGTGGCGGTATCTTCGGCCACCACTTCCACCATGTCCCCGGGGGCTTGGCTGATCTTGGCCACCTTGCCCCGGATCAATTCCACATTTTCCCGGTCCCGCACTTTCCAGTAAAATTGTTCGTACCGTCCGGGGGTGCGGATATCGATGTAGAAAACCGTGGCCTGGGCTTCCGGGTCCTGATCCAGCAGGTAAGTGGCCTGCTTCAGGGAGGCCATACAGCAGATATAAGAGCAGTAGGGGAGATGGTTTTCGTCCCGGGAGCCGGCGCACTGCACGAAGGCGACATTCTTGGGCTCCTGGCCGTCGGAGGGACGCTGAATCTTGCCGTTGGTGGGCCCGTTGGGCGCGGCCAACCGTTCCATCTGCATGTTGCTCACCACGTTGGCCACCTGGCCGAAACCCAGGTTGTCGATTCTGGCGGCGTCGTAGAGGTCCCAGCCGCCGGCCAGGATGATGGAGCCCACTTCCACATTGACGGTTTGCGGCGCCATATTCAATTCAATGGCGTCGTATTCGCAGGCCTTGACGCACTTCTGGCAGGCCTCGCCCAGGCAGACGTTCATATCGATGACATATTGCAGCGGGAAGGCCATATCAAAGGGCAGGTAGGCGGCTTTCTGGTTATCCAGGCCGTAATTGAAATCGTTCGGCCGGTCGATGGGGCAGACCTCGGCGCACTTGTTGCAAGCGACGCATTTGTCGTTGACGTAACGGGGCCGGACATTCAGGGTGACATTGAAAGCCCCTTCCTGGCCGGTGATCTGGGTCACGTCGGTCAGGGTATAAAAGGTGATATCCGGGTTATTTTTGATCCGTTTAAAATTAATTTCCAAACCGCAGGTGGGAGGGCAGAGCTTGGGGAAATATTTGTTGAGCTGCGCCACGCGGCCACCCAGGTAGGGAGTCTTTTCCACCAAGACTACCTGGGCGCCTGATTCCGCAGCTTCCAAAGCTGCCGTCAGGCCGCTCATACCGCCCCCGATGACAAGAATTTTCTTATTGCTTGCGTTCACATCAGACCTCCTTCAGAACTTCCCGGCATCGGATATGGGATAAGGAGTTCCAAAGCTTCTGGAATTGCATTTCACGAGTGGGAGGGGTGTGCTAGAGGCTTTGAATCGGGCCAAAATTGATCCACCCCAGGCGGATATTCCCCCGACCCACCCTTTAAGAATGGGGAAATGGCGGAGACGGGCGGTGTCTGAGGGTAATTCCGCATTCTTAAAGGGGGGTTGGAGGGTCTCACTAAGCGTCCACAAAAAACTGGCCGTGGCCGGTTCGTGGCCACGGCCACAGATGGCAAAACCTGGGGCGCCGCAGCGCCCCAGGGGTTAGGGCCGGCTTACTTTACCAGCTGGACGTACGGCAGGGTTTCAAACTTCCACTCGTTGGTCTTCATATCATACTGAGAAATGGTGAAGACCTTCCACTTGCTGTCGTCGATGGACAGGAAGTCGGAGCGGTAGTAGTAACCGGGGTAACGGGACTCTTCCCGGAACAGGATGTGACGCAGGTGGGCCTCACCGGCCAGGATGCGGTGATACTGTTCCCAGGCCCGCATCAGTTCGTGCAGGTCGCGAGCGGCCAACCGGGTGGCGTCTTCCTTCAGCATGCTAAGACGTTTCAAGCCTTCTTCCAGCATGGGCTTGTTGGTCATGTACATGGTGGCGCAACCGGCCACGTATTCATCCATCAGCTTCTGCAGCCGGGTCTGTACCTGTTTGGGCATCAGGTAGTTGGGGTTGATTTCCGGGGCGGTGCTGTAGTTTTTGTATTTCTCAAAGATCTCGAAGGGCAGGTAGATCTCGGCGATGACATCGTCGATGTTCTGGGCCGCTTCCAGACCGTCGCCCTTTTTGTCCAGGATGTAGGCGATGGCGGCCTTGGCAGCCATACGGCCCTCGGCATGGGAGCCGGAGGAGAACTTGTGGCCGGAGGCGCCCACGCCGTCACCGGCGGTGAACAGACCTTCCACGGTGGTCATCCGGTCATAACCCCAGAACCATTCATCCGGGGCGCCCATGTAGTTCTTGGAGGGGCCGGAGACCCACAGACCGGCGCAGCCGGCGTGGGAACCCAGCAGGTAGGGTTCGGAGGGGATGATTTCCGACGGGACCTTGTCGGGCTCCATGTTGAAGGAGGCCCACAGGCAGGCGGCGGAAATGGACATATCCAGGAAGTCTTCCCAGGCTTCGGCTTCCAGGTGTTTCAGTTCTTTCTTGGAGAGAACCTGAGCCAGTGCCTGCATGGCCTTGTCGGTGTGCATCATGATGGGGCCGCGGCCTTCCCGCATTTCGATCATGGCCGCATGATTCCGGAGGCAGGTGCCCGGGGAATCGGCGTAGCCGGGATATTCGGCCTTGACCTTTTCCCAGTTTTTGGCCATATAGTCTTCGTTGTAGGCGTTGGTGGCCTGGGCTTTGAAGAACAAGAACCAGGCGCCTACGGGGCCGTAGCCGTCTTTAAAGCGGGCGGGCACGAAACGGTTTTCCATGAGAACCATTTTGGCGCCGATTTCCGCCGGCATGGCATAGGTGGAGCCAGCGTTCCACACCGGATACCAGGCGCGGCCCTGACCTTCACCCACGGACCGGGGCCGGAAGACGTTAACCACGCCGCCGCAGGCCACGATCATGGCTTTGCATTTGAAGACGAAGGTTTTGTGTTCCCGGACGCTGAAACCGACAGCGCCGCAGACCTTGTTGGGGTTGTTTTTGTCGGTCAACAGTTTGACGATGAAAACCCGCTCGTAGATGTTTTCCATGCCCAAGGCGTTTTTGGCGGCCTCGGCCACGATCACCTTGTAGGATTCACCGTTGATCATGCACTGCCAACGGCCGGAGCGGCAGCATTTACCGCCGTCTTTCAACATGGGGAGACCTTCGTCCCGAGCAGTCTGGCCGTCCACGGTGTGGTTTTCGGCATCTTTCTGCCAGATGGGCAGACCCCATTCCTGGAAGTCATACACGGAGATGTCCACGTGACAACCCAGGCTGTGCACCAGGTCTTCCCGGATGATGCCCATGAGGTCGGTGCGGACGTATTTGACGTAATCGTTGACCGGGTTTTCCGGGCCCACGTAGGTGTTGATGGCGGACAGACCCATGGCCACGGCGCCGGAGCGATCCAGGGCGGCTTTGTCAACCAGGGTGACCTTCAGGCCCAGGCCTTTGGCATACGCCATGGCTTCCACGGCCGAGCCGGTGCAGGCCATACCGCCGCCTACCAGCAGCAGGTCGGTTTCGATGGTTTCCACCGCCGGTTTCGCACAAAAAGACCATTTACAGAATTCTCTTTCCAGAGCCATATCGCAAAATCCTCCTTAAATTTTCGCTGCGTAGGTAGACTACTCGGTACGGGCCGCCATAGTGAAGAAACCGGGTTTCTTCAGATCGTCGGCGGTGGGCAGGTTTTTGCCCTTGAAGCAATCGACGGAGCCTTCAGCCGTGGTCCGGATGGGGAATTTGAACCGTTTCAAGGTCTTGCCATCCCGGAACTTAATGGTCCACATGATGGAGTCGGTGCCGCGCAGCGGAATGGTGCTGGAGCCCAAGGGCATGATGTCGGCATAGTGCCGCACTTCGACAGCCTGCTGGGGGCAGATTTTGACGCAGTTGTAGCATTCCCAACACTGTTCGGGTTCCTGGTTGTAAGCCTTTTTGCTTTCCGGCTCCAGTACCATGAGGTCGTTGGGGCAGATGTACTGGCAAGCGGTCTTGTCCAGCGCTTTACAACCGTCGCATTTTTCAGCAATGACAAAACTGGGCATTAGTTATACCTCCTAAGGATTGTATCGTTTCTTGATGCTAAGTTAACAGCCGTGTTCCGGGGAAAGATAAATGAGTTGCCCGTTTCACCTCCTTCCCACTCCATGAACCAGTTAAGCGTCAGGGTTGGCGCTTAGAAATTCCCGGACCGAACCGGTTGCGATCCGGTCCGGGCGCTAGCTTACTTCTTCTGGATGTCGCCGGTGGCGAAACCGTGCACCTTGACTTCCACCTTTTCGGTGAGGCCTTCGTAATACTTCCGCAGCACCGCCAGGACCTCGGGGCGGCTGAAGTGATCCGGCACTTCCAGGCCTTCGGAGAGCATCTTGCGGAGCATGGTGCCGGACAGCATCAGGCGGTCATCCTTGCCGTGGCAGCAGGTGCGCATGGAGGCCATACCGTCGCATTTATGGCAGTAGAAGGTCCAGTCGATCTTCAGGGGTTTGGTTTCCAGGGCGTCTTCCGGGATGGTGTCAAAGATCTTCTGGGCGTCGAAGGGACCGTAATACTCGCCCACGCCGGCATGGTCGCGGCCTACGATGAGGTGAGAGCAGCCGAAATTCTGCCGGAAGACGGCGTGCAGCAGGGCTTCCCGGGGACCGGCATAGCGCATATCCAGGGGATAGCCGGCCTGAATGGAGGTGTCTTTCACAAAGTAATGGGCGGTGAGGGTGTTGATGGCTTCCACCCGCACTTCTGCCGGGATGTCGCCAGGTTTCAGCTTGCCCAGAAGCTGATGGATCAGGATGCCGTCGCAGACTTCGATGGCGATCTTGGCCAGGTATTCGTGGGAGCGGTGCATGGGATTCCGAAGCTGCAGGGCGGCCACGGTGCTCCAGCCCTTCTGTTCGAACATCCGGCGGGTTTCCTCGGGACGCATATAGACGCCGGGGTAATCCTTGGGGAAGGGGCCTTCGCTCCAGACCTTGATCGGACCGGCCAGATTGATCTCTTCCTGGTTCATGACCATCTGGACGCCGGGATGATCCTTGTCGTCGGTCTTGAAAACCTGCAGGCATTCCCATTTTTTGTCGATGGTGTATTTTTCGGTGACCTTCATGGTCCCCATCATTTCCTCGGTCTCTTCATCCACCAGGAGGACTTCCTCGCCGATCTTGATGCTGTCGGCCTTGCCCTTGTTGGTGGACAGGGTGATGGGGATGGGCCAGAAGGTGCCGTCCGGCAGGGTCATTTGATCAGAACAGGAGCCCTTCCATTCAGCTTCGGTCATGAAGCCTTCCAGAGGAGTAAAACCGCCGATGCCCAACATGATGAGGTCGGCTGTTTCCCGGGAGTTCATGGTGACGACGGTCAAAGATTTAGCGCGAGCCTTATCTTCTTCCAAGGCCTTGCCGCTGAGCAGCAGGGGTTTGAGTTTCTTTTCTTTACCGTGAGGGTTAACCAAAGCCATTGAAAACTTCCTCCTAATGTAGTTTCTTTATCTTATGAAAGTTAAGGCCACAGAGTGATCGCCTGTATCTGAAATTCTGCCGCCGTCAAAAAATTATCGCTTTGGGTGCCTTATAGGGTCCTTTAGGCCTACCGGCATCGTGTTTAAAATGCTGCAAGATCAGATAAGTCGCATTGCTCGTGAATAATAGCACGATCTTTTTATATAGCAGATAGTTATAGGCTGTCAAGATATTTTTTTTGCCTGGGGTTTATCCTCCTCCCAAAGGTGCGTTTGGCAGTTACCCGCCCGCCATGGCTTTTCTTGGGGCGGAGCGGTCGAGGCACGAGAAAAAACAGTGGCGGGCAATCAGCTTTCCGTCTTTAATTGTTAAGAAAAAATAGGGTGTTAAAGCGATTAGCCCGGGGAGCTGGAATTACTCCCCGGGGCTAGCCGGGTAAATATAATCATCAAGCCGACGGCGACAATGTGGCTCCGGCACCTGAGGGCCGAAAAATCTCCGGCAAAACTTGGGCCAGTGCCTCCCTTTATTACTGCTTTAGCAATGCCCATGCCAGGAGAAGGGCTTTTAAGAGTCAGACAACTATTTGGTAAAATTAATATATTTTTGTAAAAAATAATTATCCGGATGGGGTTGTGGCTGAGAGTGCCAGGAATTTTTCCAGGTAGGCAAATTTTATTGCGTCCGGGAGTGAAAAAATTCTTTCCATTGCAAAAAATCAAAAATTCAAATAAGATATCACCGTACTGGCACGAAGCGGGCAATTTCGGAAAAATTCACAAGGGCGGGGACTGGCATGGCTCACTCCTGGCGCCGGGAACATGACTCCCTGGGGATGGTCTTAGTCCCGGACTGGGCCTATTGGGGGGCCCAGACCCAGCGGGCAGTGGAAAATTTTTCCCTCTCCGGACTGAAGCCCCATCCCATCCTGGTGGATGCCCTGGTGCTCCTTAAGATGGCGGCCGCGCAGGTCAACCGGGAACTGCAGGGGATTACTCCGGAGGCGGCCCGGGCCATCATGCAGGCGGGTCAGGAAGTGCTGGCCGGTCTGTGGCGGGAGCATTTCGTGGTGGACGTTTTCCAGGCCGGGGCGGGCACCTCGCTGCATATGAACGTCAACGAAGTGCTGGCCAATCGGGGCGGGGAAATCCTGGGGGAGCCCCGGGGCACCTACCGGCTCATTCACCCCCATGACCAGGTGAAGTTCGGCCAGTCCACCAACGATGTCTTTCCCACGGCCATGCGCCTGGCAGTCCTCATGGAACTGCGGACCCTCTACCCGGAAGGCGAGGGTTTGGTGGCGGCGCTGCGGGCCAAGGGCCAGGAGTTCGCCGAGATTTACAAGGCCGGCCGGACTCATCTGAACGACGCCCTGCCCCTGTCCCTGGGGAGCGAGTTCGGGGCATACGCTGCAGCCGTGGCGGATGATCTCCGGAGAATCCAACAGGGCGCCCAGGAACTGCTGGCCCTGGGCATCGGCGGCACCGCGGTGGGCTCCGGGGCCAACGCCCTGCCCGGTTACCGGGATCTGATGATCCAGCAGTTGGCCCGCCGCACCGGCCTGGAGCTGCATCCCCGCCCTGATCTGTTCGAGGCCATGCAAAATCTTAATCCTTTCGGGACCACTGCCGGGCATCTCAAACTCCTGGCCCTCACTCTCACCCGCATCGCCAACGACCTGCGGCTTTTGGCCTCGGGGCCCAAGACCGGCCTGGCGGAAATCCGGCTTCCGGCCGTCCAGCCGGGGTCTTCCATTATGAGCGGCAAGGTCAATCCGGTGATCTGCGAGGCCCTGAACATGATCTGCTATCATGTCATGGGCCGGGAGACTGCGTTGGCCCTGGCGGTGCAGGCCGGCCAACTGGAGCTCAATGTCATGATGCCCCTGGTCATCCATGAGCTCTTAACCATGATCGATCTGCTGCGCCAGGGAATGGCCATGTTCACCCGCCGGGCGGTGCGGGGACTGAAGGCCGACCAAGCCCGGTGCGCCTATTATAAGACATTCGGCATTTGAGACTTTTTACGAACATATCAAAGTGGGCTTGAGTCACAATTCCCTTTAGGGTAAAGTGAAGCTGTTATTAAGATCTACAAGTGCAAATTACCCCCCAAGGAGTGGAAAGTGAGCGATTCTTACAAAATTAACCTCAGTGAAGCAGAGCTCCCCCAGCAGTGGTACAATGTCCAACCGGACCTGCCCCGGCCGCTGCCGCCGTACCTACATCCGGCCACCGGGAAACCCGTCACCCCGGAGGACATGCTGCCCATTTTCCCCCTGGACCTCATCATGCAGGAGATGAGCCAGGAACGCTGGATTGAGATACCCGACGACGTCCTAGAGATTTATCGTCTCTGGCGGCCCTCGCCCCTGCACCGGGCCCGGCGCCTGGAGAAATTCTTAAACACCCCGGCCCGCATTTACTATAAAAACGAGTCGGTAAGCCCGGCCGGCAGCCACAAACCCAACACCGCGGTGCCCCAGGCCTATTACAACAAGGTGGCCGGGGTCCGCCGCCTGGCCACCGAAACCGGGGCGGGACAATGGGGTTCGGCACTGTCTTTCGCCTGCCAGGCCTTCGGCCTGGATTGCACCGTTTACATGGTGAAGGTCAGCTTTTATCAGAAGCCCTACCGCCGCTCCATGATGCAGATCTGGGGCTCCGAGGTTTTCCCCTCTCCCACGGACCGCACCGAGGCCGGGAAAGGGATTCTGGCCCAAAACCCCGACTCCCCGGGGAGCCTGGGTATCGCCATCTCCGAGGCCGTGGAAGACGCGGCCAAGCATGAAGACACCAAATATTCCCTGGGGAGCGTGCTCAATCACGTGCTCCTGCACCAGACCATCGTAGGCCTGGAAACCAAGAAACAGCTGCAGTTGGCCGGGGAAAAGGCCGATGTCCTGGTGGGCTGCGTCGGTGGCGGGAGCAATTTTGCCGGATTCGTTTTTCCCTTTGTGCCGGACAAATTAAAGGGTGACAACATCCGTTTTGTGGCGGTGGAGCCCACCTCCTGCCCCACCTTCACCAAGGGGGCCTATACCTATGATTTCGGCGACACCGCCGGCCTGACCCCCATGATGTTGATGTATACCCTGGGCCACAGCTTTGTCCCGCCGGGCATTCATGCCGGCGGCCTGCGCTATCACGGCGACGCCCCGCTGTTGAGCCTGCTGGTGCACGAAAAGGTCATCGAGGCCAGGGCCTATCCCCAGAACCCGGTCTTTGAGGCGGCCATCGCCTTTGCCCGGACCGAGGGCATCGTCCCGGCCCCGGAAACCTCCCATGCCCTGCGGGCCGGCATCGACGAGGCCCTGAAGTGCAAAGAAACGGGGGAGGCCAAGTGTATCGTCATCGCCTTCAGCGGCCACGGCTTCCTGGACCTGGCGGCCTACGACGCCTATATCGAGGGCAGACTGGAAGATTTCGAGTATCCTGACTCCATGATCCACGAGGCGATCTGCAAGATTCCGAAATTTCCGGGCTGACCTGGCCATGACCGGTACATCCAAGCGTCATCAGTCCGCCGGTTTCCGCTCCCTGGCGCACACCGCGGACGTGGGTTTCAAGCTCTGGGGCGAAACCGTGGCGGACATTTTTATCCAAGGGGCCCAGTCCCTGTATAGCCTCATGACCGACCGCCGCCGCCTCCGGGCCCGACAGGTCCAGGAGGTGGCGGTGGAGGCCCCGGATCAGGAGGCCCTGCTGGTGGAGTGGCTCAATTACCTGCTCTATCTCTACGACACCCAGGGTTTTCTGGCCCGGCAGATAGAGATAGAGGAAATATCTCCCACCCGGCTGCATGCCCGCCTGCAGGGCGACACCTTCGACCCCCGCCGCCATGAGGTGAAAACCGGCGTCAAGGCTGCCACCTATCACCAGCTGGCAATCCGCCCGACCCCGGAGGGATGGGAGGGCCATGTTATCTTTGATTTGTAGGACAGAGCAGTAATGGGGTGCAACTTGCCAGCAACAATGGCCTGTCCTAAGTAGGGCCGCAAGCCGTAGGGGCAGGGTGCCCGTGCCCCTACGGGCCACCGGCAGCAGGGCGGCAAAGCCTGGCGCATCCTGCCTCTGCCGTCAGGGAAATGGCCTGCTCCCTCCGTCGTCCTCCGAATAAATAGCTTTTTATAAAAAATTCCGGTAAAATCCATAATGATAAGATTACTGCGCGGCTTTACAGACCGATGACCCATCTGATCGGTTAAAGGAAATATATGGGGAGTGAGATAAAACTACGCCGGCTCGACGCCTACCGCTGGGAAATACCTCAGGAAGGAGCCATGCGGACCCGGGGGCTGGTGTACTGTTCTGAGGAAATGATCCAGGCGCTGCGGCATGACCAGAGCCTGCAGCAGGTGGTCAATGTGGCCACGCTGCCGGGCATCGTGGGGGCTTCCCTGGCCATGCCGGACATTCACTGGGGCTATGGCTTTCCCATCGGCGGGGTGGCGGCCTTTGACCTGAACGAAGGGGTCGTTTCCCCCGGTGGGGTGGGTTATGATATTAATTGCGGCGTGCGGCTGCTCCGGACCGAACTGCGGCGCCCGGACATAGCCCAGCGGGTTCAGGAACTGGTGGATGTCCTGTTCACCCATATCCCTTCGGGAGTGGGGTCCCGACGCCGTGATTTGAAACTTGATGTCCCCACGCTCCACGAGGTGTTGCGTTACGGCGCCGCCTGGGCGGTGAAGAAAGGTTTTGGCAGCGCTGATGACCTGCTGCACATTGAGGCCGGCGGGGCCATCCCGGGGGCCGACCCCAAAGCGGTCTCCGACCACGCCCTGGACCGGGGCAAAGACCAGCTGGGCACCCTGGGCTCGGGCAATCACTTCACGGAAATCGGCTATGTGGCGGAGATTTATGACGAGGCCACAGCCAGGGCCTTGGGAATTTTCAAAGACCAGGTCACCATAATTATTCACACCGGTTCCCGGGGGCTGGGGCATCAGGTCTGCGACGACTACATCCGCAAGCTCATGCAGGCCACCAATAAATACGGTTTTAAACTCCCGGACCGGCAGTTGTGCTGCGCCCCGGTGGGGTCGCCGGAGGGCCGGGAATATTTGGGGGCCATGGCCGCAGCGGCCAATTTCGCCTTTGCCAACCGGCAGCTCCTCACCCACTGGGTGCGGGAAACCCTGCAGCAGGTCCTCGGCCTGGGCCCCCGGGACCTGGGGCTGGAGCTGGTATACGACGTGGCCCATAATATTGCCAAGATCGAGTCCCACCAGGTGAACGGCAAGACCAAAAAACTCTGCGTGCACCGCAAGGGCGCCACCCGGGCCTTCCCGCCCCATCACCCGGAAGTTCCGGCCGCGTACCAGGAAACGGGCCAGCCGGTTCTGATCCCAGGCGACATGGGGAGGTATTCTTATCTGCTGGTGGGGACCCAGAGGGCTTTGGAAGAAACCTTCGGCAGCACCTGCCACGGGGCCGGCCGCATCCTGAGCCGCCATCAGGCCATTAAAGCCGCCAAGGGCCGGTCCATTGAAAAAGAACTGGCGGCCCGGGGTATCATAGTGCGGGGAGCCGGCCGGGGCACGGTGGCGGAGGAGATCCCCGAGGCCTACAAGGACGTGGAGCAGGTGGTGCAGGTGGTACACGGGGCCGGGATCAGCGCTAAGGTGGCGAAATTGCATCCCCTGGGGGTAATCAAGGGATAGGAGAAGCTTCGCTGCCTCAGCCTAAACCTTTTCCCCGTGAATCTCATTTTTATATTGACAAGATAAAGAACTAACGGTTAATATTCATTTTTTAATAATATCAGAGATATAATCATGTTTGACCGCCTTTCCGATAAGCTCTCTAAAGTATTCAAGAAATTAAAAGGTCAGGGGAAACTTACCGAAGCCAATATTCAGGAGGCCCTCCGGGAAGTCCGCCTGGCCCTGTTGGAAGCGGACGTCAATTATAAGGTCGCCAAGACCTTTGTGGAGGGCATCCGGGAGCGGGCCCTGGGCCAGGAGGTCATGGCGTCGCTGACCCCGGGACAGCAGGTAGTCAAGATTGTCCATGATGAGCTGGTGGCCCTCTTAGGCGGGGAGGCGCCCCGGCTGGAATTGAGCGGCAAGATCCCGGTGGTGCTGATGCTGGTGGGCCTGCAGGGGTCCGGTAAGACCACCACCACGGCCAAGTTGGCTTTGCGGTTGAAAAAACAGGGCCGCCAACCTTATGTGGTGCCGGCGGACACTCAAAGACCTGCGGCCATCGAGCAGTTGCGCCGGCTGGGGGCGGAAATCGGCGTGGATGTGCATCCTACCCAACCCCAGCAGAATCCGGTGGCCATTGCCTCCGAGGCCTTGGCGGTGGCATCGGCCAAGGGGCATGATCTGGTGCTCATCGACACGGCCGGGCGTCTGCACGTGGATGAACCGTTGATGGCCGAGCTGCAGGCTATCCGGGCGGACACTCGTCCCAGTGAAATTCTGTTGGTGGCCGATGCCATGACCGGGCAGGATGCGGTGCAGGTGGCCCAGAATTTCAACGAAGCCCTGGACCTCACCGGGGTTATCCTGACCAAGGTGGAAGGGGATGCCCGGGGCGGGGCAGCCCTGTCCATGCGCACGGTTATTAATAAGCCCATTAAATTTCTGGGGGTGGGGGAAAAACTGGACGCCCTGGAGGTTTTTCATCCCGACCGCCTGGCCTCCCGCATCCTGGGCATGGGTGATGTCCTGACCCTGATTGAAAAGGCCCAGGAGGCCTTTGACAGCGACCAGGCCCAGGAGCTGGAGCGCAAGCTCCGGAAAGAAACCTTCACCCTGGAAGATTTCCGGGATCAGTTGCGCCAGGTGCGGAAAATGGGCAGTCTGGAACAGATCATGGGCATGATTCCCGGCCTCAACAAGATCAAAGGCATGAAG
>Ga0194125_10009801_pt1 | contig 13209 bp, 10 predicted proteins | sample TA2KigC250mmetaG_FD_148626 | JGI IMG/M metagenome (GOLD analysis project Ga0194125, IMG submission 148626) | Freshwater microbial communities from Lake Tanganyika, Tanzania - TA2015034 Kigoma Deep Cast 250m | ecosystem: Environmental > Aquatic > Freshwater > Lake | place: Tanzania: Lake... | reverse complement strand
CCCGACTGTTGGGGTATCGCTGGCCGGCGGAATTGGACCCCAAGATGGAACTGTCAGAGGAGGCCCGGGCCTGGGTGAAAAAGACCTATGAGTTGCTGCCCCTGGCTGATAATGATGGCATTGTCTGCTTGCCGCCGGTGAAGGGGGAGGGGCCGGCGGCGGAGCGTCTCCTGGAAATGCTGGCCGCGGCTTACGGGCCGGAGTGGTCGGCAAGCCGGCTGAATGAACTGCTGGCCGCGGCGGGCTACCCCGGCAAGGGCCTGGAAGCCTGGCTGCGGGACGGATTTTTTAAGGACCACTGCCAGATTTTCCACCAACGGCCCTTTATCTGGCATATCTGGGACGGCCGCAAGGACGGCTTTGCCGCCCTGGTGAATTACCACAAGCTGGACCGGAAAAACCTGGAAACCTTGACCTACACCTACCTGGGCGACTGGCTGCAACGCCAGCAGGACGGGGTGAAGCGGAAGGAAGCGGGGGCGGAGGAGCGTCTGGCCGCGGCCCAGGCCCTGCAGGAGAAGCTCAAGCTCATCCTGGCGGGGGAAGCTCCCTACGACATCTTTATCCGCTGGAAGCCCCTGGAACAGCAGCCCCTGGGCTGGGAGCCGGACCTGAACGATGGAGTGCGCCTCAACATCCGCCCCTTCATGACCGCGGATATCCTGCGCCATAGGCCCAAGATCAACTGGAATAAAGACCGGGGTAGAGACGTGGAAAGCGCCCCATGGTATCATTTATTTAAGGGTGAGCGCCTCAACGACCGTCATCTCACCCTGGCCGAGAAGGCCAAGAGCCGGGAGGCTTAAAAAGCCTGAGGGAGGGCAGCGCCGCCATGGAAGTGGACCGCCGCATAAAAGAGAAACGGGAAGAGATTTTGCGCCTGGCCGCCCGCCACGGAGTCCATAACCTGCGTCTTTTCGGGTCGGCAGCCCGAGGCGAAGCCGGGCCAGAAAGTGACGTGGATTTCCTCATTGAGGCCGGTCCGGAGCGCACTCCCTGGTTCCCCGGGGGACTCATTGCCGACTTGGAGGAACTTCTGGGCTGCCGGGTGGACGTGGTGACGGAAAAGGCCCTGCACTGGTATATCCGGGAGCGGGTGCTGAAAGAGGCGGTGCCGCTGTGAAGGACGATAAATTCTACCTCATCCAGATCGCTGAGGATATTGACCGCCTGGAGAAATTCACCGCGGGTGGCAAGAGCGCCTTTATGAATGAGGAGGTGGTCCAGCGGGCGGTCCTGCGAACCCTGCAAACCCTGGGGGAATCGGTCAAACGACTTTCAGACAACCTGAAAAGCAAATATCCCGAAGTGGCCTGGAAAGGCATTGTGGCCCTGCGTAACGTGTTGGTGCACGATTACCTGGAGATCGATCTGGATGAGGTATGGAATATCGTGGCCCTGGATGTCCCGGTGCTCAAGGTGCAGGTGCAGAAGATGTTGGCCGACCTGGGGGGCGTGTAGGAAGCTTACCCGCATGGACATAGGGTAATTCGCAGCTAACCGAGAATATTTGAATAATTCCTGTTATGGACAGCAAAGGCACGGTTCTAGAGGCCCTTTTGGCCTCCCTGGAAAAAGCCGCCAGCTTTAACCAGAACGTCATGGTGGCCCCGGTCGTCATCCTCTGGACCGACAAGGAGCAGAATTGGGTGCCCCTGGCTCCGGTGCTGCGAACCGTTTTGCCGCAATTTTTGACTCTGGGACCTTATAATCCTGCAATCCGCACCGGGCCGGCCATTTGGCTGAAATGCATGATCGCCCGCCTGCTGCCGGGAGCGGAGTGGCCGAAGGAGGCAGTCCCTGTCCTGTATCTCCCCGGAGTAAGCCGCCAGGAGTTGCGGGACTTGGAGAGTTGCCCCAAGCTATTGCAACCTCTGGCGGAATTGCAGTACCGGGGGGTGTTCTGGAGCCATGTCAATGGCCGGGATTGGTCGGTCCTGGCCTTTCTGAAGTCTCAAGAAGGCGGCCTGGGTTTGGATGTAGCCCAGGATGACGCCACCCGGGAAGCCATCGGCCGCGCCCTGTTACCATTGATGAATACTCCCCTAGGTTATCTCCAGGGACGCCGTCTGGAAGCGCCCGATTTCGATATGCTTCTCACTCCGGACCCGGTGCGGGACTTGCTGCGGTGGCTCAATGATCCGACCGGCACTCGCCAGCAGTGGGATGGCAACGAGTGGGACTCTTTCCGGGCCGTCTGCCAGAAGGATTATAGCTTCGATCCCCAGCAGGACGGTGAATTGGCCGGGGCCGAACTCCTGGGTAAGAAAGAGGGAAACTGGGCCAAGGTCTGGGAGCGCTTTGCCGAATCCCCTCGTTTATATCCTCACCTCCCGGAGTTGCTGCGGCGGGCAAAGCCACCGCCAAAGGATTTATTTGAGGATAAGTCCTCATGGCCCCAGGAGAATGAAGCGCAAGAAACAGCCTTGCGTCAACATTTGAAGGTCATGGAGGATCGGCTCCCTTATGAGGTGAGTAAGAAGCTCACGGAACTGGAGAAAAGCCATGGCGACAGAAGGCGTTGGGTCTGGGCGGAGCTTGGCTTGGCGCCTCTGGCCCGGGCCCTGCAGCATATTAACGCTATCGGCGAGGTGACAAAAAGAGCCCTGGGTGGCGCCACCCCTGAAGAAATGGCAGCTTGGTATATAATTGAGGGATGGCAGGCGGATGCGGCCCTTTTACAGGCTTTGGCTTGTATACAACGCACAGAAGACGTGGCGGCGGTGAAAGTCGCGATCAGGGCCGTCTATCTCCCCTGGCTCCAGGCTGCTGCCGAGAAATTGCAGCAATTAGTGCAAAATCACTCCTACCCCGGCCATACCGGGGAGCACATGCAGCCGCTAAACGCCCAAGAAGGGGAATGTCTGTTATTCGCCGATGGATTACGGTTTGACGTGGCCCAGCGCCTGCAAACGGCTCTAATGCGACAGGGGCTGCAGGTGGCCACCTCATACCGGTGGGCTCCACTACCGACGGTGACTGCAACTTCCAAGCCGGCAGTTTCCCCGGTAACCGGTGCATTGGCGGGGCAGAGAGGGGATAGCTTCTTTCAACCTTGCGAGAAAGCCACCGGAAAGGCCCTTACCCAGGCTCGCTTTACTAAACTCTTGGAAGAGGCTGGTTATCAAGTTTTAGGCAAAGAAGATACCGGTGATGCCACTGGCCGGGTCTGGAGCGAACACGGCGATCTGGACCGAAGCGGCCACGACCAGGGATGGAAGCTGGCCTGGCGCATCGAGGAAGAGATACGCAGCCTGGTGGACCGCATAATCGACTTAATACAAAGCGGCTGGCGGCAGGTGAGGGTCATCACCGACCACGGCTGGCTTCTTCTGCCTGGCGGTTTGCCCAAACACGATCTTCCAGGCTATCTCACCGAAACCCGATGGGGACGCTGCGCCATGCTAAAACCGGAGGCCAAACCAAGTGGTTTGCTGCAACCTTGGCGCTGGGCCAATGAGGTCAGCGTGGCACTGCCTCCGGGCATTACCTGTTATCAGGCAGGGATGGATTATGCCCATGGTGGTCTGAGTCTTCAAGAATGCGTCATACCTGTCATGAAAGTCACACCGACCTCCAAACCCGTTACCGTGGTTTTTGCAGAAGTGAAATGGGTCGGCTTGCGATGCCGGGTGACTCTGGATAAAAGCGTCCCCGGCCTGCGGGTTGATCTGCGGACCAAAGCCGCAGATCACGCGAGCTCACTGGCATTAGGAGGCAAAGACATCGACGCCGAGGGCAAAGTTTCCCTGGTGGTAGAGGATGATAGCTTTTTGGGCAGTGCCGCCGCCTTGGTAGTTACTGATCCGAACAGAGCCGTCATCACGAAGATATCCACAACAGTTGGTGGTGAGTAGCTATGGAACTTGATACCCTGGACAAAGTCGGAGCCAAAGCTTTTGAGGGCTATCTGGTGCGCAAGGACCTGGTGCGCACCTTCAGTAAGCAGTACCCAGTGCCCACGTACGTGGTGGAATTCTTGTTGGGCCGCTATTGCGCCAGCACCGACCCCAAGGAAATTGAAGAGGGTCTGGAGATTGTGGAGCGCCAGCTCTCCAATCGGGCCGTGCGGGCCGGCGAGGAAGAACTATTTAAATCTCGTGCTCGGGACCAGGGCTCGGTCAAGATCATCGACCTTATCACTGCTCGACTGGACGCCAAAACCGATTCCTACATGGCGACGTTGCCCAGCCTGCAACTCAAGGATGTGCGGATCAGCGATAATCTGGTCCGTGAGAATGAGCGCATGCTAACCGGCGGTTTTTATGCCGAGGTGGACTTGCATTATGACGCCGCCATTGCGCAAGAAAGGGGTGGTCGACCCTTTGGTATAGAAAGTCTGCGGGCCATACAGCTATCGAAACGGGATGTCCTGGAGGTCTTGGGCCAGGGCCGGGAAATGTTCACCTCCGCCGAGTGGAAGCACTTTTTATTGCGCAGCGTGGGCCTGGAACCTCACCTGCTCAGCGAGCGATCCCAAAACGTAATGCTCCTGCGGATGGTTCCTTTTGTGGAACGCAATTACAATACAGTGGAATTGGGACCCCGGGGCACAGGCAAGAGCCATCTTTTTCAGCAAATCTCCCCATACTCACACCTCATCTCAGGGGGCAAAGCTACCGTAGCCCGGATGTTTGTCAACATGGCCAATGGCCAGCGGGGTCTGGTCTGCCAGTATGACGTTGTTTGTTTTGATGAGATTTCCGGCATTTCTTTCGATCAAAAAGATGGCGTCAACATCATGAAAGGCTACATGGAATCGGGGGAGTTTAGCCGGGGCAAGGAAAGCATTCGAGCCGACGGCAGCCTCGTCTTCCTGGGCAATTTTGATGTGGACGTGGAGCATCAGCAGCGCATCGGGCATCTTTTCGGCCCGCTGCCACCTGAAATGCGAAACGATACCGCCTTTATGGATCGCATCCACTCTTATATTCCAGGATGGGACGTTCCCAAGATGAGCCGGGACCTCCTTACCAATCATTTTGGCATGGTGAGCGACTTCCTCTCAGAATGTTTGAATCAACTTCGCTGGCAGACTCGGGTTCCTGCATTGCAGGGAAGGGTCTTTTTTGGAGGGGCTCTGAGTGGCCGGGATATAAACGCGGTTAATAAAACTGTCAGCGGACTTCTTAAGCTCCTCTATCCAAACCCTGATGCAGCTATTTCGGATGAAGACCTTGAGTGGGCAGTGCGGATGGCAATGGAGATGCGCCGGCGGGTTAAGGAGCAGCAGAAGCGAATCGGGACAGCTGAATTCCGTAATACCCATTTCAGCTATGTTTTTGGAACAGAGGGAGTGGAAAAGTTTGTCGCCACTCCGGAGATTCAGAGTGAAGATAGCATCGGCACTGACCCTTTACCCCCTGGGCAGGTTTGGACCATCAGCCCCGGCGGGATGGATGAAAACCCTGGCCTCTTCAGGATCGAGACCAATGAGGGACCGGGAAGTGGCGTTAAGATTTTGAATAAACCGGCGCCTCCGGCGTTCACCGAAAGCGTGCGCTGCGCCGAACAGAATCTTTATGCCCGCAGCCGGGAGTTAGTGGGTGATCGCGACCCCAGATCCCATGAATTTACCGTGCAGCTTCGTTCGTTCGATGCTTCTAAGAACGGCAGCCAAATAGGGGTAGCGGTCTTGATAGCCTTATGTAGTGCCCTTCTTCAAAAACATATTAGAGGCGGCCTCATCGTTATCGGGGCTGTAAACTTGGGCGGCTCAATTGAACCAGTTTACAATGCGGTGAGTATTACGGAATTGGCAATAGAGAAGGGGGCGACCTCATTGCTAATGCCGGTCAACGCCCGGAAGCAGCTCCATGATCTCTCAGATGATATGGCAACGAAGGTGGACATCCAGTTTTACTCGGATGTGCGGGATGTGCTCTTTAAGGCAATGGTGGAGTGATTTTTTTAAGCTGGATGGCAAAACCAGTTTAAAAACAGACTTTCATCTCCTGAGCATCTTTAAAAACTAATGAACACGGTCAAAAAAATGGCCAGATTAATCTAATCCAGTGGATTTGAAAAGGAAAGCCCTCAAGTGCAGATTCAAGCTGCATTTGGTGTCATTATCTTTATAGGTCTCATATATCAATGGGAAGCCTGGTGTACATGGCGAACAGCCATCCCCATTGACTCCAATAACGACGCCCCCTTCTACGTAACTTCTCGCCTGATCTCCCAGGTTGCTCATCCGCTCCGGGCGGGTAGGATAGGCCATTAGGGATTAAACCTCTGAAAGCTGGTAAACTAACAAAGGTAACCCCTGTCAACCCCATTTTTCTTTGAAAGAATTTCCCGAAAATTAAGGCAACTACTGGATAATGCTGGATAATCGGTAATTTATCGGGTATTTTTTAATGTTGGGCTGTCCCGGAGGGCGAAAATATCCATCTAATCACATTATGAAATTTGGAGCGGTTACAAAATGCCTGGTTATTCGACATGGACACCCACTTTCCCGTTGACCTGTGATTTTATGTCGAGGTGTTCAGAGCTTGGGCCAGGCGCTTGGCCATATCCTTGCCGATGGGTGCCTGCCCTTCTCCATCTCCGAGATGTGGCTGGGCTTGACGCCGATCCCGGCCGCCAGTTGCGCCTGGGTCAGCCCCTCCCGATGCCTGGCCTCCCGGAGAGTGGTCCCCGGGTTAAATAATAAATAGTTTTATCAGTATCTTATGTTAAAATGAGCAGGAAATACGCCATAAATTCCTTAATGATTTAGGAAAAAACATGGGCGGGCCTGGAAGCGGTAGCTGGATTAGGTGGGACAAGAAAGCCACAGTAGAAGATCATCAATGTCTTGCTATACGGGACTTGAACAGAGAGCATGGGATAAGCCCCGGAGGTTGGATAACTGTTCATTACGATTGCCATGGGGAGCAAGTGGCCCAGGAAGTCCACTTCGCTTGGACCCCATGCAACTATGGCGGGCTGCGGCCATGGTTCATTTGCATGACTTGCGGGCGGAGGGTGGCGAAAATATATTTTGGGGGCAAGAATTTTGCGTGTCGGCATTGTCTTGGTCTGACTTACCGGAGCTGCCAAGAATCAGATAGCCGGTTCAGCAAGTTTTTACAAAATTATGATGGCTCTGGTTCTATCAAGGCCGAGGACCTGCCCCTTTATGCCTTAAAAGGATTGTCTGGCCGGATAGGAAAAGAAAAGGGTCGGCTTCAAAAGGCCATGAACAGAAGGCGGCGGGGGCGGCCAGCCAAAGGGGGAGCATGACCCACCCAAGGAGACGTTAATCCTCATGAATAACGCAAAAAAAAATTGAATAACATCATCATTAAAACAGCCTCGGCGTAGCCTTGAAGAGTCTGGCTGAGCCTGGCAAGAAGGCTACGGTCCCATACCCTACTCTCCTCATCATGTAAACCTGCTTCTCTAGTAGTCTGAAAATATTTCTTGACACCTCATAGTCGCCCATATTAAGATTCGACTGCAATGAAAAAGCTGACCAATAGGGAGTTAGCACGATCCTTTGGGGTTTCGTTGACCCAGATTAAGCGCTGGGCGGTAACTTGCTTAGGGCGAGACCCTGAAGCGGATCAATCCGGAGGGGTTCGAAGGGAATACACTATTGATGACGCTTTCATGATTTATTTATTTGGCGAGATTTTAGTTAGGCAACTTCGCATGGGTCTAAAAGAAGCCAAGGCCCACATAGACCACATAAGGCCACAACTTATAGCAGAAAAATTACTTCCTTCTAACGTAAGTATTGAATTACCACTTAATACAATACATCTTATTCCAAAGGAGTTACTTGAAAAAGCTAAAAATAGAAGAACACAATATAAAGATATGATGATGCAAGGACCATTTATTAATCTTACTATTTTTAAAGAAAATGATTATTTAATAGAATGGGGAATTTTCTCATACTTGAGAAGTATTAATGGCAAGATAGAAGTAGAAACAGATTCAATTAAAAAGTTTTTTTCAGGAGGGTTAATATTTCCTTTTCGACCTGGTCCTCAACATGTCATTTTCCTTAATATTACAAAAGAAATATTTATGAGTTTAATTTTTAATTATATAAAAGGAAATAAGTAGTATTTTTTTTTCATTATAGTCGCATCTTGATGCGGGCGACTCAAATGGAGGGTTTCCAGCATGACGAATTTGGCCCTTAAATTCGCAATTCTAAAAAAATACCCCTCGCAATCTGCCTGTGCAAGGGACATTGGATGGAGTAAAAGCCTTCTATCCAAGTTTGTCCGTGGATGGCGGAAACCAAACTCCGATCAAAAAGAGGCACTTTCAAGAAAATTAGGAACGAAGGTCCATGAAATTTTCCCCGATTAATAAGGGGAGGCAGGGCTGGCACCAAGGGATTTGGTGATGCTATGACATCAGCTGTTCCGCATCACAGCAGATGGGGGGAGCCATTCGACCCGGAAGAGGCGGCCAGACTTGCTGAGATGACCAAGAAGCGGGCCATAGAATTGCAGGAGGAGTTCGAGTTGGATGATTTCAAACCTCTGGACCCCGCCGAACTAACCTCGACATCCGAACGGTTCAGGAACCCACCGCCGCCCCGCGATTACCTGATTAAGGGCGTCCTCCCCTCTAAGGTCGTGGCTGCCGTGATAGCCATCGGAGGCGTGGGCAAGGGCTACCTCATGATCATGCTGGGGCTGGCCCTGGCCACCATCAAAAAGATCGGGCCCTTGGAACCGACCCGAAAATTTAAGGTGATTTACCTGAGCGTCGAGGATGACCAGGATGAATTGGACCGACGGATGACCTATACGGTTGGCGCGATATGGCCGGAGGAGCCACCTAAGGAGATCGATAATTATATCGGCATATCCATCAGGGGGAAAAATTTGGGGCCGCTAATGATGCTCGACCAAGCCAAGAACCCGGTCATCGCCCCCGCCTACGACTGGCTCTGCAAGACCTTGGAGAAATTCCAGGATGTTGATGTCCTCATACTGGACCCAAAGTCCAAGTTCTATGGCCTGGATGAAAATAACAACACCCATTGCGCTGCCTGGGTTAACTGCCTGGAGTCCCTGGTGGCCCGGTTCAAGATTACCGTTCTTTTCTTACATCATGAGTCTAAAGCCCTGGCCGGGAGCATGAGTCAGGCTAGCAGTAGGGGTGGCTCCGCCCTGACCGATGGTTGCCGGTGGGTGGCCAACATCAAAACGATGGACAGGGAAACCGCGAAAAATTTTCAGATCGCTGATCCTCGGAACTATGTGGTGATGGATGTGACCAAATCCAATTATGCCCCTAAACTTCCAGAGCCGATCTATTTCCGGCGGGGTGCGGGTGGAGCGCTCACCCATGTGGACCTGGCCGCCGAGCGGATCCGGATAATCGCTGAGGGGCTTCTGGACGGTCTAGCCGCAGAGTCGGCGAAAGGCCGCCATTTCTCACGGCGGGACCTGCTTTACATGGATGAGCCAAAGCATATCATCGACTCCATCAAGAAGACGGTAACGGGCTTCAACCGGGTGCGTGACATTGGCTGGGCGGTGGATCAGTTGCTGGAGCACGGCTGGCTGAAAGAGGCGCCGGCAAGAAAAGCGAAAACCGGTCCCGAAAAACTGATCTTGCAGGTGGTCGGGACAGCAGATTGACACGGACCTAATATGCAAATTCGCTAATTCGCCTTAATCCGCTATTTTTCTAAAAAGCAGATTTAAGTGCATGAAATCATTAAAAAACAAAAGACAGCTAATTTGCTTTTTTAAAACCAAGAACAGCATATTGCTTAATAGGCTTAATTTCTTGAAATCATTGGGTAATAAATCTGCTAGTTTTTCACCCCTAAAGGGGGGAATATTCCGCCAGCAGATTAGCCTGGCGGGAATATCCCCATCCCATTTTAGGGGCCGTCAGATCATCAATTTTTATCCTTTCGAGGGAAGATGAACATCCTCGAGCTTTATCAGCGGGACGGCCATCAGGGCAAACGGGAAGCCAGCACCAACGGCGGCACCTGGGGTGGACACTGTCCCCATTGCGGTGGACGGGACCGCTTCCGAATCCAGCCCTTTTTCTCCGGTAGCAACTGGCATGAGGGTGGCCGATGGTCATGTAATCGATGTTACCCCAGGTGGTCCGACGCCCCCGGTTATCTGATGGTCTTCCATCGGATGACCTACCCTGACGCTTGCCGGGAACTAGGGATCGAACCAAAGAGGCGACAGGAGTTCCAGGCGGCACCCCTGGCCCCCAGACCGGCTTGGAAACCCGAGGATGCCGCGCCCCCGCCGTCAACTTGGCAGAAGAAAGCCACCGATTTTGTGGCCTGCGGTGAGAAGAACCTTTGGTCGGAGGCTGGGGCCGAAGCCAAGGCCTACCTGAAAAGCCGGGGCCTATCGCGCAACTTTATAAAGTTTGCTAGGCTGGGGTGGAATCCAGAGACACAGTTCGATGACTATTCCGTTTGGGGGCTGCCGCCAGAGCGCAACGAGAAGGGCAACCCAAGAAAGGTATGGCTGGCCCCAGGTATTGTCATTCCGGTCTTCGGAGGCGACGGCCAGTTGCTTCGAGTCAAGATTAGACGCAGCGAGCCAGATAGCAAACCGAAATATATAGCCATCGCCGGCGGCGCCGCAACTTCCTTTATGGTCCTGGGTGACGCCGCCGCCGTGGTCGTGGTGGAGGCTGAACTGGATGCCCTGCTGCTCTATCAGGAGGCGGGCGATCTTGCCACAATGATAGCGACGGGGTCGGCCCAATTCAAGCCGAGCGCTGAGGCGTTCGCAAGGCTGAAGAAAGCCCCCGCAGTACTGGTCGCCTTGGATGCTGAGCAATCGGGTTACGAAGCCTGGAAGTGGTGGCGGGACAACCTGTCGAATACCCGTTTCTGCCCTGTACCCGTTGGGAAAGACCCGACTGAGGCCCACCAAAAGGGGATAGATCTGCGGGCTTGGGTTGGCGCCTGTGTCCTTTGATTAAAAGGGCCTGCATAAGAGACCAACACCACTGGGCCCTAATGATGATCAATAAGAAACGATAATTATGGGCGATATGCCGGGATTGTGTTGTTAATGGCAAACCCTGCACCAAACCAAACCAGGCGGCCAAGCCTAAAAGAACTGCTTTCCAGTGGCGATTTGATTTCCCCGGAAGAACTGGCGGCGGCGCTGAAGATTGGCCGAGTTACGATTTACGCCTGGGTAAGGCGGGGCACTATTCCCTGCCTGAGACTCGAATCTCTGATTAGATTCGATCCGGCGGAAATTCGAGAATGGCTTGAGTGCAAGCGTCAGGCGGCCCGGAAAGCACCGGGGGGCGGCCCGGCCACCTGATTTGTATATCAGAAGATGTGGCAAATAACCTAATGATTAAAGCAAATTACAGATTCAGTTTACCTATATTACTGAGGCCAATTAATAGTTCCTATTCCATCGGATCGCAAAATTAATTTTTTTGAGGCTTCGGTTCTGATGATGGGAACAATTTTATGGCCTGAGTAATAATTTACCATTAGGACACGAGGAATCATTTATGAGTGGTGGACTTCTGGCGGAATTTTTCGCCATCGCCAAAAAGCATTGCGCCAATTATGGCGCGGTCGGACCTTATGGCAAGACAGACTATTGCTTTCCAGGCCCCAACGCCTGCGTCCTGAAGGAAGATAAATTATGCCCGTACTTCGACCCGGCGGTCATCGGTTACAAGACCTTCCGGGAAGCAGGGCTGCAACAGAAGTGGCAGGAACTATGGCAAGGTGTGCCGGAGAAGATCATCAATAAAATCTGCGGGATTTGCGGTGAAGAATTCCGGCCCACGTCTCCCCGGCAAAAATTCTGTTCCAAATGCCAGGGGAAAAGCCGCCGCGAAAGAACCCGGTTACGGGTCCGAAAGCATAGGCAGGAACAAAATTCGAGCAAGGCTCTAATGTAACGCTTTTAGCCTCCTGAGGGCCAGTATCCATGCGGGTTTCGGAAGGCGATTTTTGGCCCCCCTGTATGTTAAATCAAACCCGGAGTGAAAAGCGTTACATCGAGATTTTAATGGATCGAAAAATTGACTTTAGCCTCTTGACAAAATGATACCAATGGTTAATAATAAGGCCATGACAGGGCAGGAATTGAAAGGATGGCGGCGAAAGTGGGGGCTATCCCAAGATGAATTGGGCAGGCTTTTGGGGGTTGCCCGGTTCAGCGTAAGCCGATGGGAGATAGGAACCCGCGCCATTCCGTCTTTCCTGCCCTTGGCTCTTGAAGCCTTGGAAAATCGTATGAGAAAAGGAGGTTAGAATCATGGCTAAAAACGATTCTACCATCATAAAACCCTCATTGGAACCCGCAAAGCGCTGGGAACTTCACGATTTGCTGGCGGAGGCCAAAGGAGCGTTTATGGAGGTGGCGGCGATTTCTTGCTTGCGTCTCCGGGCCAATAACGGGGGGAACTTTACTAATGAATTCTGGCAAGTGTTATACAAAGACACGCCCTGGGACCCTGGCCATGAGTATTTTCTTCCCCCAGGGGAGTCGCTGGAAAAACTTTATTACGAACTACCTTCGGCCCTGGAAGAAAGTTTAAACATCCTCATACACCGCCTGGCTGCTACTGGCTGGAGAAAATTGGATAAGGCCGATGAGCTGGTTAGAAATTCTCAGCCCTTTGCCCACGACCCCAAAGCCCTGTGGAAGCAGCTGGAGGCCCTTGTCGCTGTGGCGGACGACCCGCTAAAGGTGAAGGAATGGGCCGGTAAGATTCACGATGAACTTGGGAAATGTGAGGTCTGTTAACATTATAATAATGACATTTGGAGGTGCGGCGATGGCCAAAATCAGGAAGCGAACTAACAAGAAGGGGGTCAGCTGGCAAATTGATTATTATGATCCCCAGGGCAAGCGGGTGATGAAGTGCTTTCCCAGAAAGGCGGACGCTGAGGCTTACCTGGGGAAGGTCCAGGCGGCCAAACGGGAGGGGCGCTATCACGATGTGTTTGACGTGAAAAAAGAGAGCCAAACTACCTTTAATGAACTGGTCCGCTTATATGCGGAAAACTTTGGAACCCAGAGGGCTTTTACCACAAGGAAGCGGTATCTTCTGGCCGTTGTGCATGACTACTTCGGGCATCTGCGCCTAGCCGAGATATCCTATCTCGCCTTAGTACTACTGTATCATAAATTAGTTGCAAAAAAGTGTAAACCGTGCGTATGCTGGGTGCATGAAAAATGCACCCTTACCCAATATCGAGGCCAGGTTTCATGCATATGCGGAAAA
>Ga0194125_10009800_pt1 | contig 13210 bp, 14 predicted proteins | sample TA2KigC250mmetaG_FD_148626 | JGI IMG/M metagenome (GOLD analysis project Ga0194125, IMG submission 148626) | Freshwater microbial communities from Lake Tanganyika, Tanzania - TA2015034 Kigoma Deep Cast 250m | ecosystem: Environmental > Aquatic > Freshwater > Lake | place: Tanzania: Lake... | reverse complement strand
TTTAGCTAACCTTCTCTATCTGGCTGTCAGGGGGTATATTACCTATATAATCCAGATTATAATCCAGATTAAAAGCGCTGAGCTTTTCTTTTTCAATATTACCTGCGTAACGATTAATAAGTAAAAGATTATTTTTAGTCTTTATCTCTAATTCCCTGACTAAATCGCTGATTCTTGCGGCTGAGCGTAAGCCCACAGGAGTAACATCAGAAATAACTACCAATGCATCGGCGCTGCGCGTGGTGCGCCGCGATAAATGCTCTAATCCGGCCTCATTATCAATCACAATATAATCGTAATCGGCGATTAACTTGGCCATTGCGCCCCTTAAGACATTATTCACGTAACAATAACAACCCGGGCCTTCGGGCCGGCCCATAGTCAAAACGTCAAAACCATTGCCTTCGCTGATTGCGGTATGCACCTGGTATTCCACAAACCGGTCTTTAGTCATCCCCGCGGGAATTTTGTCCGGGTGCCTGGCAATATCGTCAATAATGCCGCCGATAGTCTGGCCCGGCTCTATCCCTAAGTTTACGGCCAGATTGCTGTTTGGGTCAGCGTCTATCGCCAGCACCGAGCCCAACTTCTTTTCCTTGATTAACCTGGCGATAAGCGCGGCAATAGTAGTCTTTCCTGTGCCGCCTTTACCGGCTATTGCGATAATATAACCCATAATTATTCTGTGTAATGTTAATTGTGTAACGTGTAACGCTGGTGTAATGGTTCTATGTGCAATGCAAAAGCTTCATTTTGCTTTTCCATTACACATTCTTTTGCATTACACTCACATTACACGTTACACTTTACACATTACACAAATCTTACGCTAGGAAATTTATCTAAGTCCGTGTGCGGGAAAAATAAAGCCGCCATATACTCGTCCATATACTGCTGTTCGGTGGATAATTCAATGTAGGTCATTTTACGCGCGATATCTTTTGCCGTTGCCAGCGCCTCGCCGGAAACCAGCGCCTGCCTTGCCCCGGATAGCGCGCTATTTCCCACAAAAGAGAACTTTTTCCGCTCTATATCCGGCAATAAGCCGATTTTTACCGCGTTTTCAATATCTAAATATGTGCCGAAACCTCCGGCAATAAAAATCCGCGCTATCTGTTTAAATGTCAGTTCTACTTTGCGCATTAATACCGAAGTTGCCGAATAAATCGCGGCTTTGGCGCGTTTTATATTTTCAATATCCGCCTCGGTAATGACTATGTCGGCGCCGCTGCCAGACTGCTCTTTAAAAACCAGGATAAACTCCCGGCCGTTTTCGCCATCGCGCGCCCGCCGGGAATCCGCGGTTTTAAGCTTTCCGCTTTTATCAATTATGCCGCATTGCAGCATTTCGGCCAAGGCGTCAATATAACCGGAACCGCAGATACCCAGGGGCTTTGCCCCGCCTATAGTTTCATACGCCACATTCATTTTTTCGGGGTCAATTTTAACGCGCTGGATAGCGCCGCTGGAGGCGCGCATGCCACAGGCCACGCCGCTGCCTTCAAAGGCAGGCCCGGCGCTGGCTGCCGCGGAAACTAAAAACTCGTCATTACCCAGGGCTATCTCGCCGTTGGTGCCGATATCAATCAATATCCCCAGTTCTTTTTGCCGGTATAAACCCGTAGAAAGCACTCCTGCGGTGGTATCTGCGCCCACATAACTGGATACTCCCGGCAAACAATAAAGCAGGCCCCGCGGTTTTATGTGTATGCCTATCTCCGAGGCGCGGATAACCGGGGCAAAATTTATCGTCGGCACATACGGCTCCTTACGGATATAGGAAGGATCTATCTCAAGCAACAGGTGTATCATCGTGGTATTGCCGACAAACAGAATTACGCTCAAATCATTCAAGTCCAAGTGATGTTGCGCTACCAGCTCGCGGATAATCTCGTTAACAGCATCCACGACAATATTATGCAGTTCCGGCAGGCCTTCCTGCTTCTGCGCGTGGATGATACGGCTGATAATATCGCTGCCAAAAGCAGCTTGTTTATTATAAGCGGCCTTTGTGCCCAGGACTTTGCTATTATTCAAATCCACCAATTGCCCGCTGATGGTGGTGGTGCCGATATCAAAACAAACTCCGTAATTACGGCGGGTGGTATCGCCGGCCTCTATTGACATTAATTCAGTAATACCGTCCCGGTCAGCCAGGGTCGCGGTTACCCGCCATTCGGCGTCGCGTAAAAGGTCGCCTAATTGCTTGATGTTGGAAAGGCCGGTATACGGCTCTAAATCCAGGTGGCGGTAAAGCCGCTCCAGGTCGCTAATATTATCCTCCATATCGGGCTTAGATAAATTAAGATAAACTTTTCTCGCCAGCGGCATATGGCGGAATTTTTTCCCCAGGCCCTCGCCTGGCGGCGCCTGCACTTCTTCAGTCTCCGTAAAAACCTGCTCTCCGGATTTAGTAAAATCAAGCCGGGATTGCTCCGGGATTTCCACTTCTAAATCGCTCTGCACCGTAGCCAGGCACGCCAGGCAGAAATTCTCGCTTCTCTCCTGCGGGGTTAAAATACTGTCCGCCGGTATATAGGCATTGCCTTTTCTTATGCGCACGCGGCACCTGCCGCAGACGCCGTCGCCGCCGCAGACAGAATTGATGTATATGCCTGCCGATACCGCCGCTGAAAGTATAGTCCGGTCCTTCTCTATCTCTATGGCCTTATTATCCGGATAAAAGGTTACCCTGAATTTCTCCATAACTAAACCAAGACCCGGTCTTGCCACGGTTGGCAAGACCGGGTCTTGAAATGTTAGAGGTTCTTTAAGAATGAAGGGATGCCGCTGGCTTCCTTGGGGCCGACCAGTATCTGCCAGCCGCTCTTATCCTCCAGGTCGCCGCTCAAGACCGCCACATAGCCCGGAATAATCAAGCGAGTACGCGAGACTTTATCCTTAACCCCGAATTTATTAAGCGCCTCCGTGATTTTTTCCGGGGTAAACTTTTCCGCGGCCCAGGCAGTTAATACCGACATTCCTTCTGTATCCACGCTGATAACATAGGCCGGGACTTTGCTGGCCTCTACTTCGCCCAATACCGTATAATAAGTAAGCGAGAAATTCGTAGTCACCAATACCGGAGACTTTTCATTGGCCTGGCCCACCGCGTAAAGATTAGGCTCAATCTGCAGAGGTTTCTGCGGGTCAGTATAGATATTCTGCCTTAAAGTTAAAAGCGATAGCGCCTGCCAGGGCTCTATGCCCTTAATTAAAACAATGCCGGCGTATTTGGAAATGTAAGTAGCGGCCTGAATGGTTTCTTCATACGGGTCTTTTTCATCAACCACCACTAAGCTCGGATAGCCCAGGCTGCGAATAGATTTTTTCAGCGCCTGCCTTCTTTGCTGCGTCAAATCCCAAATCCTGGCGGAGATAGATTTTTTACCTATTTCTAAAATTAAATCATTAACTCCCTGATTGCTTAATTCCTTAGCCAGGCCGGAAAGCGCCTCTAATTCCGGCGCGGAAACTACCAGCGCTGCCTTAAATTCCTTGGCTAATTTAGCCATCTCCGCAAGATTATCCTTGGCCGCGCTGTAAATCAGCGGCCGCCTCTCTTTAATTAGCTCTAAAGCCGGCCTTATTGCCGCCAAATCGCTGCTCATCAACGCTAAAGCCAAGTTAGTATTATCTGCCGCCAGCTTTACTGCCTCGCGGAATCTTTTGGCCTCGCCATTTTGACGAATCGCCGCTAGGCTTACATTTAATGCCTGGCCCACGCGCTCAAACTTCAGCTTATTAATCCGCTCCAGCCTTTCCTTAATCTCGGCGTCTTTAAGGCTGTCTTCAATAATAAACCCCAGCCCGCAGGGATGATGAAATTTTTCTTCGTGCCGGAACATCACGCTTTCATTGCCAACTTCCAGTTTATTTTCTCCTGTGCCGAGCGTCACCAATTTTATCGGCGGCAAACTGGATTCTTCCAGCGCCTTCTTTGCCTCAGGGGTCAAATAGGGGCACTTATCTATGCTTATTGACTTCTTTGCCAAGGCCATGGCAAAGGCAAGGCAGGTGACAAACCCGCATTCGCGGCAATTAGTCTTGGGCAATAACTTATAAATATCCAGCCCGGAAAGCGCCATTTTTAAAAATTATAATTTAAAATTTGAAATAATTCTAACGGATTGCAGCCGACCAGCTTTCTCGCAAACTTTTCGGAATCGACATGTCCCTTTATGCCATCCAACCGCCTAATCAAATCCTTCTTAAAAGAAATTTTCATTTTGGCGTTATTCCGTAAATTACAGAATAAAACCTGGATTTGCCTACCATTCATTTTTTTAATATTGCCCTTGCCATAAGTGCACCCGGCAGAAATCTGTATTCCGTCAATAAGGCAAGATTTGGGTTTTTCAGACGCCCCCCTTACAATTGCCTCTATACCGAAATGTTTTTTTGCTTTAAGTTTCTTTAATGCCAATTCCCCCATCAACATTCCCAAAATCAAATACGGCCCCAAATGGCCGTGAAAATCTACGGCCTTTTTCAAATCTATCTTAATTTTTAATTTTGAATTGCAATTTTGCATTTTAACCCTTCGACTTCGCTCAGGGTTAATGGTGAGCGGAGTCGAACCATTAATTTTTTAATTTTTAATTTACTTATTAATCAAGCTGGCAAAATACCCGGCGCCAAAGCCGTTATCAATATTTACTACAGCCACGCCCGCAGAACAGCTGTTCAACATCGTCAATAACGCGGACAGCCCCTTGAAGCTGGCGCCATAACCAAAGCTGGTCGGCACCGCAATCACCGGCTGGCTCACCAGCCCGCTTACTAAACTGACTAAAGCCCCTTCCATCCCCGCCACCACAATAATCACCTTGGCCTTGCGGATAAGCTTAAGGCGCCGCATCAGCCGGTGCGCGCCGGCTACGCCCACATCATAAAGCCTGATTACCCGGTTACCCATTACCTCCAAAGTGACGGCTGCCTCTTCCGCGACCGGCATATCCGCGGTACCTGCTGAAATCACGGCTACGGGAGCGGACCGGGAGGCCTTACGCCTGGCCAGGTATCCTATTTTTGCCAAGGCGCTATATTTTAAGCGGGGGAAGAAACTTTTAAGGTAGGCGTAAGTCTTTTCCTCTAATCTGGTCAGCAATAAATCCTGTTTATTTTTTATTAAAGCCCGGGTAATTTCCTCAAGCTGCGGCAGAGTCTTTCCCGGGCAATATACCACTTCTGAAAATCCGCGGCGTCTCTTACGGTCAATATCCACCTTGGCAAACCCCAAATCGCAGAAACCCAGGTCAAGAACCATTATCTTTTAAAATCCCCCGAATATAATAAATACTATCAGCAGTATCAGCAGGATAGCCAATAAGTAAAAATCGTTAAAATAAAAGAAATCGCCGAGGCGATCCTTGAAAGAATACTGCGAGGGGGCGTTGGTTTTATTATAGGCGGGCGAGACATTAAAGAATTTCCGGAACTCGTCTATCTGCTCGGGCTTAAATCTTAAATATACGCCGCCGATTTTATAAGCGGGTATCTTGCCGCTCTCGGCTAAATCCAGGACCTCTTTTTCTGAAACACCCAACATCAGAGAAACATCCCTGACGGTTAAAAGTTTTTCCGCCATTTTTAATCACCGATGTACACGGATTCTTTACGGATTTACACGGACAATACTTTTTATCCGTGCATATCCCTGCCTGCAGGCAGGCAGGCAGGCGTTCTTTTATCCGTGAAAATCTGTGCTTATTTACCCACTTTGCCTGCGGCCACCCAGGAGTCTATTGCCTTTCTCTCAAATCTCCAATCATTGCCTTCCTTTACTGCCGGGACCTTGCCTGAATTAGCCCATTCCATAATTGAATTTAAATCTACCTCCAGATAGCGCGCCAGTTCTTCCACATTCAGGAAATCATGCAGCATAGAACAGTTGCCTTCTAATATCGCGCCCTCCGCGATATTTAACCTGGCCGCGTAAATATCGCCTTGTACTATGGCCGTGGGCAAAAGGATTAGCCTTTGTTTAGCGGTTATCCTGCCCCTGATCCTGCCGCCGATAATCACATTATCCCCGACGATATCCGCCGTAACGGCCGCGGCCTGGCCGATAGTCAAATTGCCGCGCGCCTCTAAATTCCCTTCAAATTTACCATTTATACGCAAGTTTACCGGGTCCTTAAAAGTTAACGTGCCCTGCATTGTAGCATCAACGTCAAGAACCTTCTCCTCTACTCTCTTTTTAAAAGCCATTATTTACCACCTCCCTTTTCTTCGCTAAAAAGCATATCTTCAAAATACCTTAAAAGAAAAAGCGCCACTAATGCCAACAATGTGGTAAATATGCCTCCGAGATAAAAACCGCAGCCTATGGCTAAACCTATACCGGCCACCACCCAAAGGCTGGCAGCGGTAGTCAAGCCCTTGACGCCTCCCCTGTCCCTGATAATGGCGCCCGCCCCTAAAAAACCGATACCGGTAATGACCCCCGCGGCCAGGCGCACAGGATCCAGGGGGACCATACGGATATATATATCAAAAAGATACAAGGATGTCAACATCATAAGACAGGAACCCAAACCAACCAGGATATGCGTCCGTAATCCGGCAGCCCGGCGGTGAAGCTGGCGTTCCAAGCCGATTAGTCCGCCCAAAAACGCGGATAACACCAGGCGCAGCATAATCTGTCCATCACTAAACATGGCATCCTCCTTTAATGAGCACACAACTTACGAACACGTTACCCGAGCTTATCAGAAAGCTCGGTATGCCGCTTTCTGCGGCAAGTGCGAGTAAGTTGTTGTGCGAATTAACCCCCCGCAGTCAAATCCAGGCCCGAGCTATACCCCTTTTTATACAGCCTATAACCCAGGCCCGCTATCATTGCCGCGTTATCCAGGCAAAATTCCTTAGGCGGGAAATATACCTTTATCTTATTCCTTAAGGCAGCGGCATTGAATTTCAACCGCAAACTGTTATTGGCTACCACGCCCCCGCCTATAACCAAGCGATTCAGCCCCTTCATCTTACAGGCCAATAAAGCCTTGTGGATGAGCGTGTCAATAACGGCCTGCTGAAAAGAGGCGGCGATATCATTGGTGAACGGGTAAGCAGGTGAGCGGGTAAACGGGTTTAACCGGCCGACCGGCCGACCGGCCGACCGGCTAACATAATACAACACCGCGGTTTTTATCCCGCTGAAACTAAAATCCAGGGGGTTATTGGTATTAGAGCAGCCGAATTTCATCCTGCGGGCGTCGCCGTTCTTGGCCAAACGTTCAATAACCGGCCCGCCTGGATAGGCAAGGTTTAAAATTTTCGCCACCTTGTCAAACGCCTCGCCGCAGGCATCATCCAGGGTCGCGCCTAAAAGTTGTATCCGGTCAAAATCTTTTACATAAAATAAACTGGTATGGCCTCCGGATACTACCAGCGCCACAAAGGGCAACTGAACTTCTTTTTCCAGGAGTCCGGCGTAGATATGGCCATAGAGATGGTTAACCCCCAGCAAAGGAACGCCCAGGCAAAAACTTACGCTCTTGGCAAACGAGATGCCTACCAATAAAGACCCTAAAAGCCCTGGCCCGCAAGTCACACTCACCAGGTTTATATCTTTCAATTTAATCCTGGCTTTCTTTACCGCGCTTGCGCTGACCTCGGCGATAGTCTCCAGCTGCATCCGCGAGGCGATCTCGGGAATAACCCCGCCGTATTTGCGGTGAAACCTCAGGCTGGAGCTGGTTTCGTTAGAAAGGACTTTCCTGCCGTCCCTGACTACCGCTGCCGAAGTTTCATCGCATGAACTCTCTATCCCTAAAACATACATATTATTTTACCAAGTCCGATACAAAGACAAACTTATAACCCTCTTTTTCTATTTGCGGCATTACTTCTCTCAAAACCTCCAGGGTCACCCTGCGGTCATGGCCGATGCCTATTGCCCTGCCATAAACCCTGGCCTTACTCTTTAATTTATAAATCTGGCCCCTGATATAATCCGGGTCTTCTGTATTATCTAAAAAAACGTCCCTTTTGGCAAAACCCAGGCGCATTTTTTGCGCTAAATCAAAACCCGCGGAATCCGAAGATACCAGGCTATCCAAAAAATAAAGGTTCCGCTTCTTTAATTCCCGAAAGACGGCCATCATTGTCCGGCGGTCCTCGGTCGCCATTGAACCCATATGATTAGATACGCCACGGGCATACGCCACAGAAGCTAAATCTTCATCTATGATGTTTTTTATGGTTGACTCATCCATTTGCGTCATTACCGTATTCTTCTCTAATCTTACTTTCTCTTTTGGCTCCATCGGCAAATGTAAAATTACCTGAAACCCTCTTTTGTGCAGCTGGCCGGCAACCACCCGTGAATAACTCAAATGGGGCAAAATTGAGACGGTTAAAGGGTATTTTATCTCCTCGGCTAAAGGCAAATTATTTAAATTATAACCCCAGTCGTCAATAACAATCGCGATTCTGCCTTTGATTACAGCCGGCGCAGGAGCCATCTTTCCGGGCCGCCGGCCGGCAAGGATAAATATACCCTCAATGATGACTATAAATGACAAAATCCAAACCGCTATTTTATATCTCTGTTCCCGTTTCATTTATTAGCGCTATCCTGATAAACTTTTATCGCCTTTAAAACATCCACCGCGCGCATCAGCTGGTTATCGGACTTATAATCAAAAACCTGCTCTGGCTTGGCCGGCGCCTGCTTAGTCTCCAACTCCCTGAAGACATCCCGGGGTTTGTCCGCGGACAACTCCTCTTTGGGGGTCAATTCAATCTTACCCTCTTCTACCACAATATCCGGCATTACCCCCTTTTCGTGTATCTGCTTGCCTAAGGGCGTGAAATATTTGCTGGTAGTCAGGCGCAATGCCGAACCGTCGCTTAATGGTATAACCGTCTGCACCGAACCCTTACCAAAAGACTTTGTGCCCAGGATAATCGCGCGTTTATAATCCTGCAATGCCGCGGCCACTATCTCGCTGCCCGAGGCTGAGCCCCCATTGATAAGCACGACCATTGGCACATCTAAAATCGGGCGGGCGGCATGCGAAATAAATTCCAGGTTTTGCATATTCCTGCGGCCTTTGGTATAAACAATCATCTTATCTTTGGCGACAAACTTCTCAGCCACCCTTACCGCCACATCCAGCAGGCCGCCGGGATTATTGCGTAAATCCAATATCAGCGCCCTCATCCCCTTTTTAGACAAATCCTCTAAAGCGGCGTTAAGGTCCTGGGCGGTATTTTCCCTGAATTCCACCAGGCGGATATAGCCGATGCCATCCTCCAAAATCCTGGCCTCTTTTATATCCTTTATCTTAATGATATCGCGCACAATTTTAAACTCTAAAACCTTTTTTTCCGATTCTCTTAAAACGGTAATATTCACCGCCTCTCCGGGCTTACCCCGTAATTTCTTCACCGCGTCCGTAAGCGCGATATCGCGGGTTATTTCATTATTAATCTTGACGATACGGTCATTTACCTTAATGCCCGCCTTCCAGGCCGGAGTATCTTCTATCGGGGTAACTACAGTCAATAAGCCGTCTTTAATGGTAATCTCAATGCCCAGCCCGCCGAACTTGCCCTCGGTGTCAACCTTGAGCTCATTATAGGTCTCCGGATCCATAAACTGGCTGTGGGGATCCAAGGAGGAAACCATACCTTTCAGGGCGCCGTAAATTAAATCCTTAAAATTAACCTCTTCCGCATAATCCGTCTGTATTATCGCCAGGGTATCCGCGAAAAGTTCCACCTCGCGGTAAAGGTCGTTTTTCTTCTTTTTCTCCACGTCGGAATTTGCCAGCGAGACAAAAATAAAAACCCCTAACACCGCGCATAAACCTGCCGCGATAATCAACCTACGAATACCTCGGACTGAAGACCTAATCCTGTTGCAGGTTGATACTGAGCGACCATTATTATCCTGGCTATGAATAGCGAGGTTTTCTGGTCGCGAATGTATAAATTTCTTACGCATCCGCCAACCTCCGCTTTAAAAGCTCTTGAATTATTTTCGGATTTGCCTTACCCTGGCTTTTTTTCATCACCTGGCCGACCAAAAACATCAGGGCGCCGGTCTTGCCCTGTTTATAATCAAGCGCTGACTTGGAGTTTTCCCGGACTACCTCGTCAAGAATTTTCTCCAAGCTGGCGGTATCGGAAATCTGAATTAGATTTTTTGCCTTGATTATATCCGCCGCCTTTTTCCCCGTATCAATCATTTCGGCCAAAACCAGCTTCGCGCTCAGGTTGGAAATTTCATCCCGTTGCACAAATTTAACCAATTCCACCAGTTCCCCCGCGGGGACATTAAGGTCCGCGATGCCGCAGTGGCGCGTATTCGCCTCGGAAACCAAAGGCCCGATGAGCCAATTGGCAATAGGCTTCTTATTTTTCTCGGGGAATATCTCCAGGCAATTCTCGGCGTAATCGGCGTCCTTTTTAGAAAAAACGATAATCCTGGCGTCGTATTCCGATAATCCATAATCCCGGATAAAGCGCCGCAACTTTTCCCTGGGCAGCTCGGGGATGCTCTTTTTAATCCCGTCAATCTGGCCTTGAGTAATAATAAACGGCGGCAGGTCGGGTTCGGGAAAGTAGCGGTAATCCTGGGCCTCCTCTTTGCTGCGCATTGAGCTTGTCGCGCCGCTCTTTTCATCCCACAACCGCGTTTCCTGGGCAATCGTTTTTCCCTGGATTAATAATTCCGTCTGGCGCGTTATTTCAAAGGCCAACGCCTCTCTTACCGCCCTGAAGGAATTCATATTCTTCAGTTCCGTTTTTACGCCCAGGCCACAAGCGCCTTCTTCTCTTAAAGAAATATTGGCATCGCAGCGCAAAGAGCCTTTTTCCATATCGCAATCCGAAACCCCCAGGTATTCCACAACGCTTTTTAGAAAAACCAGGTATTCATAGGCCTCTTGCGGCGAACTTATTTCGGGTTCGCTGACTATCTCTAATAAAGGTATGCCGGTGCGGTTAAAATCTACCAGGCTGCAATCTTGTTTATGAATAAGCTTTCCGGCGTCTTCCTCCAGGTGCACGCGCCGGATATTAATGCGCCGGGCTTTATCCTGCGCGTCTATATCTAAAAATCCATCCTTTGCCACCGGCAGGTCATATTGAGAAATCTGGTAATTCTTGGGTAAATCCGGATAAAAATAATTTTTACGGTCAAACTTGGTATATTCCTGCACCCGGCAATTCAGGGCCAGGCCTACCTTTATCGCGTAGCCCAGGGCAACCTGATTTAGCACCGGCAAAGAGCCGGGAAACCCCAGGCATACCGGACAGGTTTGAGAATTCGGCTCCTTGCCAAATTCAGTAGAACACCCGCAGAACGCCTTGGTTTTGGTTTTTAAATGCACATGCACTTCTAAGCCGATTATTGGTTCGTATTCCATATTGGTGAGCGGGTTCTTAAAACTGACTCGCCGGCTAACTATAATTCTGGTTTCATCTTATGCCAGGGAGTATTCTGCTCATAGGCATAAGCCACCTTAAAAAGCATCTCTTCATGAAAAGGCCTGGCCAAAATCTGCAGGCCTACCGGCAGGCCCTTTTTAGTAAAACCGCAAGGCAGGGATATTGCCGGGATACCCGCCAAGTTTGCCGAAATAGTATAGATATCCGAAAGGTACATCTTCAGGGGGTCGGCTATTTTTTCCTTAATTTTAAATGCCGGCGTAGGCGAAGTCGGCGTGACTATACAATCAAAATCTTTGAAAACGGCGTCAAAATCCTGTTTTATCAGGGTGCGCACTTTCAGGGCGCGCAAATAATAGGCGTCATAATAACCGTGGGATAAAACAAAGGTCCCCAGAATAATCCTGCGCTTGGCCTCATCTCCAAACGCATCGCCCCTGGTTTTATTATACATATCAATTAACGACTGGCTGCCGGCGCGGTAACGATAGCCATATTGCACTCCGTCAAACCTGGCTAAATTGGAACTGGCCTCGGCAGTAGCAATAATATAATAAACCGGCACCGCGTATTCGGTGTGCGCCAAAGAAATCTGGCCGGCGCTGGCGCCTAATCCCTTTAATTTATTTATCGCCTCTTCAATAATATCCTTAACTTCGGCGTCCATACCCTGGATAAAGTATTCCTGCGGCACGCCGATTTTCACGCCTTTAATTTCATTGGTTAAGGCTTTAGTATAGTCCGGCACTTCTGCCTCTACTGAAGCAGAATCATTGGGGTCATAGCCGGAAATTACCTGCGTTAATAGGGCGCAATCCCGCACGTCTTTGGCAAAAGGTCCAATCTGGTCAAGGCTGGAGGCAAAGGCAATCAGGCCATAGCGGGAAACCCGGCCATAAGTGGGTTTCAGGCCCACTACCCCGCAAAAGGAAGCGGGCTGGCGGATAGAGCCGCCGGTGTCTGAACCCAAGGCCAAAATCGCCTCGTCCGCCGCTACTGCCGCGGCTGAACCGCCGGAAGAACCTCCAGCAACGCACTCTAAATTCCACGGATTACGCGTAGGCCCAAAACAGGAATTTTCCGTAGATGAGCCGAAAGCAAACTCATCCATATTGGTTTTTAGCCCAAAAATGGAGGCTCCGGCTTCTTTTAATTTCCTGATCACCGTGGCGTCGTAAGGCGGCTTAAACCCCTGCAAAATCTTAGAGCAGCATTCGGTGTTTAAGCCCTCAGTGCAGATATTGTCTTTGATGGAAACGGGAATACTTCTTAAAGGAAGTTGTAAGTTGTAAGTTGTAAGTTGTAAGTTTGAAAAACTTTTATCGGAAAATCTCACGTAGGCCTTCACCTTAGAGTCTACATCTTCAGTCCTTTTTTTTAAGGAATCGATTATCTCTTGGGAAGTAACTTCTCCTGCGTTTTGTTTCTTGATTAATTCATATGCGGTTAATTTATTAATTTCCATTTTTTACTTATCACTTACGACTTGTAACTTACGACTATTCAATTACCTTGGGTACCACAAAGAAATTCCCCTGCCTCTGGGGCGCGTTTTCCATGGCCTTATCAATAGGTAAAGACTCTTTAGGTTTATCTTCTCTTAAGACATTGCTAATCGCCAGGATATGGCTTGTGGGGCTGATATCTTTTACCTCTATTTTTTTCAATTTATCAATAAAGCCCAGAATATCCTGCAGTTGCAGAGATAATTTCTCTAACTCGCTGGGCTCCAGTTCGATACGCGCAAGATGCGCGATATATTTTACGGTTTGCTTATCTATGGCCATAATCTCACCCTTTACTTAGC
>Ga0194125_10009795_pt1 | contig 13214 bp, 11 predicted proteins | sample TA2KigC250mmetaG_FD_148626 | JGI IMG/M metagenome (GOLD analysis project Ga0194125, IMG submission 148626) | Freshwater microbial communities from Lake Tanganyika, Tanzania - TA2015034 Kigoma Deep Cast 250m | ecosystem: Environmental > Aquatic > Freshwater > Lake | place: Tanzania: Lake... | reverse complement strand
TCACACCGTCATCTTTCAATGTATTGCAGAAATTCCATACTTTCGATATTATGGTTGAATGATTATCAGACATATATAAATATTACAAAATTTAAGTTATTTTAAATATTCAAAAAATTTTTATAAAAATATGTCACAAAGTTAATTTAAATTAAATAAAAATGTCGCAAAGTTAGGGTAATTTTCTGTTTAATACATAAAACTAAATTAATAATTATAAAATTAACCGTTAATCCCGTATTTTTGTTCAAGAAATTTTTTAAGATTTTTTCTGCATACAAATGCAACTTGCTGCCAGGTTATTACTTTACATTTATTTCTAATTGATATATCTCTAATGCATTTAACAGTCTCATAAAATCTTATTATCAAATCAGGTCTTCTTTCATCACAAAGCAAGACAAACCTATTAAATCTTTCCTGTAACGCAAGTATATTTCTGATTATCTGATAATTTTCATATCCTCGTTTTGTCTGTTTCAAGAATGATTTATAAAATGTATTGTCAAAATAATCATACTTTTCAACTTCCTTGTGGTTTTTATTCGTGAAATCTTTTTCTGTTAATTTTGATTCAAATATATAGCAATTATTTATAACCATATCAAATTCTGTCGCTTTTTTTTCTTTATTATTAGATTTCTTCAATTTATATTTCACACCAAAGTCAATATTATTAATTCTCCCTGTTCCTAATAAATTTCCCATTCCTTTCCATTTTGGAAGGTCAGGATGTGCAAATATGCTCATAAGCAACGCATCCGAACTATTAGATGATTGAAGTTCACAATGACCTTTAACTTGCGGATGTTTCTTTTTCAATCTTTTATTCCATTTAGTGTTATTAATTATTGCACTGTAACTATTAGAAAATAAATTGTTTTGTATTTGGTTAAATAGTATTGCTGAATTGTAGCGGATAAAAAGGAATTTATTACTATTGGAATAATTTTCAGCAAAATTTGTTAATTCTTTTCTAAAATGTTGAGAATTCATTTTTCATATTATTATTTTTTCAAAAGCAATTGTAAATTATTTATTTTTTTCTCTTGTTTAATCCATATCGGAGTTGCTCTGACTATAAATTCACGGATATCATAATTTTTATAGAATTCCGGTTTGGTTAAATAAGGAATCCCCTTTATGTCGCACTTATCAGTTATTTGAATGCATTTTTCTAATAATCTGCTTCTGTTTGTACCTTTGACAATAACTAAATTATCTTTTGTTTTTGAACTGATTATATGAGCATTCTTTTCACACTCTTTTATAATTTTTCCCCTTTCATTCTTTTTAGTCCAGTCATACACTTTATCTACTTCAAAAAATCCGAAAATGAAGCATTGTTTTTCATAAGATTTATTTACAAAATACCCTCCCATATAAAAAACAAGCAAATCATTTTTTCCTAACTTAAGCAAAGCACTTCTTTTAGGATTTTTAACTTCCCCGTATGTGAATGTTTCAAATTCAGGGTCAAAATGAATTTTTTTATCTTTGATTTTTTCAGGCAAATATTCACTCAAAGGTTTACCTTTACTACCTATTAAATTTCTGAATGTACGTTTTTCTTTTTTTTCAATATCTTTTTTATCTTTATAATAAATCGGAATATATTCAAAAGTAAAATCCTTAAAAACAGGTGAAAGTGCATTATATCGGCTGTCAATTCCTACACGAAGAAGTAGAATTTTCATTACTTTTCTAATTCAATATTTTCAATAAATTTATTTGAAGTCCATTTTTTTCCATAGGCACCTTGTGTAAATTTTTTTCTTTCCGGATGGTTCACTACTATCATTTTTTCATTATATATAAAACTATTTTCGTTATTACCTAATAAATAAACCGAATATTTTCCATTATAATAACTATGAATATCAAAATACCAGGAATGTATATGGACATGTTCATTACATGGTGGATAATAATTACAGGGATTTACTTGAGATTCAATATCTTTTATATCTATCTTATCAATTTTTGGTTCAAACAAATCACCGAATTTATTTTTTCGTGCTGACTTAGATATTTTTGTATCTTCGTCTAAATTTTTCCATAAATCAAACATACTTTCAAATGCTTTTTTTATCTTCATAAGATAAACCAAATAAGCAGAATTTTCATCTTTATAAAGTAAACCAGCAATCCATTTATTTTCCCAATTCTCTGGATTTTCTTCTGCTGTCCTCATCATATGTTTACAGGTGCATAATGTTATGTAATTTCCCTGCCAATTTGGAGCACAACCATTTTGTATAAATTTTTTATCGTTAAGTTGTATTGATGAAAGTAAATATGTTCTTAAATTGATTTCATTTTCATCGGCTTCCTTGTTTAGAATATCTTTTATGTTTCTTAAATTCTTATTCATATTAGTAAAAAGTATTCCTGACTTTGGAAATACTTGAAATTCATAATCTTCTTTACAGGGATTGTAATTATTTGCAGACATAATTTTTTATTTAATTAATAATTACAAAAGTTTGACTTTATTATTCCCATTCTTTCGGTTTTGTTATTATTTCACCATTTTTCATTATAATTGTTTCAGGGAATTGGGAACTTTGTAAATGTTTCTCTTTCATTTTCATATAACTATCGGCACTTTGTTTTAATGATTCAGAGCGACCGCCTAATGGTAGAATCACAGTTATTTGTTTATCCGGAAAAGTTTCTTTCACGGTTTTTATTGAAGGAATTAAATCACTATCCCCTGAAATTAGAAACGCTTTATCAAACTTATCCTGAATTGCAAGTTTAAAAAGATACAATGCCATATTTACATCTGTTTGTTTTTCTTCATAACTTGAATAACTTTTGTGACATATTCGGCATTTTCTTGTTTTCTTCTTAAATTCTCCGCGAACTATTTTTACCCCTGCGTTTTCTAACGCTTTTATATATATTTTATGTCGTTTAACTTTATCCTTGTTCCAGATAGCAAGGGCAGTAAACCAATAAACGTCTATCAAATCATCTTTTTTTGCAATGTAACATTGAGCAAGTCTATAGTAATTTAACCATTTGTATTTGTTATAAGCAGGATTATTAAGAAGTGCATGGTATAAATTAAACCCGTCAATAAAAAAAATTATTTTATTCATATTCCCTCATAAAATAAAAAACCCGAGTCCACAGGGATCTCGGGGCCAAATGAACACGAAGTTCATCTGGGATTATGTTTAAAAATATACTATTAATTGAAATATTACAAGTCAATATTTGATTATTTTTTTCTTCACCCATAATTTACTGCTGTTTGCATTCCTGCTTATCTAGACAAAATTTATAATTCATATAAGTTTTCCTTCGAAAGCTTGTTTTAGAATACTTTGTTTCAGGAATTCGGCTTGTGTCAATGCAGTCTTTACAGTTTCTTCAATTTTGTCACAGACAGATAATCGTGATTCGATTTCTTCAACTATAATTTGTTGCTCTAATAAATTAGGTATATGTGTAACTACTTTATAGAGTTTTGCACCAGATATAACAGGTTGAGCTGTACTAACTGATAATTTATTTAAATTCAAATTTGAAAACAGATAATATAAAAATTTCATGTTATAACTATTTAAATTAAATTCACATACTAATGCATTATCAGTTATCCAACTTTTTGGTTTAGTAATATGAACAACTCCACATTTCGCCCCTACTCTTCCTATTATTAATTTTGACTCATTATACATATATTTATTATGATGACCCGAAATTCCATTACCTCCATAAACCGGATATTTTCCGTTTACCTTCATTTTTGATGAAGTTAATCCTTTACCACTACTTACTTTTAAAAAATTTCCAAGGAACATAGATTTCCATCCTTTGGGAATTTGAGATTCCGAAACAAGTTCGGAATAACAGGAGTATAATGATGATTCATCATTCATAATTTCTGATTCGCTATTTTCATATCTCCATTTTTGAGTCAGTTTTCCCGTGAATGCAACGTGGAGAACTGCTTGACGGTATGTTTTCAATTGTTCCTGAACTTTTTTTAATACCTCTATCCCGCTGTCAAGCTCACTGAATAACTTTTCAATTTTTTTCACTAATAATTTCTGAATAATTTGTTGAGGAATTGGAATATTAACTATATTAATAAAATTTGGACTAATACCTCCTTGTGCAGCTCCTCTAAAGTCTTTTAGTATCTGATCCTTTCCATTTTTTGACCATAAAATATAAAAAATCCATTTTGATACTACATCTGATTTTACTCTTATTATAAAAACATGTTCATTTACGACAGCATAATTGTAAGGAAAATCACTTGAAATATAGCTTGTTTTTCCAGTTGTAGCCCCATCTTTTACTATTACAATATCATTTTGTCTTATTATTCCTTTATTCATTTTATCAGCAAATTCTTTCGGAACAAACTTCAAATTATTTAATGAAAAACCACCACCATAATTTAAATGTTCTGCACCTATACTTGGAATACCTTCTTTTATATTTTGTACTCCGCCTTTCGGTCTTTTACCACTTTCAATATTTTCTAATAAATCCTTCAGTTTCTTCCATTCCCATCCTTCAGGCAGTTTTTTTAATTCATCATTCATAATTCATCATTTGTAAATTATTCATTCATTAAGAATTCATAATAATTTTCTATATTGATTACTTTTTCTGTTTCCAATTCATATTTTTCAGAAACAATTTTTAAAAAATCAAAAACTACTAATTTTTAAAAATCTGATACTTTAATAACAAATTATTATGATATACTTATGATCTAATATAAATATTCATAATATCGTGATTTTATATTAGCAATTTATTATATTTTTATGCTTATTCTAAAAAAATTGATAATTAGTAATTCGTATAGCATTAGAATAACAAACAAGAAATTTAGAATAAATGATTAAAAAGGAGATTTAATATAAAAAGTACGTCATTTTAAAGTACTTCAATTAAAAAGGCATAAAATCCGGATTTTGGAACTCTATATTTTGTTAGACTTTTATCTACTATTTTTAATATATTTGTTTTTTTGTAATCTACTCTTGGTTCAATATTTTTTTTTATTTCACTTTTAACATCTTTAAATACTGGTTTTATATATTGACTCGCCCTCCGTAAATTTTTAAGTTCAATATTAAAATCTAATTTATTTTTTAAATATTTTCCATTAGATTTATTCTGCTTTATTAATTTCCCTTGTTCATTAATGAAAGTTTTATGTAACTTATTTTGTACTACATATAAAAGAAAATATTTTCTTTTCGTTGTTTTAAATTTAGTATCTTTTCTTAAATCATTAAGCCTTCTTAAATCATCTTCTATTCTATTCACTTTTCTTTTTACCTCTATGACCATTACATAACGCTTAGAATAATATTCTGATTTTTTTTTTATTTGTTGATTTTTTAAGAAGGACAATATCAGCTCTATCTTTGTTGTTGTTTTGATTTTTTTTAAACAATTTTTTGTACTGCACTTCGCTTTCGATTACAAATTTAGTCTTATTGATATATGAATATAACAACTCAATTACTTTGGCAACAATTGAAGATTCCCATAAATCATAATTTTTTATAAGTTGTTTCTTGTAAGCAATCCAATAAACAAGTGGTTGCAATGTACTTGTTATCCATTTTTCATATTCGTTAATAGAATTTTTATTATTCATTTTTTTATGTACATTAATTTAAATTATTTAATTATAAAAATAATATATCTAAAATAACAAATTTTTCAATTAAATTATTTATCTTTATTTCCCTCCATAATTTATGATAATCTGATTATGCAGCAAGATGCTCATTTAATTTATTTAAGATGACATCTACTTCTTTTCCGAACAGTTTAAAGAATTTTCCGAGTCCGCCTTTACTGTCGAAAGGAGCTAAATCAAAATCGTCTTTTTCTATGTGAAATGATGTTTTTATGTGGTCTCTAATCATACGCAGCCATACTATTTGTTCTTCCGTAAATTTCGGTGCTTTGGTCGTATGAAACTGCATTACCCATAACTGAAAATTCCTGTCCACTACTTTATCATATGGAATTAATATTTTGTCAATTCCAAGTACTTTCCGAATAAGCGAGACAAGTGCAATCAACTCGTTCTTGGGTGCATTTGATTTTGTTTCATCGAATTGCTGATATGCCTGCCAGATACGCAAAGGAATTAACGACGGCTTATCCGATTTCATCTTCTCGTATAATTCTTTAATCATCTTATATGTTAGTTCCCTGCGGCGGTACGGCTGACTGTAAAAAATCTGAAGTGCGGTTATTTCATTTTTGTTTTTCTCTATGTACTCTTTGAAGTCACTTATTAATTGATTTGCATTCTCCTTTGATTCGAAATCCCATCCTTCATCTTCAACTTCATCAGGATTTATTGTGTCTATAATCTGCTCGTGTTTTTTCCTGACGTTTTCAATGTATTCATTAAGTTCACCTGTGAAAGTTGATGCTGCCTGTTTTTGAAGTTTTGCGTGTACTTCTTTTATTTGCTTTTCGGAAGGATTTTCTGAATCCGACAGATTATATTTTATTTTTGCTTCGGATTCTATTACATCGGGATTGTATGCGTTAAAAAGCTCTTTTATGACTGCACTTATTTTCTTTCCCTTTGCCTTCTTAATAAATTCTTTTTGCTCCTTTTCTGTAATTTGCTTGCTGAGTCGTGCAAGCCTGTTCCCAAGCGATAGATAAAGGTCTTCTCCTCTTACTCCAACTGTAATTGCATTTAATAAATCTTTTAAAGGTACAGTGTGTTTTCTCTCAAGTGGTCTGCTGTCGGTTTTAAGGGATTTGCTGACACCTATTGCATCAATTATTACGAAATGGTCTTTTGTCCAGACTGCTGAAGGGGTCACTTTCCGCAGGTCATCAAGTGATATGATACGCGTTCCGCGTCCTTTCATCTGCTCAAAATAGTTCCTGCTCTTTACATCTCGCATAAAAATCAGACATTCAAGCGGACGAACATCTGTACCCGTTGCAATCATATCAACTGTTACTGCAATTCGCGGATTAAATTCATTTCGAAATTGTGCAAGTATTGATTTCGGGTCTTCTTCTGTTCGATAAGTTATTTTATTGCAGAATTCATTCCCTTCGGCAAATTCCTCTCTTACGATTTGTATTATGTCATCTGCGTGACTGTCTGTTTTTGCAAAAATCAAAGTTTTTGGAACTTCTTCGCGACTGGGAAATATCTTCGGAAGCCGATTTTTAAATGTCTTAATTATAGTGCGAATCTGGTCGGGGTTTACTATTTCATCGTCAAGTTGCTTTGCTGTATATTCTATATCATCATCAAGTTGTTCCCATCGCTTCTTTCGTGTAAGTTTTTCCCTTTTATCAATGTATTCACCTTTCCAGATTTTTGCTCCTTTTCCCGTAATTTTTGTATTTATTAAATATACATCATACCCGACATTGACACCGTCTGCTACGGCTTCCTCGTGAGTGTACTCGCTTACTATATTCTGATTGAAAAATCCGAAAGTGCGGTTATCGGGAGTGGCTGTTAATCCGATTAAAAATGCATCGAAATAATCGAGAACCTGCTTCCATAAATTGTATATTGAACGGTGGCATTCATCTATTACAATAAAATCAAAAAATTCTATGGGAATTTTATCACTGTAAACTACAGGTACGGGTTCTTTCGGCTGCCAGATTCTTTCACCGGGATTTTCTTGCTCGGCAGATTCCTCAAGTTCTTCTTCCTTTAAAATTGAATAAAGACGCTGTATTGTGCTAATGCAGATATGACTGTCGGATGGTATGTATCTCGAATTCAAACGCCGTACATTATATAATTCCGTGAATTTTCTGTTATCATCCTGCGGAATGTATGCCATAAATTCCTGCTCTGCCTGTTCACCGAGATTCCTTGTGTCAACAAGAAATAAAATCCTTTTTGCATCGGAGAATTTCAACAAGCGGTAAATGGAAGTTATGGCAGTGTGTGTTTTACCCGAACCCGTAGCCATTTGAATTAATGCACGCGGACGATTATCTTTAAATGATTTCTCGAGATTTCTTATTGCCCGTACCTGACATTCTCTAAGCCCTTGAGAATAAAGATACGGCAGTTTATTAATTCTGGTTCTTAAAGAACTTTCCTTTCTTTCCCATTCCAGTAATGTTTTAGGACGGTGAAAAGTAAATATTTCCCTCGAGCGGGGTTTTGGATCTTTGAAATTAATAAACCTTGTAATTTCTCCTGTACTAGTATATACATATGGAAGAGGTTCATTGCTAAGATATTTTAATTTGCTTTTTGAATAATGAGTTGACTGTTCTTCGTGAATTATTAGATGATGTCCTTCCACTTCCTTTTTTGCTTCGATTATTCCAACAGGATTCTGCTCTACAAATAATACATAATCAGCAGGACCTATATCTGTCGGATATTCTCTAACCGCTACACCTGTTCCTGCTGATAAATCAATTCTGCTTCTGTCCTGAATAATCCATCCGCATTGTTTTAGCTGAGCATCAATGATGTCTCTTGCTCTTTCCTCAGGAGTTTGATTTATAAAACCTTCCTGTATCACTTTTAAAATCAGTATATTAAATTACATTAAATATATGTAAAATTATTTACAAAGAAAATTAATTAGTTAATCTTTTTCAATTTGTATTAGATTTTTCTATTTGTTAGAATATACAGTAATATATTGTTTAGATATAATTATATTTCAGAACAAATTATTTTTTTAAAATTTGAAAATTGAATTCAGTAAGTTTTTACGAGCATAGAAAGCCCGGGATATTGAGCCGTGACCCGGTCCCTTAGTGCGGGCTTGTATCCATTTGCCGTCTTTTCCTGTTAGAGCAGAAAAACCTTTATTTATAAGTTTTTTTCTGATAAATTCGTAATCTTCTTCAATTTCTTTTATCAGTTTTTCGTCTTTTAAAAACTCAAAGGATGTTACTTTTAATAATTCAGATTTTTTAATATTTTTACCGTACCAGCTTACAGCACAGAAAACAATTGATTTTAATTTTCGCCAGCAATGACTTTTGTAAAATGAAGTATTTTTTAAATCAATAGGGTTTATCATTGTTATCGCCATTGTTTCTTTCGGCTTATAAATACCATCTTTGATAATATATGATGTTGATTTTAATTCGAAATCTAAACCGTTTGGAGAAGGTATGTTATCAGTTGAAAGACCGGCAAGACGTTCAAGAGTTAGACCTTTCCATCCTTTGTTTTGTTTACCATTTTTGTATATCGTAATCCCATGTTTTTTGGCGAGCACGGATAAATCCTGCCCAGTGTACTTTTTAAGGTTACTTATTGCGGTGAGTTTTGTAATCACTTAATTAATGTTAACTGTGATTCATTCATTCTTGTTATTTCGTTGTATCGTGAGATTGCTGTTTTGATGTATTTTTCATCGTATTCTATTCCGATGAATTTTCTGTCGCCTATTATTTTTGAAGCAATGCCTGTCGTTCCGCTCCCGCAAAAAGGGTCAAGAATTATCGAATTCTTATCCGTCGAAGAAAGTATAATTCTTCTTAGCAATTCAACAGGCTTTTGAGTCGGATGTTTACCGAATTTTTTTTCTTCCGGCTTTGGTGTTCCGATTACCCAAACGGAACGCATTTGTTTATTATTTTTCTTAACAAAATCGTTTGGGAAATGCCCCTCTTTCATCATTTTGTAATCAAAATAATGTTTCGCTTTTTTATCTTTTCTTGCCCAAAGCAGTGATTCGTGACTTGCCGTGAAGAAACGACAACTCAAATTTGGTGAAGCGTTTGGTTTGAACCATGCAATGTCGTTTAAAATATGAAATCCTAGTTTTTGTAATAAATATCCGCATTGGTAAATACTGTGATATGTACCGCTTATCCAGATTGTTCCTTCCGGTTTCAGTATTCTCTTGCATTCCGATATCCATGTTTCGTGAAATTTTAAATCTTCATCAAATCCATTGCTGCTGTCCCATTTCCCCTTGTTTACTGATACCATCCTTCCTGCATGACAGGTGAATCCGTTATTTGATAGTTTATAAGGCGGATCTGCAAAAATCATATCTACGTAATTGTCCGGAAAACGTGAAATTACAGCAAGACAATCGGCATTATATAAGCAGAAATCACTTGTTATAAATACGGGTGTAAGATTTGATTTTTCAACTGATTCGTACTTTTTTACATAACTTACAAGAGAATCGAAAAATTTAAAATCACTTTGTTTGGAAATTTTGTATGAAAAGGATTTTTTTTTCATAAACTGTGAAATATTTGATAATGTTTTGTTTTATGTATAAAATATTTTACTTTCCCTCAATAAAAATCATTAATTTGATTTTAAAAATCAATGATTATATTTGTTATATATTCAAAATTACGTACAAAATAATATAAAAATTTTTAACATCTTAATAATTTTTTAAATAATCCGTTCATTCCATTCTTGCAACTAATGTTGAATTGAAATATAGGTTTAAAATTAGTAACTTTAATGATTTGGAATTAAATATTTTACTATGAACAGAACGACAATTTTAAAAAGCAAATTTGAAGAGTTAAAAATTGACGCATTTTTTGTGACAAATATATTAAATGTCAGGTACTTAACAGGATTTTCCGGAAGTGCGGGATTAGCGGTAATTACGAAGAAAAAAAATTATTTTATTACTGATTTCCGGTATCAGATTCAGTCAAAAAAGCAGGTAAGCAAGGATTTTGAAATAATGATATATCCGCAAGGTACGTACGAACACCTTAGAATTATAATAAACAGGCACAGAATAAAGAGGATAGGTGTGGAATCAAACATAATGACGGTTAATGAATTTAACGGGATTAAAAAGGTATTTCCGGAGATAAAGTTTGTACCGTTAAACTCGGTTATAGAAGGCATAATCATCACTAAGAACAAAGAAGAAATAAAGAGTTTAAAGAAAGCCGTGGAAATCACCGATAGAACATTTTCCGAGTTGTTAAAGATAATAAAACCCGGTGTTACCGAAAAAGATATTGCAGCCGAAATTACATACATCCAGATGAAACTCGGCGGCGAAAAAAATGCTTTTGACCCAATAGTCGCAAGCGGCTTAAATAGTGCCCTTCCGCATGCTCAACCTACTGATAATAAAATTAAAAAAGGAGTTTTTGTTACTCTTGATTTCGGAACAGTAGTCGACGGCATGCATTCAGATATGACAAGAACTCTTGTAATCGGAAAAGCAAATAAAAAACAAAAAGATATTTATAACATAGTCCTCGATGCCCAGCTTAAAGCACTTGAAAAAGTTAAAGCAGGAATCTCTGTAAAACAGCTCGATTCCTATGCGAGAGATTACATCGCTTCAAAAGGATACGGCGACAATTTCGGACACGGACTCGGACACGGACTCGGTTATTATATACATGAAGGTCCGAGAGTGAATCCAAAAGGCGAATATGTGCTTGAGGTGAATAACATAATTACAATCGAGCCCGGTATATATATAGAAGGATTCGGCGGAGTAAGAATTGAAGATGACGTTATCGTTAAGAAACAGGGCTGCGAAATCCTTAATATCTCTGCTAAAGAATTAATAGAACTGTAAACTGAAAATTTGCACAAAGTACTTATAATATCATATTACTTCCCTCCGTTCGGAATGGGCGGGGTTCAACGAACAACAAAATTCGTTAAGTACCTCCCGAAATATGACTGGAAATGTTATGTCCTTACAACTACTCCAAAAACTTTCTATGCTAAAGACGATTCCCTGCTTGCTGAACTCGACCGCAATAATGTACAAATCTTAAGAACGAAAATCAGAAGTGCAAAAAATCTGCTCAACTATGCTAAAGTTACTCCGCTCCCGAAAGAAAAATTCAGAAAATTTCTCAGTAAAGCTGCTCAGGTCTTTTTGCTGCCTGATTCCAAAATTCTTTGGAAAAAGAAAGCACTGAAACTTGCTAAAGAAATTATCGAAAAAGAAAAAATTGATTTAATCTATTCCACAGCACCTCCCTATACGGATTTTTTGGTCGGACTCGAACTTAAAAATAAATATAACATTCCTCTGGTGATTGATTACAGGGATTCCTGGATAGATTGTCCCTATAATTTCTACCTGACTCCCGTGCATAAGTCCCTGAATATCAAACTCGAAAGAGAAGTCCTGAAACATTGCGATAATATTATTACAATCAACCGGAGAATTAAGGAATTAATCGTTGAACGATATCCGAATGTAAAATATAATGATGTTACTATTCTGCCGCAGGGATATGATGAAGAAGATTTTATAAAAGCAAATCATAACCTGCCGAGAACAAACAGAATGAGAATAACTTATTCCGGAAGTTTTTTGAATTTTATGACTCCGAAATATATGCTCGAAGCATTGAAAATGATTTTCGAAAAATTCCCTGAATTAAAAAGGGAAATTGAACTATGCCTCGTTGGTGTGCTTTCGAAAGAAAATATGAACATGATTGCAAAATCAGGGTTCAGAGATAATGTTACAACGACAGGATATATTGACCATCTGGTCAGTATAAAATATTTAATTGCTTCGGATATCTTATGGCTGATGATTGGAAAAAATAAAGGGTCGGAAATGATTTCGACGGGAAAACTTTTTGAATATTTCGGTGCGAGGAAACCGATTCTCGCTACTATCCCCGACGGTGTGGCTAAAAATGTTTTAAAAAATTACGGTGCTTATAAAGTATGCGAACCGGATAATCCTAAAGAAATTGCCAAGCTTATTCTTGAGTTTTACAAGCTATATAAATCAAAAGAACTTCCTGTGCCCGATGAGGAATTCGTACAACACTACAGCAGGGAATCGCTTACCCAGCAGCTGGTAAGGATGTTTGAATTTTTAATAAACATAGAAACACAATTTGAAACGAAAGGTATAATATATAACGAATGAATATTCTTGTTACAGGCGGTGCGGGTTTTATAGGTTCCCATATTACGGATGAGTATATTAAGAGAAATCATAAAGTGGTTGTAGTTGATAATCTCTCGACCGGCAGTATTGAAAACGTAAATAAAAAAGCGGTTTTTTACAAAACCGATATATGCAAAGATAATCTCGGACGTCTGTTGGAAAAACATAAAATAGAAGTAATAAATCATCACTCTGCACAAATTGATGTAAGGAAATCGGTTGAAAAGCCGGTGTTTGACCTGCGTGTGAATCTTGAAGCAACGGTTAAATTACTGCAGGCGTCGATCAAATATAATATTAAAAAATTCATTTTTGCTT
>Ga0194125_10009793_pt1 | contig 13215 bp, 8 predicted proteins | sample TA2KigC250mmetaG_FD_148626 | JGI IMG/M metagenome (GOLD analysis project Ga0194125, IMG submission 148626) | Freshwater microbial communities from Lake Tanganyika, Tanzania - TA2015034 Kigoma Deep Cast 250m | ecosystem: Environmental > Aquatic > Freshwater > Lake | place: Tanzania: Lake... | reverse complement strand
TTTGCTCCGCCGCGGGATTACAATAGAAATCTGGCCATCTTCTCAGCAATTCCCGGGCCGACTAAATCGACAGGCCGTGAAGGCAGGACTCCAAACGGGCCGCTCTCCTGGTTCGGAGTCCTGCCTTCAGGCAGTCCTGGTGCCGCTGAGGGCGCCGCCGAGTCCTAGGGAGCCGCTTGGCTCTGGCTGAGGCTTGACGGCGGGCGGGAAAAGCGTATGATACGCGCGACAGGGGCTCGGTGGCCCCCTGGTGCCGCTGAAGCGGCGTCCGTTCTCACCCTGTGAGGAGTTGCCTGATGGGCAAGATACTGCGTGTCATCGGCATCGTGCTTATCCTGCTCGGCGGGTTCGCCACCATCTACGCCTTCGTGTGCCGCGCGCGGGCCTCGGGCGAGGTCGAATGCCGCCTCCTGACAAAGGAACGCTTGATCACAGGCGTCTACAAGAGCTATGGCCTCAAGGACTGCCTGGTGCCGCTGTGGCTGGCCAAGACCGTGTTCAAGAACAACACGAACGGGCGGATCACCAACCTGAAGTTCCGCTACAAGCTGGGCGAGTATGCCGACTGGTCGTCGTCGGATACTCATCCGGCGGTGGACCCGACCCAGACGGTGGTGGACCTGTATCACCCCATCCTAAGCAGCGCGTGCGCGAAGCTCACGAGTTCTGCGCCGGCCCGGCTCCAGATGGAGTGCGAGTACACCGACCCGTGCGGCGACAAGCAACAGATTCAGGAGACGAAGGACATCAAGCTCCTGGGCCGCCACGAGTTCATCTTCTCCGACATGACGGCCGAGGAGCGGACCGGGGCGTTCCAGGACGAGGATACCCTCTCGCCGCTCCTGGCCGCGTGGGTCTCGAAGGAGGACCACCCGGTCGCGCGCTTCGCCTCGATGGCCAACCGCAGGGCCGGCGGCCTGGGCGCCTCGACGGACGACGAGAGCTGCCAGAAGGTCATGCGCGAGCTCTACGAGATCATGCGCCTCATTGACATCCGCTACCAGCACCCCCAGGCGATGGCCGACCGGCAGATGTCCTACGACCTCAAGCTCGTGCAGAGCCTCCAGTACCCGCGCGACACAATTCAGAAGAAGAGCGGCACCTGCATTGACCTGGCCATCCTCTACGCCGCCATGCTCAACTCGGTGAACATCAAGCCTTACCTGGTGAGCATGGACAACCACTGCTTCCCGGTCGGCCAGAGCCCCAGCGGGCGGTTCATCGCCGTCGAGGCCACGGGCGTCGGCGGCGGGCCAGGAAGGTCCATGAACTTCGACCAGGCGGTCGAGGCCGGCATGAAGACCTTGGCCCAGGTGAACCGCAACGGGCGCTTCACGCTCATTGACGTGCGCGACTGCTGGATGAGAGGGGTGTCGAACCCCGAGCTGCCGGAACTCCCGCCCGACATCCTGGAGAAGTGGGGCATCGTGCAACTCGTCGAGGGCAGCGGCCCCACGGTCCGGCCGCCCGTGCGCGAGCCCGTGGACACCACGCCTCCCCCAACGGCAAGCCTTACCGGCCGCTGGGCCGTTACCATCACCGCCCCCAACGGGGCGACGAGCCAGGGGCAGTTCGAGGTCAATCACCAGGGCAACCAGGTGACTATCGTGGCCTCCTTCGCGTACCAGATGCAAGGGCCCGACGGGCTGGCGCACCAGTGCACCGAGCAGTACACCTTCGCCGGCACCCTGGCCGGGGCCAACTTGACGGCCCAATGCAACAACGCGGTCTGGACCCTCGACGGCCACCAGGTGCCGCCGCAAGGGCTGCCAATGCGCCTCACCGCCGTCGTGGCCGCCGGCGGCCGCTCCATGCGCGGCCAGATGAGCAACGCGATGGGCGCCGTGGTCACTGTCCAGGCGCAGCGTTGACGAACCCCTCTCCCACTTCTCGACTAGGAGATCCTCGATGGCACGCAAGCCGTTCAGCAGCGCGGTGGTGCGGGTGTCCTGCTGCCTCTTCGTGGCTGCCCTGGCGGCGCAGGCCGCGTTCGGCCAGATGGCGGAGACGTTCTACGACGGCACGTTCCGCATCAAGCCCAACGGCGACATGACTGCCACCAGGAAGTTCACCATGCCCATGCTCCAGTACCAGAACTTGAAAGACAACGTCTCGAACCTCTACCTGCTGCTGCGCGACACGGCCTCGGCTCGTGCCGACACCGAGGTCGTGGAGAAGGATGCCCGCTACGACGATGCGAACCGCACAGTCACCTTCACCGTCACTATCCTGGGCGCAGCCAAGAACATGGGCAACCACTGGGAGATCAGCGTCTCCAAGGGGTCCATGTTCAGCAACTTCAACGAGAAGGAGAACACCTTCTACTTCAGCGAGGCCGCCGGCACCTCGACAGGCAACATCCGAGGCACCACCAAGGGCATCCTGCCCCCGGGCGCCACGAACGCGAAGTGGGACGAGACGCGCCGCGTCATTAGCTACTCCTTGCCGGCCCCCCGCACGGTCATCAGCGGCCCGGTCATGCCGCTTCTCATCCCCGGCGCGGCCGGGGCCGGCGTTGGCCTGCTCCTCCTGATCGTGTCGTTCTTCGTGCGCCCCAAGGCGGCCCCGCTCTGGCAGCCCCCGGTGGCGCCGCCGATGCCGGGAAGGTAGCCTGTTCCTGCTGCGGAAGACACGGACAAACAAGTTTGTCCGTGGCACCCCCCGTTGGCTTGGGGATGGCCGTGGGTGCCCCGCCCAAGCTCGTGCCTGCCTAGCCAGGCGAGCGCCTGCCCCCTCTCCCTCGGGGAGAGGGCTGGGGTGAGGCTGCTTGTGTCCTCGCCGGCCTCGCGGAAGGCACCCTCACCCCGGCCCTCCCCCCAAGGGGGAGGGGGAGAAGCTCCTCTTTGCTCAACGCGTACCCAAGCTGGTTTGGGCGTGTTCGGGGGAGTGCCCTTTGTTGGCCCCTCGGCTCCTTCTTGCCGTCTGCCTGGCTGTGGTCGCAGGCCCCCTCCATGCCGCGCAGCCGCCCGACAAGGCATTGCCCGGCGTAGCGGGAGATGAGCTGGACGCTGCGGAGCGCGCGGGCACGGGCACCCTCTTCCGCCTCGTGGTGGCCGACAAGCCGGCGGAGGGCATCGGCCCGCGCCTCTTCTGGCGCAGCATCCCCGCCTACGTTGCCGCCGAGACCTGTCCCGTCCGCATCCAGGTCGGCGGCGACGACGCCATCGCCCCCCGCGAGGCCGTCGAGGAGGGCGAACTCGGCGTCCGCAGAACCTACCCGACCCAGGGGCGCAGGGAGCTGCGCGAGGGCGAACACGTCCTCAGCCCGGGCAACATCCCCATCGAGGTCAAAGGCGGCAAGGTTCAGTCGGCCCACCCCGCCATCCAGGTGGCCGAGGGCGAGGTGCGCATCCGCTGCGCCCCCGTGCGCTTCGATGCGGTTGTGGGCGGGGCGTCTCTGCCCCGCGTTGACGGCTCTCCCGTGCCCGTCGCCCTCTCCGTGCGCTACGGCCAGATGCCGCTCCTGCGCCAGGAGGGGAAGTTCAACCCCCTCATCGTCTGGCTGCCCGTGGGCGTGAGGTACAGCTCCACCCTCGGCGACTTCGCCGTGACGCCCGAGGGTAAGGTTGAGGGCCTGTCGCTCGCCGAGGGCGTAGCCATCGTCGGAAACGGCCTGCGCCTCACCGTCAAGCCTGTGGGCGGGGCGTCTCTGCCCCGCGCTGCGGCTCCGGGCGGCACGCTCTGGCTGGTCTCGCATCGTGGGCGAAGCGTCTTTGCCGAGCACGAGGAGGCCACGTTCGCCATCATCGTCTCCGAGGGCTTCACGGGCGGCGAGGCCGCCCTCACGTGTGGCACGGCTGGCTTGCCCAGCCGTGAAGGGGCGCGGAAGACACGGTCGGGCGAGCCGACCGTGCCACAGACGATGGTTCTAGGCAAAGTCGCTCTGCCGGCGGTCGAGAAGACGGGCTTCGATTCTCGGCTCATCACCATCCGCATGCGCGACATCCCGCCTGGCGACTACCGCCTGAGCGTCCAGGCGGGCGAGGCCAAGAGCGAATCCGTCCCCCTGACCATCGTGCCCTGGCACAGCCGCAGCCCCTTCTTCGTCCACACCATGAGCGGCTGCACGAGCTGCTGGCCCACCACCGACGACGGGCTAGCGATGCTCCGCAATGCGGGCGTGGAGATGGGCTCGTGCACGGGGCACACGAGCATCCTCGACACCAGGATGCCGAAGCTCGACGCCGAAGCGCTAAAGACCCTCGCCGGCCCCGCCGAGCTGGCCCTCCGCCCAGCGCCAAACGACCTGTTGCTGGAACGCCTGCTTCGCCACCAGATTCGCCTGATTGACCTCACGCCCCTCCGCGGGCCGGGGATGTACCTGGAGACCCTCTCCTACCACCACAGCTACAAGCCGTCCGTGGACCGCATGGTCCGCCACATGCAAGTCTTCACGCAGCAGACGGCCGACTACCCGTCCTTCTTCGGCGTCAACTACAGTTGGTTCCCCGCCCTCTTCGGCTACGCGGAGGGCGGGGTGCCGTGCGACGCCCACGTGGGCGACCGCAATCGCGCCCTGGCCGACGCCGTGGCCCAGGCCGGCTTCCGCAACCCCACGCGCGACGAACGAAAGTGGTACCACGAGAACAAGCTCTCCGCCGATCCTGCCTCCCGCGACAAGGCCATCAAGATCATGCAAGAGGCGGTGGACTACTGGCAGGCCCAGATGCGCCTCGGCTTCGGAGAGCACAACCGGCTCTACAACGAAGCTGTCCGTCAGGTGCGCCAAGGCGCCGTCTGCACGCTCTTCGAGAACGCCGGCCACGACGCAGGAAAGCCCACACGCTACCTGTTCGGGGACATGAACGCCTCCTGCTACGAGACCTACACTGACTTCGGCAACTGGCCGATGTCCGCCGCCTTCACCACCGACTGGGCGAAGGGCAACTTCCCCACCCAGCCCGCCTGGATCACCACCTGCTGGGGCACGTCGTCCGAGGGAAAGATGAAGGACCTCTTCCACGCCTTCGGGCGGGGCCTCGACGGCGGCGGCGTGCCCATGCAGGCGGACTTCGGTCTCGATGAGCTGGCCCGCCGCGGCACGGGCATGGCCTTCTGCGGCCAATACGGCGCCATCGCCACGCGAGCCACGCCGGACGCCCGCTTCGCCATCCTCGCCACCGACGCCGAGCAGGCGTTCGGCGACCGCACCTACTACGCCTACCACGCCCTCTACTGCCATTTGACGCGCCTTGGTTGTGCGCCCGTGGTCCTGGCGGAACAGGACTTCGTGAGGGGTGGCGGGATTGCCGATTTCCGATTCCCGAACGCCGACTTGCAGGACAACCCCGCCAAGGGCTCGCCCTCTTCCCCAATCGGCAATCGGCAATCGGCAATCGGCAATCCGGCACCGAAGGTGCTCTTCATCGTCCGCCAGCAGCAGCCCTGGGTGCCAGACACGCTGAAGGCCATCGAGCGGTTCCAGAAGGCCGGTGGGAAGGTGGTGATGACGGGCGACTGCCTGGCGAAGGTGCCCGGTGCCATCGTCATCCCCAAGCCGATCAAGCACATCTGGGAGATGCAGGGCTTCGGGGCCAAGAGCCACGCCGCGCTATGGGAGGAGTTCGATGCCAACTGGCGCCAGCCCCTCGCCGACGCCCTCGCCAAGACCGGCGTCCCGCCCCTCGCCACCACCGACCTCGAGCGCGCGATAGTAGTGACCCTTGACGCCGTGACAATGCGGTATGTGGTGGTGATTGCCGACAGCAAGGGCAAGCACTCCGACTTCTTCGAGCCGACCGAGAAGCTGCCCGTCTCTCTCGACGGCACAGGCTGGACCGTCCGCGACCTCGCCAAGCAAGTGACCTTGCCGACTTCGGAGAAAGACGGGCGGACCGAGGTGCTGGTGGACCTCATCACTGAGCCGACGACGATTCTCGCTCTCTACACGGCGCCTCCCGCTGCCGTGCGGCTCAAGGCGCGCGAGGCGCCCCGTCTCGGCTCTTCGCTAGCCTTCTCCTGCGACGTGCTCGGCGGCCAGGATGGCCCAACCTTCGGTCCCGTCCCCGTCCGCTACACGATTCTGGACCCAAGCGGCAAGCTCCGGGCCACACTGCACCGCGCGGCGGGTGAGGAAACGACATTTCACATCCCCGCCCTCGACGCCTCGGGAACGTGGAAGCTCGCCGCCCAGGAACTCATCACCGGCCTCACCGCGCGCCTCGCCCTCCAGGTCGCGGCTGTGGGCGGGGCGTCTCTGCCCCGCGTCTTGGACCCGATTGGTGACGTGCATGTTATCAACAGCACGCACCTCTCGGCCTTCTTGCGGGGGAAGGGTGAGAAGCTGGTCATCGTCGAGCCGAACCAGGCGGCGCTCCTGCCCATTGCCAAGAAGCTGGCCGAGGCGCTCAAGGCCAGGCTCTGGCAGGTCAGGCCCGAGGAGTTCGACACCATCCCTGTCCGCTGGTATCCTCGCCCGGAGGACGCGGCGAGGCTCAAGGAGATCGAGGCGGGAAGGCTCATCGGGTATCGCCAGAACCTGGTGCCCTACATCAACAAGAAGACCCGCTCCCACGAGCCCGAGCGCGGCGGCTACGCGGAGATCGAGCCGCCCTGGATGGTGGGGGCCGACTGCGTCGTCTTCTCTGGCGGCGTCCTCGCCGAGAGCCTGCGAGCAGTGACGCCCTGGATGGAGACCCCGAACGTGCCTGGGCGAGGCCAGGGGCGGCTCGTCGTCTGCTTCAGCCCCTTCATGGCCGGCCGCCAGGCCCTCGCCGTCGTCGGCAACGACCTCGATGGCATCGCCAAAGCCGCGGCCCGGCTCGCGGACGCGAGCCGGGAATCCCAGATTCCAGATTCCAAATCCCAGATTCGGCCCCAACCCCCAACACCTACCACCCAACACCGCTGGGCGAGTTCGGCCACCGCCTCCGAGCGCACCCCTGTGCCACAACCTTATATCAACTTCACGCCCATCCGCCGCTTCCGGCGGCTCCTCGCCACGGCCGAGGGCAAGGCGGTCGCCGTCCTCAGCGGGAAGAAGGACACGCTGGCCTTCGTGGACGAGGCGGGCAAGGTGACGGGCACCACCGCCGCGGAGACGCGGATGCTGCCGCAGTTGCGAATCGACTCCCAGGGGCGGCTGTGGGACATGGAGTTCAAGGTCACTGCCACCCACCCCGGCTGGCACTATCCCACGGCTCACGACATCATCCTCCGGAGCATCGGCACGGATGGCACGCTGGCCGGCACCATCACGGCCTACTCCGGGCCGACCGAGCGCTTCCCGCCTGACTACCCCGGCGGCTTCGCAGTCGCGCCGGATGGCGTGACCGCGGCCTTCGGGCGACCGGCGGGGATGCTCGTCGGCAAGCTGGGCGAGAGCGCCTGGATGCGCTACGATGATGTGCCTGCGACGCGGGGCAGGGACGCCCCGCCCACAATTGGTGTCCGCTTCCGCCACGAGGTTCGAACCCCCCGGTTCCCCGTCGGCGCCACATTCTCGCCCGACGGCCGTTACCTCTTCTTCACGATGGACACACGTCCCCGCTTCAGCGGCATGGGCTATCCCGCCTTCACGCCCACCTCGTGCGAGGCGATTCTCCTCGACGCGGCCACGGGCCAAGTCGTCTGGCGGCTGAGAGAGGACAAGGAGCGCCGCTCGCCGTACGCCGCGCTCACAGGCTTCGCCGCCGTGGCGAAAGACGGGGCGGCGACGGCCCTCGCTGACTTCGACGGCGTCGTGTGCGTGGTGGACAAGGCGGGCAAGGTGGTCGCCCGCGACGAGGTAGTCATCGAGGGGACGAAGGACGACGGTCGTGGCCGCCTCGGGCCGCGGGAGGGCGTCGGCACCTGGATCGCCGAGGACGGCTCCGTCGCCGCCTTCGGCTTCAAGAACCTCCTCCTCATCGCCCGCGATGGCAAAGTGGCACGGCTGGCTGGACCAGCCTTGGGGCTGGTGCCCGCCGTGTCTTCTGGCTGCGTCGCCCCCGACGGCTCGCTCGTGGTTGTGGGCACGGCCAAGGGCGACGCGAAGGCATTCGGTCCCGACGGGGCGCCGAAGTGGACTGCCCAGGTCGGGGGCGTAGGCCCCTTCGTCGCCGCGACGAAGGCGGGCATCCTTGTGGGCACGAGCGAGGGCGTCCTCCTGCTCCTCGATGCCAACGGCAAGGAGGTGCGGCGGACCAATGTGGCCGAAGCCGCCGACCGCGAGAGGCATCCTGTGGGCGGGGCGTCTCTGCCCCGCGATGCCTACCCCACCCCCTGGGACTACCGCGGCCCAGGCACACTCGCCCTCGCCAAGGAGCGTCTCGGCGCCAAGCAGGTCGCCGCCTGGAAGCCGGAAGGGGAGGCAACGAAGGCATTCGGCCTCACGTTCCACCCCACCACCGGCCCCATCGAGCTCGCCGCGCAGGGCAAGCCAGGCGAGTGCTTCCTCCACCTCGCCTACCGCAGGCCCGAGGGGAACAAGAAGCTCACCATTGCCACCGAGGGCAAGGACGACCGCGAGGAGTTCCTCCTGGACCTGCCCACGCCCGAGTGGCGCGAGGTGGACATCCCGTTCCGCGGCCCGGGCAAGGCGACCGTGGCTTTCGACGGCCCGGTCGAGATTGCCGACTGCTCGCTCTGGAGCTTCCGGTGGCCCGGCCCCAACGTGGCCTACGTGCGGCCCGCCAAGTCCTCTGGGACTGAGATTGTGAAGGACGAGGGCGACGACCTGGGCGGCGCTGCCACGGAACTCGAAGGCGACGGTGCGGCCCCCGGTGCGATGAAGGACTGCGCTATCTGGTGGTTCAACACCGACCCGGACAGCGTGGCGGGCCACTGGCTCAAGCCCGTGGTGGACGCGCTTGAGGCGGTGGACGGCAAGCGGTTCGGCGGCGGCAAGATGAAGCCCTGGGCCAGCGCCGTGGGCCACTTCGCCCCCTATCGCGGCTCGTGGCTCACGGTGGACCTCAAGGCGCCCACCAAGCTCACCCTCGTCGCCACCTACGACCGCGTCGCAAGGCAGTCCGAGGCCGCCAGCAACCTCTCCGTGTTCACGGGCTTCGACACCAAGGACTCGACTAGCGGCGTCGTGCTCGCGGGCGCGGTGGGCAGCGACCAGTTCTGGCGCCTCTTCGCCTTGCCCGGTGAGCCGGTGCGCGTCCTCGGCGTCCACGCCTACACGAGCGACGATGCGCCCAGCGGCCTCAGCGAGGTCGAAGCCTACAGGTGACCTCCGTTCGGGATTCCCGTAGCGACAAGCGTCCCGCTTGTCGAAGCGCGTGCGTGAGTCGCCAGAGGCAAGACTGGCTGAAGCCAGGACTCCGAACGGGGTTCGGCTTCGTTTGGAGTCCTGCCTTCAGGCAGTCTTGGGTCCCCGGTGCAAGACTGGCTGAAGCCAGGACTCCGAACGGGGTGTGCCTCTGTTTGGAGTCCTGCCTTCAGGCAGTCTTGGGTCCCCGGTGCAAGACTGGCTGAAGCCAGGACTCCGAACGGGGTGTGCCTCTGTTTGGAGTCCTGCCTTCAGGCAGTCTTGGGTCCCCGGTGCAGGAGGGAATGCGATGCTCTCGGTTCGGTGCAAGGTGTGGGTGGAGCAGGACGGCCAGGCGGTGTTCGGGGACGGGCGGGTGCAGCTCCTGGAAGGCATCCGCGACGCCGGGAGCCTGACGGCTGCGGCGAAGCGCCTGGGCATGCCCTACCGCACGGCCTGGAAGCACCTGAGCCTGATGGAGCGGGCGTACGGGCGGCGGCTCGTCGAGCGCACCACCGGCGGCGCAACGGGCGGCGGCTGCCGCCTCACGCCCGCGGGACGAAAGCTCCTCGACGGCTATCTGACCTTCCGCAAACGCCTCGATGCCGTGGTTACGAGGCACGCGCGGCGTTTCGTGGACGCCCCGTGAGCCGTCGGCGGCGATCTGGACTTGACAAGCGTTAGGCATATGTGTACATAACGCTACTATGTGGATCTGCCGGCGTTCCGCAAGCCCCGAGGAGTCGTAGATGAGGAACTGGCGACTGGCTGTAGTGGTTCTGGCTCTGTCCGCTGCGGTTGGCAGCGCGGTGCCGTACAACGTGCTGATCTCCGAGGACACGTTCGTGCGCGAGGCGACACCGAACAACAACTACGGCAGCAGGCAGCCGGGCATGGGCGCGCTCGCAGTCTCCGGTCCTGCCTCGCTGAACGGCGCGGGAGCGCCCGTGGGGCCGGTGGACTCGTTCATCAAGTTCAGCCTGGCCTCGCTGTTTCCCCAACTCGATGCGGACTTCCCCGGTGGCTGGCAGATTGACGCCATCGCGCTGCGGCTCGAGGAGCAAACGAACCCGAACAATCCACTCTACGCCTACGGACCGGTGGGCGGCGGGACGATTGACATCCACTGGATTCCCGACGATTCGTGGGCGGAGACGACCTTGACGTGGAACACCACCGCGGGATTCCTGGACGATCCGATGCAGTTGCTGGTGGATGAGTTTCCAACCGTCGGCCGGCGGCCCACGAACGAGTTCGTTGAGCATCTGGTTGATCTGCCGCTGGTGGGCGGCTTCTATGCTGACCTGCTCGCGGGCGGCCCCGTGAGCCTGTTCCTGACGACGCAGGACACGGACGAAGGCTTCCAGTTCGCCTCGTCGAACAACAACACGCCGGCCCGCCGAGCCTACGTGCTGGTGGAGGCTTCGGAGAGCGCGGTGCCCGAGCCGGCGTCGCTCGGGCTCGTGGGCCTGGGGCTGCTGGCCCTCGCCCGGAGGCGAAGGAGGCGGCCGTGAGGGCGCGGGGGCCGAGGGGGTTCACGCTCGTCGAGCTCCTGATCGTTGTGGGGATCATGGGCATGCTGCTCGCCCTGTCGCTCGCTGCGGTGGGCGGCGCGCGCGGCACGGCGCGGGCGACGGGCTGCACCTCGAATCTCCGCCAGCTTGGCCGCGCCCTGGCGCTCTACATGGACGCGAACCGCGAGTGCATCCCGCGCCGCGGCCAGGGCACCCAGGTGCTCTCGCGCATTGATCGGCAGTGCGACTGGTTCAACTGCCTGCTCGCCGAGCTGGGCGGCCCGGCCTACTGGGAGCTCGCCGCCCAGGGGAAGACGCCCCGCGAGGGCGACGAGCACGTGCTCATCTGCCCCGAGGCGAGCGACCCCGGCGCTCGCTACTTCCTGCCGTACGGGATGAACATGTACCTCTCGCCCTGGATTCGCCCCGAGCCGCACAAGCTCTACGAGTTGCCCAATCCTGCCACCCAGGCATTCATGGCCGACTCCTCCGGCCCCTACTCCGCCACGTACCCGTGTGACAAGCCCTACAGCGTCGTGCCCCGCCACCGTGGGCGGGCGAGCGTGCTCTTTCTCGACAGCCACGTGCAGGGCTACGAGGGGGCCTACCTCGGCTGCGGAACCGCCGACCCCAAGCGGCCGGACGTCCGCTGGGAAACCGAGTCCGGCGGCGTCAACTGGGTCCCAGGGTCCTGACGCGGAGGAGTTGCGCCGGTGCATGCCTGGCTGATCGGCATTGACGACACGGACATGCCCGACACCCGCGGCACCGGCCACCTGGCGCGGGCCCTGGCCGAGGGGCTGGCCGCACAGGGCTTCGTCTCTGCAGGCATCACGCGACACCAGTTGCTTGTCCACCCCGAAATCCGGTATACTTCCCACAATAGCGCGAACTGCCTGGAGGTGGCCGCGAGCGAGGACCACGGGGCGGCGCTGTTTGCGTGGGCCTGCGACTTCGTGGGCGCGCAGGCGGCACACGGTGCTGACCCCGGCGTGTGCGTGGCCCGCAAGGCGCTGGTGGGTGAGGGCGCGCGCGGCTTCGGCCTCCGCGCTCAGGCGGAGGTGCTGGCCATCGTTGGGGCGAGGCGCGTCGCCGCGAGCGAGGGACACCTGCTCGCGGGGCTGGCGGGCACCGAGGCGGGCGTGATCGGCGCGCTGGCCGCCGTGGGCCTCAGGGCCGGCGGCGAGGATGGCCGCTTCATCGGCCTCGGCGCCATCCGCGAGCTGCCCGCCAGGGCTCGCGTGCGGGACATTCTCGACGCCGGCGTCGCGGCGCTGGAGGCACCCGGTGGCGCGGAGCCGCAGCCCGGCGATTGGGTGGAAACGTTCGGCTGGGTCCGCCCCCGCCTCCGCGGCGGGCGGCCCGTGTTGCTCGTGCAAAGGAGCGACCAGGATGGCGTGGATTGGGTCGTCTGCGACCGGCGCGCTGGCCCCGACAAGGGTGCTGCCTCGGCTTAGCAGCGGGGCCGTCGCCGCTCAGTTGGCGATGCTCATCGGCCTCGGCCTCGCGGGGGCGCTGCTCCACTCGATGCTCAAGCTCCGCCTCGGCATCCCCGGCCACGCGGCCATCTTCTGGCTCGTGCCGATTCTCGTGGGCCGTGGCCTTGCGCCGATGCCGGTGGCCGGCGCCGTCGCCACCACCAGCCTCGGCGTCGGCCTCCTCGCCTTCGGGGGCCTGGGCGCGCACTGGCCCCTTGCCGCCTCGTTCGGCACGTTTTGGCTCGTCGGGCCGTTCCTCGACCTCTTCGTCTTCTCCTTTGAGCGCGACGCCGCCCGCCCCCGCCTCACGGGGCGCTGGGCGTGGGTGCTCCTGCCCATCGCCGGCCTTGTGGGGAACCTGGCGCACCTTGTCCTCAAGGTGATCTTCGGCGCGATGTTCGCGCACCCGGCCGGCTGGCTCTTCGAGCTGGCCACCTACACCGCCTTCGGCCTCGCCGCCGGCTTCATTGCCTACGCCGTGCTCGTGCCGTTCGGCTGCCGCAGGACAGCGCAATGAGCGCCCTGGCCGCTCCGGGGGCCAGGCTGCTTCTGTGCCTTGCGGCGATGGCGGCTGCCGCGCGCTGCTCGGGGGGTGAGGGGCAGCGCATCGTCGGCTGGCGCGGCGACCTGACGGGCCGCTACCCCAACGCCACGCCGCCGGCCGAGTGGGGCCGCTGGCCGAAGTCGCCCGTCCGCGGCCTGCGTGCCCAGGCGAAGAAACCCCAGGGCGACGCGGCGACCGACGGTCTTCCGCTCGAGTTTGCCATCCCCCGCGACTGGCTTGTCCTCGGGCCGTTCCCCCCAGTCGAGAAGCCCCTCGACCACGAGTTCATCCCCAACGAGGCAGAGGCCCAGCCCGACGAAGGGGCGAAGCTCGCCGGCCTGGCCTGGGCGCCAATGGCCATGCGCCGCGAGGGCGCGGACTTCGGGAACGTGCTGATGGACTGGCTCCCGCTTCAGACGGTGCTGAAGGAGAAGGGGCAGGCGGCCTACGCCCACGTCTATCTGCACTCGCAGATGGGGGGCAAAGTGGCCTTTGTGCTCGACC
>Ga0194125_10009787_pt1 | contig 13220 bp, 10 predicted proteins | sample TA2KigC250mmetaG_FD_148626 | JGI IMG/M metagenome (GOLD analysis project Ga0194125, IMG submission 148626) | Freshwater microbial communities from Lake Tanganyika, Tanzania - TA2015034 Kigoma Deep Cast 250m | ecosystem: Environmental > Aquatic > Freshwater > Lake | place: Tanzania: Lake... | reverse complement strand
TCATGCTTTGCGGGTGGGCCCCTGGCCGAAGCAATGGTAACCGGTGGGGACGGCCGGACCGGGGCATACTTCTGCCTCACCTGCCAGCACCGAGGAAAAAGCTCCCCAGTTAAATTTTTTCTTTGCCTGGCACCAAGAATGTATTAAAATCACCGCATAAAGACAAAAATGTGCCGGAGTGGTGGAATCGGTAGACGCAGGGGACTCAAAATCCCCCGGGCCTTGCGCCTGTGCGAGTTCGAGTCTCGCCTCCGGCACCAATAATTTCAGATAGTTACAAATAATTAGTTGCCCCACTTACACCATCAAAAAGATAAAAGCAAAATTCTGGTACGCCCCTGGTACGCTTTTAACGAAAAAGCCGGGAAGCACAACGCCGCCCGGCCAGGTCATATTTATTCACTTCTGATTTATCGTGATTCGATACCCTCCCCTAAGAATACCCAGTAAACTCGGCAAGCTTGCAGGGCGATATTTCGTAAACCTGACTATATTTAAAGTTAGTTCTTGCCTATCAGTTTCCTGCGGCTATATAAAACCAGACGACCCAGGCCAGCGCCCAGGAGGATGACGGCGCCGGGGAGGGAGACGGGAGGACTATAGTTGGGTTCGTTGAACATTAGACGAGTAAATCGCACAAACCCTAGTCTATCCTCGCCTATTTGTGGAAATGCAAAAACCAAGCGGTCTATGTCACTAAACTCATAAGCGTAACCTCCAACCATAATGGGAGCTACCATGTCATACTTCAAAACGGTTCCAAGATAACCCTGAATATGCCACGGTTGCTGCTCGTTAATATAAATATTTAAATAAGTTATACCATTAAACGTGAACGGTTTGTTCGAAGAGATAACTGAGTCAGTTGTCATTCCACCAGCCTGTGCAAATTTAAGCGTCGTTTCTTTGTTATAAGGGTCGACACCTCCCCAACTTATGCCAGACCAATTAAACCCACTATATCCTGTAGGAATTGTGAGTTCACCCAATGCATACATGTTGATAGACGCGCCTCCATCTAAATCAGAAAAATTTATTATGAATTGGAGTGAAGTTAAGACCACATGACCTCCGGCGCCATGCCGCCACTTATGCTTCGAGATCAGGGGTCCCGGTAGAAATCGTCAGCAAGGTCATTCTGAGGCACGCCAACCTTTCTACCACGCAAAGATATCTTGGCAAAGTTAGTGATACCGAGGCAGTGAGGTGGATTGAAAATTTATATGGCTAGGGGTTACACGTTGGGCGAGGTCAAAAAGGTCTCGCCCACAGATAAAAAGTTGTAGATATCATTTGGTTACTGTAACCTGCGATTTTCTGATAAATCCCGTAATTTTGAATACTTCATGCCCCAGAGAGTCAAGAAGAGGCAATCAGGCTTTTAACTTTGAGATTGCCCCGGTGTTGCTCTGCCTTCCAAAGATCGAATATGACCTGCTGGTTCAGCCAGCTTTCAGCCGTTGTATCAAAAGCCAACGATAACCGGATAGCCATTTCCGGGCTGATACCGGCCCGGCCATTGACAATGGCAGATAATGACTTTCGGCTTATTCCCAAAGCTTTAGCAGCCTCGGTGATGGTTAATCCCAGCGGTTCCAGGCAGAGCTGCTTGAGGATTTCCCCGGGATGGGGTGGGTTGTGCATAACCATCTTAAACCTCAATGATAATCTTCATAATTGACGTTATTGGCATCCTTCCCGGTAAAACTAAAGGTAAGCCTCCAGTTGCCGCTTACCTTTACCGCCCACGTGCCTTGACGATCACCGTCCAGTTCATGCAGATGCAAACCTGGAAGGTTCATATCTTGCGGGGAGACGGCCCTCATCTGGGAATGCCCTATGTTCGCCCGTTAGGAAAGGGACTTGTAAGCGTTCAGCTATCAGCAATCAGCTTTCAGCAAAGACAATGGGTTAGGGAAACTTAGCGAAAAACCAATGATCCGCCACCTTAGAATAACTATGTGAGTTTAAAGCATTAGCTGACGGCTATAAGCTGACCGCTGAACGCTTACAGGGACTTAATGAGATTCGGGCCATCGGCAAAGAAGGCATCGCCCGAGTCTTTTTTGCCGTCAAATCTGAAGAAATCGTAATTCTCCATGGATTTTTGAAAAAAACCGACAAAACACCAAAGAGAGAATTGGACACCGCCCGGCGTCGACTGAAGGAGGTCTGGGATGAAAACGCATGAAGAAATGATGGCCGACTGGATTAAGGACCCGGAGTTCAAGGCGGAATACGATGCCTTGGAAGAGGAGTTCTCCGTTTTTGACGCCTTGGTGGAGGCCCGCCAAAAGGCCGGCCTGACACAGGAGGAGGTGGCCGAGCGAATGGGCACTAAGCCGCCGGCCATCGCCCGCCTGGAATCCTCCGGCGGGCAGAAGAAACCATCGCCGACCCTGAGCACTTTGCAAAAATACGCCAAGGCCTTGGGGTGCAAATTGGAACTTCGTTTGGTCCCAAAGAAAAAAGAACATGCCGCAGCTTGAGGCGAATGCCTTAAACACGTAAGACTTGGGTAAACTGCTGAGAGCAACCTGAGCACGTCAGGAGTTGCCGATCGGAGAGGCAGGGATTCGCCTTGCCTTTTCATTTTCAGCCTCTCATTATGCCTCGTACCGACACTTCTGGGTGAGAGTGCGGACTCAACATCACTTGCCATGATCAAATCTTCTTCGAGATTCCAACCAGTTGAAGATAAGGTCTGCATATTGCAACCAGCAAAAATCATGTTTGGAAGGGCTTCAACAGCAGATATTCATGTTACCGGTGATTATTCAGTTAAGAAACATGAAGATGCCGCCGTGATGCTGAATCGAAAAAAAGGGAGAGGGTGAAGGACGAGGGCAAGGGCGGTTGTTTTCGAGCTCGTCCACTGCACCAAGATGCTCGCTTACGGGAACCGTTTTCTTACCCAGGCAGGATCTCTTCTGCAGTCCAGAACGGCGTAGACTCTTACCTCATTATCCTCCAAACGATAATAGACGGCGAAGGGAAACCTCTTTGAAAGAAGACGGTGGTATTGCCCAAAATGGACACCATGTACGCCTGCAAACAAGCGCAGCGACTCGATATCAGAAAAGAGCGATTCCAGGAAATAGCTTCCCAGGCCCCTTCTTTGTGATTCATAGAAACCGAATCCCTCGCTCAGATCCTGCATCGCCGATTCAAGGATCGTTATCTTCAAGCAATCGAATCCCGAATATCTTTCTTGGCCTGATCCCAGTCAACAAACTTGTCCTTGCCATCCAATATTCTCTGTTCTCTTTCTTTCAAGAAATCTTCATGCCAGGAAGGTGAAGAGAAATCAGGAATAATCCGGCATATGTCATCCCACAATATTTCCATTGTCTGCAGTTTTTCCTCAGTTGTCATTTCTTTTAAATTGAGATTCATGGGCTCCTTCCTTTCTTAATTGTTAGGGACCAGGTATCCATTCTGCCGTCGGCACAATCCCTCAGCCTCCAATTCAATTCGACCTGATGGTTGTTATTATTTCATAACTAAAAGATTATAAAAAGATAATTTCCTGGTATGGCATTGCTTGGAAATGCCTGATGGTGCGGACAACTTGCATCTACGAGAGTTATTGCCCATGTGGTAAAAATGCCAGATAATATCTGGTGATTGTAACCTTCCAATTTTTTTCAAACAATCAGACGTTGATCGATTTTTCAAGGTCTTTCAACAATTCCTGGGCGATATTTGGGCTTTCCAGACGCATGATGCTTTCTTGCGCACTCCCGTAGCTGAGAAGATTGATACTTCCATACCAAACGATTTTCTGGTCGATGACGGCAAATTTTTGATGGATGTTCGCTTTGAACAGAAGTCGCACACCAGTGTCTTGCAGCGATGCAAGAGTTTCCTCTAAGGTTTGTCGGTCCTTATCTTTGTAGGCATCTGTTGGCCTTGTGACAACGACCACGGAAACCTTCTTTGCCAATGCCGCTTCCATAATCGGCAGCATTTGAAAGGCTCGCCGCCTCGTAACGAAGGGGCTAACAATCACCGCCTCCCGCGCTGCGTTCATCATGTCGTTATGGTAAACTGGGAGGAAGTTGGTGTTGTCGAATATGATATCGGCGGGTTCCGCCGCGACGCTTTCCGCCTTGGCCCGATAGCCGATAGCGGCATATCCAGCAAGCCTTTTCTGGTACATCTTCTCCAGGGTTCTGACGTGGATATCGACGTAGTCATAGATCTGGACCTCTTTCTTGTTCTCGAACAATCGGTGCAGCCTGCCCGCATATTGCTGCAGTGTCCCTTTCCATGATATGGGCATAGCCAAAAACAAAGTATCCAGTCGGGGTTCGTCAAAGCCCTCTCCGATATATCTGCCGGTGGCAACCAACGTCAATTGCCCGCAGAACGGCGTTGCGGCGATTCTTGCCAAGACATTTCTGATCTCTTTCCCTCCCCTCCCGCCGGTGAGAGTAATCACATCGGGTATTTTCCCGCGCAGCTTCCCGGCCAGCAATTCCACATGGGCGGTTCTTTCGGTCAGGATCAGCGCGTTTCTGCCGTTTTCATGAGCTCTGATTACATCATCGGTAATCTGCTGATTACGCAATTCGTCCATGGCGATCCCCGAGTAGAACTCCTGGATCGACATATCCTTTTCTTCCCTGTCAAATGGCGCTCTAAAGCCGGTAAACCGGGGAATAACATAGTGCTCGAATGGTCGTTTCTCCGCCTCCTGCCTGGCGTCCGTTCGGTACCTGACCGGGCCGCAGTGCATGAAAATAATCGGATGATGCCCGTCACGCCGGGCCGGCGTTGCGGTCAAACCATAGATGTATTTGGCATGGACCCTCTTAAGGATCTGCTCGAAGCTGAATGCCGGGACATGGTGACATTCATCAACAATCACCATGCCATAATCCTTTAGGCATTCATTCACTTCCCCACCTCTCGCCAGGGACTGCATGATAGCTACATCGATAAGACCGCCCGGATTTACTCTTCCTGCACCGATCTGCCCGATGAGGCTCTGCCGCGGTTTTCGTCCTCGTTTTGTCGCCGCCACGGGAAGTTCCGCATCGATTTCCAGAAACTGGGATAGCTTCGCCATCCACTGGGATAGAAGTTGTTGCCGGTGCGTCAAGATAAGCGTATTGGTCTTTCGCTCGGCAATCAGCCTGGCTGCGATAACCGTTTTCCCGAAGGCCGTTGCAGCTGCAAGGACACCGTAATCATGCTTCAGCAGTTCCTCCGCAGCAAGCTGCTGATCCTCCCTCAATACCCCTGTGAAGGCAACCTCGATGTGTCTTCCCGGCTGGGTCTTGTCGGACCATTCGACCTCAACGCCAGCTTCTCCAAGCAGGGTCGCGAGATCCGCTTCGCACCCTCTCGGTAGGCAAAGGTACTCCGGCGTTTCCTCAGCGCAGGAGATGATACGTGGTTTTCCGTAGGTCGACATGCGCATGGCCTGCGCCCGGTAAAATTCAGGATTCTTGAATGCGGCCAGCCTTTTCAATGCGTTCAACGCTCTCGGGGAAATACCGGATTTGCCTATGTATAGCATATCGGCTTTAACCAATTGCAATACATTCGGAAACTCAGGCCTTGAGAGTTTGCTCCGGCTCGTCTCCCAGGGTTTTGTAGCCTCTTCATCGTCTTGTTTCAGCTCACCGAGCTCGCTTCCATGACAGAGTTTCGAAATCAGAGCACCGATATCGCCTTCGGGAAGTCTCCTGATTTGAGCCAGAAATTCCCACTGGTCCTCGTAAGGATGGAAACGCTCATCGATGAAGACGCTGTTGTCATTTTCCCGCGGGGCCTTCTGCAACGGCAGGGCAATCAGATTGCCCAATCCACCCCTGGGCATCGTGTCCTGATTGGGGAAGAATCGATCGTAGGATTTGAACTTGATTTGATGCCGCTCGCTCATGGCGTAGGTAAGCAATGCAGAACCGAATTTTCGTGCCAGACTCGCGGCAACCGGGTCAGCGAAGAAGAACCAGGCGTGGGCGCCATGACCGGAGCGCGAACGCTCAATTGCCACCGGCACATCAAAGGCCGCGCAAACATCTCTGAGAGTGGACACATCCTGCTGCCAGCCATCTTTATCGAAGTCGATCGCCAGGAAGTGGCATTTTTCATCCTGGCGCAGGGGATAGATACCGGCAACGAGGTTTCCCCTTAGATGTGCTTCGATGACCTTTTCATCCAGGGCGGCATACGACCTATGTTCACAGAAACCGCACTTGACTTTAGGCTTTCGGCAAAAACCAGGTTTCCATTCATTCAGGCAGACAGGCGCGTATCCGGACCTGCCTTCCTTGTTCTCCCATCTTTTCGCATACAGATCGTCCCGCCCCTTGAACAAGGACATGAAGAGTCGGATCTTCTCTGTGGGATTTGTCTTATCTTTGAGGCGAAATAACGGTTCCGAGGGGGAGGCATCCTGGTGAACCCCTTCCTGAGAAGACCGGCTTTCCGGAGGGTCGGCCAGACCCAGCCGGGCCTTTAAGGATAGGTTCTCTTCTTTCAATGCCTTGTTCTCGGCTAGCAAGGCCTGATGCTTTAGAAGCAACGTTTTGAAATCCATCATGGAACGCCAAAAGAGAATATTATAGGCCATGGGCGGATGGCCGACAAAAACATATTCTTACGGGGTCCTGCAATCGATAATCTTGACGGCCTCTGGTTTTTTGCCACATGTCAAAAGCTTCTTTTGATTTCATTTATAAACCCAGGACTGTCTGTTTTTCCATGGATAAAATAATATATCATTAACAATTTTATTTACATATTAAAATTTTGCTTGGCAACCTATTATAGTGTCTTACAATTAGCTTTGATATCATTTTTGGCATAAAGCGGTGCCAGTTTATCCAGGATATTATCAGCGGTTTTGGTCCAGACAAAGGGTTTCGGATTTTCGTTTACGGTCTCTATGTACCACTACAACGACATATAGATATTGACAAAGAGTTGTACTTAGTTTATTCTGTCTCAAAAATGGGGCAATCGGAGGGACAGATATGCTGGCAGACAACCGTCAAGAGAATTCACTGCAGCCATATTCTATTCCGCAGTTTAGCGTCGAAAAGAGAGACGTAGAAGAATTTATTACCGAATTGCAAGGGTTCCATGAATATTTTCGAGATTGTTTTGCTCGGAGCGAACCGCGGGAAAATTTTTATCGATACATGGTCGGTCAATTAAGTGATTTAGAACGCAAATCCATCGAACCAATGTCGCTGCAGGTTGAGGGTGGGAACGCACGAGCCATGCAGCGTCTGATAAGTGATGTTATCTGGGATGAGACTGCTATGCTGCGGAAATACCATGAGCTGGTTGCCGAAGATTTGGGTGATCCGAATGGTGTGCTGATTTTTGATGAAACCAGTTTTTTAAAAAAAGGCAAGGATTCAATCGGGGTTGGCAGACAATATTGCGGCTCTGTGGGCAAGGTGGAAAATTGCCAGGTGGGGGTCTTTGCCGCCTATGCTTCTCCCCAGGGGTATGCCTTGGTGGATAAGGAGCTTTATATCCCGGAAAAATGGTTTGCTGATGACTATGAGGTCAAGAGGAAAAAGTGCAAACTCCCCGTAGAGGTCGAGTTTAAAACCAAACCTCGATTGGCTGCCAAAATGGTGCGTCATCTGCGGGAAGAAAATATTCTCCCCTTTAAATATGTGACCGCTGATTCCGTGTATGGCAATAGCCCTGAATTTCTCAACGCCGTTGAAGAACAGGTGGGGACTGTCTATTGTGTCACGACGCCCTGTGATACCCTATTCTGGCTTCGACACCCGGTTACCGAAAAGAAAGAATATCGACAGCGGGGAAAAAGACGGACCAAATCAAAAGTCAAAGTCCAGGAGAAGGCTCCGATCAAGGCAGAAACTTTTGCTAAGAACCTCAACAAATTTTTCTGGTATAAACGAAAGGTTGCCGAAGGCACGAAAGGCCCTGTGGAATACGAGTTTACTAAAAGACGGGTCACCTTGTCCAAAAATAGCCTGCCAGATCGAGAAGTCTGGTTGATCATCAGACGGACTCTGGGTAGCAAACCCACCTACACGTATTATCTGAGCAATGCTCCCCTGGGCACGAGGCTGGCAACTTTTGTTTGGCTCAGTGGCCTACGCTGGGTCATAGAGCAAAGTTTCGAAGAAACCAAAACGGAACTGGGCCTGGACCACTATGAAGTAAGAAAATATCCCGGCTGGCATCATCATATGCTTTGCACCATGCTGGCCCATTTTTTTCTGTGGCATCTGAAAATTATTTCGGGGGAGGAAGGCACCCAACATTACCGTGTCGCAGCTTAGAATCTTATTGGAGGCAGTTCTCCTACGAAAAACATATACAACTGATGATCTCATCGATCTAGTGGCTGATATTCAGAGAAAAAATTACCGGGCCTATATCTCTCATCGGAAAAAAATAACTTATCAACAAATTAAATGACGTTGTAGTGATATAGATTCGGACCGCGGCACCAATTGGGGGATCACCCAGGGATCAGGCTTTTCCGGATTAACCTCGGCCAGGAAATCATAGGTTTTGCCGAAAAAGACATACTTTCGGGGTTTCACCCTGATGCTCTGATAATAGACCTGCTGGCCGTCCACATAGCCGATGAGCTTGATGTTGGGTTGCCAGACCTTTAGCTCCAGGCTCCCCCGGGCCGGCAGGATGAGGGAGGCGCTGCTGTTATGGGAGGGAATGGTAATATCATATTCGGTGAAGTTCCGGATCAGACCCACATAAGGACGGATTTCCTCTCCGGGAATCCCCTCTTCTCGGGCCAGGTAGGGGCCAGTGCAGCCCACCAGCACCAATGCCACAAGTCCAAGCCAGACAAAAGTTTTTAGCTTCATTTTTTAGACCTTCCTGATAAAGTGCCGGCGCCTGATCAGCCCGGGGGATAAACCTTCCTGAAAGGGTCATGGACCAGGCTTGAAAAAATTCCGGGAATAAGCCTTTTCGGCAACCGTATTCTTTTTATCGGTTCTTAGGGGATTTTTCTTAAAATTTATATGAAAAAGCTCAGACTTGGGGTATTGGCTTTGTAGAGGCTGTTGTTAATTGTGGTGACGTTTTGCACTTATCCTTAATTTATCCCCACTGACGGCGGCCAATCTTAATCCATCTCCACTGTCTCCCCTGTAAGTTCGGCCACTTCCCGGAGCAGGGTCCGCAGCAGGTCATTTTCCGGGACGGTGCGCACCAGTTCCCCCTTTTTGATGAGCGCGCCCACGCCCTTGCCTCCGGCAATGCCCACGTCCGCCTCCCGGGCCTCCCCGGGGCCGTTCACCACGCAGCCCATGATGGCCACCTTAAGGGGGGTGGTGAGGTACATGAGGCGCTTTTCCGCTTCCTCGGCCAGGCCGAACAGGTCGATCTGGCAGCGGCCGCAGGTGGGGCAGGAGATAATCTCCGGCCCCCGCTCCCTCAGGTGCAAAGCCCGGAGAATTTCATAGGCCACCCGCACTTCCTCCACCGGGTCCCGGGTCAGGGAGACCCGCATGGTGTCGCCGATGCCCTCGGACAGGAGCCAGCCCAGGCCCAGGGCGGATTTCACCGTGCCGGCGATGAGCCCCCCGGCCTCGGTGACGCCGATGTGCAGGGGGTAATCCACTTCCCGGGAGAGGCGCCGGTAGGCCGCCACCGTCACCAGCACGTCCGAGGCCTTGAGGGAAATCTTGAAATCATGGAACTGCCAGTCCTCGAACTGCCGCACCCACCTCAGGGCGCTGGCCACCAGGGCCTCGGGGGTGGGGCCGCCATAACGTTCCCGGAGATCCGCTTCCAGGGAGCCGGCATTGACCCCCAGGCGCAGGGATTTGGCCATGGCCCGGCAGGCCTCCACCACCGGCCGGGTCTTGTCGGCCCCGCCCAGGTTCCCCGGATTGATACGCACCGCGTCCGCTCCGGCCTCCAGGGCTCCCAGGGCCAATTGATGGTTGAAATGAATGTCGGCTATGAGGGGCACCGCACAGGCGGCCCGGATTTCCTTAAAGGCTTTCACCGCCTTGGCATTGGGGACCGCCAGCCGGACGATGTCGCAGCCGGCCCGGACCAGGCGATCAACCTGGGCTAAGGTGTCATCGATCCGGCAGGTGTCGGTATTGGTCATGGACTGCACCGACACCGGGGCGCCGCCGCCTACCTGGACGTTTCCCACAAAAATTCCCCGGGTGGGCCGCCGGGGTTTGAGCAGAGTGCTTGGCACAAAAAATCTCCCTGGTTTTCTCCCAGAGTTGTCAGTGTCCCGAAGAGACATCTCCCCTGGGTCCTATTTCGTAAACTCGCACCTCACGGGAGCCATCGTCCACTTCATAAAGGATCCGCCAACCGCCGACCTGGTACCTAAAAGATACTTCATATCCCATCGGTTTCTTGACATTAGGGTTATTTTCGGACTATTTTCAAGAACCAGGAAACATTTATCGATTCCTCGTTGGAGCTTCGTGGGGAGCCGGCCATAAACCTTGCGAGCCGACTTCGTCATCAGAACTTTATACTGCATCGGTTTTTATATCTCTCCAGGCGGCATATTCTCCTTTGGCATACTCCTCCCGTCCCCTGTTTATGGCCTGCACTTCCGCCTCAGTGGGCTCGACTTCCTCAGGCTCCTGGATGAAGCGAACATACTCCAGGACTGCTTCAAGAGACTCCTCTGGGAGACTGTCCAGAACCTTGTTTATTTGTTCACATATGTTCATTGTTGCTCCCCTTGATTTTACTATTTTTATTTTATCTTATTCTCTCGAAACTGCAATGAGACCATTAGTTATCTACCCCATCTAAAAATTTTTTGCCCTCCGGCAGGGTTTTTGATAAGGTGAAAAAATTCGACATAAATCCTTAACCGGACTATTTAGAGGTAATTTTGTTATGATCCCACGCTACAGCCGACCGCAGATGGCCCGCATCTGGACGGAAGAACATAAATTCCACACCTGGCTGCAGGTGGAGCTGGCCGCCCTGGAGGCCATGGCCCGACACGGCCTGGTCCCAGCCGCGGCGGTGGCGAATATTCGCGACAAGGCTCGCTTCGAAGTGGACCGCATCGAGGAGATCGAGGCCCAGACCAAGCACGACGTCATCGCCTTTCTCACCAACGTGGCGGAGTACGTGGGCGAGGACAGCCGCTACCTGCACTATGCCCTGACCTCCTCGGATATCCTGGACACGGCCATGGCCCTGCGCCTGCGGGAGGCCGCGGACATTCTCCTGGCTGACCTGGACCAGCTCCTGGCCGTCCTGAAAGACCGGGCCCAGGAGTTCAAGTACACCGTCTGCATCGGCCGTTCCCACGGCATTCACGCCGAACCCATGACCTTCGGCCTCAAGTTCGCCCTCTGGTACGCGGAAATGGCCCGGAATCGGGAACGCCTGGCCCGAGCCCGGGCTGTAATCAACGTGGGCAAGTTCTCCGGCGCGGTGGGCACCTTCGCCCACCTGCCCCCGGAAGTGGAGGAGACGGCCTGCGCCCTGCTGGACCTTGAGCCCGCGCCCCTGGCCACCCAGGTGATCCAGCGGGACCGGTACGCGGAATACTTCACCACTTTGGCCCTCATCGGAGGCACGGTGGAGAAGATGGCCGTGGAGATCCGCCACCTGCAGCGCACCGAGGTCCGGGAGGCCGAGGAGTTCTTCAGCGCCGGCCAGAAAGGCTCCTCCGCCATGCCCCACAAACGCAACCCCGTCCTGAGCGAGAACATCTCCGGGCTCTCCCGGGTCCTCCGGGGCAATGCCCTGGCGGCCCTGGAGAACATGCCCCTGTGGCACGAACGGGACATCAGCCACTCCTCGGTGGAACGCCTCATCGCCCCGGACAGCACCGTGCTCCTGGACTTCATGCTGGGTCGCCTCACCGGCATCCTGAAAAACCTCCTGGTCTATCCGGAAAATATGCAGAGAAACCTGGAGCTCACCCGGGGGCTGATCTTTTCCCAGCGCCTGATGCTGGAACTGGTGCACAAGGGCGTCACCCGGGAGGAGGCCTACCTCCTGGTCCAGGGTCCGGCCATGCGGGTCTGGCAGGAGGGCCTTAACTTCCCCGACCTCATCCGCCAGGACCCGAAAATCGCCCACTACCTGAGCCCGGGGGAAATCGAGGCCGTCTTTGATCTTCAGGAATACCTCAAACACGTGGATTATCTCTTCCGGCGGGTTTTTGGGGAATAAGGCGAGGATCGGTTGTCAGATCTGCTCTTGTGTCCGGGTTGAACTTGGGCACAAGGGAAAAAGGGTCTTAACTGCACACCATTTATAAATTAAATTATAATCAATATATATAGATAACGCCCTGAAAGGAAATTGTGTTATAGTGCAATAGTATTATCCTATTGTTGCCGATTAGTTCTAGAGGATGACTGGCAATCGGATACGAAGGGCTGGGTCAGGTCTATTCTGGCAGCAGGCAGCGGTTAGCTTAAGGATAAAAGAAAATTAAATAGTTCGTTTTAGATGACCGACACCTGAGGCTTGACCAAAGGTTGCCTGACTGATTGTTTTTGCAGAGAGCTGATAGTTGAACGCCTCTATTTTTTCACCTGCAAGCTGATCGCGGCAAGCTCATGCAAAAATACCGGAAGTGCGAGCCCGAAGAGAAAACCCCGGAGCGCCATAAGAGAGGCGGTCATGTTGCAGCGAAGAATAACAATCAATAAATGGTTAGGGACAATCCTGGCCCTCTCGCTGGTGGTCTTATCGGCTGGGGGGGTCTGGTTTTACCGGCACCAGGAACAGACGACCCGCCAGGAAGCCGAGGGGCTGCTGGCTGCCATAGCCCGGCTGAAAGCCGATCAGATCGCCAACTGGCGGCAGGAAAGGCGGGCGGACGCGGCCCAGCTGATGGAACATCCCCTGATGCCGCAGTTGGTGGCCCAATTCCTGGCCCAGCCCCAGCCGCAACTGCAGGAGCCGCTCCTCAAACGGTTTCGCAGCCTCCAGACCCACCGGCATTACTCCGATATCTTTCTAGTGGACGCCCAGGGGCAGGTGCGCCTGAGTCTTACCGGCGCACTTGACTCTCACCAGGAATATGCCCCGGCCCTGGCCGCGGCCTGGCGCCGGGGCCTGCCCGAGTTCACCGAATTGCATGTGGACGAGGATAACACCGTCCCCCATATCTCCGTGGTGGCGCCATTTTTCACAAGGGAGCAGGACGGCAAAAAGCCCTTAGGAGCCCTTATTCTGGTGAGCGACGCCTCCCAGTTCCTTTACCCCCTTATCCAATCCTGGCCGATACC
>Ga0194125_10009785_pt1 | contig 13221 bp, 9 predicted proteins | sample TA2KigC250mmetaG_FD_148626 | JGI IMG/M metagenome (GOLD analysis project Ga0194125, IMG submission 148626) | Freshwater microbial communities from Lake Tanganyika, Tanzania - TA2015034 Kigoma Deep Cast 250m | ecosystem: Environmental > Aquatic > Freshwater > Lake | place: Tanzania: Lake... | reverse complement strand
AGGCCTTGCCGATGGCGGAGAGGCAAGACCATCGGCAAGCTCCGAAGACTCCGCTTGCCGCTGCCACCCACCCAGGCTGTTACCCGGTTCTGAACCAGGCCCAATCTTGAGGCGACTATCCCCGGCTGTGCTCCGTCACGACGAGCTTATAGGACCATCCGATGAGAAGGTGTGCACAGCACACCCTACGAGCGGTCCGGCAGCCGGCCGGCTTTGCTCAGTGCAGACAGGGAAAACACCAGGGGGTAAAGTTCCTCGAAGTACCAGAGGCGGGCGAAGTACAGGCCGATGGGCGAGGCCGGCGTCTCCCGGCCATGGTCGGTGTTCCGGATGAGCCAGGCGGCCCCGCGGCGAATCGCTTCGATGACAGATTGCGGATCTTCGATCGCCGATTGAAGCAGAACCGTTGCCAAGGCATCGACGGCCAAGGCGGTCTCTTCAATGGACGCGACGACGGCATGAGCGCCGCTCCAGCCGCCATAGGCGCCCTGGACGGACAGGAGCCACTGAACCGCCCGCTCGCACATGGTGCGGAAGGATTGCCGATCGAATCCGCAGTCCGCGATGCGCGAGCCGCAATTGGAGAGATGCGTCAAGGCCCGGCTGGTCCCATACACCGGGTTCTCCTGTCTGAATGCATATTGGTTGCCAAACCACAGCGGCACCCAGGAGCCGTCCGGCCGCTGGGCGTCGTGCAGATACCGCAGGGCCCGCTGCATCGCCCTTTCCGTTCGGCTCTTCAAGGGACCCGGCAATTCGTGCAGCCAGGCGCCCATCGCTCCAACCGCGTGGGCCGTAATATCCGGCGTGCTCTTGTCGAACGGCAGTTTGGTCCACCCCCGGCAGAAAGTGGGAATGCCGCCGTCGCGGTTCTGCAAACCCAGGAGCCAACCAATGCCGGCCGACGCGGCGCGGAGGATCGCAGGATCCGTCCCGCCCGACGACAACTCACGCAGGGCCAGGAGCGCCCCGGCCGTATCGTCGCCATCAGGCACAGCCCCGGGCAGATTCGACCACGCCCAGCCCCCCGGTGCGGCACGGGTGTACGGATGGACCTCCCGGTGCTGGCAGGACAACAGCCACTCCCGCAACTGACCGCGGGCAGAGGACGGCAGATCCGTAGGGTGGGCTGTGCCCACCGTCTCTCTCGGAGGGGACGAAATGGTGGCCCCGGGCCACCCCGCGAGCGCGTTGATCGAGAGGGTTGTCACCCAAGTAGCCAGGTTCGTATCGATGGGCCAACTCCCATCATATCGGATCGACGCGGCCAGAAACTCGACGCCCTTGGCGACCGCCTCATGGTCCCGGTATCCGCCGGCGGCGAGACTCATGACAACGAACGATGTCAAAGGCGCCGCCTCCAGAAAGCCGCCGTTCTTCGGTTGGAGTTTGCGGAGAACCGCAAGGCTTCTAGCGCGGGACAGATGCCGTACCGACCGAGTGAGCGGATTGCGGGGCCTGCGATGGGCATATCCCACTTGACCGACGGCAATCAGGGCCGGTAGCGCATAGCTGACGACAGGCAGACGCAGCCATTTGTACAGACGCTGCGGCAGGACCGCCAACTCAAAAGGCAGCGGGCGGACCAAATGCCAGGCGGAATTGCTCGTCCCCAATCGTCCCGCCAGGGCACACATGGTCAGGATGGGCACCGAGAACGTGCGGTCTTTGCCGTACTGCTGCTCGACGGCCCGTGCCAACGCCTGCGGCTCCAGGCTGCCGACCTTGCGCAGCAGCCACGCTTCGGCTTGGCGTACCGCGTGAGTTTGTTGCGGTCTGTCGCAGATGGCAGCGTCCAGCGCGTTCGTAGTGACGCCGTCAGGCGTTGTCGTAGCATGGGCATCCTGCCCATGAGTAGCACGGCCGCCCCGGCCGTGAGTGCCACGGGCATCTTGCCCGTGGCGATCCCTCGGATTCATGGGCGGGACGCCCATGCTCCGGGCGGGCGAGACGCCCGTGTTACTCATGGGCGGGACGCCCATGCTACGAGATGCCCTTACGGGCACACTACGAATCGGGCCTTCGGACGCCATTGGAGGCTGAAATCGGTGGTCGGAAACGGCCAGGGCCGAGTAGCAGAGCATCGTCGTGCTGAGGTTGCTGGGGCTCTCGACCGTGTCACCCCAGCCGCCATCGGCGTTCTGATTGGCACAGAGCCACCGCAAGCCACAATCGATCAGAGAGATATACCGGTCGCGGTCCACAACGGCCAGAGCGAAGACCGCCGTGGCCGTCGACAGGGCACTGCTCGACAGGCGTCCCTCCCAATAGCCCTGGGGGCCACGAGCCGCCAGCAGGCGCTCGCGCAGGGTCGCGAGCGTTGCTTGGAGGCCGCTGACGTCATCCGGCGTGATCATTCGACGAGACACCCCAAAGAAAGAAGGCCGTAGTAGGTGTATTCGCAATCGACGATCTCGTCGCCCCAGTGGCCGCGGAATCCGCCCTGGGTGCTCCAGAGACTGTCGAGATAGTCCAGGTGTCTGTCCGTGCCCTCCTCGGCTGGCGCGCCGACGAGGGAAAGCGCATGCAGGGCTGTAGCGGTCGAGAGCAGGTCCGGGACAGCTTGGTCCCCTGCCCAGGGAATGGCTGTGAAACCGCCCCGTAGTCCCGCCCGCTCCTGAAGCCAGCGAATTGCTTCTTTCGGCACGGGTTGCTTCAGGTAATGAAGAACAGAAATCGCGGCGGCGGTGGCCGGCGTGGCGCTGACCGCCATTGCCGGCTCGTTCGAATACCCACCATCCGGCATTTGCAGGGAGCGTATCGATGCCGCGAGGGCCTTCGGGTCCGGCGGATTCAAACCAAGATCCTGGCAGGCCCCCAGCGCCAGGAAGCACCCATACGCAGTGCCTCTCATAGCGCCGGCCACGGTATGGAACCCGCCATCGGCCGATCTGTACCCTAACAGACGCTGGGCGGCGGCTTCCCGTGTCGCCCCGAACGTGGCGCGGGCATCCTGCCCTTGCGTGGCGAGGGCGTCTCGCCCTTGTGTGGCGAGGGCGTCCCGCCCTTGTGTGGCGAGGGCATCCTGCCCTTGTGTGGCGAGGGCATCTTGCCCTTGTACTTCGGACTCCACACACGCTTCGGGCGCAGCTTGGCAAGGCCAGGATGGCCTCGCGACGCAAGGGCGGGACGCCCTCGCCACGGCGGCTGGGCTGCCGGATTCCGCCAGATCGATGCGACAGCGGATCAGGCCGGCCAGGTGCACGAGGTCGAGGGTCTCGCCCGCCGCGAAGCCGCTGAGATAGGCGTTGATTTGCCCCCACGGAAGATCGACGCCCAGTGCCAGGGACGCCTCCAGCCCGAAGACGGTGTAGTAGAGATCGCTGCGTCCGTCTCTGCCTTGAAAACCACCGTCCGGGGCCAACTGCCGGCGGAGAAAACCCCGGACCGCTTCCCGGGAATCCCCGAGAGCGTCCGCCGCCCTGCTCACCCTATGGCACATGTCGAGTCGAATCGTCATTCGTAGCACTCACGGTCTATCCAGAGCCAGCGGCGTCACGACACCAGCTTCGCCGGTCATTTCTTCGGGCGGCTCGCCGCCGGCGATCTGTTGGGCGATGATGATCTGTCCCGCCTCCCGCCGCAGAGCAGGCAGATACAGTCCGAACACCGCTGCACCTATGATGCAGATGATACCGCCGATGACTACGGTTGTCGGCGCGCCGAGGTTGTGGGCCAGGGCGCCCGCCAACAGCGAGCCGAACGGGGCCATGCCCATGAAGATCATCGAATAGACCGCCATCACCCGGCCGCGGAGCGCATCCGGGACCAGCGATTGAATCAGCGTATTCGACGAGGCCATCTCGATCATGATCGAGAACCCGACCGGCAGCAGCAGCGCCGCCGAGAGCCAGAACGAGCGGGACAGCGAAAACAGGATCAGGCTCACGCCGAAGCCCGTCGCGGAGAAAGCGACCCAGTGGCCCAGGCCGTGGAGGCCCTTCTTGGCCGCCAGGGTCAGGGCGCCCGCCAGCGCGCCGAATCCGATGGCGCTCATCAATACGCCGAGCCCCCGGGGACCGCCATGCAGGATCTGATCGGCGAAGATCGGCATGAGCACGGTGTACGGCATGCCCACGAGGCTGACGAGTCCCAGCAGAAGCAACAGGGCCCGGATCGGCCCGGTCCGCGCGACGTAACGGAATCCTTCGATAATGCTGGCCAGCGCCGATCCGGGCAGCGGGACCGGCGTCCGGATTGTCATGCTCATCAGCAGCAATCCCACGATCACGGCGAAGTAGCTGATCCCGTTGATGAAGAAACACCACCCCTCGCCGACCGTATCGATCAACAGGCCCGCCAGGGCCGGCCCGATCATGCGGGCGCCGTTGAACATGGAGGAGTTCAAGGCGATGGCGTTGAGGAGATCCTCCCGGCCGACCATATCCGCGACAAACGCCTGCCGGGCCGGGATGTCAAAGGCGTTGGTGATTCCCAGAAGAGCGGCCAGGGAAAAGACATGCCATACCTGGACATAGCCTGTGAGCGCCAGGGCGGCCAGGACGAAGGCCAGGAGCATGGCGATCGTCTGTGTCGCGATGAGGATGCGACGACGGTTGTAACGGTCGGCGATAGAGCCGCCGAAAGGCGCCAGCAGGAAGATCGGGATCTGCGTGGAAAAGCCGATGAATCCCAGCAGCACCGCCGAGCCGGTCAGCCGGTAGACGAGCCACGACTGCGCCACCGTCTGCATCCAGGTGCCGCTCAGGGAGATGAACTGTCCGCCGAAGAACAGTTGATAGTTCCGGTGGCGCAGGGCCCGCAACACCGACGGCAACGCTCTCTGAGGCGCGTTCGAGCACCCATAAGGTGGGCTGTGCCCACCATCTTGTCGTTCGACCGATGGAGATTGGTGGGCACAGCCCACCCTACGTACGGTCCGGCGCATGCCCAGCCCCAGGGTCATCACAGCAACCCATCACGTCGAAGTCGTGGAATATCCTGGCAATCACGCGCCGCAGCAGGCCCTTGAGATTGGCGTTCTTGAGGCGGATCAGGCTGCCGATGGCCTGCGACTTGTACATCTCCATCAGGCGCCACGCTGCGGCCTCCGCCTCCACTCGGAGTACGGACGAACGCAACTCGTAGGGTGGGGCTTGCCCCACCGATTCCTCTGGCGCGGTGCTTTGAGGTGTGGCAAACCCCACCCTACCGACTCTCTCTTGGCCCAGCGCCAGCAAAATGGAGGGCCGCGTGCCGTCGAAAAGCTCCTCCTTGTGCGGCGTGCGCAGGTCGTCGAGGTCGTCGCGGATCTGATAGGCGATGCCGAGCGCCTCGCTGTATTGCCGGAGCACATCCCGAACCTGCTGGTCGCACCCGGCCAGGATCGCCCCGAGACTCAGGGCCACCTCGAACGCCGGGGCGGTCTTCATGCGAAAGATGTCCAGGACCTCCCCTACCGTCAAGGGCTTCGGGGTCCGCATCCAGGCCAACTCGCTGCCCTGGCCCAGGCACAGGCTCCGATGCCCCTCGGCGGCAACGCGCAGCAGCTTCACCTTCAGCGCATCCGGCGCGTCCACCTCGGCCAGAAGCCGATAGCCCTCGCCGAGAAGAAAATCGCCCACGTTCAAGGCAATGGGCACACCATATTCGGCGTGCAGCGTATTCTCGTCGTACCGCGTAGCGTCACCGTCCTCGATATCGTCGTGGATCAGGGACGCCTTGTGGAAGCACTCGACGGCCACCGCCACCCGGCGCAGATCGCTCTCGCTCACGCGGGCCTCATCGGCACCAAAGGCCTCGTACGTGCAGACCGCCAGGAAGGGTCGCCACCGCTTGCCCGCCTTGACCATCCAGTCCAGCGCAATCCGCTCCGTCTTGTCGTAATCCGTCGCCGCCATATCCGGGGATGGGTGGGCACCGCCCCCCCTGCCGGTGAGCAGAGAAGCCAGCGATTCCTTCGTGAACCAGCCGTCCACCTGCCGGTGCAGGGCATCGAGGTCGAAGCGGCGGGCCTGCTCGTCGGCGGTCTGGTACATGGCCTCCCAGAGCCAGTCGAGGTCCAGGCTCGTGTTGGCACAGCCGTCCCGCAGCAGCGGAATCGCCAGGCCGGGGACCGCTCCCGCTTCCATGTAGGGGAACACCCGCTCGAGCACCGACAGGCAGCTTGCTCCCACGACGCCTTCGATCCGGCCGGTCTCGATCAGGGACATGACCACGGGCGAGCCTTCCGCCACGAGGACCGTATAGCCAAGCTGCTCGGCCTGGCTCTTGAGGTCGTCGATCACGCACCGGCCGCAATGCTCGCAGAGCAGACCGATCTCGTCGAACCGGGCGGGACACTCCTTGGCATGACGCAGGCATTTGGGCAGCAGCAAAAGGCGTTTCTCGTACGGGATGGCTGCTACGGTCGGCCGCCAGACCTCGTTGCTGAGCAGGACGGCGGCGAAATCGGAGTACTTGCGGTCCGTCCCCGTTTCCGCGAGCACGGCATCCGTATGGGTCCGGAGTTCCTCCAGCGTCAAGGGCGGGACCGGCCGCTCCCGCTCGACGTGGGCACGAATGGCCTCCAGCAGCGCTTCGCGGGCCTGCCGGCTCGGCGGGACGTTGTCCTGCGGCGGCCGGAACGGCTGAGAAGCGATGGCACGATTATCCAACATAAGGTCTGCTTCTCCTTTTACGAGAGTGGAGCCCCCGCGCCCTCGGGGGTGGTCCGATCCGTCCGATCTGTCTGATCCGACGGATCAGGTAGCCCCCCGCCCTCGGGGGTGGTCTTCTCCCAACCCAAGGCGGCTGGGCCAGGCGATCCGGAACGCTCCAATCCCCTATCCAGTTTCTTGAACGCTCTGCGCCACGTCACGATTTCTCCTCGTCCCATCACTTGCATAACGGCCCGTTTCAACCAGGGCACGCCGCCGGCCCGCTGGTTGTCCCAGATCAGGCGCGGGACCATGGCGAAGTTGATTTCGTAGCACGTTCGATATAGCTCCAGATGCGCGGGCGTCATACGGGCCAGGGTAAACCGCCGGCCCGCCGCGATTTCCTCGGCGGACACCGGCTCATAAAACACCGGGAACACCACGGCACGCCTCTGCCGCAGGTCCTTCACCAACTCCAAAGTCGCCGCCACGTCCGCCGGCGTCTCCCCGGGCAGGCCCAGGACAATGCTGAAGACCGGGAAGAACCCGCTGCGGTTCATGCGGTCCGCCGCGTCGCGGAGCATCCGGCCCCAGTCGTCAGGATCGAAAGGGGCGATTTTGCCCGGGCTGGTCGCGGCGACGAGCCGGCCGTTGGCGCTTTCGGCGCCCATATTCACCCATAAATAGTCGCTGGGCCGCTCCCACGTCAAGAGCCGCCTGATTTCCTGGAGCTGGTCCTCCGTCAGTTGCAGGACCGAGGTCACGTTGGCGTGGTCGATCTGCATGAACGACAGACCCTGGATTTCCCGCATCCGCGTGAGCAGGTGCCGCAGCTTCTCGAAGTCGGGACGCGACCCGGTCGCGCCGTAGCGGAAGAAATCCTCGCTGCCGCTGACGACGGCCCGGCGCCCGCCCGCGACATTCGTCTGGAGGTCCGCCAGAATCGTCTCTTCGTCGAGATGCACCATCTTGCGGCGGGCCATCGCACAGAACTGACAGCCCCGCCCGCAACCGCGCGACAACTCCAGAATCCCCAGCATCGAGGGCCCGCGGATCGGCTGAATCCGCGCGGCCCCCATGTCGTCCGTAGCATGGGCGTCCCGCCCATGAGTATCGCGGGCGTCCCGCCCGCCCGTAGCATGGGCGTCCCGCCCATGAGTAGCACGGCCGTCCCGGCCGTGAGGCTCTGTGGCATCGGCCTCCGGCCGATGATTCATGGGCAGGATGCCCATGCCACGATCCATGGGCGAGACGCCCATGCTACTCACGGGCGGGACGCCCGTGCTACGGCTCAGCAAATCGGCGAACAGCTCCGGGCCCGAAGACTCGAAGTAACCCTGGAAGACGAGGTCAATGTCAACATCAGGCCAGGGACAGTTGACGGTTGTCAGTTCACAGTCTTCAATTGACGGAGACCTGTGATCTGAGAACTGACAATTGGGAACTGTAAACTGCCACGCGCCCGCGCCGCCGACAACGATCTTGAACCCATACTTGCGTTTGAGAGCGGTAAGCTGCTGCAGGGTCTGCCGGGTCCAGTGCTTCGAGTACAGCTCCCCGCTCCAGAAGCTCGCCGTGGTTGTGTTGCTCATGCCCATGCCCAGCGGGTCGCTCGAGTTGAACCCGACGATCCGCACCCACGGGCCGATCAAGTCCGGCAGCCGCTCCGGCGTCGTGCACACGACATCCGCGGGCTTGAGGCCGGTGTATTTCAAGAGGGCCGCTTCGACACGCCGCAACCCCAGCGGGGCCGCCTGCGCCCGTCCGAACCGGTCCGTGGGCATGGGCGGCGCCAGGAAGCGGCGCATCAGCACCTCGGGCACGTGCGTCGTCTGCATCGTGGCGAACATGCCCTCGAACAGAATGCGATAGTCGGCGCTGAGCGTCCGGTCCGCGACGAGAATGACCGCAGGCCGCAGGGGTGAATCAGCCATGGTGCTCCTTGTTATGATCGGCGTCGGGGCGCGAATCCGAGGGCGGATCTTGGAGGAGAGACTTCGGAGGTCGGAGGACGGCGCTGTCCACCGTCTTCTGTCCTCCGTCCTCCATCTTCCGGGCAGTGATTCGCTGCAACTCCGCCGGCGAGAGGGAGGTCAGGACGCTGTCGGGAATCCCCAGCTCGCGCCGCAAACCTTCCAGCGTCGGACAGGACCGCTCTTGCGAGGGGTCCGGCGCCGCGGTGGCGAAACGCTTCTTCCCGGCGCCGCGTTGGCGGAGCCGGTCATAGAGATCCTCCGATTGATGATTGATGATTGATGATTGATGATTGACTGAGGAAGGCGTCGACTCTCCTTCAATCATCAATGGCCCATTATCCTTCCTCAATTCCGAGGGGACCTCGTCCCCATTGATGGGCGGCTCGCCGTATTTCGGGAAGATGATCGCCTTCTGGGGACACATCCGGGCACAGGCGGGACAGTTCGTCTTGCAGCCGGCGGGATTGCGCACCTGGACCTGCCCCTCTTCGGACAATTGATAAACGCCGAAGAGGCAGAAGTTCAGACACTGCTTGCAGTTTACGCACCGGTCGTAGTCGATGACCGGGAACCAGGGAACCCAGGAGGATTGCTGATTTATAATTGATGATTGATGATTGAGCACGGACGGGGCGGGCTTCTCTTCAATCGTCAATTGTCCATCATCCATCATCAATTCCTGGAGGATCTCCTCGGGGGATCGCGTTCGCATATTGAAGAAGCGGACGTGTCCCCCCGGCAACGGGGTTCCGGCGGCATGGAACAGCCAGCGGACGGCACGCGGAAAACACGCCACCACGGCCAACGCGGGACCATCGGCCCAGTTTTGCAGTCGCGGATCGCGGTGGGCGGTCAAGCCGCACAAGTCATCGACCACCTCGACCTGGGCGCCGGCCTGCGAGAAAGCACTGAGAACCCGCTCTCTCGTAGCGTGCGGGACGATGTCGTAGTGGGCGCACTTACAGGCCAAGATGCGCGGCCGCTCTGCGGTCTTGTTCATTGTCATGGGACCATCCATACCACAAGACTGTCTGCCGGTCCCCACGCGCGGCATCGCCGCGGGGCCCGATGGCGAATCTCGATTATACCCGATCCCGGGGTGGATTGTTCAAGACTGACAAGACGAATCATCCTCGCTTCTTCAAACGAAGCCAGCCCGCAGGAGAGAGCTGCGGAAAAGAAAGCAGAGTGTCCGCTCTTCCTGCCGTTGAGACCCCCTACCGGATGCCTTTGACGCGCTGCCCGTATGGACGTGTTTCTTGGTTCAGACACCGTTGGTAGCTTGGCCTGGTGGCCAATGGCACAAGGTAGAATGCGATCAGCCCAAATACGACGAGCAATGCCAAGCCATACGCCCATTCGGAAGTCCGCCACAGGGCAACGACTCCTCCGAGGATGGGCAGAATCCAGTTGACAGCGAGTACCTTGGTCTAGCGTCGAAAGCGAGAGGCGAACCGTTGCGGGTCACCCTTGGCGACAAGACGCGTGGCCACAGGGCAGTACAACGACGGTGCATCCGCACGACCATGGTACAGGCAGTGCCCGCAGAGGCGAGTGACGAACGACAGGTTGCAGAATACAACCGTCATGAGGTAAGCAACCGACCATACCCAGCCCAAGGGCAGGAACAACCACGCGCCCGGCGTGTACATGATGATCACCGGGCCGTCATGCATGAGCGGATGGCGTTGCCCTGCATGCGCATAGCTCCATGCCGTCAGGGCTGAGACGGCCAGAAGAGCCAAGGCCGCCGGAAGGTAGCCGGCAACGATCATGCTGCGTTGATCTCCGACCGGTGGTTCCAGATGTCACGGCAGAGACATACGTTCAGACCAAAGCTGCCAGGTGGCTCGATGTCGTAATCCTCATAGATCCCCGCCAGACCTTCCTTCACTCGCCGGTAGTATTCGAGACCGGGGGCTTCCATTTTGCCCATGACGGGACGGCCGAAGGGAATCCAGATGGAAGCGATGGGCACAATGCCGCGCTGCGCCAGATATCGCGCGCCCGCCAGGAAACTCTCGGCCGGTTCGACGCCAACGACGAACGAAGTGCAGGCCCTGTTCGGGCCGTACTTGCCGGCGATGTACGTCAGACAGTCCACGTGCCGCTGACGGCCGGTAAACTTCGCTTTGCCCGGGGTAATGATCTTCGCCAGTTCCTTGTCCCAGACTTCGAGACTGCACGCGATCCGGTCCGCGCCCGCCGCGAAGACCTGATCCACCTCGGTCGGGTCTCTCGGCGGCGTGGTGTACACAAGGACCTCACCCGTGATATTCTCCAACCCAACGACGCGGTGGATCTCACTGAGATACTGGACGATCCTCTGACACTCGGCCTGGGTGTTCAGCGTCGAGCCCCCTGTGATCTGGATGTGACTGGCCGACTTCTCCTTCGTGACGGCAAATTCGACGATCTCGGCCGCGTCGCGAGGGGTTGGCACGGGCGGGTCCGGCTTCTTTCGCTTGGACAATCGTTCCACCACGCCGCCGGAGTAGCAGAACTGGCAGGCATGGCCGGTCTTGGCGAATTGGCAGGGCCAGAGACATTGAAACGACAGAAAATCCAGGCCCTGCAAAACGGCATTGCCCAGATACGGCAGGCCGCTGGAGGTCCGCTGTTCGTAGAAGCGGGAGGCCGGCGGGAACGACACTTCGGTTATCAGGGCGCCATCGTGCAGCAGGATCGGACGGCCGTCTGACGAGAGGTCGAGCGTGAACGGCGTTCGCAGTCGCATGGTGTATTTGATGTTGCGAAGCGCCTCCAGCAGGATGGCCGTCTTCAGGTATCGCATGTGCAGCGCCAAGTCGGTCATCTGCACGATGGTTCCATCCGGTAGAATCAGGCAGTTGCAGGTCAGCGGGTCAGGGTAGATCCGATGAGTCCTGCCAAACCTCTCATAGACGTTGCGGCTGACCTTGACCCCTTTGGCTACGATCAGGGCCTTGAGATCCAGGGAATCCAGCGTTTCGCCGCCAATAGAAAACGATTGATGCATGGTTTCAGTCCTTATCGTTCTTCGTCTGCCTTCTCCAGAACCTGCAGAATGTTGTCGAACGCTTTGCGCACCTGGTTGTAGTCGAGAAGGTCAACGGTGAACCGGCCGTCGGTGTTGCGGCAGAAGGTGACGCCGCCATCGGAGAACAGCATATTCGCGAATTTCAGGCGGTGGTGGCTGCGTGGGCGGACGTTGAATTGGGCCAGATCGGCCGGACATAAGAACTGGGTGTCGACGGCCAGCGCGCGGGCCGGCCGGCCGTTGCGGTTGCGTCCCAAATTGCTCAACGGAATCCGTGTTACCGTTGGTTCGGTCGGATTGTCGAACAGGCGGGTCGCGGAAGCATGGCGGTAATAGTAGCTGCATTGGGCCTGCCGAGTGCCGACCTTGGCCAACTCGTCATCTGCGGAGATACGCTGGTCCGGATCAGGGCAGAAGAGCACCTTGGGCTCCTGGAACAGGTGGCTGCGAAGCAGCAACCCCATGGCCACGGGCGCGCCGGTGCTCAGCGAGATGAGACTGGTCGGCGCGCCCGTCGATGGGTAGAAGTCCGAAGGCGACAGAAAAGGCGGAGCCTTGGGGCCAATTGGGATGCTGTTGTCATAGTCTGCGGCATACGCGTGGATGGCGACGCCGACCTGTCTAAGGTTCGACATGCAAGCCGTCCTTCGCGCAGACGATCTGGCCGCGCCAAGAGCAGGAACCAGAATCGCCAGAAGAACCGCCACAACACTGATGACCACCAGCAGTTCAATGAGCGTGAAGGCTCCATCACGGCAGACACAGTGCCTCGACCCTGAATTGCCTCTCACAGGCTGCATCAGAACCGCAGGCACCGGCAAGTTGCTACTGCCGTTCATCGATATCGGTCGCTCCTAATCCGTATCCGTCGGAGCCGGGTCGTCCGTGGGTAACGATTCGGTCAGCCGGACGTTGTCCAGGTCCCAGTACCCGCCGGCCCGGCCGGTGGTCGGATCGAGATCGGCCAGAGTCAAGGTGGAGATGATCTGGACGCCGATGTTCTTGCCCGCCCAGGGATCGGTTTCCCGTACGGCCGGAAGAGCGAGTCGGACATCGTTGAAGTGCTTGATGTAACCGTCCGCCGCGCGGTACACGAAGGTCGTTGACTCGATGGTCACTCTCGCGTGATCGGCGTCGCGGTAGTACAGCCGGATTTCGAGCGGAACGTTGTCCCGCATATTGCCCCCGCCGCCGATAACCCCGACCGCTAGTTCATAGCGCCGCCCGACCTCGAACGTGGCTTCCAGGTCCTGGTACAGTTCGACCTCCGGGACCGCAAACAACCACGCGGCCTGCTTCCCGTCGCAGTTGTCGATATGGGCCTCGTCTTCCGGCGGGACGTTCAAGAACACGCCGGTCAGTTGACTCCACATGTACCCGCCGCTCTCATCGTACCATACGGGTTTCGTCCCTTTCTCCCATGCGTCGATATTGATATCCACAAAGACGGTCTGGGGCGACTCGAACGAACCGTTGGGAATGGAAACCGGTGCCGTGGGAAGCGGCAGCGATTCAGTCAAACGGACGTTGTCCAGGTCCCAGTACCCGCCGGCCCGGCCGGTGGTCGGATCGAGATCGGCCAGAGTCAAGGTGGAGATGATCTGGACGCCGATGTTCTTGCCCGCCCAGGGATCGGTTTCCCGTACGG
>Ga0194125_10009781_pt1 | contig 13223 bp, 12 predicted proteins | sample TA2KigC250mmetaG_FD_148626 | JGI IMG/M metagenome (GOLD analysis project Ga0194125, IMG submission 148626) | Freshwater microbial communities from Lake Tanganyika, Tanzania - TA2015034 Kigoma Deep Cast 250m | ecosystem: Environmental > Aquatic > Freshwater > Lake | place: Tanzania: Lake... | reverse complement strand
TTCGATGCTGGTTGGGGTCACTGAGTTCCTCGCTTCAACGTGCTGTGGCTCTCCTGCTCGGCGAGTTGGTTGAGTTGGAGCAGGGGAAAGGATTGTTCGATGTTGAGGGCAGGGGCATCTGTCTATGGCTGAAATCCAATCCCTTACTTACACCGCACACTGCAGTTCTAATTACTCTGAGGGATGATCACAGAAAATGGCAATGGATTGGTGTTCCCACGACGGGTATTCGTGAACAGTGATACTCGGCACGTGGGCTCATGCGCAAATAGTGACTGAAGGCGTGGATGAAAGCAGGGCCACCGATCATCAGACCAACAGCGTCGCAAAAGAGTTCCTGAGCCCATTTGTACCAGGTAAGAACGATGATGGTACGTTGCCGTTCTTCTGCTTGAGCATGGACGTCGTTACGGCGAGCCAACGGCTCCAGCAGTTCAGCGATTTGCGTCTGAAGGTCCTGCACCAGGCTGTCCATCTCTGGCCTATGGCTCGCGTACAGTAGGTGTCCGAATTCGTGAAAAAAGAGCGGCTGATATAGCAAGCTATATTGCGCGGAGACCGGCATAAAATAGACGACCGGATGGGGAGGCTGCGGCCAGATGCCAAACTCCTCGGTGCTCATAGCCACCGGAACATCGGTTGTCTCTTTGTGTACGGCGTGCAGCCAGCCGATCACCCGCAACGATAAGCGATCTGACTTCAGCCCGCGCAGAGCTGGGCCGGCCAGACGGTTATGGAGCCTCAAATCGCGAGCCAGGCGTTGAGTTTCGCTTAGGATTTCTTCCGGCAGGATGTCATCCCGCCCGAGTTCCATATCCCACAGGTTGTGGCATATCTGCTCGTGTAAGTTGGCACAAGCACGCACCATGTGGTCGTGATAAGGAGCCAACTCCGGCACAACCGGCGTGGCTTTCAGCGCAGCGATCAGCTGTTCGGCCTCGCTGAGCAGGTCGAGGTTGCTCTCGCGCAGAATGGTCCTCATCAGATCGCCCCCAGGATCTGGCTCACGTCATCGGACATGTGTTCCTCGACCAGTATACGGAGTTCAGCCAAACACTCGACCAACGCTTCCTGGTCACTGCGGGCATTCGATGACAGCAGCGTCTTGATATCACCGATCGGTCCAGTGAACAGGCGCGAGCGAAAGCGATGGTGGCGGCGTGCGGTCAGGTAGTCGTGCACGAATTCCCGAAACCTCGGATCAACGCCCAGCATGAGTGCTGACTCCCTCCGGTCGGCCTGGCGAGCGGCGGCCTCAAGTTCATCGAAGAAAGCCTGTAGCGTCTCAGCAGACCGGTCAACTGCTTGAGAGCGTTCCTCGTCTGCGACGCCGTTTAGCATCAATTTAAGGTGAGCGGATAGAGTATTGATCGCTTTCAGCACCCCCTGGCTGCGCTGAAAACTCTGGAACGTCAACCAATCGGCTGTCATAATGTCACCTCTCTATTCAAAGCATGTCATTGACCTAACTTTGTCATCGCAGGCCACGTATCTCCTGTGCTCTGCGAGCCTCCAATATCTGGTCAGTGCGGCGTATAGGAACTGGCAGCCGTTGTGCCACACGTGGGCTGGACCAGTTCAGTTGGGCAATCGTGGTAATAGCGACGTGCACACTGCTCAAGTGTCTGTCGCCGCGAGTACGACCACACGATTTGAGACTCTTCAGTCGTATCAGTCTGGGCATCGCTAAACAGGCTAAGTTGGATGGCATCAGGCATTTGACTATATCCCTGCCAGCATTAATCGCGTAGCCGCTTGAGCTGTTCGCTCAACTGTTCCCACTCAGCCTCGCTGAGTTTCATTTCCTGTGCGTTGCGCAGAAACTGAATGGCCGCCGGACTGGAGCCAATGCTTTGTTGGACCTGGACGGGTATCTTGCCGCTGTGAGCCAACAATTCCTCGGGTGGGATACCAAGCACTTCACAGATTTTGAGGATGGTGTCTGCCGCTGGCGGTGGTAGCCGGTCGTTCTCCAGTTTGCTGATGTAGGAGAAGTCTACACCGACACGCTCGGCCAGTCTACGCTGTGTGATGCTCGCAACGCGGCGCAGTGCCCGCAGTTTTTGCCCGAATGTCTCTTCCATAAAAAACCCTCCTCCACCGCCAATTATAGCATACATTGAGTTGATTGTCAACTCAACATTGTTTCATACTGCTTGCACCACCAACCACGTCGTCAGGCACTCCATCAGCGATAGCCCCTGGTGCAGCGCCCTCTATGTTTCCGCCCACAGGCCACTCATCTCCAGCACGCGCTGGCTCCAACGCTGGGCCTCAGCGATTACCTGATCCCGCCACGTCTGGTCAGGGAACCGCTGGGGCAACCGCATCCGCCAGTGGGCCAGGTGGCGTTGTAGTTCCAACAGCGTCACCTGGCTTTCCACGTCAGTCTCCGGCGCGCACCACTCGATGAAGTGAGCAGCTTCGCGCATCAGGTCTGTTACAGGCGCCAGGTTGGCCGGATTCTGCGAGAACGAGGCAATGCGGGCCAGGTCGGCGGCCAGTCCACCCAGACGCACCGGCAATGGATCACGCACATAACGGGTCCGAATGGCTGAGAGGTCTTTCATTCCGGCATCACTCCTTCCAACAATCGGCGCACAATGGTTTCCACCCACTCGCGAATTGCGTTCTCTTCTTGGCTTAGCTTCCAGCTTCAACACGGGCGAGCCAGGCCAGTCGTTCTGGGCTGATAGTCGCACATAGAAAGCGCGAAGCGTTCATGATTTCCACGCCGAGCAGTTGTCCCTCCTGGTCTAACTCCACATTGACCCCTTCGGCTACCTCCACAGATCTATCCTCCTCTCCATCCTGCACCAGGAAGTAGAGTGTATCGCTTTGGGGGTCGTAATGAGCTGTTGGTCTATTCATGAGTCCACCTCCCTGCGAGCACTCGCTCGCCAGGTGGCACACTGAGGGACAACGAAGAGGAATGATCTGATCTCGATCAGTCTTGCTTCTGTCGAGGAGGCTGCGACCTTCGTGCTTCTGGGTGGAGATTTATGCCTCCCCACCCCCGTGACGGCTTTTCCGTGGACGAATCTGAGTCATGGTCACCTTTTCTTGCTCATCATCTACCAACACTGCTTCGCCCCGTCGCTGAAGTTTACGTATGAACGTCTTCAGTTCTCCTCCCATATAGTCCTGACTGAGAGCATTGATAGCCTGAATGTCGACACTGTTGGTTAGTTTCTGACATAGGAGAACATCACACTGAGTTAGCACTTCACTGTCTATAGCAGAAGGTTGCTGTGAAGAAACGACTAAGGACAAGCCTGGCTGGCGTCCCTCTTTGGCCCACCGGACAAGGGCTTCCTTCGCCAACGTACTTTTGCCAGAAGGAACAAACTGATGTGCTTCGTCAATTAGCATCCAGACACAAGGCAATTCGCTGAGTAGACCAAGTTCCTCCTTGCGGCGGGCAATGGTACGTCGCTTGAAGATATCCCTGGCTAGTACATCTATTACCAGATTGCGTCGACCGCGAGGGCCGGGATCCAACGTGCTTAGATCCACAATATTGACGGCATTGGGGTCAAAGATTTCCCACACCTCTTGATAATTGTTACTGAATAAGCCCCAATCCTGTGCCATCTCTAGCCGGTTGAGCAGCGCTTGGCGGGTGCGGTCATTGATGAGACCATCGCCTTCGACTTCCTCAATGATGTCTGGGATAAAAAAGTGTTCCTTCCGGCGACGAGCTAGGTGTTGGACTGCGCGGAAAAGAGCAATTCCCATCACGTCGGCAATGCTCAAGTCAAATAGCTCGCACCAAGCATCTGGGGAAAGATCAGCCGGATTAAGGCGAAACTGGCGGAAGCGCACACCGAGCAACTCCATTGCGCCCGTGACCTCTTGGCCACCGTACAGTCGGTCCGGCTCGCCTGGGACCAGGAGCAGTGTAGGCATTCCCTCTGCCCGAAGACCCCAGTCCCAGAGAAGCCGATCCTGTTCGTGATTCGGCTGAGCCATCGGGTAATATATACCCATAGGGTCAACAATGATGATCAGCACATTGCCACTTTGTCGCAGCTCTTCGATGATCACCCCTAGGGTATAGGACTTGCCACTACCCCGCTTGCCACAGACCAATACCGCCCGAGAGCGCGAGGCATCCAAATACACGTACTCTTCACTCTTGACATCTCGACCAATGCTTAACATGGCAGATTGACCTCCCATTGAATGAGCGGCACGATAGATTCTTCGAAAGAGATTCCGCCGTGGATTCCTTGCTCGTTGCCTCGCCAGGACCGTCCCATCTGTGGATAGTCCAGTACCCAATAGGGCTGGCCATCTACCTCAAAAGACCTACCCCGGCCGGCCCCGCTTCGCCCCTCGATATAACGCGCACCATTTAGCTCAATGAACTCGATCCTGTGATCATCATCTTTCCAAAGGATGCCGTGATCGGCCACAGCAAAAAGGATCGCCGGACGGCCCTTGTGTTCCAGTACGTCCAGTACTGTTTCTAGATCGTGACGGATCTGCTGCACAACAGCCTGGCGCGGCACTGTGACCCTGTGTCCTTCAGCGTAGTCATCCAGGGCCGAGCGTACAATCTGTATGTAAGTACCAGCCAAGTCATGGCCACTCAGCCAATCCACGGCCTGGCCAAAGGCCCCTGACCGGTTTGGATCAAGACGACGGGTATCAGTGATGGTGCGGAACAGCTTATCAGTCAATGGCTCGGCCTGACGTTCCCAGTAAGTGAAACCAATCCGTTTGGTTAGACCCGTTGCAAAAAGCCGGGTGGCCAGAGGTGGCGAGCCGATGATCGTTGGGAAGCCGATGCGAGTAATGGTAGGCGCAGCAGCTAAACAAGGTTCGACTCCTGGCCAATCTCGACAATCAGCATATGCTAGCCCGTCCAGTAGGATCAACACCAATGTCTCGACTCGCCGGGCTTTGGCAACAATCCGTTCAGCTACCTCGGCCTGAGTCAGCATAGAGGCGGCAACGAAGTCATAGCGGTCGAAGAGAATGCGATTGAGTTCTGATGTGAAGGGATCATGTTCAACAGCGACAATTGGAAAGCGAGAGCTGAAGCGGACGTTGGTATCGAAAGATAGGGCTCGATGAGGCGGGGTGTATTGGGGGTTATCCAAGATCCAGACCAATTCCTGCAATGAGGCATACACTGTGACCGGCTCGTTCAAATAAGTCAGAGAGACTGGATGCATGCCTTGTACCACTACCGGCACTTTATTGAGCAATCGGTCTAAAGCCAACAGATCCATCTCATGCCCTTTTATGTACCTTGATGGCGATCTGATTGCCTTGATACAATCCGACTAGGCCAGTCACTAGCCCGGTGAGATCCAACTCATCTCCCGCACTCAGAACCAATTCGGTCAGATCAGCATCACGGCGGCCACTGAGCAATGACATTACTTTCTGCTCCTCTGGGGATTGGGGAGGTATGGGCCGCAAAATCAGCCCCCGAATCGCCTTGTCCCCTTCATCCAGAGCTTGTCCAATACCAGCAATGGACTTGGCTTGCTCGTCCAGATCCTCGGCCTGAGCTAGATCAACGTGAAGCAGCCACTCACGGGCCACGTCCAGAGCTGTCTGCAAGTCGGCACGTTGGTTCTCCAAGTCAGCCAACGTTGTGCGTTCCTTTTGGGCGAGCTTCTGAAAGTGGATTAATCTGGCCTTGCGCAGGTCCAGGTCAAGGGATTCTAAGCGTTCGGTCAGTTGGTCCAAGTGACCGACGGCTAATGATTTGGCTTGCTGGTACATATCCTCATAAGACAGTTCGTGTTCTACCGGACTGTAGCGGGCAGGGAAATCAGAGCGTTCGACTCCCATAGCCGCCAGCCAATTACGATATCGTTGTTTCACCTCTCCGAAGGCTTCGTGCCCGGCAGCCACCCGGCTATCCCGCTCACGGGTGATCTCGTCGAATTGAGCGCGAAAGTGTTCGGCGTCCTCAGCCAGAGCATCCAACCCTCGCCGGGTAAAGTTGCGCCTGATATCGCGCACCACCTCATCTGTCAAGCGAGCCCGTAGATCAGGCATGGTACTGAGTGATTTGTAGATCTGGTCTGACTCCTTGAGCAGCTTAAACCAGGTTATCAGGCCCTTCCGTTCCCGGTCGAGTTGGTTGGCCTGTTCGCTCAACTGGCTCAGTTTGCCAGTAGCTCGGGTGTACTCCTGGTAAAAGCCGGGTAGCGCAGCCATTTCCAGACTAACTGCCGCCCGGTCGTGCAGGCCTTTGAGCTGCTGATACACCTTGTTCAGGTCACCCGTCAGCTTCCGCCTCTTATCTTGCAGGGTTTCTTGCAAGTCCATCAGATGGCGGCGGAAATCCAGACCAACCGGCACGTCTTCTTCCAGCTCGGTGGCCCGGTTCAAGGTTCCGATGCGCTGTTGCACTTCCTGTACTTGCGTGGTCAGTTTATCCAGAAGTGTTTGGCGCTTGCGGTTGACCAGGGCAGTCACGTCTGCCTCAACGCGACCAATCTCTACCGACAGTTCTTCCAGAGTCTCCTCGTCCAGTTCGGGGGAGAAGCGGTCACGTAGACTTTCGACATGGCGGACAAGCGGATCCTTTTCCCGCTCAACCACCAATTCTGCTGGCAGACCGTGGACGTGAGTGTGCAAGGCCTTTAGCCGTCGGGCCACCTCCTGCGGAGAAGGGCCAGCCGGGATACGGTAGATAAGCCCGACCTGATCATCTTTGCCTATCAGTTCGCGGGCAACCAGCAGTTTCAAAGCCATAGCTGTTTCTTCATCCCGATAGCCAGAGGCATCAGCTATAATCAGAAGGCGAGGTCCTTCCATCGCTGGCACCTCTCGTTCGCCTACCTGATACGTGACTCCACTGGTTGTCATCTCACTTAGAATGGCAGCCTCCAAAGGGTGAAGCTGCAGTTGAACCTGGGCTTGATCGCCTCCCAGGTCACGGTACTGCATCAGGTGAGTGTAATCGCTCTTGGCTCGGTTCTCGAAAGTCTTGTGGCTGTCTATGCCAAAGAGGCGGGCAAGTTTACCTTTCTGCTGCTCGCTCAGTGGAACATCGCCACGCTTCTCTCGCAGGGGTAATTTCGTCAGGGCATCCACGTAGTCGCCAAATGCCCGATCGCTGATGGCGAGCAGCGGGTGATACGCATCTGGTGGCCAGGCGGCCTGGCAGGCCAGCACAAAGATCTCTCGGATGATCTGAAGCCCGGTGAAATTGAGCTTCTGGCCGAAGGTGGCTTTGAGTTCCTCACTGAACAGCACCCGGACCGAGTAGTTGATCATGCTCTCGACAATTGCGTTGACCGGCCCACGTTCGCTCTCCAGGATACGGTTGTCTGGCTTTAACTCCTCCCATCGTCCGACATAGTCTACGAAAGCCAGCATCAACTGGGGAGTCAGGAAATTGGGGTGGATACTGCTTTTTAGGTTGCGCAGGTCTTGGGGCAAGTTGGCTCCAGCCAGAGACCGGTTGCCCAGGTTCAGATCGAAACGAATCCAACGTGGATTGCCTGCCATGTATTCAATGCGCCCCGGATCACAGCCTGCTTCCGGCCCCTGGCGCGGCTGTAGCACAAAATCGAATTGAAAATCGGAGCGCGTATCCGCCTGTCGAGGCTCTATACGGGTTGGTTCAGTAGCCACCTGCAAGTCCAAGATACGATTGGGGTACTGGTCGGAGAAAGAACCGGTCAGGCGACCAGCACATCCCTTGGCTGTCGTCAAGCTCAAATCCCAACTTCCCCAGGCATTGCGTCGTTTTTCGAAAATACGAGGCAGGACGTGTTCGATGAAGGCAGCCTGGGCAGCCTCAGCCCACTTTGGATCATGCTCTTTATAGGCCAGCCAGAAGTCACGGGCGATGCGCTCCACGGCTGTACCGCCGGGGGTGAAACTGGCTAACTTGCGCAGGGTGTAGCCCACGGATTGATAGGTGAGCAGGGGGCCGTGGACACCATGCATTTCGGACAGTTCATAGGCGGCCTCTTTCGCACTGTAAGCTTCCAATACTTCGTCGGGACATCCATGTTCCGGGAAGGCAGCCCACAGTCTAATGGCCCGGCGGTGTGCTTCAGTGGTGATCTGGTTCTTGAGGAGCGCAAGCGCATCTTCAACCGCGAAGCGGATGGGGTTGGCCTGCATATCAAAGCTGACCTGCCCAGTCAGGAAGTCATCAATCAGGGCGAGAGGGGTATATATTTCTCCTGTCTTGTCGTGGTGGCGAAGCGCACACTGAAAGACATCAATGACCGTACGCGGCCCCCGGCCCAAATCCTCGCGAGTGGCAATCTGGCCAACAGAGGTGAGTGCATGGCGATCCAACACTTGGTCAGCCTGGGGGCCTGCATCGTAGATCTCAACATACCGTTCCCACAATAATCGGGGGAAATCCGGGTTGTAAATGTTTCGCAATGGGATATAGAGACGGTCGGTTTTGAGCCGGTCCAAGACATCTTGACCGTCTTCTTGGATAATGCCCTCAGTACCATCTGGCATACACAGGATCATGCCCAGGGGTAAGCTGCCATGAGCTGCCAACCACCAAACTACCTCACGCAACCTCTGGATAGTGCCACGCACGTCGGCCGATTTGCCAAAGAACTCTTGCAGTTCATCCGCTAGGATAACCAACCCTTTAAAGCCAGCTCGACCAGCCAATCCAGTCCCGTATTCCAAGAACTTCATCAGGTTGATTGGAGTGAGTTCTGGGGTGAAACTGCCGTCGGCCATGGCTGATTGAAGCACAATGCGAGCATCGGCTTCGCTCACGCCAGTCTGGGTAGCGTAGCCCTTCACCCGTTCTTCGAAAGCTGCACGACCATACTGTTCATACACGCTTTGAAGTTCACCGTGGCAATCCTTGCCCAGTCGGAAGCGTAGCCATCCATGCGTAGCGTTCAACATATCCTGAAGCGATGCGCAGATAAAGGGAGGCACTGTCAGGATGCCAGCTTCTTCACATGTCTTCCAGGTAAAGATGAGCGTGCTGGTCTTGCCGTAGCCCCAGGGAGCCACAACCGCGCCTTTGGATGTCCGGGCAGCAGTGACTCGTTCGATGAGCCGCCGGGCAAAATCGCTGGTATCGCCCAGAGGGACATGGGTATAGTAGTGATGGTTGTAGACACTCTCCACATCATGAGGCTCGGTGACAAACTGCTCGGCAAACCGGGTGTGGATGACCGGTTTCTTGGCCAGGATCTCGTCTCGAAGTTGCTCAATGCTCATGGCTCCTCCCTCGCTGTTTGCAACAATCCGTACCAGAGGTTACTCCAATCGTCTTCGATGCCTGGATACCCAAGGCGGCGCAGATTCTTACGCACCGTCTCGACATCCTCTACAGTCAGTTCTAACTCGGCACGGAAGACATATTCGTCGGCTGGACGATGCGTGACTACAACTGCTCTCTCGATCCTCGCTGATTCCAATGCACCCAGCAACCGCCGGAATGCGAGCCGGTCCGCATCAGCGTTGTCCACGAAAACGACAGGAGTATCAGCCAGTAAACTTACTTTTAGCCGGGATGGATCAACCACATATACGACCTTCCCATCCACCGTCATGGCCCAGCCCAGAATGGTCTTGCCTACACCGTGCCGACCGTACAGGTTTACCACCCCAGGGTAAACCAATCGCTCCTCAATACGCGTTCGACAAGAAATCTGACTCGGTGTCAAGGGGAGTACACCAATGTTCGATTTGATGTCATTTAGGATTCGGATGTAGCGACTCACTTCACCCCAGAAAATCCCGGATTTGTGGCTGCCGGGTCAGCAGGATGTAGCTACCCCATCCGCCACTGGCGCTTCGTTGCAAAAAGTCGTATTGTCCAGCCGCCCAATCGAGGGCTGTATCGAAAGCGGTTGGTTCCAACAGGCATACTTTGCAGATTGTCTCCTGCTTGTCTGTGTCCATAAGCAAGTTGGTCTGGTAGTTGGCATCTTCCACTCGATATAAAAAGTCTACAGCCAGAGCAAGGGTCTCCGGCGGGCAGAATGCGCGGCGAGCGAAAGTCTTGTTTTCTCTATCTAGCACCAGCGGCTCCAGTTCGGCCAACCATTGCAACACACCACGCACACTGTCTTTGCTAAACGAGACCCGGTTAGTGCTGAATTGCTCCATGGCTATCTCGGACACCTGGGAGACCAATTGTCCTCGATCAATGGTAATCGAACCGCTCTCCCATAACCGGTCACATGTTGTACGGTAGCTCCAAGAGAAACAATACTCTGTATCCCTGGCTGATGTCCAAAGAGTGTAGTGCAGGACATGCATCACCTCATTAAAAACACTGGGCTTGTAGCGTAAAAGTCTTACCATTTGCTGGCCCAGGTCGGTCAGGGAGAGAACATCATCAGTGATTAGGCCCAGATCTCTGGCTGTCTGGACCGGGTTTTCCTTCAGAGATTGCTTAGATTGCATGGCAATGCCAATCTGGTATCCTCGTTGTGCCCCGATCTCTAGAATGTCATCCAAGGTCGGGGAATCGCTTCCGTCTAGGATTTGCAGAACTTCTTTGATAAGCGTTGGTCTAGCGTTGTGACGGACATGGAACATCAGTTTTGCCATTAGTCTACTCCATAATAACGAAGGTATGTGGGCGAACCCAAGGCGATCACACGTATGATTTGCTCATGCGATAGGTGCCCTTCTTGTAGGATATCCAGAGTATCCAGCACCGAGGCCAGGTTGTGCATGATACGATGCATTCGGTTCGATGTTAGAACCGAAAAATCTTCGCAGAAAGGGCACCGATGCCCCGTCATGGCCTTAAGGCGCTCAAACTGGTCACGATAGGTGTGGGTACGCTCGGCAACTCGGTAGGTAGCCATGTAACCTCGTACGAGGGGCAAAAAGACATTGCCATAGCCAGCTGCTTTCATCCAGGCCATGCTGTCAAAGCTGGCCACTTCCAACTGTTGGAAGAGGTACAGGATAGGGGGCGTGCTCACACCAAACAGGTGAATGTCAAATCCATCTCTCTTGGTCAAGTCGATCAACGTGCGTAGCATTTCCACAGACTGGCCGGTTACGGTATTGACCCCATTTGTGCTACCACTGGTGCCAAAACTGCCAAACCCGATAGGACCAACAGCGAATTGGCTGTAGGCTTCCATACAAGCTATCACCTGGGCTTTTGTGTGAGCTTGCACCACGGGCAACACTCGCCCTTTAAGCTCATCTGGCAATTCATCATAGAAGAGTCTGCTTACCGTAATAGTGGCTCGTACCTTATGCTCCACGGTTTGCGAGTCATCTTGTGAGGTAGGAACCCAGTCAGGCAACACGTACCAATCCGCCCAACGGTTTTGGCGATAATAGTCCATCAACAAGCCGTACAATTCTTCGTAAGCCAGCCGTCCTTGCTGTACATAGTAGCCGCCAGAGTCAAAGTAAACCTGGCTGCCACGTCTTTCTTTGAGTTCCTCGCGCACAATACGCAACGTCGAAGGCTGGATGAATAGGGGCGACACCAAGGCATGGGCAAAAGGATCGCGAGGATCGCCCGAAGCATCCCAAAGTTGGATAGCCTGTCGAAGATCGCTGGCGTTCATAGTCAAAGATGCAACGAACTTCATGACACGTTCCTCCCGTCAGCGGCCCGGATTTCCCACACATTCAGTTGCCGTCGTTTGCCCTGTTCGACACTAACCAATGTGAAGCCCATCTGCCGATAGAACTCGTTGGCCGGCAGGTCAGCTGGAGCCTTGAGTCGGATACAAAGCTTGCCCAGAGCTTCCGACTCGGCGGCCAGAGCCTGCACTAACGCCCGTCCGACACTGTTGCCGCGTTGAGCTTCGCCCACGCAGATTTCATAGAGTGTAGTTTGGGCATCTTGGCGGTGGCGATAGTGGACAAAACCGATCACCTGGCCCACCTGCTCTGCTACTAACAACCAGCCTCGTTGTATGCCGGCAGCCAGAGCCGGGCGAAGCACAAAACCCAGAGCTGACTTGTTGGCATCAGCCAGGGCCTTGACAGCATCCAAGTCCTCAGCGCAGGCTTTTCGCACACACACCTCACTTATTTCCATCGCTGACCTTCTCCCTAACCTGTGCGATGAAGCTATCCACGCTGTCCAACACCTCAACCACTTGAGCTTTCAGTTTGCTAGACGAACGAATGTCCTCTACACCATCGAATAGCCGCTGTAATCGATAATCTTCGGTGGCAAAGTCCTCCTCTTGCCATTCAGCCAAGCCATAGGTATCACCTGGAAACGAACGGAACCGCTCATTAGTTCCCAGGGTGAAAACGATGGAACTCTCTTCGTAGTAAGGACGGAACTTGGGTAACTCTGCCAGAACTTGCTGGAATGTCAATGGATGGCCAGTTTGTCGTAGAATCTGCTCCAATGCATCCTCATAAGATAGAGCCTGTTCCAGACCCCATTCTCTAAGGCCATATGTACCCCGCAGACCCACCCAGACAAACAGTTCAGGGTGTTGGGTTAGCCGAGTGTGAACAGCCCGGTCAGTGATGTGTCGCTCCGGTGGAAGCTTAGCATTGATGGTTTCAGCAATCTTGGAGTAATGGGCTGGCTCACCCAATTCGCGCAGAGCGCGTATTATCTCATGCAATCGCTTGCCTGTCCATTTTGTCAGAGCGCACATCCCGTCACATATTTCTATGTGGGGATGGGTCCGCAAACAGGCGAGGATGAGGCTGTCCTTCAGCGTATCCTGCCGGTTGCGGTAGAATTGAATGCCCTTGAAGCGAGCGATCACTTCGTCAATAGACAAGGGGGCATGTTCTTCTTCCAGCACTCGGGCCAACTGTACTTGTACCTCATCCAACGGATAGTTTTTCATCCCCCAAGCTTTTGCCTTGTGGAGTTGCTTGACATTGGCATCGAGCATGAACACCAAACGGGCCACACCTACAGGGTTCACGTTGCCGATAGCCAACTCGTGCCGCAAGGCAGTCTCAACTTGTACTTCGTTCATCAGGCCACCAGCCTGCTCTAATAAGTATAACATGAATTCACTCAAAAGGCGAATGATGGGACGACGTCGTGATTTCTTCAAGATATCCAGAGCCTTATTCTGAATTTGCCGCACCCGTTCGCGAGTGAAACCCAGACGTTCCCCCACTTCTCTCAAGTTCAGTTCTTCACCGTCTAAACCATAGCACCAACGAATGACCTGCATCTGTCTGCTCGTCAGTGGCGATAGTAATTCCTCAATTAAAGCCTCTAGTGATGTTTCAGCTAATTCCAACCGATATATGGGACTGATACCTCGACCAGTCACCTCATCGGT
>Ga0194125_10009780_pt1 | contig 13224 bp, 9 predicted proteins | sample TA2KigC250mmetaG_FD_148626 | JGI IMG/M metagenome (GOLD analysis project Ga0194125, IMG submission 148626) | Freshwater microbial communities from Lake Tanganyika, Tanzania - TA2015034 Kigoma Deep Cast 250m | ecosystem: Environmental > Aquatic > Freshwater > Lake | place: Tanzania: Lake... | reverse complement strand
GCGCTCATTGGGTGTGTTGGGCGATTCGAGACCGAGATGCCATTTGCCGACAATGGCCGTGTGATAACCGGCCTTCTTCAGTTCATCTGCGATGGTCGGCGTTTTCGGATCAAAGTAACCCCACGAATTTTCCAGTTGCGTGCGAATGACGCCCGGCACGCCGACGCGGTCCGGGTATCGCCCGGTCAACAGCGCGGCGCGCGACGGCGAGCAAACAGTGCAGTTCGCGCGCATCGTGGTGAACAACATTCCCTCCGTCGCGATGCGGTCAATGTTCGGCGTCCGCACGTCCGACTGGTGGTACGCGGACACGTCGCCGTAGCCGTGGTCGTCGGTGAAAATCAGCAGGAAGTTCGGGCGCGGCGCGGCAAAAGCCTGGACGCAACAGAACAGAAAAAGAAGGAGGTGTTTCATGGTTGTTTGGTGACAACGACGTAGTAGGCGCCGACTTCATTGCCGTCGTTGCTGGTGAACACCGGCGCGAGTTGATGCGACCCGCCGGTGAGCTTGACGTTGAACGTGACTTCTTTGGCTCCGGCGGCAACGGGCTTCCTTGCCAATTCCCGTCCATCAATCCGCAGGATCGCCTGCGTGACCGGAATGGCCACGCCTTCGTGGGCGCGAAACGCCTTGTCCGCCCCCGTCACATCAGCGCCCGCCGGCAGACCGGCGGTGATGGGCGCGTCCGCTTCCACCGGCCAGCGGCGCAGGCTGACCGTGTACGTGCCCGGTGTGATGACTTTCACGGCCCAATGACCGCGGTGAACGGATTGTCCGGGCGCAGTCTTGACGGCTTTCTTACCTTTACCGGCCGGTCGTGATGCGGATCCAAAGCCATGCCCTCTGCGGATCTGCTGTTGGTTCCACGGCGGCAGTTCCTCCTGAATCCAATCGTGCGCGGTCAGGCTGACGACCGGATGACCGGGATGACCGAGGTAAATCTCCGTGGTCTGCGCGAACGTTGGTTCCAGTTCCGCCCACCACGCATCGTAAAACGCCCGCATCCGCTCCGCCACCGCCGCGTGATCGGCGATGACGTTGCGCTCTTGGCCGGGGTCGTCGTGGATGTTGTAAAGCTCCTTGCCGTTGATCAACCGCCACGGGCCGGACATGACGGCGGTTTGTTTCCACTTGATCGGGTCGCGCACGCGCTGCGAATCGGTCACGAGGATCCGGTCGCGCGGCCAGTGGTCGGTCCTGCCGGCAGGATCGAGCAAGGGACGGATCGAGATGCCGTCGAATTTGAGTCCTGCCGGTCTCTTCGCGCCGGTGACGTCGAGCAACGTCGGCACGATGTCCACGGCGTGACACAGGATGTTGCTGACGTGTTTCTTCGTCCAGCCGCCTCCCGGCCAGTAGGCGAAGAACGGCACGCGGTGGCCGCCTTCGTACTCGCTCCCTTTTTTGCCGCGCATACCGGCATTGAACACCTTCTCGCCGGTGGCGGTGCCGTTGTCGGTGGTGAAAATGAACAGCGTGTTCTGCTCGATGCCGAGTTCCCGCAACAACGCGCGGGTCTCGCCCACGTTGTCGTCAATGTTGGAGATCATCCCAAAGAACGCCGCGATGGCCGGCGGTTGTCCTTTGTACATGTCGAGATACTTCTGCGGCGCATGGAGCGGGCTGTGCGGGGCGTTCGGCGCGATGTAGGCGAGGAACGGTTTCTTCTCTTTGGCGCACTCGCGGATGAACCGGCGCGCCTGCTCAAAAAACACGTCCGTGCAAAAGCCTTTCGCCGCGACGACCTTGCCGTTGTGAAAGTAATGGCCGTCGAAGTAGGAGTTGTCCCAGAGATCGGGCGTCTGCCCCACGCCGCCGGCGCCGTGGTGATAGACCTCGGTGAATCCGCGGTCTTCGGGGCGGTAGGGGAAATTATCGCCGAGATGCCATTTGCCGAACATGCCGGTGGCGTAGCCGTGGTCCTTGAGAAGCTGGCCGAGCGTGATTTCGTTGTCGCGCAACATGGACCGGCCATTGATGGTGTGCCAGACGCCGGTGCGGTTGGTCCAGTGCCCGGTCAGCAACGCGGAGCGCGTGGGCGAACAGGTGGGTCCGACGTGAAAGTCGGTGAGTTGCGAAGATACCGCCGCCAGCCGGTCAAGGTGAGGCGTCTTGATGATGGGATTGCCGGTGCAGCCGAGATCGCCGTAGCCCTGGTCGTCGGTCATGATGAGGACGATGTTGGGACGGCTTGGCGCCGCGAAGCCGGTCGCGCAAATGGAAAGCGCCACGATCAGGGCAGGAATTGAATTCATATCAGTCCTTTGGTGTTGCGACACTCAAGATTTTAGTGGTCTGTTCCTGTCCGTGTCAACACGGGTTTTCTTTCGAGCGTTGAAGGATGTAATCTGCCGCCGCGCCGATGCCGGGCACCACAACAGAACAAGGCGGAAGTTCGTCGCGGTGTTTCTCGCCGTGGCCGGTGAGGACAAACACGCCCTGTGCGCCGGCGTTCACAGCCAGTTCGACATCGTGCGGATGATCGCCAACCGCAAAGGAGCGGGACAGGTCAATCCCGTGTTCGCGTTCGGCCCGATGCAGGAAGAACGGCTTCGGCTTGATGCACTCGCAATCGTCCTCGCGCCGGTGCGGACAACAATAGACCGCGCGAATGATCACTCCCGCGTCGCGCAAGAGCCGCACGACATGATCGTTCACCCGTTCGACATCAGCAGGCGAGGTGATGCCTTCCGCGACGCCGCGCTGGTTGGTCACGATGAAAAGCTCGAATGCCGCGCGCAATCGTTGCAACGCCGGGATGGTGTCCGTGAAAAACACCGCGTCGTTCGGGTCGCCCAAAAATCCGCGATCCTCGATCAACGTGCCGTCACGGTCGAGAAACACGGCGGGTCGCCTGGTTTGATTCATGTACTTTCCTCTGGCATCGGAATGGTGGGCCTCTCGATACCCAAAATCGCGCCCGTCGTCAATCAGTGCTGCATCTCGTTCGTAGTAAGCCACGCAGCGAAGCGAAGTGGCGTTGGGGGATGTCGTTCCAGCCAAGCGGGCCGCACTCCGTCCCGAAACGACGCGGGACTGCGTGCGTTACTACAAACGCACCAAGCGGCTGTCGAATCGGCTTGGCGGGAAATGGGGGGTCGTGCTACGAATGCCGGCATGAAAGCATCTTCCTTTGTCTCACTTATCTCGTTGTCCTTGTTCCTCACCTCGCTTCATGCGGAGACGTGGCACGTCTATTTCGGCACAGGCGGTCCCGGCGCAAAAGGCATTTACCGGGCGACGTTCAACACGCAGACCGGCAAGCTCACGCCATCCGAACTGGCCGCCGAGATCGGCGCGCCGGGGTTTCTCACGGTACATCCTGACGGCGACAAACTCTACGCCGTTGCCAACTTCCCCGGCGGACCGGGTGCGGCGGGTTACCGGATCGAGCGCAACGGTTCCCTGACGCCAATCAACACCGCGCCTTCAGGAGATGGTGGCGGGGCGCACATTGCCGTGCATCCGACCGGCAAGTTTCTGCTCACGGCGCAATACGGCGGCGGCTCGGTCGCGTTGTTTCCGCTCGATGCCGAAGGCAAACTCGGCCCGGCGAAGTTGAGCCGGCACGAAGGCGGTTCCCGCGTGGTGGCGCGACGACAGGAGTCCCCGCATCCGCACTGGTGCGGGTTCTCGCCCGATGGACGGTTTGCGCTCGTGCCGGACCTCGGCATGGACGGCATCGTGATTTACCGGGTGAACCTCAACGGCCCGGCGGTTGACCGTCACGGGTTTGCCGCCTCGGTCCCCGGCGGCGGGCCGCGTCACATGCGGTTCTCGCCCGACGGCAAATTCATCTATCTGCTCAATGAACTCTCTCTCTCAGTGACCACGTATGCCTGGGACGCCGCTTCCGGAACTGCCCGGCAACTCGCCACGGTGCCGGCGCTCAGCGAGGAGGCCAAGGCGAAGGAAGCGTTCAATTCCGCCGCTGAAATTCTGGTGCATTCGAGCGGCCGGTTCGTCTATTCCTCCAATCGCGGACACGACACGGTAACGGTCTATCGCGCCGACCCGGCAACTGCGGCGTTGAAAGTGATCCAAGTACAACCGATACGCGGCGCGTTCCCGCGTAACATCAACCTTTCCCCCTGCGGCGGGTGGCTGCTGGCTGCCGGCGCGGACTCGAACACGGTGTCGGTGCACAAAGTCAACCCCGACACCGGCGAACTGACCTACCAGACCAAGGGCGTCATCAACGTGCCCGCGCCGATCTGCATTGTGTTTGTGAAACGATAAACGGCACTCCGCTGCGCTTCGTGCCTGACTACGAACGTGTTTGTAGTAAGCCACGCAGCGCAGCGGAGTGGCGTTGTTGTGTTCAATCGTCCCACTTCTTTCCGTATTCATCCACGGGATACTTGCGCCACAAATCCGCCAATACTTCCCGCCCATACTTCGCCAGATATTCGTGAAGACTGCTGTGTAGCCAGTCGGTTGCCTTCGCGACATAGCCATGTTTGACCGGGTTGGCGTGAATGTAGTTCAGCGATGCGAAGTAATGCCGGTCGCCCCGGATCTGACGGTCTTGGAACCGATACCAGACTTGTCGGCCTTTGGCGGCGTCCTCGCGGTTCCAGTCTTTTGCCAAGCGACTGTGCAGCAATCGCACCCATTGGCTGAACCCGGCCAAATCCACTGTCGCCAACAAGTGATAGTGATTGGGCAGGATCACCCAGGCATGAATGTCGCCGGGAGCAGCGAGAAGAGTGTCGCGCAATGCGGAGCGGCGTGGTTCGGTTGAGACGAAAGGACGGTGCTCAAAGCAGGCAGCCGTGAGAATGTAGATCTGCCGACCGTCCGGATAATGTGGCGGCGCATGGAGAGGAAGATCACGCTGACGGCGATCGGACAAAACGGCTTTTCGCTCGGCAACGCTGAGTTTTCTGTACTCGTACATTTTTCGATCAACGGCACTCCGCTGCGCTTCGTGCCTGACTACGAACGTGTTTGTAGTAAGCCACGCAGCGGAGCGGAGTGGCGTGGGGAGTCGCTACGGCAACTTTGGTTTCAGGGGCGTGGTTCCGTCAGTGGCGACGGGATAGACGGCGTTGTGTTTCTCCAACGCGGCGATCAACCCTTGCATCATCCGACGGAGTTGGTCGGGACGGGAGGCAGCGAGATCGTTTTGCTCAAACGGGTCCTCTTTGAGGTTGAAGAGTTGGTAGTGCTTGCCGGCGGATTGGATACAATTACCGTGGGTCGGCACGTCGGGCAGGGCATGGTAGATGACTTTCCAGTCGCCATCGCGCCAGACGGTGAAGTAGTTGCTGCGGTGCGGTCCGTGTGGGTAGTGCATGAGAAACTGTTCTTTCCGCGAACGGTCGCGCTTGCCGGTCAGCAACGCGTTGAGTTTCGCGCCGTCCACGATGTGTTTCGCCGGTGTTTTGACGCCGGTGAAGCCGAGGATGGTTGGGAACAGATCCTGCACGGCGGCCTGCTGGCTCTGAATCGCGCCGATGGCGATGGGCAGCCGTTTCTGGTGCGGGTTGGCCGTGTTCGGTTTTGCCCACGCCGCGATGAAGGGAACTCTCATCCCGCCTTCGTAATGCGCGCCTTTCTTGCCGCGCAACGGCGCGGCGCACGCGACCTCGTGTTGATGGCCGAGCGGCGCATCGGAGCCGTTGTCGCCGAGGAAGAAAATCAGCGTGTTCTCCGCAACACCGAGCCTGTCGAGATGATCGAGCAGGTCGCCGAGCGATTTGTCCATGCCCTCGATGAGCGTGGCGAAGGCCTGCGCCTGTTCGGGTTTGTCGGAGTTTTTGTAATGCGCGGCAAATCGCGGGTCGCTCTGGAACGGCGAATGCACCGCGTAATGCGACATGTAAAGGAAGAATGGCTTGCCGGCTTTCACGGCGTCGCTCACCCGCGCGTTGGCCTCAATGGTCAACGCCTCGGTGAGGAAGGTTTCCGTGCCGTGGTATTTCTCCAGGTGCGGCACGGCGGCTTGGGCGCGCTTGGTGCCGTGACCGTAGTTGTCCTTGCCGTAATAGCTGCCCGGCGCGCCGAAACAATGACCGGCAACGTTGACATCGAAGCCGAGGTTCGACGGATCGGCGCCTTCAAACTCGCGCGCCCCGAAGTGGCCTTTGCCAACGTGAATCGTGCGGTACCCCGCCGCTTGCAGCAAGCGCGGCAACGTGACGTTCCCCTTCTTCAACCCCTGCCAGTTCCACTGCGGCGGACCTTGTGGACCGGCGTTGTCCTTGTCGGGATTGATCCAGTTGGTGGTGCGATGGCGGGCGGCGTTCTGGCCGGTCAGGATGGCAATGCGCGTGGGCGAACAGACGCTCATCGCGCAGAAGTTGTTGAAACGGATGCCGCGCGCGGTCAGCCGCTCCATGTTCGGCGTCCGGAAAAAATCATTCAGCGGATACCGCTTCGGTTTGCCGGCGTCGTCGGTGAGAAACGGCACCGAGGTGTCCATCACGCCCATGTCATCCACGAGGAAGACGACGACGTTGGGTTTCTGGGCTTGGACGGCGGCGGACAGGAGAATCGCGCCGGCGATCAATGCATGAAGTTTCATGGTGTTGGCTCCATCGGTTGAGGGTTATTGGGTGTGGCGTTTGGCTTTCGAGCGGCCGCCCTTCCAGATGTCGTATTGCGGGTCGGCGTACTGGGCGAAGAACTCGTCAAGGCGTTTGGCCAGCGCAGCGCGCGTGTCGTCCGTGCCCGGCTGACCGAACAGGTTGAACCGCTCCTGCGGATCGTGGCGCATGTCGTACAACTCGAACGGGCCATCCGGGAATCGGGCCACATACTTCCAATCTTCCGTGCGCACCGCGCGCGTGGTTTCCATTTCGTAGAAGATAACGTTGTCCCACGAAACCTTTTGTCCGCGCAATGCCGCCGAAAAATCCCGCCCCGGCGATTTGGGTTTGCGAGGCATTTTGCCGCCAAGGCCGAGGTGCCCCAGCACGCTTGGCAGAAAGTCGTAGTTGCTGACCAGCAGGTCGCTGGCCGCGCCGGCGGGGATGTTGCCGGGATGACGGAAGATGAGCGGAATCTGCATCATCAGGTCATGCGCGCCGGTTGGCCGGGTGTGATCGCCCATGCCCCAGATGCCGTTCTGGCCGCCCATCCAGCCTTGGTCTGCCGTGTAGGCCACCAACGTGCGATCATCGAGGCCAAGGCGCTTCAGCGCGGCCATGATTTCGCCGACGCCGTCGTCCACGCCGCTGGTTTCGGCGGCGCAACGTTCCATGGCGTTTTGTGCGTTGTGAAACGGTTTGTTGGCGTGCTGCCACGGGTGCATGGTGTCCACGGGGAAACTCTTGAAATGTTTTCCTTTGTAGTGGGCGGCCCACCGATTGCGGGGTGGATTCGTCATGAGCTTGCCAAGGTTGTACGGGCCGTTGTACGCGAGGAAGAGAAAGAACGGGCGATCCTTGTTCTGCTCAATGAACTTGATCCCGTTGCGCGTCCACAACTCCGTCGTGTACCCGGCTTCTTTCCGCACCTTGCCGTCCTCGATGATGTTCTGGTCGTAGAACTCCGCCGTGCTCCCGTCCGGCTTGGTGATCCAGAAGCTGAATCCCTCCGACGGCGTGAGGTTGGCGCCGAGATGCCACTTGCCGCTCAGGCCGCAGACGTAGCCGGCATCGCGCAACACTTCTCCGATGGAGGTGAATTCCTTGAGCGTGTTGTACGCCTCCGGCCCCATCATGTATTTCGGGTCGAGAAACGAATGCACACCGTGCTGCGACGGAATCAACCCGGTCAGAAACGTTGCACGAGTCGGCGAACAAACCGGGTTGCTGCTCAACGCGCGCGTGAAACGAATCCCCTCGGCGGCGAGCTTGTCAATGTGCGGCGTCTGGATGTCGGGATTGCCGTAACAACCCAGCGTCCACGCTCCCTGATTATCGGTGAGGATGAAGACGAAGTTGGGTTTTGTTGCCGTCGCGGCATTTGCCACATTCACGACGGCGAAAGCTGAAACAAGAATGGCAAACAGTTTCATGACAGCACCCTTACTCCGGTATCGGGTCGCTGCGTTTGACGGGTTTGCCTTCCCAGATCGCAGTGTCAGTGGCCTTGTCGTACGTCAACACACGGGCCGCGCTGCCGGGCGCCGGCGGTTCATCAATTTTCGGCAGCCATTTCTTGTGCTGGGCGATGACGGCGGCGTATTTGGGGTTGCCGGCGAGGTTGGTCCATTCATTCGGGTCGGACTTCATGTCGTAGAGTTCTTCCGTGCCGTCGGCGTAGCGGATGTAACGCCAGCGTTCGCTGCGGATGCCGTGGTTGCCCTGGTTGTGCGAGGTGATTGCGGGACGGTCGCGCTTGGCGGCGGCGTTCTTCAGTTGCGGCACGAGGCTGATGCCTTCGAGATCGGTGCGCGGCGTCAGTTTGCATAGTTCGATGAGCGTCGGATAAATGTCGAGCAACTCCGCCGGCTGCGCGCAACGCTGGCCGGCTTTCACGCCGGGACCGGCGAAGATGAACGGGACACGGGTGGATCGTTCCCAAAGCGTGTTCTTGCCGGAGATGGCTTTTTCGCCGAGATGCCAGCCGTGGTCGCCCCAGACGACGACGATGGTGTTCTTGGCCAGCCCGGCGTCGTCGAGCGCGTCGAGGAGCCGGCCGATCTGGGAGTCTGTGAAACTGGTGCAGGCGAGATAGGAGCGGACGAGGTTGCGCCACTGGTTGTTTTCCTTGATCCATTTCAATCGAGGCTCCGGCAGTTCCCAGTGCAGATACCACGAGAACCGCGGCGTGTCGCCACGGTCATCAGGACGCACCGGCGGCAACACGCTGTCGTCATCGGGATACAGATCAAACCACTTCTGCGTCGCGTAACAAGGCACGTGCGGCAGGAAAAAACCGGCTGCGAGAAAGAATGGCTGGTCTTTCGGCGCGTTCTTGATTTGCTCGATGGTCCAGCTCGCCACCTGATAATCGCCCTTCGAGGTGTCATCGTTGTCGAGCGGCCAGACGCCCCAGTCCATGAGCGGGTGATCGCCCATCGGCGTGGGCGGGATGAGTTTCTTCGGGGGCCTTGTTCCGACGCCGCCATACGGGGCGGTGATTTGAAACTCGGCAGCCGCAGTGCTCGCGGTTTTGGCTTTGCCTTTGCCTTTTCCGCCGCCACCGCCGCCGGTGCCGCCGTGGTAAATCTTGCCGGTGGCGAGTGTGCGGTACCCGTGCGCGGCGAAATGCTGCGGCAACGTCACGCGATCCTTCCACTGCGGCACGTTGCGAAACCACGGCGCGAGACCGTAGATGCCGGTCGTGGTGGGACGCAGGCCGAGCAGCAAACTGGTGCGCGACGGATTGCAGAGCGGGCTTTGGATGTGCGCGTTGAGAAACGCCGTGCCGCGCCCGGCGAGCCGGTCGAGGTGCGGCGTCTTGGCCATCGGATGGCCGCGGAGATGGCCGATCCAGTCGTTTTGATCGTCAATGGCAATGAAGAGGACGTTGGGGCGCTGCTGCGCAGCGGGTGAATTGGTTGCAAGCAACGCAACAACGACAGTGAGCAACAGGTGGGTTTTCATGGTTGGTGTGTTCTTTTTCCTCCGCACGGCGGTGTGCGTCAAGCGTTTTACGCCGCGGTCAATCAAGCTGCGGCGCGCCGGGCACGACGCCGGCTTGGTGGGTTTTCACAGCCTCCTGAATCTGCGTGATGACATCGGCGTGCTCGGCGGCCACATTTCGTTTCTCGGAAGGATCACGTCCGAGATGGAACAGCAACGGCGGCTCGTGGATGTCCGGCTTGGGCTGGCCGTAGCCGGTCTGCGTCTTGAAATGCGCTTTCCATTCGCCGAGCCGGCAGGCGAAAATCGCTTCGCCCCGGTAATAGAAGAACGGGCGTTGCGGAAGCGGTTTTGCCGCGAATAACAACGGCGTGAGATCAATGCCATCCAGCACGACGCCCTTCGGCGCCGGCGCCCCGGCCAGCGCCAGCGCGGTGGGGAACAGGTCCATCGCGTGCGCCAGCTGGGTGGTCACGCCGGGCTTGATCCGGCCCGGCATCCACGCGATGCCCGGCACGCGCATTCCGCCCTCCCACGTGCTGCCTTTGCCCTCGCGCAACAACCCGGCGCTGCCGCCTTGGTCGCCCATGATGAGCCACGGGCCGTTGTCGCTGGTGAAAAAGACCAGCGTGTTTTTCTCGATGCGGTTTTTCTTCAGCGCATCGAGCACCTGGCCGACGCTCCAGTCAATCTCCTCCACCGCGTCGCCATAAATGCCGGCGCGGCTCCTGCCCTTGAACGCCGGCGACGCGAACATCGGCACGTGCGGGAACGTGTGCGCGAAATAAAGGAAGAACGACCCGCGCTTTTTCTCCGCGATGAACTTCACCGCTTCCTCGGTGTACCGTCGTGTGAGTGTGGTCTGGTCGGCAGGCTGCTCGACAACCTTGCCATCGCGCAGCAACGGCACGTTCCAGCCGTCATGCGGTGGGTTGGGGGACCCGGTGGCACCTTTTGGTAAACCGGGCCGGGCATCCATGTCGTTCGAGTACGGCAAGCCGAAGCTGTGGTCGAATCCTTGCTCCATCGGACGCGAGCCTTCATAAATGCCAAGATGCCATTTGCCGATGTGCGCCGTGGCGTAGCCTTTCGCCTTGAGCGCCTCGGCCATCGTGATCTCCGACGGGGGAAGTCCGCCCTTTGAGTTCCCGAACAAGACGCGCTTGGGACTGCACATGCCGCTGCGGATGGGATACCGTCCTGTGAGCAACGCCGCCCGGCTCGGCGTGCAGACTTCCGATGCGGAATAAAAATCGGTGAACCGCAATCCTTCCGCCGCCATCCGGTCCAAATTTGGCGTCCGAATTACCGGCGACCCGTAACAGCCAAGATCGCCGTAACCGAGGTCATCGGTAAAGATGATGATGATGTTTGGTTTTGTCGCGCCAAAAACGGGCGACATCAGGGCGAACAATAACAGGATTGATATGATTTGTTTCATGGTAGTCAGTCATGGCCACTGCGACAACACTTTGCCGTCGGCGTCCTTCAGCGTGAGTCCTTCCAGACGCACTTCACCGGCGCCGGCGCATGGATCGAGTCGAAACGCGTGCAGCGGTTTCGTCTCCGGAATCGCCAGGGTCACGTCGTGCCACTGGCCGTCGTGGGTGACGGCAAACTCCAAGCGATGTCCCTTCGGCAACGTCGTTTTGGGATCGGTGATCCAGAACAACTCGCAGGCACCGCTGGCCCGGCTTTGCGCGCGAAACGTCAGCGTGTAAGGACCGCTCGCTGTCGGCGGCAACGCCAGACGGTCGAACGCAAGGCCGGGATCATCGCCGGTGCACTGTAGGACCAGTTGTTTTCCTTCCAGGGCGAGTTTGGTCCCGACGCGGGCGCGCGGCAGCGGGGCACCACCGGCGGGCTTGCGCGCAGCTTTCTTTTTCGCTTTCGGGTTGTCGCTGGAGCGGGAACTGGTGTTTGCGCCGCGAGTGTAAACCGACCATTCGCGGTGACGTTGTTCGGTGGCGGTCGTGGCGACCGGCGCGCATTCCTTGGCCGGGGCTTGCAGGACGTTGGCGGCCATCTCGTGCCACTGTTGTCTCATGCGCGCCACAATGTCGGGATGTTGTGCAGCAAGATTGTGCAGTTCAGCGCGGTCCTGCGCGAGATTGTAAAGTTCCCACGGCTGGCTTTGGAAACTGACCAGTTTCCAGTCGCCATCGCGCAAACCGCGGTCGCCGGCGAACAACAAATGAATCGGCGGACGCGCCGGCAACGAGAGACCGGCGAAAATCGGCGCGAGAGAGATGCCCGCCAGCGGCGTTGGCTCGCGTCCCGGCCACGAGTCCGGAATCGTCGCGCCGGCGATTTCCGCCAGCGTGGGCAGGATGTCCACCAAGTGCGCGGGAGTGTGCACGAGCGCGCCGGGGTTGGTCTTCAGCCCGGCCGGCCAATGAACAATCGCCGGCGTGGCGATGCCGCCTTCGAACTGGTTTTGTTTGTAGTAGCGGAATGGGCTGTTGCGCGCCCACGCCCAGCCGGTGCTGTCGCTCCACGTCACATCCGGATCGAATGGCTCGCGGTCCGTCGCGACGTTGCGGCGGTCGTAGGGGCACGCGCCGTTGTCCGAAAAGAAGAGGATCAACGTGTTGTCCAGTTCGCCCCAGCGTTCAAGGTCGCCCACCAGACGTCCCACTTCCTGGTCCACGCGATCAATCAGGGCCGCATACGCCGCCATGCGCCGCGCTTCCCACGCGCGCGTCTCCGGGGCGAGCGAGTTCCACGCGGGAATGTGGCCGGGACGCGGCGCTGGCTCGACCCGCTTGCCAAAGAGACGGAGTTGATTCTGTTTGGCGACGCGCGCGGCCCGGATGACATCCCATCCCTTGTCGTAGCGGCCGAGATACTTCCTGTAATCGGCTTCGAGCGGTTGGAGCGGGGCGTGCGGCGCGTTGAATGCGATGTAAAGGAACCACGGCTGCTTCGCGGCGCGCGCCTCGTCGAGGAACTGCAACGCGTAATCCACGTTCGCCACGGTGGTGTAAAACCCCTGCGCAGGCACCGTCCATGGCTGGCCATTGAGGCGAAACGTCTTGTCGCCTTTGTAGTAATTGCACGCGCCGGACAAGTGGCCGAAGTAGCGTTGGAACCCGAAATCGGTTGGTTGCTTGCTGAGATGCCATTTGCCGGTCATCGCTGTGAAATAACCCGCCGCCGACAGCATTTCCGGAATCGTCACCGCCCGTCGCAGGCTTTCGTCGCCCGCCTGCCGGCACCACCGGCCGCTGAGCAGGCTCACGCGCGAGGAATGACACTTGGCGGTGTTGTAAAACTGCGTCATGCGCAGCCCCTCCGTCGCCAAACGGTCCAGATGCGGCGTCTGGATTTCCGATCCGTAACAACCGAGATCAGAAAAACCGAGGTCGTCAGTGAGGATGACGATGACATTGGGTTTCGGCGCAGCGAACGCAAGGGGAATGCTTACGAAGCACAAACTGAGCAATACACGAGTCTTCATCACAAACTCACTTTGTCTTTTCCGGGACAGAGCGGCAAGTGAAAAAGACAAAGTCGGTCATTCTTCTCAACCGCCGTCATCGTTATAACCCTTTGTTAACCAGTTTGACATGCCCAAAACTCATCGGTAGCCTCAACCGCAGTTGGGCTTGGTTTTCGACTTTTTTTCGGAAACTTTGTCCCATTAAGTATGTGAGATAAGAGACACGAAAGAAAGGAGATCACATGTTTGATGTAATCGTCATCGCCGTTGCCGTTGTTGCTCTCATCAAGGGGAGAATCCCAT